>Ga0207684_10000105_pt1 | contig 160905 bp, 168 predicted proteins | sample KBSK5501metaG_FD_184342 | JGI IMG/M metagenome (GOLD analysis project Ga0207684, IMG submission 184342) | Corn, switchgrass and miscanthus rhizosphere microbial communities from Kellogg Biological Station, Michigan, USA - KBS K5-50-1 metaG... | ecosystem: Host-associated > Plants > Roots >... | reverse complement strand
AGGCACGCGTGGCTTTTGTTGTAGCGACGGCTGGGTGCCCGGCTCGAAGCGAGGGTGGCCTGGTCTAGGCACGCGTGGCTTTTGTTGTAGCGACGGGTGGGTGCCCGGCTCGAGCCGAGGGTGGCCTGTTCTAGGCACCCGGGGCTTTTCTTGTAGCGACGGGTGGGTGCCCGGCTCGAGCCGAGGGTGGCCTGTTCTAGGCACCCGGGGCTCCGTTGTTCGCGAACGCGGTCTGCGCGGCGGCGACGCCCGCGCCGGGCTCGCCTTTGTAGCCCAGGTCGCGCAGCGCCATCTCGAGGGCCGACAGCGTCGGCAGCACGTAGTGGGGGCTGGCGGTGATCGCCATCGTCCCGATACGCAGCGTGGACGTCCGGATCTTGTCGAGCCCGGTGCCGATCAGAATGCCGTACTGCTCACGCATGAGCTTGACGACGGCCGCCGGCTCGATGCCCTTGGGGGCGCGGATGCACGAGACGGTGTTCGACGCGATCGTCGGATCGGGGAACATCTCGAGCCCCATCGCGGCGACGCCGGCGCGCAGCGCGCCGCCGGCGATCGCGTGACGTCGGGCGCGGTTGGCGACGCCCTCCTCGAGGATCAGCCGCACGGCCACCTGCAGGGCGGCGGTGAGGTGCGTCGGGATCGAGACCGGCTGCCGCCGCGGCGTGCCGTCCGGGATCTTGCCGCCGCGCGAGACGGGCACCCAGTTGTCGCGCCAGCGAAGCAGGTCGTAGGCGTACGACTGCGCCGGCTTCTTGCGCCGCTCCATCACGTCCCACGCCCGCCGACTCACGGACACGAGCGCCATGCCGAGCGGCGCCGCCAGGCACTTCTGCGAGCCGGTCATGTTGAGGTCCACGCCCCATTCGTCCGTGCGCACGTCGAGGCCCGCGATGGACGACACGGTGTCGAGCATGAAGAGCGCATCGACGGAGCGGGCGATCTTCGCCACCTCGGCGGCGGGATACGTGGTGCCCGTCGACGTCTCGTTGTGAACGAGCGTGATGGCCTTCGGGCGCACGCGCTCGGCTTCGCGGGCGAGGCGGTCCACGTCCAGGCGCGCGCCCCACTCGATCGGAAATTCGGTGACGCTGGCGCCGACCCGGTCCATGATCTCGCGCATCAACAGGCCGAAGGCCCCGGCGCCGACGACGAGCACGCGGTCGCCCGGCTCGATCACCGAGAGCGCGCCCGCCTCGAGGGCGGTGCGGCCCGAGCCAGGCATGACGAGGACCTCGCCCTTGGTCTGGAACACTTCGCGCAGGGCCAGCGTCGTCGGCTCGAGCACGCCCTCGTCGAACGAGCGGTCGTACTGGATCGTCGGCGGCTGGTTCATGGCCTGGATGACCGGGAACGGCAGCTCGGTCGGCCCCGGAATCATGAGCGTGGGACGCGTCTGCACCTGGGTCCAGTTGATCGTCGACGACACGATGGGCTCTCCTTGGCGGCCGGGTGCGCTCATTCTAGCATCGCGTTTCCGCGAGCGGCGCCGGCGCGCGGTAGATGAGCCACAGATTGCGCGCGTAGACGACCAGGCCAGCGCTCTGACCGAGGATGAAGACGGGATCGCGCCGGTAAATCGCGTAGCCGAGGAGCGTGATCCCGCCCCCGACGGAGAAGTACCAGAACGCCAGCGGCACCACGCTCCGCTTGCGGCGCTCGGAGGCGATCCACTGCACGAGGAATCGCGCCGAGAACAAGGCCTGCCCGAGCAGGCCGATAGCAAGCCAGAGGTGGTCCGTCGTCACCCGCTCAGGAGGCTCGGCCGAAGATCGCCTGCAGCACCCGGTACGCGCGGCGGATGTCTTCCGGCCGCCGCCGGCCCGAGACGAGCGCGAAGATCTTCTCCGCGTCCTCGCTCGGCACGGCCGACGGCTTGTCGGCCCGCACGTCCGTAAGCTCACGCAGGGGGATCTCGAGCGCGACCGACACCCGATAGAGGCTGTCGATCGAGATCGACTTCTCGCCGCGCTCAACCTCGCCGATGAACTTTCCGGAGAGGCCGGAGCGATCACCCAGCCGCTCCTGGCTGAGAGCTCGCTGCTTGCGCAGCGCCCGCAGCCGCTGCCCCAGGAACTTCCTCACGTGTTTCACCGCGCGTTCGCCCATGGCTCGTTACCCTAGCACCTTTGAGTTCGCTCAGAAATGGCCGTCGGGCACCGGTTCCGTCCCGCCGCTCATGACGGCCAGGACGAGTGCGCCGCCCGTGCTGCGCACCGAATGCACACATCCCGGCGGCCGCCGCGCGTAGTCACCCGCGGCGCACGTGCCGGTGTCGTCGGAGACGCTGCCTTCGAGAACGAAAATCTGCTCGTCACCGATGTGCCGGTGACGCGGAATGACCGCGCCCGGCGCGTATCGCATGAGGATGGTGCGCCGCTCGCCCTCCTCGAACAGGATCTTCCACTGCACGCCGGGTCGGCGCTCGAACCACGCGCGGTCGGCCGACGCCACGTAGACGCTGGTCGGCGCCGTCACGGGACGTCGACCTCGACCATGCCGTTGACCACGCGCGTCGGAAAGACGGCGATCGACAGATCGTCGGCCACGCGACACAGTCCGGTGGCCAGGTCGAAGTCGAAGCCGTGCCACGGGCACACTACCGCATCGCCTTCGATCCAGCCGTCGGCGAGCGGTCCGTCCTCATGCGGACACAACGCGCTCACCGCGTAGAAGCGCCCATCTCCGCCATTGAAGACGGCGAGCGCGCAGGAACCCGCCTCCACGAGCCGGCCGCGGCCGGCGGGGATGTCGGCGCCGCGCGCGACACGCACGTAGGCCATCAGCGACGCGCCCGGAGCGCTTCGTCGATGGCTGCACGAAAGCGATCGATCGGCTGAGCGCCCACGAGCGGCTTGCCGTTGATGAGAAAGGTCGGCGTGCTGCGCACGCCGAGCTCGCGGCCTTCCGCGAAGTCCGCCTCGACGGCGGCGCGGAACCGGCGGGCGTCGAGGCAGCGCTCGAAGCGCTCACGATCGAGATTGAGGTTGACGGCATAGTCGACGAGATCGTCGCGCTCGAAGCGCGGCTGCCGCTCGAAGAGCACATCGTGATACGCCCAGTAGCGTCCCTGGTCGCCGGCGCACCGCGCCGCCTCGTGGGCGGGCATGGCGAGCCCGTGCGACGGCAGCGGGAAGTCCTTGTAGACGAGGCGCACGCGGCCATCGTACTCCCTGAGGATCTGCTCCAGCGACCGCTGGACACGCCGGCAGAAGGGTCACTGGTAATCGGAGAACTCCACGATCGTGACGGCCGCCGTCGCGGGGCCTTTCGACATCAGCGTCTCGCCCAGCACGCGATCGTGCGCGCTCGGCGCCGGCGCGTGGCAGCCGATGCCGAGCGTGGCGATGCCGAGCGTGAGCGCGAGTGCAAGGGTGTAGACTCGCCGCGACGCGGGGGGGATCGCGAACCGCAGGCTCACGACGGGGGAGGATACCACATGGCCGCTACGCTGGATGTCGTCCTCGCCACCTATCCATCCTGGTCGCTCCTCGTCGTGCGCTTGGCGCTCGGCGTCGTGTTCTTCGCCCACGGCGCCCAAAAGGTGCTGGGCTGGTTCGGCGGCCCGGGCCTCGACGGCACCATCAAAATGTTCCGGGGGATGGGAGTGCCGCCGGCGGCGACCGTGCTGGCGGCGTTCATCGAGTTTTTCGGCGGCGGTGCGATGATCCTGGGACTTCTCGTGCGGCCGGCGGCGGTCGGCATCATGGTCGTCATGTTCGTGGCCATCACCATGGTGCACGCCAAGCACGGCTTCTTCCTCAACCTGGGCGTGCCCGGCAAGGGGCCGGGCTACGAGTACAACTTCGCCCTCATCGCCCTGGCGCTCGCCATCCTGATCGGCGGCGGCGGAATTCTGTCGCTCGACCGCGCTATCTGGCTGGCTTTGGCCCGTCACTAGACCGTGGGCTTCCTGCTGCGCGTGTTGATCAACGCAGCCGCCCTATGGGTGGCGGCGGCGCTGATACCCGGCATCTCGCTCGGCGGCGTGGGCTATACGCTGTTGGCGGCGCTCGTCCTCGGCGTGATCAACGCGATCGTGCGCCCCGTCCTGATCTTTTTGACGCTGCCCATCACGCTCCTGACGCTCGGCCTCTTCATCTTCGTGCTCAACGCGTTTTGCCTCTGGCTGACCTCGCGGCTCGTTCCCGGCTTCGAGGTCCACGGCTTCGGGGCGGCGTTCCTCGGCGCGCTGGTGATCTCGGCCGTGTCGTGGATCCTGACGGCCTTCCTGTCGGACACCGGCCGGCTGCACCGCATCTGAGTCCGCCCGGTTAACGACGTTCTTGCGCATCGGCCGGTCCTCCCCGGATGATCGTCCCATGCGCATGTGTCGGTGCATCGCGGCGGTCGTGGCGATCGTGATCGGGCTCTGCGCTCCGCTCGCGCAGGCCGGTGAGACGATTCCCCGGGACTTTCGATTGACGGCCGAATACTATCCTCCGCTCCCGAGCTTCGGTGCCGAGGGGGGACCGGCCCGCGAGTGGCATCGCTGGACGACGACGGTGACCGCGGGCGGCCGGGCAGTGCAGGAGACGCAGCGAAGCCCCCGGGGCAGCGTCACGGGGCTGCGCACGAAATCCGTGAAGCTGGCGCGCCGCGACGTCGCGCGGCTGGTCGCGACCGTACGGGCGGCGAACTTTCACAAACTCGCCGGCGACTACGCCTTCGAGGTCTCGCCCGCGTCCGCGCTCGTGCTCCGCATCGCCATGGACGATCGGTATCACGAGGTTACCGTGTACGGACCGGACCGCCTCAGGGGCGATCCAGAGGTCGCGGCATTCCTGAGGGTCTGGAATCAGACCCTCAGGTTGGTGCCGCCGCCGAATCCCGGGCAGCGCCCGGAGTGAGGCGAGCCTAGGCCGCCCGGCCCGAATCCTCGGCCAGCGCGGTGATGATGTAGGTGCCCGACTTCTCGTCGCGCTCGAGGGTGACGATCCGCTGCTTGGCGGCCTCCTCGAGCAGCTTGCTGAACGTCGAGTAGCCGTAATACGACTCGTTGAACGCGGGATTCTTGCGGATCATCGTCTGCTTCACCATCGAGCCCCAGAGCGTTTCCTTGTTCTCGCGCTGCAGCGCCTGGATGGCGTCGATGAGCTGGGCCATCGCCTCCGCCTTCTTCTCGGGAAGGCCCGACAGCATCCGCGTCTTCTTGGTGTCGCGGATGAGGTCCTCGTAGAAGATGAACTCGTCGCAGTTGCCGACGAGCAGGTCGGACGACGATGACTTGACGCCGAGCCCGATCACGTAACGGTCGTTTTCGCGGAGCTTGCTGACGAGGGGCGAGAAGTCGGAGTCGCCCGACACCAGCGCGAACGAGTCGATGTGAGTCTTGCCGTAGGCGAGGTCGAGCGCGTCCACGACCATGCGGATGTCGGCGGAGTTCTTGCCGCTGTAGCGACTTTGGGGAACGTCGATCAGCTCGATGGCCCACTCGTGGAAGGGACGCTTGTACTCGGTGAACCGATTCCAGTCCGCATAGGCGCGCCGCACGATGATCTTGCCTTTTTCCAGCAACCGCTCCAGCACCAGCTTCAATTCGAACTGCTTGTACTGGGCTTCCTTGACACCGCGGGCAATGTTCTCGAAATCCATGAACATCGCCAGCTTTCGCTCACCGTTCATCCATGTCGTCCTTTCATCCGCGCTCCTTTCCCGGGGGTGGGCCCTCGGCCGCTTCCATTATATGTCCGTCGTTTCCGCCCGCCGGGGAGGTTTATGATTTGCCTCATGAAACAGCCCGATGCCGCCGTCGCCGCCCGGGTGCCGCCCGGCCAGGCGCTGACCGAGAAGTGGCCCGTGCTCACCTATGGCCGCACGCCGCGCTTCGATCCCGCACGCTGGACCTTCCGCTGCTTCGGTCTCGTGGAACACCCGATGTCCTGGACATGGGCCGAATTCCAACAGCTGCCGCGTGTGACCGTGCGTTCCGACATCCACTGCGTCACCCGCTGGTCCAGGCTCGACAACGAGTGGGAGGGCGTCTCCGCGCGCTTCGTGATCGAGCAGGCGCGACCGCGGCCCAGGGCCACGTTCGTGCTGCAGCGCGCGGACCCGGACTACACGACGAACACCGCGCTCGCCGACCTGCTCGACGACGACGTCGTACTGGCGCTGCGACACAACGGTAAAGACCTCGAGCCCGATCACGGCGGGCCGATGCGGCTCGTGGTGCCGAAGCTCTACTTCTGGAAGTCGTCGAAGTGGCTGCGGGCGTTCGAGTTTCTCGACGTCAATCCGCCGGGCTTCTGGGAACAGAACGGCTACCACATGCACGCCGACCCGTGGACCCAGGAGCGCTACTCCGATCAGGAGACGCGCGCGATGCAGCAGATGCGCGCGGAGGCCGCACGCAAATTGCGGGAGGGGTGATGCCGATTCGGGTCGAGCGCGCCGGCGCCGTCACCACGATCGTGCTGGACCGCCCCCACGCCCGCAACGCCGTGGACCGTGAGACCGCCGCCGCGCTGGCGGACGCGTTCCGGGCGTTCGAGGCCGACGCGCAGGCGCGCGTGGCCGTGCTGTGGGGCGCGGGCGGCACGTTCTGCGCGGGCGCCGATCTCAAGGCGATCGGCAGCGGCCGCGGTAATCGTCTCGATCCCGACGGCGACGGCCCGATGGGGCCTTCGCGCATGCTGTTGTCCAAGCCCACCATCGCGGCCATCGCCGGCTACGCGGTGGCGGGCGGGCTCGAGCTGGCGCTCTGGTGCGATCTGCGCGTGCTCGAGGAGGACGCGGTGCTCGGCGTGTTCTGCCGGCGCTGGGGCGTGCCTCTCGTGGACGGCGGCACGGTGCGCTTGCCGCGCTTGATCGGGCTCTCCCGCGCGCTCGATCTGATTCTCACCGGGCGTGCGGTCGGCGCGCTCGAGGCCGAGCGCATCGGCCTGGCCAACCGCGTCGTCCCGACGGGTCAGGCGCGTGCCGCTGCCGAGACGCTCGCCGCCGAGATCGCGGCGTTCCCGCCGCGCTGCGTACTGAGCGATCGCCGCTCCGCGTACGAGAGCGAGGGGGCGGCGCTCGAGGTCGCGCTTCGCCGCGAGTTCGAGCTGGGTAAGGCGACGGTGGACGCCGGGGAGAGTCGGGAGGGCGCGGCGCGATTCGCGTCCGGCGCCGGCCGGCACGGGGCGTTTTGATCGTGGGGGCCATGTCTGGGCCCCCACGTCAGTGAACGCCTCACCGCTCGACGCGCGCGAGCCACCAGTGCACGACGCCCGAGCCGACGAGGACGACCATGCCGAGCACCACCCAGTGGATCTCGCCGTGCGGCTCGGTGCTGCGGTAGTGCACCAGGCCGACGACGATCAGCGCGCAGCCGAGCACGGTGGCGGCGTTGCGCGCGCCACGCGCGAATTTCAGCAGCGCAGGCTGGGTGCCGCCCACGGCGAGGGCGACGGCCAGCAGCACGATGGCGGCGACGCCCACACCGCCGGTGAGCAGGCCGAGCGCGAACATGGCTGTCGTCTCCGCCGCGGTCTCAACGGGTCCCATCCAGAGGAGGTGGGCGACGAGCCAGAAGCCGACGATGCCCAGCGCGAGGATGCCGAGCGGGCGCGTCATGGCGCGGATTCTATCATCCGCCCTTCGACCTGATACGATCGCGCCGATGCACGCGCACGGCCACGATCGCAGCACCGCCGCCGCGCGCTCGCGGTCCGTTCTCGTCGTCACGCTCGTGCTGATCGTCGGCACGATGGTGGTCGAGTTCGTCGGCGGGCTCTGGACGGGCAGCCTCGCGCTGCTCGCCGACGCCGGCCACATGCTGACCGACGCCACCGCGCTCGGGCTGGCACTGATCGCCACCTGGCTCGCCGCGCGTCCGCCGACACCGGCCAAGACCTACGGCTACTACCGCGCGGAAATCCTGGCCGCGCTCGCGAACGCACTGCTCCTGGTCGGCGTGGCCGGCTCGATCCTCGTCGAAGCCTGGCATCGCGCGCGGACGCCCGCGACGGTGCTCGCGGGCCCGATGGCGGCGGTGGCGGCCCTGGGACTCGGCGTCAACCTGCTCGCCGCCTGGCTGCTGCAGCGCGGCGCGCGCGAGAGCCTGACCGTGCGCGCGGCCTACCTGGAAGTGCTCAGCGACGCGCTGTCGTCACTGGCGGCGCTCGTCGCCGCGGGCGTGATGCTGTTCACCGGCTGGACGGGCGCGGACCCCCTGGCCAGCGGCGTGATCGTGCTGCTGATCCTGCCGCGCACGTGGCGCCTGCTGCGCCAGGCGGTAAACGTGCTTCTCGAAGGCACGCCGGCGCACCTCTCGCTCGCCGAGATCGAGCAGGCGATGACACGCGTCGCCGGCGTGCGCCGCGTTCACGACCTGCACGTGTGGACGCTGACGTCGGGGCGGGAGGCGATGAGCGCGCACGTCGTGGTGGACGACGTGCGCGAGAGCGAGCGGCTGCTGGGCTCGCTGCACGCCGTGCTGCACGCGAAGTTCGGCATCGATCACACGACAATCCAGCTGGAGACAGCACCGCCGGAGATCTTGACGATCAAGACGCCGGAGGGATCGGGCTAGCGGGCGCGGTACGACGCGGCGACGCTGAGTCCGTCGCGTCGCAGCATCTTCGCCAGTCGCGGGCGATCGATCTCGAGCTTGACGTGGGTCACGTACTCCGTGACCGTCATCTCCATCTGATCTGCGAACAGGCGAGCGAGACGGGCGCAGGAGACACCGACGGTGGCGGCCACGGCCTCGATGCTGGTCCGCCCGGCGTGCGCGCACACATACGCGAGGACACGGGGTACCGGGCCGACGAAGCCACGCACGTCGGCGTGTCGGGCAGCGAACGCCTCGACGACGGCGCGCAGCAACGCGTCGAAGTCCGCTCGCGGCGCGTGCGCCACCACGATCGGCACATGTGGCGCGTGACCGCGGATCTCGTCGGCCACTGCCTCGTCGCTGGCCACCACGACGTCGGGGCGGATCCGCGCGAGCACCGCGAGCGCCGCGCGCGTGTCGGCCACCGCGTCCACGCGGCCCCGCGTGCGCAGCGCCACGGCCAGGCCCGCGCGCAGGCCGGCGTTGTCGCTGATGATCAGGGCGTGGGGGAGGGCGCGATCGCGGACGGAGGCGGCGCCGTCCTCGGTCAGCCGCCGGATGACCCGGTGCAGGTGGGCGACGTCGAACGGCTTGCTCAGATAGTCGCTGGCGCCCAGGCGGAGCGCCTCGAGCGCGGAGAGCGTGTCGTTCATGCCGCTCACCATGACGACGTTCGTCTCGATGCCGAGCCGCTTCAGCGCCTCGAGGACGGCGAGGCCATTCATCCCGGGCATCAACATGTCGAGGAGCACGACGTCGACCGTGCGCTGCTGCAAGACGTCGAGAGCGGCGCGTCCGTCGGGGGCGGTGAGGACTTCGCAGCGGGTTTCCAAAATGGCCTGATACGCGTCGAGCACACGCGCATCATCGTCCACGGCCAATACAACTGGACGGATAGCCATCGGCTCTCAGAATATAGCAGGCCTGCCCGGCGACGTGCACCAGGGTATATTTGAGGACCCATGGCTCCCCCCATTGCCCTGACCGACCGTGCCATCGTGCTCAAGCCCGAAGACGACGTCGCCGTCGCGAAGGCCCCCCTCGACAGAGGCGCGGTGTTCGAGGACGGCGGCGCCCGAATCGAGGCCCGTCAGGACATCAAACCCGGCCACAAAATCGCCAGGCGCGACGTCCGCCGGGGTGATCCCGTACGACGCTACGGCCAGGTGATCGGCTTCGCCACCCAGGACATCGCGGTGGGCGAGCACGTGCACACCCACAACCTCGACATCGGGGAGCTTGCGACCGATCGCTACGAGGTCGGCGTCGACGTGCGGCCGGTGACGATGTACCCGCCGAGCGAGATGCGCTACTTCGACGGCTACAAGCGCGAGGACGGTCGCGTGGGCACGCGCAACTACGTCGCTATCATCTCGGGCGTCAACTGCTCGGCCAGCGTGAGCCAGTTCGTGAAGGACAAGTTCCGCGACGTCCAGCGCGACTATCCCAACATCGACGGGGTGCTGGCGATCACCCACAAGTCCGGATGCGGCACCAAGCTCTTCGGTGAGGATCACCTCGCATTGCAGCGCGTGCTGGCCGGCTACGCCAAGCATCCGAACGTCGCCGCGTACATCCTCATCGGTCTCGGCTGCGAGGTGAACCAGGCCGCGGTCATGGTCGAGCGTCAGAAGATGTCGGTCCCAGGCCACGACGAGCGCAAGCCGTTTCTCGTCAACATCCAGGACGCGGGCGGGATTCGAAAGACCGTCGAGCGCGCGGCGGCGGAGGTGGCGCGGCTCTTACCGATCGCCAACGACGTGACACGCACGAAGCAGCCGGTGTCGGAGATCTGCCTCGCCACCAACTGCGGCGGGTCGGATGCCAATTCGGGCATGACCGCGAATCCTGCGCTCGGCTGGGCGGTGGACGAGCTCGTGAAGTACGGCGGCACCGGCGTGCTGGCCGAGACGCCGGAGATCTACGGTGCCGAGCACCTGCTCATCCGTCGCGCCATCAACGAGGGCGTGGCCAAGAAGCTCATCGATCGCTACAAGTGGTGGGAGTGGTATTGCCGCGGGATCGAGGCGATGGACAACAATCCCGCGCCCGGCAACAAGGCCGGCGGCATCACCACCGTGTTCGAGAAGTCGCTCGGCGGCGTCACCAAGGGCGGGACGACGCCGATGATGGACGTGTTCATGTACGGCGAGCCGATCACCACCCGCGGGTTCGTCTTCATGGACACGCCGGGTCACGACCCCGTGTCGATCACCGGGCTCGTCGCGGGCGGCTGCAACCTCATCTGCTTCACGACCGGCCGCGGCTCGGTCTTCGGCTGCAAGCCCGTGCCCTCGATCAAGCTGGCCACGAACTCCCTCATGTACCGCCACATGCAGGAGGACATGGACATCAACTGCGGCGTCATCCTCGAGGGCACGCCGCTACCGGCGGTCGGCCGTCAGATCTTCGAGGAGATCGTCGCCGTGGCGTCCGGCAAGCGGACGAAGAGCGAGCTGAGCGGGGTGGGCGAGGAGGAATTCGCGCCCTGGATCATCGGGCCGGTGATGTAGCGAGAAGCGTCAGGACTGCACGACGGTGACGACCAGGCCGATGGCGGCCAGGATGTTGCCGACCCGCACGCACTCCTTTTCAGGCCCAATCTTCACGACCGCCTTGCCGGTGTTGTGAACTTGCCAGGCGATCTCCCAGCCCTCGCTCTCGCTGCACGCGATCGCTTTCTGTAACTGTTTCACCACTTGCTCGAAGGTGTGACAGTCGCAGTTGTGCAGGATCGTCATCCAGGGCGGGGCGACTTCCGTCCCGGTGACGTCCTCGACCTCGGGCGCCGTCAGCGTCCGCTCGGGCATGGATGAAGTTTAAGTGAACCGGCAAGAGAGTCCAGTTCAGCCCAGCGCGCCCGACGCGCGCAGGGCCGCGACGCGCGCGGCATCGTAGTGCAGGAGCGACGTGAGGATCTCGTCGGTATGCTGGCCGAGGGTGGGCGCCGGGCTGAGATTCGGCGATGCCCCCGGCGTCTTCACCGGCGTGCCGACCTCGCGCAGGACGCCGAAGTGCTTGTGCTTGACCTCCACGATCATGTCGCGCGCCGCGATCTGCTCGTCGTCGAGCGCCTGCGCGATCGTGTTGACCGGCCCGCACGGCACTCGGCCCCGCAGCCGGCGCAGCCACTCGGCCGTGGTCAGCTGGGCGAAGCGGGCGCTGAGGATCGGCAGCAGCGCGGCCTTGTGCGCGAGCCGATCGGCGAAGGTGGCGAAGCGCGGGTCGCGCGCGACCTGGGGCAGCTCCATCGCCTCGACGAGACTCGTCCAGAACTTTTCCTTGTTGCAGAAGACGACGATCCAGCCGTCGCGGGTCGGGAAGTTCTGGGCGGGCACGATCGACTGGTGTCCGGAGTCCTCGACGCGCGCCGGCTGCCACTCGCGGTTGAGCGCCCAGATCGCGTAGTAGGAGAGCATGCTGACCGCCGTATCGAGCAGCGAGAGCTCGAGGTCGCGACCCACGCCGGTGCGCTGCGCGTCCCAGAGCCCCGCCATCAGCGCGGCCATCGAGGCGTAGCCGGCGGCGAAGTCGACGACGGACACGCCGCACTTGACCGGCGGTCCGTCGGGCTCGCCCGTCACCGACATCCAGCCGGCGTAGCCCTGGATCAGGTAGTCGAACGCGGGCTCGGCCGCGCGAGGGCCGGTGCTCCCGAAGCCGGACAGCGAGCAGCACACCAGCGCGGGGTTGGCGTCGGCCAGCGCGGCGTACGTGAGGCCGAGCGTCTTCGGCAGATCGCCGCGCAGGTTGTTGTAGACGGCATGGGAGACGCGCGCGAGGTCGCGCAGCACCGCGCGGCCTTGAGGGTGCTTGAGATTCAGCGTGATCGACTTCTTGCCGCGATTGAACGACTGGAAGTAGAGGGAGTCCTGCTCACCGGTGTAGGGCCCGATGTCACGCGCCACGTCGCCGCCGACGCCGGGATCCTCGATCTTGATGATCTCGGCGCCGAGGTCGGCCAGCATCTGGGTCCCGAAGGGGCCGGCGCCGAACTGCGAGACGGCGAGAATACGGAGGCCGTCGAGCGGCGCCGCGCTCATGGGGCGTGCTCGCCGAGGGTGGCGTGACTTTTTTTCGGCACGAGCGCGGTCCGCTTGAACGTCATGACACGCTGGCCGCGCTGATTGCTCACGCGCGTCTCGACGGTGACGGTGCCCCGATCGCCGCGCGACGACTCGTGCGTGGCGAGCACGGTCGACTCCGAGTAGAGCGTGTCGCCGATGAACGTCGGTCCATCGTGCGTGATCTTTTCGATCTCGAGATTGGCGATGGCCTTGCCCGACACGTCGGCCACCGTCATGCCGATGCCGATGGAGAACACGAGCGGCCCGAGCACGAGCCGCTGGCCGTGCTGCGTCTGCGTCGCCGCGTAGTGCGCGTCGCTGTGGACGGGATGCTGGTTCATCGTCAGCAGCGCGAACCACGTGCAGTCCGTCTCGCTGATCGTCCGGCCGGGCCAGTGCTTGATGATCTCGCCGACCGTGAACTCTTCGAAGTAGCGGCCGTATGGCATCAGCGCGCCGCGCTCGCCGGTACGGCCCCGAGCAGCGCCGCGGCGTCGCGGTAATAGCGCTCGACGGGAAACTCCGTCGTGTAGCCGTAGCCGCCGTGGATGCGCATCGACTCCAGCGTGACGCCGACGGCGGCATCGACGGCGAAGCGCCGGGCTCGCCGCGCGGCGCCGTCCGCGTCAGTCGTCAGGCGTCGGGCCGCGTCGCTGACGAGCAGCCGCGCCGCGGTCAGGCGCGTGGCCATGTCGGCGAGCTTGAGCTGGACGGCCTGGTGGTGGCAGATCGCCTTGCCGAAGGTCGTCCGCTGCTGCGAGTAGCGCAACGCCGCTTCGAACGCGGCCTGGCCGAGGCCGACGGCGACGGCGGCGATCCCGAGCTCGGCCATCGCGAGCAGGCGCGGCGCCGATGTCGATGGCCGCGCGACGGGCAGTCGCACGCCGTGCAGTGAGACCACCGCGGGTGGGGCGCCCCGCAGGCCCAGATCGGGCGCGCCCGGCGTGACCGTCACGCCGCGCATCGACGCCGGAACCAGCCACCACGCGGTGCCGTCGGCCAGGGCGAGGGCCAACAGGCCTGCGCGGCCGGCGTGGGGAATCGGCGCCGTCTCGCCCTCCAACGCGCACTCCGCCGCTTCGCGTCGCGCAAGCGCGGCGGGCACGGGGACGACCGCGGCGAGCGTCTCGGCGCGGCCGAGCGCCGGCAGATGACCGGCGCTGTCGCCGCCGGCGAGCGCCAGCGCGGCGGCGACGGCGCCTTGCGCCGCGACGAGGAGCGCCGGGGCCGCCCAGGCGCGCGCGACCTCTTCGACGACCATCGTCCACGTGGCCGCGTCGAGTCCGAGGCCGCCGTGCGCCGGCGGCACCAGCGCGGCGAAGACGCCGAGATCCGCCAGCTCGGCGACGATCTCGTCCGGCACGACGCCGGCGCGGTCGTGGTCGGCGGCCACGGGCGCCACGCTCTTGTCGACCACCTGGCGCACCGCGAGCAACATGCGCCGGCGCTCCTCGGGCTCGCCATCGCGTGACACCAGCCCGCCGCCGCGCTCGCCGTGACGCTCGATCAGCTGGCGCGCGATGATCGTGCGCTGGATCTCGTTGGTCCCTTCGCCGATGATCATCAGCGGCGTATCGCGGTAGCAGCGCTCGATGGCCAGCGCGGTGGAGGTGCCGCACAGGCGCACGGCGTCGAGCGCGACCTCGTGCGCGGTTTCCGAGGCGAAGAGCTTGGCCATGCCCGCCTCGAGATCGCAGCGCTCCGCGCGATCCTTCATGCCGGCCGCCCAGTAGGTCAGCAGGCGCGCGGCGTCCACGCGGGCGGCCATGTCCTCGAGGCGCGGCGTGTCGCTCGCGCGTGCGGACGCTTCGTCGAAGGCCGCGCGGGCCACGCCGACCGCGCGCGCCGCGATGTTGATTCGCCCCGCCTCGAGGCCGCTCATCACCTGGGCGAAGCCGCGCCCTTCGACGCCGCCCACGAGGTTCGCGGCCGGGCAGGGGAAGTCTTCGAACACCAGCTCCGCGGTGTCCACGCCCTTGTAGCCGAGCTTGCCGATCGACTTCACCACGGTCAGACCAGGCGCGCCCTTCTCGACGATGAAGCACGACATCCCGCGGTGGCGCGGCTGTGCGACGGGGTCGGTCACGGCGAGCAGCGCGAAGGTGTTGCCCTCGCGGCCGTTGGTCACGAACATCTTCGTCCCGCTGATCCGGTAGTCGTGGTCCGCCCGTCGGGCGCGCGTGACGATCGCCTGCACGTCCGATCCCGCGTGCGGCTCGGTGAGGCAGAGGCCGCCGCGCGCCTGCCCAGTGGCGAAGCGCGGCAGCAGCCGACTCCGCTGCTCTTCGGTGCCGTGGTGCAACACGATGAGCGCGGCCATCGTATGGCTGTTGATGACGCCGGCGAGCGACATCCAGCCGCGACAGAGCTCCTCGATCACCCGCGCGTAGGTCGTCACGTCGAGCCCGAGGCCGCCGTAGTCGCGCGGCACGAGCGCCCCGAACAACCCGAGCTCGCGCATCCGCCCGACGAGCGCATGCGGATAGGCATCGGCGTGCTCGAGGGCGGGTGCGGCCGGTCGCACTTCCTGCTCGACGAAGCGCCGTACGGCGGCGACGACGCTTGGTTCGCGGTCCATCGCGAAGGCGATAGTACAATGAAATCCGATGCCCCTCGACGACCTGGTGCTGGCTCTCCAGCGTCTCGTCGACCGCCTCATCCGACGCGCACGGCGCGGGTGCGCGCCGACGCCCGGCCGCCAGCGTTTGCTGATCGTGCAGATCGACGGCCTGTCGCGCGAGGTGCTCGAGCTCGCACTGGGCCAGGGCCGCATGCCGTTCCTGCGCCGCGTGATCGAGCGGGCGGGGTGGCGGGTGCATCCGATGTTCGTCGGGTTGCCGTCCTCCACGCCCGCCTTCCAGATGGCCGCGATGTACGGCGTGCGCCCGGACATTCCCGGCTTCCACTATCACGAGAAGCGCCAGCGCGATGACGTCTACTTCCCGCGCGCCGGCGACGCCGCGCGCGTGGAGCGCGCGCAGGCGGCCGGTCGGCGCGGGATCCTCGAGGGCGGCGCCAGCTACGGCTGCGTGTTCACCGGCGGCGCCATCGACAACCTCTTCACCTTCGCCATCATGAAGCGTCCCACGGGCAGCGGGATCCTCGCCGCGCTCTCGGCGCTGATCGTGCTCGCCTGGGTCGCCCTCAAGAGCACGGTCATCACGATCATCGAGCTGCTTCGCGCGGTGCTACGCCTGCTCGCCGATCCGGTGGGCGAGTGGCGACGCGGCTTCAAGTGGCTGGCCATCAAGATCGGGCTGTCGGTGTGGGTGCGCGAGCTGTTCACGCTCGCCGTCGCGCGCGATCTCTACGCGGGCGTCCCCGCGATCTACGTCAACTACCTCGACTACGATGTCCTCTCGCACGCCTACGGCCCGCGTCACCCGCGCGCGCTGCGAAGCCTGCGCCGGATCGACGACGCGATCAAGCAGATCTGGCGCGTCTGTCGTCGCGTCCCCGAGCACCGCTATGACCTCTATGTCCTCTCCGATCACGGCCAGGCCCACACCAAGCTGTTCGACGATCTCGCCGGCGGCCGCCGCTTCGAGCGTGTGATCTTCGAGGACTTCTTCACGCCGCAAGGCGCGCGGCCAGTCAGCCCCCAGCGGCCGGCCGGCCGCCACCATCTCGCCAGCGGCATCAAGGCGCTGCGGGTGGGGCGCGCGCCGGGATTCTTCCAGCGGTTCTTCAACTACATCGAGGACGGATTCCCGTGGGTCCTGGGCGAGCTGAAGGAAGCGCGCGAGCGTGACAACGTGCGCGTGATCTGCGCGGGCCCCAACGCGTTCATCTACTTCGTCGACGACGACGCGCCGCTGCCCATCGAGCGCATCGAGGAGCGGTGGCCGGGGCTCGCCGAAGAGCTGTCGCGGCATCCCGGGGTCGGTTACGTCTTCTCGCGCGGCGCCGGCGGTCCCCTGTGCTTCTGGCGCGGCAAGCGCTACCGGCTCGGCGCCGAGGCCGGCCCCTTCGCCGCCCGCGACGACGCCGCGCTGGTCGTCTCCAGCATCGGCGACCTCATGAGGATGCCGAGCGCCGGTGATCTCGTCGTGTACGGCATCGACGCCACGCCCGGTCACGTCTCGTATATCCCCGAGGCGGGCGCTCATGCCGGGCCCTCGCCGGAGGAGCTGCATACCTTCGTGGTGGCGCCGCCCGACGTGCGGCTTCCGGGCCCGCTCAACCATCCGGTTCAGCTCTATCCGTTCTTCGTCCGGTACCTCGAGGACGCCGAACGCGAGTCGGCGGCGTGACGCCGATCACGATCGCCTCCTACAACATCCATCGGGGCGTCGGTCTGGACCGCCGTCGCGACCTCGACCGCCTGAGCGTCGTCATCGCGGAGATGAACCCCGACGTCATCGGCCTGCAGGAGGTCATCCGCCAGGACGGCAACGTGATGCCGACGGCCGATCAGGCGGCCTACCTGGCGAGCAAGCTCGGCATGGAGCTGGTGATGGGCGAGACGCGTCCGTACGGCGACGGCATCTACGGCAACGCGGTCCTCACGCGGCTGCCCGTGCGGGGCGCCGTCCGTCACGACCTCAGTCACGGCCGGCGCGAGCCGCGCGGCTGCCTGCGGGTGGACGTTGGCGTGGACGACGTCACGCTGCACGTCTTCAACTGCCACTTCGGCCTCGCCTTCCGGGAGCGCCGCGCCCAGCTCGAGCTGCTGGCGGGATTCATCCGCGCGGGTTCGTGTGGCGGACCGCGAGTCGTGATGGGCGACTTCAACGAGTGGCACCGGGGACCGGTCACGCGCGGGCTGCGCACGGAGTTCAAGTCGCCGATGCGGCGCATGCGGCGGACGCACCCGGCCGTGTTCCCCCTCTTCCGGCTCGACCGCATCTACTGGGACGTCGAGCTCGAGGGCGAGGCGTTTCACGTCCACCGCAGTCGCCTCGCGCGCGTCGCCTCCGACCACCTGCCGGTGATGGTGCGATTGCGCGTGCGCCGCCACGACGCCGCGCCGTACGTCATGGGCGACGCGCTTCCGCCGGCCGAGTAACGTCTGGACGCCACGCCCCCGCTCTCCGATGCGGTCATTGCCGTGCCGCGACGGCGCCGCTGGCAGGGCGCACTCATCACCACGATCTCCGCCTGCCTGGTGCTCGGTTTCGTGGCGCTGGCGATCCATGTGCATCTCTCGGGAAGCCGGCTCGACAGCGTCGACGACCCGGCGCGAGCGCTCGCGCTCATCGTCGAGCGCACGATGGACCTCGAGGACGCGCTCAGGCGCGCCGCGAGATGGGAGCGGCGCTTCTACGAGCTGACGGTGAGCGACGGCCGCAACGAGGTCGAAGAGGCGATCGCCTGGTACGAGGAGGTCGCCGACGTGGTGCCCGGCGAGCCCAGCGTGCAGGTGCGGCTCGCCGTGCTGTACGGCGAAGCGGGACGGATCGATGAGGTGCTCGAGACGGTCGACCGCTGGCGCGCCCGCGGTGACGGACCGTGGGCCGACACGATGGCCGTCGCGTATCTGGACGCGCCGCTCGACGGCCGGCTCGCGCGCCTGCGCGACACCGCCGCGCGCATGGTGGAGCCCGGCTGGTTCCGGGATCGGTTGCTGCTGCGCCTCGCCGACCGCGCGGGCGATACGCAAAGCCGCGCCGCCGTGCTGAGCGCCGCGGAGCAGCGGACCGCGCCGCTGTTGCGGCGCGTGCGCGCGCTGACGGCCGCGGAGCTGATCGTGCTCGGCCTGGGGCTGGGCGGCCTCGTGTTCGTGCTGCGCGGGCGGCCGCTGCGCGTGGACAGCGCCCTCGTGCCGGGGCCGTGGCGTCTGCGCGACGGCCTGGTGGTGCTGGTGCGCGGCTCCGGCGCCGGCGTCCTGGTGCTCATCGGCGTCTACGCGCTCGGACGCTGGCGTGGCCCCAACGATCCGCTGCTGGCCGCCGTCAGCATGCCGCTCATGTACGCCCCACTCCTCTGGCTCGCGCGACGACGGCTCTTCGTGCCGGCCGGCGTCGGTCTCGCGCGCGGGCTGGGCTGGCTGCCCGCGCCCGGAAGCCGCCGCGCGCTGTTGTGGACGACCGCGCTGCTCGTGGGGATGGGCACGGCCATCGACCTCGTCGTCGGTCTCCTCAGCGAGGCGACCGGCATGTCCTCGCACTGGACGGAGTGGTTCGACGAGGACCTCGCGTGGGGCCGTCCGCTGGTGGCGGGGGCGAGCCTGCTGGGTACTGTCCTGTTCGCACCGGTGTTCGAGGAGATCATCTTCCGCGGGCTCCTCTACGCGACGCTGCGCCGGCGTCTGTCATGGCCGCTCGCCGCGACGCTGAGCGCGGCGATCTTCGCGCTCGCTCACGGCTACGGCGCCGCCGGCTTCGGCAGCGTGTTCGCGAGCGGGCTCTTGTGGGCGATCGCGTACGAGCGGACCGGCAGCCTGCTGCCGAACACGGCGGCGCACGTGCTCAACAACGTGGCCGCCGCGCTCGGCGTGTTGCTGCTGCTGCGCGCCTGACGCGTTACTGCATCTTCAGCAGCACTTTCACCCTCGTCGCGTCCGACTTGGCTTCGAGGTCGACGGATCGGTACGTGCCCTCGCGATCCTCCATCAAGAGGTTGTTGTTCGAGAAGCCGAGGATTTTCCCCCACGCCTTGGGGATCGTCACCACGTACCTGGCCTCCTGCGCCTCGGCCGGGGACAGCGACAATCGCGACACCCACGGGTTGGCGGCGATGGCCACGAGGGCGATCGCGATGACGGTGAGCACGGCCTTGGCGTATGCGTCGAGCTTCATGCGTCCTCCTGGTCGAGGAGCGCCACGGCTCCGCCGGGGCGCTTCCGAGGGTTGGGGGTTTCGGGCGCGCGACGGCGCTACACGCGCTCCGCGAGATCGACGACGGCGAGGAAGAGCGTGGCGGCGCCGTGCTCGATGTCGTCCATCGGCGTGAACTCCTCCTCACAGTGACTGCGGCCGTCCCGCGACGGCACGAAGATCATCCCCGCCGGCCCGATCGCCGCCATGTACTGCGCGTCGTGGCCGGCGCCGGAGAGGATGTGACGAAACGGCGCTCCGACCGCCCTGGCCGCCCGCTCGACGGCGGCGACGACGTCGGGCGCGAAGGGCGTCCCGGGCACGCGCCAGTAGTGTTCCAGCTCGCCGCGGACGCCTTCGCGCTCGCAGGCGGCCTTGACCACCGCGTCCAGGCAGCGGCGCGCAACCTCGAGCGTCTCGTCGCGCGGGTCACGCATGTCGATGGACATCGTGACCTTGCCGGGAATCGCGTTGGGGATGTTGGGATGCACGACGAGGTTGCCCACCGTCGTGACGAGATCGCCGCCGAGCTCCTTCGCGATCGTGCGTACGCCGGTCACGACCTCGGCCGCCGCGACGAGCGCGTCATGGCGGATGCGCATGGGCGTCGGCCCGGCGTGGTCCTGCACGCCGTGAATGGTGAGGCGCGACCACGCGATGGCCACGATCCCGTCGACGACGCCGACGGCGAGGCCTTGTTCCTCGAGCAGCGGCCCCTGCTCGATGTGGAGCTCGAGGTAGGCGCGGAACGGGCGGGGGACACACGGCTCGGCGCCGAGATAGCCGATCCGCTCGAGCTCGTCCACGAGCCGGAGGCCGTCCTTGTCGCGCGCGTTGTAGGCGTCCTCCAGCGCGATCTTCCCGGCCATCACTCCGCTGGCGATCATCGCCGGCTGAAAGCGCGCGCCCTCCTCGTTGGTGAAGATGGCCAGCGTCACGGGGTGCCGCGTGCGAATGCCATGGGTGTTCAGCGCGCGGATCGTCTCGAGCCCGCAGAGCACGCCGAGCTGACCGTCGTACTTGCCGCCGGTGGGGACGGAGTCCACGTGCGAGCCCATCATGACCGGCGGCCGTGGCTCGCTGCCCGCGCGCTCGCCGAAGATGTTGCCCATCTGATCGACCGTCACGCGCAGCCCCGCGTCGCGCATCCAGCGCACCATGAGGTCGCGGCCCCGCTTGTCCTCGTCGGTGAGGGCGAGGCGGGTGAGTCCGCCGCGCGGCGTGGCGCCGATGCGGCCGAGCTCGTCGATCGAGGCCTCGAGCCGCTTGCGATCGATGCCGATCTCCCGGTGGGCGTTCATGGCCTTCCCACTCTATAACGTGGACGGTTTCTTGACCGAGAACTAGAGCGTCTGGCTCCAGGGGCGCGCCGCGAGACGCGCGGCGTCCCAGCCGCCGGCGGTCTCGAGCGCGGCGATGGCGGCCGCAGGGTCCGACAGGCGCACGACGGCCAGCGCGCTGCCATCGGCAAACAAGCCGCCCAGGTTCACGAGCTTCTCCGTGCGCAGTCGCATGAGGGCTGCGCGCGCGCGGGCACGATCCGCCGGCACCCCGTCGACGAGCGTCACCTTCCAGCCGGCATCGTGCGGCAGCCGCTCGATGGGCTCCACGAAATCGTCGAAGGCGCGCGCCGCGTGGGCGACGAAGAGCCCGGCGCGCTGGAACTCGTTGTCCGCGACCAGTCGAGTCAGATCGGCGCGGCCGGCGACGCGGTAGAAGATGTGGGCGGCGCTGCCATCCGGCTCCGGCCCTCCCGCGACCACGCGCCCTTCGTCACGCAGCGCCGTGAGCTGCGCCAGGTGGGCGGGGCGGTAAGGCAGTCGGCGCGCGTTGTAGTCGAGCGCGCAGGTGAAACGCACGTGGTAGACCGGCAACGTCAGAGCCCCAGGTACGCGCGCTTGAGCCGCTCGTCGCCGAGCAGCTCGCGGCCCGCCCCTTCGAGCACCAGCTTGCCCGACTCGAGCACGCAGGCGCGCGTGGCGAGCGTGAGCGCCTGGCGGACGTTCTGCTCGACCAGGAGGACGGTGACGCCGTCGGCGTTGATCGTGCGCACGGTGTCGAAGATGCGTCCCACCAGCACGGGGGCCAGGCCGAGCGTCGGCTCGTCGAGCATGAGGAGCCGGGGACGCGCCATCAGCGCGCGGCCGATCGCGCACATCTGCTGCTCGCCGCCGGAGAGCGAGCCGGCGAGCTGGCTCGCACGCTCCTGCAGCACCGGAAACAATCGATAGACGTAGCTCAGCGTGGCGTCCCGCTCGCCGCGAGCCCGGCGCGGATGGGCGCCGAGCAACAGGTTCTCCCGCACCGTCATGAAGGGAAACAGGCGCCGCCCTTCGGGCACCTGCACGATGCCGAGATCCACGCGGCGCGCGGCAGGAATGCGCGCGAGCTCCTCGCCGTCGAAGAGCACTCGGCCGTGGCGCGGCGCGACGAGTCCGGAGACCACCCGCAGGGTCGTGCTCTTGCCCGCCGCGTTGGCGCCGACCAGCGCGAAGATTCCGCCCGCCGGCACCTCCAGCGAGACGGCGAACAGCGCCTGGAGATCGCCGTAGAAGGCGTCGACGCCCTCAAGCCTCAGCAAGGTTGAACTCCTCACCGAGGTAGGCGTCGATCACGCGTCGATCGTGCGCGATTGCCTGCGGCGTGCCCTCGGCGATCTTCTCTCCGTGGTGCAGCATGACGATGCGCTGCGCCAGCCGCATCATGGCCGCCATGATGTGCTCGATGACGATCAGCGTCACGCCCTCGGCGTGCACGCGGCGCACCAGATCGACGATGCCAGTCAGCTCGGCAGGATTGAGGCCGGCCATCACCTCGTCGAGGAGCAGAAGTCGCGGGCGGGTGGCGAGCGCGCGCGCCACCTCCAGCCGCTTGCGCAGCGCGATGGGCAGCGCGCGGGCGCGCGCCTGCGCGTGGGGCCCGAGGCCGCACAGTGCGGTCACACGCTCGGCCTCGATGCGCGCGTCGCGCACGCGCGGCAGGCGCGTGAGCGCGCCGATCATCACGTTGTCGGCAACGGAGAGGTTGCCGAACGGCTTGACGATCTGGAACGTGCGCGTCAGCCCCAGGCGCGAGATCGCGTGGGCCGGCAGCCCGGTCACGTCGTGGCCTTCGAAGCGCACCCGGCCTTCCTCCGGGCGGTAATAGCCCGAGATCACGTTGAAGAGCGTCGTCTTGCCGGCGCCGTTGGGGCCGATGATGCCGAGCAGGTCGCCGGCGCGGACCTCGAGGCTCACCGCGCGCACGGCGGTGAGCCCACCGAAGCGCTTGGTGACCGACTCAAGCGTGAGCACGGGCCCTCCGCGCGAACAGCCGCGCGGCGATGCCGATCATTCCCTCGGGTGCGAACCGCACGATGAGGATCAGCACGACGCCGTAAATGATCAGGTAGATGCCGGTGAAGCCGGTTCCGACGCCCGAGAACCACGACGAGATCGACCGCAGGTACGTCTCGAGCGATGTGATGAACACGGAGCCTACGAACGGTCCAAGGGCGGTGCCCATGCCGCCGATGATGGCGTTGAGCGCGAAGCGTACCGAGAGATCGATCGAGAAGACGTGCGAGGGATCGACAAAGCCGACGTACTGCGCCCACATGCTGCCGCACGCCGAGGTGAGCGCCGCGCTCACGACGACCGCCTGCACCTTCCGCCGCCGCGTGGCGATGCCGAGCGCCTCCGCGGCGTCCTCGTCCTCGCGCACGCCGGCCAGCTGATACCCCACGCGCGAGCGCTCGAGATACACCTGCAGGCCGTAGGCGAGCAGCGCCACCACGAGTACGAGATAGAGCCAGGCGACGTGACTGAGGCCGAGCGTCCAGAAGCCGGGCCGGAACGGCACGGGGACGCCCTCGGATCCGGCCGTGAAGCCGCGCCAGCGGCTGGCGACGATCTTGAGGACTTCGGCGAACGCGATCGTCGAGAGCGCGAAGTAGGGACCGCGCAGCCGATTGGAGAGGTAGCCGATCATCGCGCCGGCGCCCAGCGACAGCAGCACGCCGGCGGCGAGGCCGAGCCACGGACTCCGTCCGTAGCGTGCGCTCATGAGCGCCGCCGCGTAGGCGCCGATCCCAAAGAACGCCGCGTGGCCGAGCGAGACCTGTCCGGCGTAGCCTCCGGCGATGTTCCAGGCTGCGGAAAGCGCGCCCCAGAGCAAGATCAGGATCACGCTGTCGAGGATGTACGTATCGCGCACGACGAGCGGCGTGACCGCCGCGGCGGCGAACAGCGCGATCGCCGCCCAGCGCTCGGCCCCGAGCCCCGTCATACGCCCAGCGTCTCGGCGCCGCGCTGGCCGAAGATGCCGGCCGGACGGAACACGAGGACGCCGATGAACAGGAGGAAGTAGAAGACCTCCTTCCACGCGGCGCCGATGATGTACGAGCCCGCCACCTCGACGGCGGCCACGATGAGGCTGCCGAGCATCGCGCCGGCCATGTCGCCCAGGCCGCCGAGGACGACGATGACGTAGGCCAGGGTCACGAACTGCAGGCCCGCCTGCGGGTAGGCGGCGTAGAGCGGCGACACGAGCACGCCGGCGGCGCCGACGCACGCGATGCCGATGGCGAAGGTCAGGCGATAGACGCGGTCGGTGTCGATGCCCATCAGGGTGGCGGCGTCGCGGTCCTGGGCCGTGGCGCGCATCACGCGGCCGGTGTGCGTCCACTTCATGAGGGCGATCAGCGCAACCGTGAGCGCGACGGCGACGGCGAAGGCGATCACCTGCGAGAGATTGAACGCGGTGCCGGCCATGCGCAGCACGACCGACGATTCCCAGGGTCGGAAGACGTGGAAATCCCCCGACCACAGCACGAGCGCCACGTTTTGAAGCGCCGTGGACAGGCCGACCGTCGTGAAGATCTGCACGTTGTGGGAGGCGTGGATCACGCCCTTCATGATCAGCGCGTACACGAGCAGCCCGACCGCGAAGAAGATCGGAATCGCGACGACCAGCAGGAGGTAGGGATCGATGCCCCGCAGGGTGAACGCGAAAAATGCGAGGTACATGCCGAGCATGAGGAACTCGCCGTGGGCGAAGTTCACCACGCGCATGATGCCGAAGATCAGCGTGAGCCCGACGGCGATGAGAGCGTAAATCCCTCCCAGCAGGACCGTCGAGACCGCGAGCTGCGCGAGGACGTCTATTTGCGCTGGTCCCAGGCGGGCAGCGGGATCCACTTCGCCCGCATGGTCGTGAACTCCTCGGGCCACACCGAGACGAGCTGGCCGTTCTGCCACTGCAGCATGTAGTGCTGCACACGCTCGTTGGCGTTCTGGCCCTCCTGGTTGAACTTCACGCCCCAGCCATTGATCATCGAGCCCACCGGCAGATCGAGGGACATTACGGCGTCACGGAACTTGTCGGGGTCGTCGCTCTTGCTACGGTCGAGGACGAGCTTGAGGAGCCAAAGCCCGCCGCCGGCGAGCTGGTGGCCGCCGAGCGGATACGAGCCCGTGCGCTTCTGCACGGCGTCCCGGAAGTCCTTCTCGATCTTCTGACCTTCGGGCTTGAGCGACTCGATCTTGAAGCCGGGGCCCGGCTCGAGCAGCGCGAAGGCGCCGTTGGCGTCGTTGCCGAGGGCCTTACCGAAGTCGGCCGAGCCGTAGCCGGTGGCCCCCGCGTGCACGTGCGCCTTGAAGAGGAAGTTCTGCTCGCGCGCCTGGCGCCAGAACAGCGGGGCGTCGTTCGTGTAGCCGATGTGGTGGACGATGTCGGGCGCCAGCTGCTTGAACTTCACGATGATCGGCGTGAAGTCGTTGATCGTCTGGAAGTTGTAGTACTCGGCGGCGACCTCCTGCATGCCGAACTCGCTCTTCGCCCGCTGGCGCGCGGACTCCGTCACGCCCTGGCCGTAGGAGGAGTCCTCGCTCAGGAACGCGATCTTCAGCTCGCTCGGCTTCTTGCCGAAGCGCGGAGCCAGGTGCTTGGCGATGAACTCGACGTTGTACCAGCCGAAGCCGGTGGCGTCGATCTCCGTGCGGTAGACGTTCTTGAGCCCGCGCTTGTTGAAGCGGGGATCCACGCACGACGTCTCCCAGTAGACGACGTTGGCGCGGGCGGCCGCCTCGCTGGCCGCGCCGCAGAGCCGTGACGAGAACGTCCCCGTGATGATCTTCACGCCCTCGCGCGTGGCCAGGCGCGTGGCCTCGGTGGCCGCCGCCGTCGGATCCGGCGCGTCGGCGACGACGAAGGCCAGCTTCTTGCCCATTATGCCGCCGCGGTCGTTGATCATGTCGCGCACGATTTCGAATCCTTCGAGATGCCGTTTGCCTTCACCCGCGAGCGGACCGGTGAGCGGCTCCAGCACGCCGATCTTGTACTCGCCCGACTGCCCGTAGGTGACCGCGGCGAGGGCAGTCAGCGTGAGCAAACTGGCGGTAAGCGCGAAAGCGAGGTGACGGCGGGTCATGCAAGACCTCCTGAGCGTTGGCGGTCGCGACGCGCGAGGTTGTAGCATCGCGCTGCGCAGAGGTCAAGGCGGCGAGGCGGGTTGGCGCGCGGGTCAGCGTCGTTCGCGCGCGGGTCAGGGCCTGTGGTGTGCTTTGCACGGCGCGGCCGACACTACCGGCGTCACCGGGACTTCAGGCAGTATCCGCCCGTCCGGCCCCCGGAAGCAGAGCTCACCATCCGCCTGTCGTTCCACCTGGAACCCCTCTTCGTGAACCGCGCGATGGTGCCGCCGACAGAGCATCGCGAGATTCGACAACTTCGTTGGGCCGCCCTGCGCCCAGTGGCGGATGTGATGGCCCTGACCGAACGGTAGTCCGCAGCCAGGGAAGCGACAGCCTTTGTCGCGGTGCTGAAGCGCGCGTCGTAGTGCCGGCGGGATCGTTCGCGTCCGCGCGCCCACCTCCGTGATTCGGCCGTCCGCGTCATGTCGCATCACCACGCGGCTGGCGTCGCACGCCAGGCGCTCAGACGTTCCCGCGGGAACGCGCGCGCCGCCTTCGAGCACGGACTGGCCTGGTGCATTCGCGTCCGCGAGCACCTGCGCGTCGACGTGAACGACTACCTGGTAGCGCTCCCCCGGCGCGCCGGAATCCATTCCACGGTGGAGGGCGGTCTCTGCTACGAGCGCGAGGGCGTCGGCCTGCTGCTGCTCCATGGTCGGCGCCTCCGGCGAGCCGTCGACGACGGAGGTTCCCGCGGGAACGGGTGCGCTCGACGTTCCCGCAGGAACGTTTTTCGTTTGCCGGCGCTGATACAGCGCTTCCCTCGCAGCGGTCAACGCCTGCATCACGAGGGACCCGACCTCCGGCTCCAGCCGTCCGCGAATGACGACCATGCCGTCTCCATCGGGATAGACATGGAGGGCCCGGTTGCGGTGGCGACGTGTCGTCTCCTGCGCTTCGGCCTTGCTATCCATTCGCCGCCAGCCACGGACGATCATCTCGACGTGCTCGGCGGTGCCGGCCCGGCCAACCGCGAGCAGTCGCTCTTCCGTCTCGGGACTGGCCACGCGCGTCAGCGCGCGGACCTTGGAGTACGAGAGCTCACCACGCGCGAGCGCCTCCCTCAGCCGCGGCAGGGACCCCAGTGTGCGCGCCACGCGGACGTGCTCGCGTGCGGCGCCCGGCTCGAGCCCGATCCGCCACGACAGCCACGCCGCGCACGAGCGGAAGCGGTTGCCCCAGCCGCCGCGGGGCGTCGAACTCGCGGATGAGGTCGAGCAGATGCGCGGTCGCCGCATCCAGATGCGCGGCGAGTTCCGCGATCTCGTCACCAAGGCGCTCCAGCTCAGCAGTGCGAGAAGTATCCGGGGCAACGATGGGATTCGTAGCGACGCAGAAATCGTTGCTCATCGGCGCAACCTCCATCTTCTTCTGCACCGACTCTACCGCGAGATTTTCGACGCCCCGGAAGGCTACCAGGACGCGCGATTACGCTCCGATCCCAATTTTTTCGAGCGGTGGTCGTCCGCGAGCCCTGTGGCGGCTACACGCGCTTCTGAACGGCTGTTTTCAATCGATTACGCAAGGACGCCCGGCGCGCACGGAGAAGCCTGTCAAGAGTCAAAAATCGGATACACCTAGCGGCGACGCAACGGACCCGCGGCTATAGCGCGACGCGCGTCCGGCGGCAGTGGTCCAGAGTATTGCAAGCGGTGACCCCACGACCAGCCTCCAACGCCCCGTGGTTTAGACTGGACACGTGAGCGACGACGTCCTGCGCGTGCTCGATCCGAGCACCATGCGCTTCTGCCCGCTGTGCGGCGGCGCGTTGCGCCGCGCTCCGGTGCCGCCGGATCTGCGCGAGCAGGCGGTGTGCGCTGCCTGCGACTTCGTCTTCTACCTGAATCCCAAGGTCGTGGCCGGCACCATTCCCGAGCGCGACGGGCGCATCCTCCTCACACGGCGGTCGATCAATCCGGGCCGCGGGCTGTGGACGTTTCCCGGCGGCTTCGTGGACTTCGGCGAGAGCGTGCCTGATGCCGCCATGCGCGAGACGTTCGAGGAGACGGGTCTCAAGGTCGAGCTGACCGGCCTCCACAACGTCTATTCCTATCCGGGCTCGCCGGTGATCATCGTCTACCGCGCGAGCGTCGTCGATGGCACGCTGACGACGTGCTCCGAGAACGACCTGCTCGAGTGGGTGCCGCCGGAGCAGATTCCGTGGCAGGCTCTCGCGTTTCCCTCGACGCGCGACGCGCTGCGGGAGTGGGTGGCCGCGCACGGCCAGATGCCGCGCGGCTGAGGCGTCGCGCGCTCAGGCGCGCGAGGGCAGCTCGACCGTCGCCCGGCCGGTCACGATTTTTTCGCCCCGCTGATTCTCGGCCCAGACCTCCAGCTCCACCAGATGGCGGTCGTCCTTCGACGACTTGCCCACCACGCGGCCGCGGCACGTGACGACGTCCTTGAGTCGCACGAGCGCGGCGAAGCGGACGCCGAGCTTGGCGACGCGGCCGGCGCCGGCCCAGTCGGTGAGCGCCTGCGCCACGAAACCCATCGACAGCATGCCGTGCGCGAATACGCCGCCCATGCCCGCGGCCTTGGCGAACTCGTCGTCCTGGTGGATGGGATTGAAGTCGCCCGAGGCGCCCGCGTAGCGCGTGAGCTGGATCTGCTGGACCGGGCCCTTCACGAGCGGCGGCAGCTCGTCGCCGACGTTGACGCCGTCCGCGTAGACCTTGGCGTATTTCACAAGCGCACCACCGTCACCCCGCGCATGACGGCCACGATCTCGTTGTCCGAGTCTGTGACCGTGGTTTCACGGACGACGAAGGCCATCGGCCCGCTCTTCCCCGTCTTCTCGTAGATGTCCGACACGCGCGCGCGACAGAGATACGTCCGCCCGGGCTGCAGCGGCCGGTGGATCTCGAACTCCTGCTCGCCGTGCAGGACGCGCGAGATGTCGGTGCCGAGCTCGCGCAGCAGCGCATTCGTGTCGGCCGCCTCGTCCCGGAAGGTGATCGCGAACGTCGGCGGCGCGATGATGTCGCCCCACTCCGACGCCGCCCCGACGCGGTCGTCGAGGTAGAAGGGATTCGCGTCCCCGATCGCTCTCGCGAACTCTTTGACCTTCCCCCGCTCGACGGTCACCGCGTAGGGCGGGAACTCCTTGCCGAGGACGGCACGGTTGATCTGGATCGGCATCAGGCCTGCCCCTTCCTCATTGCGCGCTCGAGGAATTTCTCGAGGCTCGGAATGACGAAGCGCTCATGGCGACCCTCGGCGATCTTGTCCTTGGCGTCCCAGGCCTCGACGGAGAAGAGAAAGCGTCGGCCGTCGGTCTCGAGCAGCGTCGCCTTTGCGCGCGTCGTCATGCCCACGGGCGTGGCCGCGAGATGGCGCATCTCCACCATCGTGCCGACGGTGGTGGCGCCCGGCGGGAGCGTCGGCTTGATCATCGCGCCGCAGGCGTCCTCCAGCATGCCGATCAACCACGGCGTGGCGAAGACCTTGACGCCGCGGTTGCCCATCGCGTCGGCCGTCTTGTCGGGGGTGACCGTCCAGGTGATCTCGTGCGTCGCGCCGGGCTTCAGGTCCATGGCGTGCCATCATACCAGCCGTGATTCGCTGGATCGCCGCGGCAGGCGCGGGTGTCATCTCGCTCGACTCCATCATCAACGTCGCGTTTCCAGCCATGGCGGCCGCCTTCGCCGAGCCGCCGGAGCGTGTGCGCTGGGTCATCGTCTGCTACGTCTTCACGTATTCGCTGACCGCGTTCTGTGGCGGCGCGCTGGCCGATCGCGTCGGCCACGCGCGCGTGTTCCGCGCCGGCCTGGCCCTCACCGCGGTGGCGCTCGCACTCGGTGGGCTCGCGGGGACGTTCGATCGGCTGCTGGTCGCGCGCGTGATGCAAGGCGTCGCCGGCGGCCTCGTGTACGGCACGGCGCCCGGCCTCGTGACCGTCACGGCGGCGCCGGAGCAGCGTGGCCGCGCGCTCGGCTTCCTCAACGCCGGGATCGGCGTCGGCTTCACCGTGGGGCCGCTCGTCGCCGGCGCCCTCGTCGCGCATTTCGGCTGGCGCTCGACGTTCTACGTTCGCGTGCCGATCGCGCTCGCCGTGTTCGGCTGGGCGCTCGTCGCCCTGCCGGCCACGCGGGGCGCGGGAACGCGGCTGGTGGCCGCGGCGGACGTCTTGCGGCGCACCGTGCTGGCGCCGGGAGCGCTCGCGTTCGTCGCCAACGCCTCGATCTTCTCCGTGTGGCTGCTGGCGCCGTTCTATCTGGTGCTCGTGCGAGGATTCGACGCGACCACGGCAGGCCTGCTGTTCACGCTGACGCCGCTCGGCACCGCGCTCGCCGCGCCCGTCGCCGGCGTCGCTGCCGATCGGCTCGGCGCCAGGACGCCGATGGTCGGCGGGCTCGTGCTCGAGGCGCTCGGCCTGCTGCTTCTCAGCCGCGCCGATGCCGCGACGGCGCCGGCGCTCATCGCCGGCGCCCTCTTCGCCGCCGGCTTCGGTCTGGGCGCGTTTCAGGTGCCGAACATGGCGCTGATCATGGGCGCCTTTTCCGGTGCGCAGCAGGGCGTCGCCGGGGGCTTCGCGTTTCTTGCGCGCACGCTCGGCGTCGTCAGCGGCGTCCTTGTGCTCGCCGGGCTCTTCGCGGCGCGCCGGGAGATCGTGGGGCCGCCATCCGCCTTCGCCGAGGCGTTTCTCACCGCCGCGATCGCGGTCGCGCTGGCCGCCGTCGCTGCGGCGGCGCAGCGGCGCTATACTGCACGGCCATGAAACTCTGGAGCCCGTTCTCCGGCGGCCAGGTCAGGATCGCCCGGCTCGCCCCGCGCAAGTCGAGTCTTTCCGGACTCACCATCGGCGTGCTCGACAACGGGAAGCCCAACGCCGGCGCCCTCATGCATCGCGTGGCCGAGCTGCTCGCCGCGCGCACGGGGGCCGCGGGCGTGCGTGGATGGAGCAAGCCGAGCGCCGCCCGCCCCGCGGAGATTCTCGACGACATCGCCAAGGGCGCCGACGTCGTCCTGACCGGGAGCGCTGACTGAGGGTCCTGCACGTCGTGGAGTATCCACGACGCGGCGCAGCTGGAAGGGCGGGGTGTGCCTTCCGTCGTGCTCGGCACCGAGGCGTTTCTGTCGCTGGCCAAGGCGACGTCGACCAAGCACGGCCTGCCGCACATGCCGGTGGCGCTCGTCCCGCACCCGCTCGGCGGCATTTCCGTGGACGCGGCGCGGGCGAAGGCCGACGGGATCCTCGATGAGGTTCTGCGTGGCCTGACGAGCGATCCCTCCGCGCCCATCGTCACCGGCACCGCCGGACCGACGCTCGTGGACGCGCCCGACGACCTCGACGCATTCCAGGTGTGGGCGATGGAGCACGAGTGGTCGGACGGGTTGCCGGTGTTGCCGACGACCGAGGCGCGCGTCGCCAGAGTTCTGGGCCGGGGCGCGGGGGACGCACTGGTGGCGACGCTGATGCCGCTCGACGGCCGCGCCACGCTGCACGCGATCGCCGTCAACGGAGCACTCGCCGGCGCCGGTCCCGAGCATCTGCCCGTGATCGTCGCCGCGCTGCGCGCGGTGGCGAAGCCCGAGTTCAATCTCAACGCGATCCAGTGCACGACGCATCCGTGCACGCCCCTCGTGATCGTCAACGGCCCGATCGCCGCGCGCCTGGGCGTGGCGGGCGGACCGAACGCGCTCGGCAACGGGCATCGCGCCAACGCGGTGATCGGCCGCGCGGTGCGTCTGGTGCTGCAGAACGTCGGCGGGGCGCGGCCGGGCAGGGAAGATCGCGCGACGCTCGGTCATGCGGGCAAGTTCAGCTATTGCCTCGCCGAGAACGAGGCGCAGTCGCCATGGGAGCCGCTGCACGTCGAGCGAGGCTTCGCACGCGACGAGAGCACGGTGACCGTGTGCGGCTCCGAGGCGCCGCACAACGTCAACGATCACGGCTCGACGGCGGGCGAGACGCTGATGGCCGCCCTCGCCGGCACCGCGGCCACCACCGGCAGCAACAACATCTACCTCGCCGGCGATCCCCTCGTGATCCTCGGGCCCGAGCACGCCCAGACGGTCGCGTCCTCAGGCTGGTCCAAGCAGGAGTTCAAGCGCCGGTTCTGGGACGCCGCGCGCGTGCCGCTCAAGAAGTTCTCCGCCGACAACATCGCGCGCTTCAAGCTGACGCATCCGGAGAGGTTCGAAGGGGCGGGGCCGGAGACGCTGCTGCCGTTTGCGTCACGCCCGGACGACGTCATGGTGATCGTGGCCGGCGGACCCGGCAAGCACTCGGCGATCGTCCCGACCTTCGGGGCGACGCGCTCGGTGACGGAGCGGATCGACGCCTGATGCCTAGTCCGGGATGATGACGACCAGGCCGCGTGTTCGCAGGGCCGCATCGATCGCGTGGTGGCGGCGCTCGCGGGGTCCCGTATGCCCGTCGCGCTCGGGCTCGGCGCGTCGCCGATCGAGGATCACGCGAATCTCCGGATCGTTCGAGAATTTTTCCGTGAGGTAGTCGAAGAGGTCGACGTTCGAGCGCGCCACGATGACGAGATGGCCGAGCGCCTTGAGCTCGGGCTGCGACATCTCGAGCCAGGAACGCATCCCCATGTCGGCGAAGAGGACGATCGCGCGCGCGAGATGATCCTCGGCGTCGCGGAGATGGCCGAGGCGGCGCTGCAGGCGTCCCAGGTCGAAGTGCGCCCGCGCCATCTGCGGACGCAGCCCCAGTTCGTCGGCCAGGGTGAGCGTTTGCTCGTAGGCCTGGCGCGCGGCGTCGAAGCTCGCCTCCCTCGCCGAGACGTCTGCAAGCACCCGCCACGCCATGGCCTCGTGCGCGCGCTCGCCGTGCGCCAGCGCCAGCGCCATGGCGCGGTCCGCGGTCACGCGCGCCGCCGGCACGTCGTCCGTGATCAGCAAGCCCTCGGCGAGGTGGAGCATCCAGCGCGAGAGGTACGCCATCACGCCGAGCGACTCGGCGCGCCGCACCCCGTCGCGCAGCAGCGCCATGCCGTCGTCCTTGCGGTCGAGCGCGATCAGGCAGGCGCCGAGCAGCGTGGCGGGAATCGGCTGCCACACGGTGAGGTTCGCCTGCTCGCAGAGCTCGAGGCTCCGGGCCAGCGTGGGCACCGCGCGATCGATCTGCCCGCGCGCGTACCACACCGCCCCTGTGAGCGTCCACGCGATGGCCTGGCTGTATGGATGCCGCGCGAGATCGGCCTGTGCGCGTGCCCGGTCCAGACACGCATCGGCGCGGTCGAACTCGCCGAGGTCGGCGAGGGCCCACGCCAGCCACGCGGAGGACGCGACGCTCCCGGTGATGTCGGCCACTGCCGTGGAGCCGGCGACCTCCGCGTCGAGCGCCGTGAGATTGTCCTCGAGGATCTGCACGGCGATCCGGTGCTGGCCCTGCGCGTGATGGCTATGGCCGAGATAGCGGCGCGCCAGCCTCGCCAGCGCCGGGTCGCGACGCCGCTCGGCGATGGCCAGGCAGCGGGCGCCGTACTCCACCGTGCGCGCCGGCTCACCGAGGAGGTAGTGGTAGTTCACGAGGTAGGAATACGCGCGTGCCAGGCGCTCCTCGTCGTCGACCTGCTGCGCCATGCTCTCCGCTTCCTTCGAGAGCCGGTGGATGTCGTCGAGGCGGCCGAGCTGCAGCAACGGCGGGCGCAGATCCAGGCGCAGGTCGATGGCGAGGGCGAACGTCTCGCGACTCTCGGGCAGATGGCGGAGCGCCGCGAGCGCATCCTCGTAGAAGGCGACCGCCTCGCGGTTGGCGGAGCGCGCCACCGCGCGCTCGCCCGCGTCGCGCAGGTAGGCGACGGCCTTGGCCCAGGTCTCGGCACGCAGGGCATGGTAGGCGAGGCGCTCGACGTGCTCGGCGCGGCGCGCGCCCGTATAGCTCGACTCCAGCGCATCGACGATCCGCGCGTGCAGCGCGCGGCGCTGGTCTTTGAGCAACGTCGAGTACGCGACCTCCTGCGTGATCGCGTGCTTGAACGAATAGGCCAGATCGGGCACGAGCGCGCTCGTGCGTAGAAAGTCGGCGGCCTCGAGATCGGCGAGCGCGCGCAGCACGTCCTCCGAGGGCGTGTCCGCGACGGCTTGCAGCAGCGCCACCGGAACCTCGGCGCCGATGGCGGCCCCCGCCTGGAGGAACGACTTGCTCTCGCGGGACAGGCGATCGATGCGCGCGGCCAGCACCGCCTGCACGCGGTCGGGGATGTGGATGCTGTCGACGGCCCTGCCGAGGTGATAGTCGCCGCGCTCGCCGGACAGCGCGTGCGTCTCGGCGAGCGCCTGGACGATCTCCTCCAAGAAGAACGGATTGCCGGCGGTGTGTGCCACGAGCCGGCGCTTGAGCGCCGTCAGGTCGGGCGACGCGCCGAGAATCGCGTCGGCGAGCGCCCGCGCGCTGTCCGCGGACAGCGGATCGAGCCGGATCTCCGTCGTCTCGGCCGCGGTCGTCCAATCGCGGCGGTGCTCGGGTCGCGTGCTGACGAGCACGACCATCCGCGCGTCCCCGAGCGCGCTCGCCAGCTCCTCGATGACCGCATGAGTCTCGGAGTCCGCCCACTGGAGATTTTCGACGACGAGCAGCAGCGGCGTGCGGCGACTCTCGGCCAGCAGGAGCTCGCGCACCGTCTTGAGGATGCGCTGGCGGCGCACCGTCGGCTCGAGCGCCTCCCACTCCGCGTCCTCGTTGGGCACGTTGCCGAGGGCGAGGATCGCCGACACGCCACCGGCCAGCGGCGTGTCGAGCGCCACCATGCGCGTGGCGACTTTTTCGCGGATGCGCCGCGCGTCGTCGCCGTCCTCGACGTCGAAGTACTTCGTCAGGAGATTGCGCATCGGCAGGTAGGGCGTCACGGTGCCGTACGACACGCACGCGGCCTCGTGCATCTGCCAGCCGCCGGCGGCGGCCACGCGCGTCAGCTCCAGGACGAGGCGCGATTTGCCGACGCCGGGCTCGCCGAGGAGCGTGACGAGCTGCCCGCGGCCTTCGCGCGCGCGCGCCAGCAGCCGCTCGAGGCTGGCCATCTCCGCCGCGCGGCCGAGCATCGCCGTTTTCGCGCGGCCAGCGACGGCGCCGAGGCTCGAGGTCACCGGCGTCGCGCGCTTGAGCTCCCAGACATCCACCGGATCGCGCAGGCCCTTGATCGGCATCGGTCCCTGGGCGGCGGCGTCGACGAAGCGCTCGGCGAACCGATAGGTCGCGCCGGTGATCAGCGTCGTGCCCGGGCGCGCGAGCTGCTCCATCCGAGCGGCGAGATGGGTCGTCTGGCCCACGGCGCTGTAGTCCATCTGCAGATCGTTGCCGATGGAGCGCACGACGACTTCGCCGGAGTTGAGGCCCACGCGGATCTGCACGTCGACGCCGAGCCGCCGCCGCACGTCCTCCGCGCCGCGGGCCATCGCGCGGTGCATGCGAAGCGCGGCGTAACACGCGCGTACCGCGTGGTCCTCGTGGGCCAGGGGCGCGCCGAAGAGGGCCATGATGCCGTCGCCCATCACCTGGTTGACGGTGCCCTCGTAGCGGTGAACGGCCTCCATCATCCGCTCGAGCACGGTGTCGAGCAGCGCGCGGGCGTCCTCGGGATCGCGGTCGGCGAGCAGCTCGAGCGAGCCCTTCAGGTCGGCGAAGAGAACCGTGACCTGCTTGCGCTCGCCGGCCAGCCGGTCGCGCGCGCTGAGGATCTTACTCGCGAGGTGCGGCGGCGTGTAGGCGCCGGGTGATTCGACGCGCGTCGCCTCGGTCAGGGACGTCAGGCGCGCGCCGCACTCGATGCAGAACTTGGCCCCGGGCACGTTGTCGTGCTGGCACCGGGCACACCGCACTCATGGTCTCCGTTCTTCAGTGGCGCGCTGAATCGAGGGTCTGGGCAGTATGCGGCAGCCGCGGCGAGCCGGTCAAGGCGCGCGGCTTGCAGCCACTCGGGGGCCGGTGGTAGCGTGGCGTCCTGTTTCGAGGACATCGAGGAGGTCGGTCATGACGGGCACGCTCACGTCCAAGCGCTTCAGGGTGAACGACTTGGCCACCGCCGTGGATTTCTGCTTCGAGCGCGGCTGGACGGACGGCCTGCCGGTGATCCCGCCCACGGAGTCGACGGTCCGCGCCATGCTGGACGCCGCTCGGCTCGCCCCGGATGCCAAGCTCGCCTACATCCGCGATCGGTTCGTGACGATCACGGCTGAGAAGGTGGCCATCAACGCGGTAATGGCGGGCTGCAAGCCCGAGTACATGCCGGTGGTCGTGGCCGCCGTCGAGGGCATCGGCGATGAGCGCTGGGGCTACCACGGTCCCGGCACGTCCACCGGCGGCGCCGCCGTGCTGATGATCGTCAACGGACCGATTGCGCGCGAGCTCGACATCAACGCGGGCGACAATCTCTTCGGGCCCGGGTGGCGCTCGAATCTGACCATCGGACGCGCGGTGCGGCTCGTCATGCGTAACGTGTGCGGCTCGATGCCGGGGTTGCTCGACCGCGGCACCGTCGGCCATCCAGGCAAGCTCTCGTACGTGATCGCGGAGAAAGAGGCGGAGAGTCCGTGGACGCCGCTGCACGTCGAGCGCGGCTTTCGTCCCGAGCAGTCCACCGTCACCGTGATGGCGGCGGAGGGGCCACACCAGTTCTACAACCAGCTCTCGGGCACGGCGGAGGGTGTCCTCACCACGCTGGCGGACAGCATGCGGATTTCCGGCAACGTGATGGGCCAGCCGCACTATTGCCTCGTGCTGGCCGGCGAGCACATGAAGACGATCGCCGCCGACGGCTGGGACAAGAAGCGGATCGGGCAGTTCGTCTGGGAGCACACGCAGAACTCGCACGCTCATCTCAAGCGCACCCACCGCATGTCGGGGGCGCTTGAGCCGGGCGACGAGCAGAAGATGCGGCCGCTCGTGGCCTCGCCCGACGATATCCTCGTGGTCGCCGCGGGCGGGCGCGCGGGGGCGTTCTCGTGCTTCATCCCGGGCTGGTCGAGCGCGAAATCCTCCGCAGCTATCACCAAGGAGATCAAGCGATGAGCATCGAGATCCTGGACCCCACGACACCGGCGTCGCCGCGGCCGATCGAGTATGCGCCGCGGCCCGGCGCGCTCGCGGGCAAGCGGGTCGCCCTGATCGAGAACACGAAGTTCAACTCCGACAAGCTGCTCGAGCGCATCGGCAACATCCTGAAGGCCGAGCACGGCGTGGCGGAGTGGAAGATGTACCGCAAGCACAACGCCAGCGTGCCGGCCCACGAGGAGATCATCGCGGCGATCAAGACGTCGGCCGACGTCATGGTCGCCGGGATCGGCGACTGAGGGTCCTGCTCGTCGGGCAGTGTGCTCGACGGAATTCTGCTGGAGCATCACGGCGTCCCCTCGGCCTCGATCGTGACGGACGTCTTCGAAAAGACCGGGCGGGCGATGGCTGAGCAGTGGGGGCTCACGTCCTACAAGTTCCTGGCGATGCCCCACCCGATCGCCAACCTCACCGATGCGGAGCTGGACCGACGCGCACGCGAGATCGTGCCGCACATAGTGAAGCTGCTGCTGGCCGGGCAGGAGTAGCGTTTCGCCCCGCGTGGTGGTTGCGCAATCGCCACGCGCAGACCGTCTGGGGCCCGTTCACACGCCGGGACGACGTCCCGTCCCGGCGTGAGCGGGTCGTTACGCCCGATGGCGACTTCGTCGACCTCGACTGGCTGGCGGCGCCCTCGGCCTCCGGGGCGCCGCTCTTGCTCGTGCTGCACGGCCTCGAGGGCTCCTTCCGATCGCACTACGTTCGCGGTTTGCTGGCCCTCGCGCGCCGCGAGCGCTGGGGGGCCGTCGCGCTGAACTTCCGCTCGTGCAGCGGCGAGCCGAACAGGCTGCCGCGCTTCTACCACTCCGGCGACACCGACGACCTCGACCTCGTCGTCCGCCTGCTCGCCGAGCGCGAGCCGCACGTGCGCATCGGCGCCGTCGGCATCTCGCTCGGCGGCAATGTGCTGCTCAAGTGGCTCGGCGAGCGCGGCGAGGGGGCGCCCAAGCAGCTCGAGGCGGCGGCCGCCATCTCGACGCCCTACGACCTCGAGCGTTGCGCGCGTGCGCTCGACCGCGGCTTCGCGAAGGTGACGTATACGGCATCCTTCATGCGATCCTTCAAGCTCAAGCTGCGTCTCAAGGCGCGCCGCTTCCCCGGATTCGTCGACGTGCCCTCGGCACTGCGCGCACGGACGTTCGCGGCTTACGACCGTGCGGTGACCGCGCCGCTGCACGGCTTCGCCGACGAGCGCGATTACTGGCGGCGCGCGTCGTGCCGCCCGTACCTCGCGCGTGTGTGCCGGCCCACGCTGCTCATCAGCGCCATCGACGACCCGTTCGTGCCCCCCGACGCGCTGCCCGAGCCCGCCGAGCTCTCACCGAGCGTGACCGCGGAGTTCACCGCGCGCGGCGGCCACGTGGGCTTCTGGGAGGGACCGCCGTGGCGGCCGCGCCCGTGGGCCGAGCACCGCGCGATGGCGTTCCTGACGTCGGTGTTCACGGAGCGCCCCGGCGGCGCCGGGGCGCTCCGAGAGTCCGGGATGTCAGAGGCCATGACGGGGCCCCCTGATAGGATGTCGCGCGATGCCGAATGACGCCTATGACCTGCCCGTCTCGACCGCCGATACCGAGGCGCTGGGGCTCTACGATCGTGCCGTGCGGGCGCTGCAGGCGTGGCAGGCCGATGCGCTGCCGCTCTTCCGCGCGGCGGCCGAGCGCGATCCCCAGCTCGCGCTTGCGCACGCCGGCGCCGCCGTCTGTCTGTTCCTCGAAGAGCGCTTCGCCGAGACCAAGGCGGCCACCGAGACCGCGCGCGCGGCCGTGGCCGGGCAAACCGACCGCGAGCGCTCCCACGTCGCCGCACTGACGGCGTGGACGTCGGGTCAGGTGGCGGAGGCGGAGCGCCTGATGCGCGAGCATCTCGCGACGTGGCCGCGCGACGCGATGGTGTTCCACCGCCTGTACTACGTCTACTTCTGGCTCGGACGATTTCCGGAGATGCTCGCGCTCACCGATTCGCTGCGCGACCGTTATCCGGCCTCGTCGTTCGTCCTCGGTCTTCACGCGTTCGCGCTCGAAGAAGCCGGCCGGTGCACGGAGGCGATCCGCACGGCGGAGGCGGCCCTCGCGCTGGAGGCCAACGACCCGTGGTCCGTGCACGCGCTGGCCCATGCGCTCTACGAATCGGCGTCGTTCGACTCCGGCGTGACGAAGCTGCCGCCGGCGATCCATCCGTGCCGCGGGTTGAACTGGTTTCGCAACCACCTCCTCTGGCACCTGGCGCTGCTGCACTTCGCGCGCGGCGAGTACGCCCGCGCGGCGAAGATCGGGCGCGCGGCGTTCGAGCGCGCGCCATCGTCGATCGCGGGCGATCTGCACGACTCGATCTCATTGCTCTGGCGGCTCGAGCTGGTCGGCCAGCCGGTCGGCGCGCGCTGGGCGCCGTTCACCGCGATCGCGCGCGAGCGCGTGAGCCGCATGGGTCTGTTGTTCCACGCCGCCCACGTGGCGATGGCGCTCGCGGGCGGCGGCGACTGGGCCACGGCCACGGCGCACCTCGACGCCGTGCGGGCGCGGGCGCCGAAAGATCCAACGCGGCTCATGGGCGACGTCCTGGCTCCGCTCATCGAGGGCCTGCACGCGTTCGCCCAGGGCGAGTACGCGACCACGATCGCCAAGATCGAGCCCCTGCGACCCCGCATCGTCGAGCTGGGCGGAAGCCGCGCGCAGCGAGACGTGTTTCACGACACGCTGTTCGAGGCGTGCTTCCGCGGCGGCGACACGGAGCGCGCCGGCCGGTACCTGGCCGAGCGGCTCGCGCGCCGCCGCGATCATCCCTGGCTGATGCGCGTCGCGTAGGGTGACCCTGCGCGTTCGCCTGGCGGCGTGGTGCCTCGCCGCCGGTCTCCTCGCCGGCTGCGCGGCGACCGACCCGCGCCCCCCGGGCGCGCCCGCCGCCGTCGAGATCACGCTGCTGCAGATCAACGACGCCTACGTGCTCGAGCCCGTGGACGGCGGCCGCCGCGGAGGGATGGCGCGGCTCGCGACCCTGGTCCGCCGGCTGCGCGCGGCGCATCCGAACGTCATCTTCGCCCACGCGGGCGACATGCTCTCGCCGTCGCCGATGTCCACGGCGCTGCGTGGCGCGCAGATGATCGCCGTGCTCAATGCGCTCGCGCTGGACGTTGCGACCTTCGGCAATCACGAGTTCGACTTCGGAGTGGGGGTCCTGCGCGAGCGGATGGGGGAGTCGCGCTTTGCCTGGCTCAGCGCCAATGTGCGCGAGCGCGGCGACGCGCGACCGTTCGGCGGCGCGGTGCGCGATCGGATGGTCGAGCGCGGCGGACTGAGCGTTGGACTCTTCGGGCTGACGACCGCGGACACGGCGACGACCTCGGCGGGCGGACACGACGTCGAGTTCGGTGATCCTCTCGGCGACGGCACCACCGTGGCCGCCGACCTGCGCCGACGCGGCGCGCGCCTCGTCGTGGCCGTCACGCACCAGCACATGCACGCCGACCGCGCGCTCGCCGGCGCGGCCGACGTCGACGTGATCCTCGGCGGCCACGAGCACGAGCCACTCGTGGCGGAAGAGGGCAAGGCCATCATCACCAAGGCGGGCTCCGACGCGCGCTATCTCGTCGAGGTCAGCGTCTGGCTGCGGCCGGACGGTGCGCTGGTCGAGCGCTCGTGGACGTTTCACGAGGTCAGCGCGCGGCTGCCGGAGGATCCGGACGTGGGCGCCGTCGTGCGGACGTTCGAGGCGCGTCTGAATCACGAGCTCGCGGCCGAGGTCGGCCGCACGACGGTCCCGCTGGAGGCGCGCCGCGCGCCGCTGCGCACGAGGGAGACCAACCTCGGCGATTTCCTCACGGACGCGCTGCGGGCGCGCCTGGGCGCGGACGTCGCACTGATGAACGGCGGCGGCATCCGCACCGACCGGATCGTTCCGGCCGGCCCGTTGACCAAGCGCGACGTGCTCGGACTCTTGCCGTTCACCAACGTGGCGATGAAGCTGGCCGTGACCGGCGCGCGACTGCGCGAGGCCTTGGAGCAGGGGCTGGGCCGCCTCGAGCGCGAGGGCGGCGGCTTTCTGCAGGTGTCGGGACTCCGGATGACGTATGACCCGCGACAGCCCGCCGGGCGCCGCGTGCTCGGTGTCGAGGTGGGCGGCGTCCCCCTCGATCCCGCGAAGACCTACACCGTCGCGGTGGTGGACTGGATCGCGCGTGGCGGCGACGGCGTCACGGCGTTCGCCGACGGCCGGATCCTCGTGGACGCGGCGGACGGTCCGCTGCTCTCCGAGGTGCTGCTCGAAGCGATCACCCTGCGCGGGATGGTCTCGCCGGTCGTCGACGGCCGGCTTCGCGACGCCACGCGCTGAGCGTCGAACATGACAAGGAGGACTCCATGGCCATGCTGGGCGATATCGTCGAGCTGTCGGTAGTGGTGCGCGACCTGGATGCGGCGGCCGCGCGGTTCACGAAGCTCTTCGGGCTGTCCGTTCACCGGCGCGACGCATCGGAGCGCTTCGGATTCAAGAACGCCATCCTGCCGACGGGCATCGGTCACATCGAGCTGCTGCAGCCGACGGATCCTGACCGCGCCGTCGGTCGCTTCCTCGCGAAGCGCGGCGAGGGCGTCTATCTCGTCGGCTTCGAATGCGCCGACGTGGCGGGCTCGGTGGCCCGGCTGCGCGCGGACGGTGTACAGGTCGATAGCCCGCGCCCGGACATTGCATGGGTGCATCCACGCGAGGCGCACGGCCTGTTCGTCGAGCTGCGCCACCGCGAGCGCTACGACTAGGTCAGCGCTCGACGAGCATCGTGCAGGCGGCCGTGGTCGTTTCGCGCCTGCCGCTCCATGGCCGCGGCCGGTCGAAGATGACGAGCCGCACCTGGGTGGGGTCTGCGGCGTGACTGCACACGTGACGCGCCAGCGCGCGGTAGATCCGCGCCTGCGGATAGGGCGGTGCGCCGAGCTCGCCGAGCGACCAGTCACCCACGACCAGAACGTCGACGCCCTGGCGGTTCGTGACGACGTAACGGACCATCTCGGGCGGCAGGCGCTGCTTGACCGCGGGGCCGACGGCGATGACCGCCTCGGCGATGTTGCCGGAATAGAGCGCACCCGAGAGGTACGAGTCCCACAGGCCCGCGAAGCTCAGCGCGGGCATCACGCCGACGAGCGTCACGAGCACCGCGTGACGATTCAGCCGCCGCGGCACCGGCGTCGTGCTCGAGACGCCCCAGAACAGGAGGATGTCGAGCGCGGCCATGACGACGTTCCATGGCAGCACGACCTGGTTCGTGGCGTGGCCCCACGGTCCGAGCATGCCGAGGACGACGGCGTGGGTGGCGATCGCGGCGACGACGGCGGAGCTCCGTGCGCGCGGAACGAACATGGCGACGCCGATGGCGGCCTCCAGCAGCGCTGTGACGACGGCCGCGGTCGGCAGCCACGCCGACAGTGAGGAGGGCAACGAGCGTGCGACCGGCTCGACGAACCACGGGAAGACGAGCGTGGCGTACGTGACGTTCAGCTTCTGCAGTCCGCTCCACAGGTAGGTGGACGCGACAATCGCGCGACACGTCGCGAGAGCTCGCTCCGGGTCCGTCGGGCCCGCGCCTGGCGTGGGCACCAGCGCAATCAGCATGACGAGGTACTGGTAGAACCACGGCTGCCAGCGCGACTGATCGCACACGCTCAACACCAGGGCCGCGCCGAGCGCACCGAGCAGGAGCCATGTCGAGCGTGGCAGCATGGCCGCCAGGACGAGGAGCACGACGAAGACACCGAGGAGGGCGTGATCGAGCGGCGACGGAATCGGCGCCAGAACGCCGGCGATCGGCGTCATGGGATACGACGCGTGCGTGAGGTAGAGCCGATGAGAAAGGACGACGCCGGCGGCGAGACCCAGGCACACGAGAGCCCGGACGGCGCCGGCGCGGGTCGGTCGGCCTAGATCTCCGGCGGCCGCCGATCGGCCCACGGCTGCGCGCCCTCGAACGCTGCGGCCGCGCGCAGGACGCCGGCCTCGTCGCGCCAGCGGCCGACGATCTGCAGGCCGATCGGCAGCCCAGCCTTCGTGAACCCGGCGGGCACCGAGATCGCCGGCAGGCCGACGACAGTGAACGCGTACGTCAGCATCGCCCAGTCGATGTAACTCGGCATCGGCTGGCTGTTGATCTCCTTGGGACCGGAGCGCCACTCGACGGGAAAGGGCGGCACCGCGGCGGTCGGCGTCAGGATCAGGTCGTAGCGCTCCTGGAACACGCGCACGCGCTCCCAGAGCTCGGTGCGCAGGCGCTCGGCCCGGCCGATGTGCGAGGGCGTGAGCGCGAGTCCCTGGTCGATGTTCTTGACGAGATTCTCCTGCATGGCCTCTCGCCACTTGGCAAGCCGGTCCTCATGGCGTGCGACCATCGAGGCGCCGCGGCTGGTGAGGACGATCTCGCGCAGCCCCGTGAAGTCGGGATGCGCCTCCTCGACCCGGGCGCCGAGTCGGCGAAACGCGTCCGCCGCCGCGCGCGTCACCGCGCGCACCTCGTCGTCGACGGGCGTGACGCCGAGGTCGCCGCCCCACGCCACGCGGAGGCCGCGCACGCCGGGGCGTCGAACCGCATCGACGAAGACGCGCGGATTGACGGCATACGAGAGCGGCGCGCGCGCGTCGGCGCCCGCGATCACCGAGAGCATCAGCGCGGTATCGGCCACGGTGCGCGCCATCGGTCCCGTCACGCTCCAGGGATCCCATGCGAGCGGCGCCGGATGAACGGGCACGAGGCCCGGCGAGGTCCGGAAGCCGACGACGCCGCAGAACGACGCGGGCAGACGCAGCGAGCCGCCGAGATCGGTGCCCTGGGCCAGTGGGCCCAAGCCCGTGGCCAGCGCCACGGCGCCGCCGCCGGTGGAACCGCCCGGCGTGAGCGCCGGGTTCCACGGATTGCGCGTGACGCCGAACACCGCGTTGAAGGTGTTGGCGCCGGCCCCGAACTCCGGCGTGTTCGTCTTGCCTACCACGATCGCTCCGGCCGCTTTGAGACGCGCGACGACGAGCGCATCGTCGGTCGGCACGTGATGCTCGTAGATCTTGCTGCCCCACGTGGTGCGGATGCCCTTCGTCGGCGTGAGGTCCTTGATCGACACCGGCACGCCGTGCAGCGGGCCGAGCCGCGCGCTGCGACGCTTCGCCGCGATGGTGGCCTTCTTTGCGGCCTCCAGGGCCTGTTCCGTCGCCACCGTGCAGTAGGCATTGAGCCTCGGGTTGACGCGCTCGATACGTGCGAGCACGGCCTGCATCACCTCGAGCGGCGAGACGGCGCCGCGCCGGATCATCGGCGCCAGCTTCGTGGCCGGCGTGAAGCAGAGGTCGGCGGCGGTCACTTGACCCCCAGGACCTTTCGCGGATCCAGCGCGTCTCTCAGCCCATCGCCGATGTAGTTGATCGAGAGCACGGTGAGGAAGATCGCGGTGCCGGGAAACAGCGCCCAGTGCGGGGCGAAGTCGAGATTGTCCTTAGCGTCGAACAGGATGCGTCCCCAGGTCGGAATGTCCGGCGGGAAGCCGAGGCCGAGGAACGACAGCGACGATTCCGCGATGATCGCCACCGCCACGTCGAGCGAGCCCGCGACGATCACCGGGCCCAGCGCGTTGGGCAGGATGTGGCGGACCACCTGGCGCAGCGGCGGGGCGCCGAGGCTCCGTGCCGCCTCGACGAACTCGCGCTCGCGCAGCGAGAGGAACTGGGCGCGGACGAGGCGCGCCACCGGCATCCAGCGCAGGCCGCCGATGACGGCCACGACGAGGAGGAAGACGCCGGCCTCGGGCCCCAGCCATTTCGTGAGCGCGTCGCGAAAGAGGTAGACGATCAGCAGCAGCAGCGGCAGCTGGGGCAGCGAGAGGAACAGATCCGTGATGCGCATCAGGGTGTGATCGGCGGCGCCACCGAGCTGGCCCGCGATCGCGCCGATGCTCGTGCCGATCGTGATCGAGATCAGCATGGCCACCACCCCGACGGCGAGCGAGATGCGACCGCCATAGAGCACGCGCGCGAGCAGATCCTGGCCGAGGTCGTCGGTGCCCAGCGGATGCGCGCGCGACGGGCCCTTGAGCTTGGCCTTGAAGTCGATCTCGTTGATGGGCACGCGATAGACGAAGGGGCCTACCAGGACGGCGGCCACCAGGGTCAGCAGCACCGTGAAGCCCACCATGGCGAGCCGATGGCGCCGGAAGCGCCGCGTCGCGTCGCGCCACAATGACGTGCGCGACGCGGTCGACGTCACCAGCCGAGCGGCGGGGGCGGTGGCCACGCTCATAGGTCTCTCATCGGTACCCGGTGGGGGGCCCCGATATGGCCCCCCACGCCCCCATCGCTCGGACGCGCCCCGGCGGAGCCAGGGCGCGCCTCGGGTTTGACGCGAGCTCTCTCATCGGTACGCGATCCGCGGGTCGAGCCAGCCGTAGAGCAGGTCGGCCACGAGATTGAAGATGACGACCAGGCACGAGAACACGAACGTGATCGCCATGATTACCGGCGTGTCGTTGGCGAGGATGGAGCTGATCAAGAGCGAGCCGATGCCGGGGATGCGGAAGATCTGCTCGGTGATGACGGCGCCCGTGAAGATACCGGGGATCTGCAGCGCGACCAGCGTGACCACGGGGATGAGCGCATTGCGGATCACGTGTTTCACCACGGTGACGCCCTCGGACAGGCCTTTGGCCCGCGCGGTGTTGACGTAGTCGAGGCGGATCACGTCGATCACCGCCGAGCGCACGAAGCGGGTGAGCGTCGCGCCCTGGAAGAGGCCGAGCACGGCGACGGGCATGGCCGCCTGACGCGCGTTCTCCCACCACCAGCGCCAGCCCGTGGCCGCGATGTCCGCGCGGTAGATGAACGGCAGCCAGTCGAGCCAGAGGCTGAACACGAGAATGAACACGAGGCCGGTGAAGAAGGTCGGCAGCGAAAAGCCGATGAACGCCAGCGTGGTCGCGATCTGGTCGAAGAGCGAGTACGGGCGCAGCGCCGAGTACGTCCCGATCGGCAGCGCGATGAGCAGGCCCAGCAGCTGCGCGCTGCCGAGCACGAACAACGACGTCGGCAGCCGCTGCATGATCAGCGTGTCGACGTTCACGCGGCTCACGAAGGAGAAACCCCAGTCGCCGCGGGCCATCGACGTGAGCCAGCGCGCGTAGCGGACGGGCAGGGGATCGTCGAGGCCGAACTTCGCGCGCAGGTTCATGCGCACCTCGGGCGGGACGTTGGGGTTCGTCGCCAGTTCCTCGAACGGATCCCCGGGGGCGAGCGCGAGAATCGTGAAGAGGACGAGGCTGATACCGAAGATCACGGGCACCGCGATCAGCAGCCGGCGGACGACGTAGCGTGACATCGTTTGGGGGCCGGGCGGAGATGCCCGGCCCCATGACCCGTCCTAGACCCGGAACCAGTTGAAGAGGTTGGCGGTGTCGTTGTCCCAGCCGCTGATCTCGTGACCGCGTAAACGACTGGACACCGCCTGCACCTTGTTGCGAAAGATCACGGGGATGACGACCACGTTCTGGATGACCATGTCGTTCATCCGGATGAACAGCGCGGCGCGCTTGACGGGATCGAGCTCCGTCTCCGCCGCGCGGAAGAGCTTGTCGTACTCGTCGTTGCGCCAGCGCGTGATGTTGCGCCCTTGATACTTGTTGTCCTTGGCGGAGACCTCCCATGACGCGAACTGCTCCATGAACGTCTGCGGATCCGGCGACGCCTGCGTCGTCGTGTACATCTGCAGGTCGGTCGAGAATCGCGAGTAGATGTCGGGATTGGCGGCGTCGGAGGAGAAGAAGACCGAAGCGGTGACGGACTTCAGCTCGAGCTCGATGCCGGTCTTGGCCGCGGCCTGCTTGACGATGGCCTGCGTCTTCTGGCGGGGAGCGTTGATCGACGTCTGGTAGACCATCCTGAGCTTCTTGTCGCCCTTGGCGCGAATGCCGTCCGCGCCGCGCTTCCACCCCGCGGCGTCGAGGATCTGGTTCGCCTTGTCGACGTTGAACTCCCACCGGTTGTTCTTGGACACGTACTTCGGCGGCGAGTTGAGGAAGTTCGCCGTCGCCTGGCCGCCGCGTCCATAGATCTCCTCCTGCACGGAGGCGCGATCGACGAGGAGGCTCAGCGCCTGGCGGACGGCGGGATCCGTCAGGAACGGGTGCGGCGCCTTGATGCTCGACCGCTCGCCGTCGACGTCCTTGTTCGGGTCGGTCTGGTTGCACTGGATGTGCTCGATGTTTCCGCCGGGCGCGGTCTCGAACTTGCCCCGCCCGCCCTGCTCCATGCGGCGCATGATCTCTTCCTCGACCTGCATGTTCCACGCGTAGTCGTACTCGCCGGTCTGCACCACCGCGCGGCCGGCGGACACCGCGTCGCCGCCGCCCTTCATCTCGATGGTGTCGAAGTGCGGACGATTGGGCATGTGATAGGTCGAGTTCAGCTCGCCACGCACGATGTCGCCCGGCTTGAAGTCCACGTACTTGTAAGGGCCGGTGCCCACGGGCTTGATGTTGGCCGGCGCCTCGCGCGACTTGGCGCCCTTGAAGGCTTCGAAGACGTGCTTGGGGATGATCATGCCGCGGTAACCGCAGAAGCCGTCCGACCAGAACGGCGTCGGGTTCTTGAACGTGAGCTTCACCGTGTGGCTGTCGAGCTTGTCGATCCGCGCGATGTCCTTGTACGAGCTGATCGTGGTGGCCGCGGTGGCGGGATCGGCGGCGTACTCCCAGTTGAAGACGATGTCGTCGGCGGTGAACGGCTTGCCGTCGTGCCAGACGACGTTCTTCTTCAGCTTCCAGGTGACCGACTTGCCGTCCTTCGCCACCGCGCCGTTCTGGAGCGAGGGGATCTCGGCGGCGAGGATCGGCACCAGATTGCCGTCGGGATCGAAGGCGGCCAGCGGCTCGTAGAAGATCCGCGAGCCGTCCTGGTCCTTGGTGCCGGTGGCGAAGTGCGGGTTCAAGAGTGTCGGCGACTGCCACCAGAGGATCTTCAGGGCGCCGCCGCCGCCGCGCTTGGTCGGCGCGTACTGGACCTTCGTTTGCGCGGCGGCCACGCCGGCCCCGGCCAGCATCTGGCCGGCGAGCGGCGCGGTCAGCCCGAGGCCGACCATCATCTGCACGAACCCGCGACGGCTGAGCGCGCCGGCGCGCACCTGTTCGATCAAGGCCCGAAGCTGGCCCTCTTCCATGGATGCATCCTCCCTCGACGTCATGATGGTGGCGTCACGCCTTGTACCAGTACGGCAGCCGCCACATGGTGGTGTCCCAACCGTTGAGATCCATGCCCTGCAGCCGCGTGTTGGCGGCGGCGACGCCGTTGCGCCAGAGCACGGGAATGACGACGACATTGGCGATGATCAGGTCATTCATCCGGATGAACAGCGCGGCGCGCTTGACGGGATCCATCTCGGTCTCGGCGGCACGCCACAGGCGGTCGTATTCGTCGTTCCGGAACCGCGTGATGTTGCGGCCGGCCCACTTGTTCTCCCGCGACGCGATCTCCCAGGACGTGAACTGCGCCATGAAGACCTGCGGGTCGGGAGCATTCATCGTCACGTTGTACATCTGCAGATCGGCGTAGAAGTGCGAGTAGGTGTCGGGGTTGGCCGCGTCGGACGAGAAGAACACCGAGGCGACCACGGACTTGAGCTCGAGCTCGATCCCCGCGCGCGCACAGGCCTGCTTGACGATGGCCTGCGTCTTCTGGCGGGGCGCGTTGATCGACGTCTGATAGACGAGCCGGAGGCGCTTGCCGTCCTTGGCGCGGATGCCGTCGGCGCCGCGCCGCCAGCCGGTGGCGTCCAGAATCTGGCTGGCGCGATCGACGTTGAACTCCCAGCGCGTGTTCCGGGAATAGAAGCGGGACGGCGAGTTCAGGAAATTCGGGGACGTCTGGCCGCCGCGCCCGTAGATCTCCTCCTGGATGGACGCGCGGTCGACGAGGACGTTGAGCGCCGCGCGCACGGCGGGATCCGACAGCGTCGGGTGCGTCGTCTTCGCGCTGGCGCGCTCGCCGTCGACCTCGCGCCAGGGATCGGCGTTGTTCAGCTGGATGTGCTCGGGGTTGCCCGTCGGCCACACGACGATGCGGCCCTTGCCGCCCTGCTCCAGGCGCCGGAGGATGTCGTCCTCCACCTGCAGGTTCCACGCGTAGTCGTACTCGCCGGTTTGCAAGACGGCGCGCGCCGCGGACGCGGCATCGCCGCCGCCCTTCATCTCGATCGTGTCGAAGAACGGACGGTTGGGCACGTGGTAGGTGGGGTTGAGCTCGCCGCGCACGGTGTCGCCCGGCTTGAACTCGACGAAGCGATAGGCGCCGGTGCCGACGGGATGCAGGTTCGCAGGCGCCTCGCGCGACTTGCCGCCCTTGAACGGCTCGAACACGTGCTTGGGGATCAGCATGCCGCGCGCGCCGCAGAAGGCGTCGGCCCAAAACGGCGTGGGGCGCTTGAACACGACCTTGACCGCGTGCGTGTCGACCTTGTCGATGCGCTCGATCTCCCGGTAAGAGGCGAGCGTCCACGCGGAGGTGGCTGGGTCGGCGGCGTACTCCCAGTTGAACACGACGTCGTCGGCGGTGAACGGCTTGCCGTCGTGCCAGACGACACCCTTCTTGAGGTTCCAGATCACCGACGTGCCGTCCCGCGCCACGGTGCCGCTCTCGACGCTCGGCAGCTGAGCGGCAAGCACCGGCACGACGTTGCCGTCGGGATCGAAGCCCGCCAGCGGCTCGTAGAAGATGCGCGCCGCGTCCTGATCCTTGGTGCCCGTCGCAAAGTGAGGGTTCAGCAGGGTCGGCGCCTGCCACCAGAGCACCTTGAGCGCTCCGCCGCCGCCGCGCCGCGTCGGCGTGAAGGCCGGGCGCGGCTGCGCGCGGGCTGGCGCGGGCGGCAAGAGCTGCGCGGCGAGCGGAGCCGTGAGGCCGGCGCCGGCCATGAGACGCAGGAAGCGGCGCCTCGACAGGCGACCGAGTCGAACCTGGTGCAGGAGCGAGCGGAGCTCCGTTTCGCTCACGTCGCGGCGAGCATACGCACCGCGACGTCGATCGCCTCGATCATACTCTCGGGATTGGCGATGCCTTTCCACGCGCGATCGAACGCGGTGCCGTGATCGACGGAGACACGCAGGAACGGCAGCCCGACGGTGACGTTGACGCCCGAGAGACCCGTCCAGCGGTGGCTCGCCTCGTCGTACGTAAAGCCGACCGTCTTCACCGGAATGTGTCCCTGGTCGTGATACATGGCGACGACGATATCAAATTCGCCGCCGCGCGCACGGGAGAACAGGGTATCGGCGGGCAACGGACCGATGACCGTCATGCCTTCGGCGCGGGCTGCCTCGATGGCGGGCATGATCGTCGTCTTCTCCTCGTCACCGAAGAGCCCGTCCTCACCCGCGTGCGGGTTCAGGCCGGCCACGGCGATGCGCGCGTCGCGACGTCCAAGGCCCTGCATCGTGCGCTGCGCGAGGCGAATCGTCTTCAGCACGCGCTCGCGCGTGACCAGGTCGGGCACACGACGCAGCGCCACATGGGTCGTCACGTGGATCACGCGCAGCTCATGGCCCATCAGCAGCATCGCGAAGTCGGCGGTGTCGGAGAGCCGCGCCAGGATCTCCGTGTGGCCAGTGTGCTGCATGCCGGCGGCGGCCAGGGCTTCTTTATTGATGGGCGCGGTCACGATGCCGTCGATCTCGCGCGCCTGCGCCAGCGCGACCGCGCGCTCGACGTAGTCATAGGCCGCCCGGCCGGCGTCGGCGCTGACGGCGCCGCGTGGCAGCGTCTGCATGTCGACATTGCCGAGATCCAGCACCTCGAGCGTGCCGTCCGCCCAGCGGCAGTCGGCGATGCGTTTCACCGGGTGCAGCGTCAGGGGCGAGGTGACGAGCGCGAGCGCCGCGCTCATGGCCGACGCGGCTCCGATCACGACGGGGCGGCTGTCGCGTTGCACGGAGGGGGCGGCGGCGGCGCGGGCGATGATCTCAGGGCCCACGCCCGCGGGGTCGCCCATCGTCACGCCGAGGATCGGCTGCTTCACGCCACGGCCTCACGCACGAGATTCACGAACAGATCGGGATCGCCGAAGCCGCCGGCCTTCGTGACGACCGTCACGGGCTCGCGGCCTGGTGCGCGCAGCCGGCCGAGCGCGAGCCCTGGCCGAGGCGCACCCTCGAGGTCGAGGCGCTCGGCGCCGAGCGCGTGATAGAGCGCGACCAGTGTCTCGCCGCCGGCGACGAGCACCACATCGATCCGCTCGGCGTCGAGCCGGGCGCGCGCCTGCGCGGCGAGCTCGGCAGCGGCCCCCGCGCGGTCGACCTGTGGCTCATCCGGGGTGGCAAGGACCATCAGCCCCGCGTCCCGCGCGGCGTCCACCTGCCGGCGCGTGGCGGGATGACGGCTGCCGGCGACGATGAGCCAGCGCTCGCCCGCCGGTGGGTCGACCCGCGCCGCGGCCAGGCCGAGGCGGCGTGCGAGCGCCAACGCCAGCCCGGCGGCGCCGACCAACAATGGAGGCGTGTCCAGCGCGAGCACCGCCTCGACGAGCGCGTCGAGATCGGCGTCCGTCTCGGCGTCGGCCACGATGACCATCCCCGCGAGCCGCCCGAGCCGCGCCGTCAGCGGCGAGCCGCCTTCGCGCACGCGGCCGAGCGGGATCCAGGCCAGCGGGCGATCGAGCTGCGGGCGCAGGAGGTCGACGACATTCGACGAGCCGGACGCGCGCGGAAACGTCGGGTCCTCGGCGAAGGGCGTCTCGGCGACGGGGACGGCGCCCACGGTGAGCACGCGCTCGACGACGACGCGATGCTCGGCCGGCAGCGCGGGACACACGAGCGCCCCGGCGGTCGAGCTCGCACGGAGCAGCGCGTCGAGCTCCGCGCCGATCGGCCCCCGCAGGGTCGAGTCGATTTTCTTGAAGAAGCGGGTGCGGGCGACGTTCCGGGCGACGCCGGTCACGCGGCGCGCGGCATCGGCGGGAGCGAGCGCCCGGCTCTCCGTGTCCACGACGCTGACCGGCGCGCGCAGCGCCGGATCGGGCCAGACCGTGACCGGCACGGGACCTCGTGCCGCGAACAACGCACCCGTGTCGCAGGCGCCGGTGAGGTCGTCGGCGACGATCGTGAGCGGCAGCTGGGCGGCGGGCGTCATCGGGGGCTCCGACTATAACTCCGCGTCGCAGTCTCCGTCGAGATAGGCTCGATCGGGGCAGTTGTCGTTCATGACCCGGTCGGCTAAGATGACGGGCGACCGGAGGCAGCTCGCGATGCACCACGAGGCGATCGACGCGGCCACCGACTAAGACCATGGACTTGCCGGCTCACTACGCGATCGAGGGCATGTGCGCTGCCTGCCGCGGCGCCATCAAGAGCGGCGACGACCGCTACCGCGTCGGCGATCGCGTCTATCACGCGCACTGCTTCGACATCTCGCTCGTCGAACCGATCTCGCAGGGGCCGCTTCCTCAGCGGCCGCGTTAGGGAGCGCGACCGCCTCCCGCATCCTGCCGACTCGTCAGAGGTATACTTGCAGGGATTTCAAATGCCACGGAAGGCCCCGTTCGTCTTCGCGCTCCTCCTCGTGTTGGCCGCCGCTGGGGTCGCGCTCTACGCCGCGGCCACGGCGCCGACGTCCGAGCCGGTCGCTCCGGTTGCGGTCCCTCCGGGCGTCGAGCCGGCGCGACCCGGACCGCCGGCGGCATCGCGATCGGGCGGACCCGGCGTCGACGTCGCACTGAAGCAGCTCGATCTCATGAAGCCGGCGCGCGCAAGGCTGGCTGAGGATTTCACGCTGCCGACCCCGGACGGCGGCAGCTTTCGCCTCTCCGAACAGCGCGGCAAGGTCGTGCTCGTCAACTTCTGGGCGACGTGGTGTCCGCCGTGCCTCGAAGAAATGCCCGCGATGGAGCGGCTCTGGCGCCGCCACAAGGACGCGGGCTTCGTGCTCGTGGCGGTCTCGCTCGACACCGACGGGAAGAAGGTTCCGCCCTTCGTGAACGCGCGGAAGTTCAGCTTCCCCGTGGCGCTCGATCCGAAGATGGCCGTCGCCGAGAAGTACGGGGTGCGCGCGCTGCCCTCGAGCTTCGTGCTCGATCGCGAGGGGACGGTCACGGGCGTCGCGCTCGGGCCGCGGGCGTGGGACGACGGCGCCGCGCACGGCCTCGTGCAGGCGATGCTGCGCTGATGGGTTCCTCTCTCGGCGTGGCGGTCGCGTTCAGCGCTGGGCTCTTTTCGTTCCTGTCCCCCTGTGTGCTGCCGCTGTTTCCGTCGTACATCTCGTTCATCACGGGCATGTCGGTCGGCGATCTCACCGGTGAGCTCGGCGCGGCCGCGCGTCGGCGTGTGCTGCTGCATGCCGTCGCGTTCGTCCTCGGCTTCTCCCTGGTGTTCGTCGCGCTCGGCGCGTCATTGAGCGCGGCCAGCCAGGCGCTGTTCCGGTATCGTGACCTGATCCGCATCGTCGGCGGCGTGCTGATCATCGTGTTCGGCCTGTACATCGCGGGCGTGCTCCGCATCGGATTCCTCGGTCGCACGGCCTCCGTCCAGATTCGCGAAAAGCCGGCGGGCTACATCGGGTCCTTCATCGTCGGCGTGACGTTCGCGGTGGGCTGGACGCCCTGTGTCGGACCGATTCTCGGCGCGATCCTGTCGCTGGCGGGTACCGCGGAGACGGTCGCGCGGGGCGTCGGACTGCTCGTGGCGTACTCGGCGGGCCTCGGCGTGCCGTTCCTGCTCTCGGCGCTGGCGCTCGGACCGTTCCTGAAAGCCTTCAAGCGCTATCGGCGCTTCATTCCCACCGTGGAGCGTGCGGCGGGCGTGCTGCTGATCATCGTCGGCGTGCTCGTCGCCACCAACTACTATCTGGTTCTCAACTCCTGGGCGAACTCGATCACCCCGGAGTGGCTGCTCAAGCGCCTTTAAGCGCGCGCCGCATGCGCGTCCACGTCCGCATTCCCGCGACCTCCGCCAACCTCGGTCCCGGCTTCGACGCCCTTGGTCTTGCATTGGCGCTCTACAACGACGTGGAGGCGCACGAGAGCGACGGCGTGACCGTGACCGTGGAGGGCGAAGGTGCCGGCCAGCTGCCCACCGGCGCCGACAACGTCGTCGCACGCGGCGTGCGCCTGGCGTTCGACGGCGCCGGGCGGCCGTTCAAAGGTGTCGCGTTGCGATGCACGAACCGAATTCCGCCCGCGCGGGGGCTCGGCTCGAGCGCGGCCGCGTGGGTCGGCGGTCTCGTCGCGGGCAATGCGCTCGTGGGCGGAACCCTGACGAGCGACGCGCTGCTCTCACTGGCCACGCGTGCGGAAGGTCATCCGGACAACGTCGCGGCCGCGCTGCTCGGCGGACTGACCGTCTCGTGCTCTGCCGACGACGGAGCGGTGACCGCGGTGTCGCTGCCCGTCCCCGAGGATCTCGCCTGGGTGGTGCTCGTACCCACGATGACGTCGTCGACCGCAGAGGCTCGCGCCGTCCTGCCGCCCGCGGTGCCGCGCGGCGATGCGATCTTCAACGTGCAGCGTGTCGCTCTCCTGCTCGCCGCCTTGCAAGGGCGGCGTTTCGATGCGCTCGCGACAGCGCTCGATGACCGCCTGCATCAGCCCTATCGCCGCACACTGTTTCCGTGGATGCCGGCCGTGGCCGACGCCGCTCGTCGCGCGGGCGCGCTCGGCTGCGTTCTGAGCGGCGCCGGGCCCTCACTGCTGGCGCTCGCGGCCGGCGACGGCGGCGCGGTGGCTCGCGCGATGGAGACGGCGCTGCGGGCGGCGGGCATCGAGGGGCGGGCGCGGGCGTACGCCGTCGACACCGCGGGCGCCACCGTCACGCCGTTGAGCGGAGCCACGCGTGCCTAGAACAGGCCACCCGCGGTTCTAGCCGTGCACCCACCCGTCGCTACAACCAAGCCACGCGTGCCTAGAACAGGCCACCCGCGGTTCTAGCCGTGCACCCACCCGTCGCTACAACCAAGCCACGCGTGCCTAGAACAGGCCATCCGCGGTTCTAGCCGTGCACCCACCCGTCGCTACAACCAAGCCACGCGTGTCTAACTCAGGCCACCCACGCACCGAGCCGACCTCGCGGATCTCGTTAGAATGACCCCGCGACAACCCGGCGTCCTGACCGATCGCGACCTGCGCGCGGCCGTGCGCGAAGGCTGGATCGTCCCCGCCACGCCGCTCGGCGACGAGCAGTTTCAGCCGGCGAGCCTCGACTTGCGTCTCGGCCCCGTTGCGTATCAGCTCCGGGCGAGCTTCCTGCCGTACCGCGAGAGCGTAAGTGAGCGGCTCGAGGGCGCCGCGAACAACGATCTCGTCATCGATCGCGTCTCGCTCGAGAGTGGCGCGACACTGCAGCGCGGCTCCGTCTATCTCGTGCCGCTCCTGGAGTCTCTGGCGCTGCCTGCCGACGTGCGCGGCCGCTCCAATCCAAAATCGACGACGGGCCGTCTCGACGTCTTCACGCGCGTCATCACGGACGGTACGCCACGATTCGACGAGATCAACTCCGGCTATCGAGGTCCGCTCTATCTCGAGGTCTCACCCCAGTCGTTTCCCGTGCGCGTATACGCGGGGCTGTCGCTGAACCAGTTGCGCCTGCTGGAGGGCCCGACCTCGATGTCCGACGCGGGGCTGGCCAGCCTGTATCGTGAGATGCCGCTCCTCTACGACGACGACGACCGGCCCGTGCCTGTCGAGCGCGTGATCTTCAACGACGGCCTGTGCATGGGCATCGACCTCTCGGGCCGCATGACGGGGGGCGTCATCGGCTACCGGGCGCATCCCAATCCTCCTGCCGTCGATCTGGCGCGCGTGGGTCATTACGACCCCAGCGAGTTCTGGGAGCCCATCAAGGCGCCCGTGCGGGATGGTTACATCCTGGAGGCCAACCGCTTTTACATCCTCGTGTCCAAGGAGCGGATTCGCGTGCCGCCCGAGTTCGCCGCCGAGATGGTCGTCTACGACGCGGGGGCGGGGGAGATTCGCACACATTACGCGGGGTTCTTCGATCCAGGCTTCGGATTTGGCGACGGCAGTATTCTGGGCACGAAAGTCGTCATGGAGGTGCGGGCGCGCGAGGTGCCCTTCATGGTGTATGACGCCCAGACCTCCTTCAAAGTCTGGTTCGAGCGGCTTCGCGGGAGGCCGGAGAGGGTCTATGGGGTCGGCCTGGCCTCGTCGTACCAGCACCAGACGCTGAGCCTGAGCAAGCACTTCCGGCGTGGACCCTACCCGTGATTGAGGCTTCTTGCGGGGCAGGGGCGCTCGGTTAGAATGAAAGCGTGGCAGGGTAACGACCTGCGCCCGAACGGTTGGGAACCCATGGAGGGGCCCCACATGGCAGAACAGAAGAAGAAGGAAACACGGCCGACCAAGCCCAACGAAGGCGGCGGCGATGGCGCAACGGCAAGTCCGGAGATCGCGAAGAAGGGCAAGAAGATCAAGGAGGACATCGACAAGCTCCTTGACGAGATCGACGACATCCTCGAGGAAAACGCCGAGGAGTTCGTGAAGAGCTACGTGCAGCGGGGCGGCGAGTAGCCCCGTGCCGATCTACGAGTATCGCTGTCGCGGCTGCGGGCACGATTTCGAAAAGTACGTTCACGGCCCCTCGACGAAGGTCGCGTGTCCCACATGCCAGAGCAGCGACATCACTCGGAAGCTCTCCGTCTTCGGCCTCAAGAGCGACGGCGGGTTCATGACCGCACCCACTACCGGCGGCGGATGCTGCGGCGGTGGCGGGTGCGGCTGCCATTAGCGTTCGCGTGAGCGTGTCGCCGCTGCACGAAGGGCCCGCCAGGGCCCTTCGGTTTTGATGGACCTGCGTCGGCTCGAGGTCTTCACCAAGGTCGCCGAGCTCGGCAGTTTTTCGCGCGCCGCCGACGCGCTGTTTCTCACGCAACCCACTGTCTCCGAGCACGTGCGCGCGCTCGAGGATGAGCTCGGCGTGCAGCTGCTCGATCGCCTCGGCCGCGGCGCCATGCCCACGCGCGCGGGGCAGCTCTTGCTCGGGTATGCGCGGCGCATGCTGGGCCTCGCGCGCGAGGCGCAGCAGGCGCTCGACCAGTTTCAGGGGCGCATGAGCGGTGAGCTGGTGATCGGCGGTAGCACGATTCCCGGCGAATACGTACTGCCGACGCTGCTCGGAGGCTTCAAGGCGAAGTATCCGGACATCTCGGTCTCGCTCCTCATCGGCGACTCGCGCCAGGTCAGCGACTGGCTGGAGCAAGGGCGGGTGGAGCTCGCCGTGGTCGGCGCGCGGCCCGCCTCGCGTGCGCTCGCATCGCGTGAGCTGATGCCCGACGAGCTCGTGGTCGTTGTGCCCTCCGGCCATCCATGGGCGACGCGAAAGACCGTCTCGCTCGACGAGCTGCGCCGTGAGCCGATGGTCCTCCGCGAGCGCGGCTCGGGCTCGCGGCAGGCCCTCGAGCATGTGCTTGAGGAGGCCAAGCTCTCCCTTGCCGCGTTCCGCGTGGTCGGCGAGATGGGCTCGACGCAGGCGATCAAGCAGGCGGTGCGTGCGGGCCTCGGTATCGCGTTGATCTCGCGGCGCGCGGTGGAAGACGAGTGCCGCGCCGGCCTCGTTGCCTGCGTCAAGGTGAAGGACCTGAAGGTCTCGCGCAGCTTCCACCTCATCACGCACAGGGACCGCACGCGCTCACCGCTGGCCCAGGCATTCGTCGATTTCCTCGAATCCCAGCCGCTCGGGCGGTCCTCCCAACCATCATGAGTGACTGCGCACACTCGGGCAAAGAGATCCGACTCACCGCGTACGCCTCCTGCGCCGGCTGAGCGTCGAAGATGGCTCCTGGAGATCTCCAGGAGGTGTTGAGCGCGTTGCGTCGTCCGACGCTGTCGGCGGAGACTGCCCGCAACCTGATGGTCGGGCTCAGCGCCGCCGACGACGCGGCGGTCTACCGCATCAGCGACGACCTCGCGCTGGTCGAGACCGTCGATTTCTTCCCGCCGGTCGTCGACGACCCGTGGACGTGGGGCGCCGTGGCGGCCGCGAATGCGATGTCGGACGTCTACGCGATGGGGGGCGAGGTGATGTTCGCGCTCGCCGTCGCCGGCTTCCCGCGCGAGATGGACAAGGCGATCATCGCGGAAGTGTTTCGCGGCGGCGCCGAGAAGGTGGCCGAAGCGGGCGGCGTCATCGCGGGCGGTCACACCGTCGTGGACAACGAGCCGAAGTATGGCCTGTGCGTCACAGGCCGCGTGCATCCCGAGCGCGTTCTCATCAAGGGCGGCCTGCGCGCCGGCGACCGTCTATTTCTTTCCAAGCCCCTCGGCACCGGCGTGATCACGACCGCCGCGAAGAACGACGCGGCGCCGGACGAGGCGATCGCCGCCGCCGTGGCCAGCATGCTGCGCCTCAATCGCGTGGCCGCGCGTGCCGCGCGCGATGCCGGGGCGGCGGGCGCCACGGATATCACCGGCTTCGGTTTTCTCGGCCATGCGGGCGAGATGATCACCGCCTCGGGCGCAGGGATCGCCGTGGACACATCACGCCTGCCGCTCCTGCCCCAGGCGCGCGCGCTGGCGGAGGCGGGGCAGTTCAGCGGCGGAATGAAACGCAACCGCCGCTATCTCGAGAGCGTGTTCGGTTCGCGCCTGGAAATCGGCGCCGACGTTCCGGCCGTGATCGTTTCCTTGCTGATGGAAGCCGAGACGTCGGGCGGGCTGCTCTTTTCCGTGAAGGCCGAGCGCGCCGCCGGCGTGCGTGAGTCCTTCCGCGCGGCCGGTGAAGACGTGTGGGAGATCGGTGAGGTGGTGGCGGCGTCGGTGCTGCGGCTGCGAGCCTAGCCCGCTTCTTTTGCGTCGCGGGCCGACTTCACGAAGGCGATCAGACGTTTTTTCAACTCGACGGGCATCGGGGCTTCTGGCAGGCGGCGGGTCGCGGTAATCGTCCCGCGGTAGGTATTGATGAACGCGACGCACGGCGGGCAACCGTCGATATGCCACTCGAGCAATTCGCGGAGATGATTCGGAAGCGAGCCATCGAAGTAATCACCGAGGAGCTCGGCAATCTGCCGGCACTCGATTTCGGATTGACCCCCGGAGCTACACTGCCCCATTGCCCACCATTATAGATAGATGTCGGGATTGCTGCGCTGGATTCATGCCGCCGTGACGCGGGGCGGCAACGACCAGCGTCGCACGAGGAGTCGCGCGCGGGGTATATCCTGCGCACGTGCCTCGGACCGCCGTCCTAACCCCGTTCGCGTTCCCGTCGGTCCGTGGCAACGCCGTCACCGCCGAGCGTATCGCCGCCGGCCTGCGCGAGCGGGGGGAGGATATCACCGTCTGGGATCTCTCGGCCCACGCCGAGGGCGAGATCGCGGCTGAGGTCGAGGCGTGGCGTCCCAGCCTGATCCACGCCTTTCACGCGCTGGGTTCGGGCCCCCTCGCGCTGCGGCTGGCCCGGCGGCTGGAGATCCCGCTCGTCGTCACCCTGACCGGCACCGACGCCAACCACGCGCTGCTCGATGCCGAGCACGCGCCCACCGTCCGCCGCGTGCTCGAGGGTGCCGCCGTCGTGACGGCGTTCGACCCGTCGATCTCGGATCGTGTGGCCGCGGTGCTCCCCGACCTTCGCGGGCGGCTCGTCATCGTCCCCCAGTCCACATCGTTCACGCGGCCCGAGCCGTTCGACCTCGATGCACGCTGGGCTCTGCCGCCCGACCGCGTGCTGTTCGCGTTCCCGGCGGGGATTCGGCCGGTGAAGGCTCCCCAACGGCCACTGGGACCGTTCGATCGCGTCGTGGCCGCCGATCCCCGCGTGCGGTTGGTGTACGCGGGACCGGTCATCGACTCCGCGGAGGGCGAGGCGCTCGCGCGCGCGCTCGCGAGCCGTTCGTGGGCGCGTCATCTCGGCGCGATCGTTCATGGGGCGATGCCCGCGCTTCTTTCGCGCGCCGACGTCGTGCTCAATTGCTCGATCTCGGAGGGCGGCATGGCCAACTCCGTGCTCGAAGCGCTCGCCCTCGGTCGTGCGGTGCTCGCCGCCGATATTTCCGGCAACCGCGCCCTCGTCGAGCACGAGGTCACCGGGCTTCTTTTCAGCACCGACGCCGAGCTGGAGGCGGCGGCGCTGCGGCTCGCGCGCGACCGCGGCCTGCGCGCACGGCTCGGCGAGGCCGGGCGTGCGCGCACCGCGGAGCGTTACCCGCGAGCCCGGGAGATCGACGGCTATCTGACGGTCTACCGGCGACTCATTCCAGTCAGCGCTTGAGGCGGAGGTGAACCTCGGGCATGCTTCGCGAGCAGGGGGGCAGCTACCGCCGATTCTCTCGCCGTCCCGATGCCGCGGATCCGGGCAAATCTGAGAAGGCCGGCTCCGTGGATGGGCACCGTCGGCTCGTCACCGCGGAGCCCGGCCATCCCGTGATCGCGCTGACGCGTGCTTGCGGGCCGCATCTCCGATGTGGGGGTTTGGCGTGTCGCTTGCACCTTATAATGAGCCCGGGGCAGTTGGGCCGGGCGACGTCATCCACCGGAGAGGAGAGGCGATGACCGACGACGGCCGCGTGCGAGAGTTCGTGACGGCGTTCGAGGAGTTGCGTGCGGAGGTCGAGAAAGTCATCGTCGGCCACCGCGAGATCATCAACCACGTCCTGATCGGGATGTTCGCGGGCGGCCACGTGCTGCTCGAGGGCGTGCCGGGCCTCGGCAAGACCTTGCTCGTCAAGACGCTCTCGGAGAGTCTCGAGCTGTCCTTCTCGCGTATCCAGTTCACGCCCGACCTGATGCCCGCCGACATCATCGGCACGAACATCATCGTCGAGGACGCCGACGGTCGGAAACATTTCCAATTCCAGCAGGGCCCGCTGTTTGCGCACATCGTGCTCGCCGACGAGATCAATCGCGCGACGCCGAAGACGCAATCGGCGCTGCTGGAGGGCATGCAAGAGGCGTCGGTCACCGTGGGCGGCGTGTCGCGGCCGCTTCCGGCTCCGTTCTTCGTGCTCGCGACACAGAACCCCATCGAGATGGAAGGCACCTATCCGCTGCCCGAGGCCCAGCTCGATCGCTTCCTCTTGAAGCTGCGCGTTCGTTATCCCGCCATCGAGGAGCTGAACGCGATCATCGACCGGACGACGCAGTCGCGTCAGGTCGCGGTCGAGCGGGTGATGAGCGGCGCCAAGGTGCTGGCGCTCCGCGAGCTGATCCGTGAGGTGCCGGTGGCGGCGCACGTGCGCGATTTTGCTTCGGGCATCGTGATGGCGACGCATCCGCAGTGGGCCGACGCTCCCGACCTGACCCGCCGCTTCGTGCGGTATGGAGCGAGCCCGCGTGGCGCGCAGGCGCTGATCCTGGGCGCCAAAGTCCGCGCGCTGGCCGAGGGCCGCTACAACGTGAGCGCGGAAGATCTCAAGGCGCTCGCTGCACCGGCGCTCCGGCATCGCGTCATCCTCAACTTCGAGGGCGAGGCCGAGGGCATCGACGTGGACACCCTCGTCGGCCAGATCGTCGACACGGTCGAGTCGAGCACCACTCGGGCGCGCGAGCCGTTCGTCCGATGATGCCGGGCCCGGCGCTCGATCGGCTCGTCCGTCGCGTCGCTGCGCAGGTGCGGTGGCGCCGCATCGAGCACTACGCGCTGCGCGGCTTCTTCTGGGCCTCGTTGCCGGCCGTGGCGCTGCTCGTCCTCAAGGGTGCCGTCGGTCCGCTGGCGCTTCCGGCGGCGGTCGTGCTGCTGGTTGTCGGCGCCACGCTCGGGGCCGCCTGGGGCGCCCTCAAGCGAACGAGCCGCGCTGACGCCGCACGTCTTGCGGATCGTGCGTTCGGCTTGGAAGATCGCGTGGCCACCGCGTTGGAATGGGCAGAGCGGCCCGATCGCACGCCGCTGGTCGACGCGCTCGTCGCCGACGCCACCGCGCGCGTCGAGCAGCTGCAGCCCCGCCACATCGTGCGACGCATCCTGCCGCGCGAGGCGCGTTTCCTGCCGGTACCGCTGCTCGTCGCGCTGACGCTGACGCTCGCGCCGGCGCTGCCGCTGCCGTCGCCGCGCCTGCCCGACTTCACGCCGGGCGGGCCGGAAGAGGACAAGGAGCAGCGCACCGGCTCGGGCACGCTCGAGGAGCGTTCCAAGACCGAGACACGCGAGCGCCTGCGACCACCCGCGTTCGAGGAGCGCGAATTCCAGGCGCGCAGCGGCGCCTCGACCGCGAGCACCGCCGGGGACCTGTCGGCGGTGTTCAAGGACACCTCGCTGTCGTCGCAGCGGCCGGATTTCAACTCGTTCCTCAAGAAGGGCGACGAGCGACTCAAGCTGCTCGAGCAGGTCGATCGCCTCCCGGACCTCGCGTCGGATTTCACGCAGAGCCAGTACAAGATGGTCTTCCGCAAATCGAAGGCGCTCACGGGCGGGCTGCGCCCGGACCAGATCTCGCCGCAGAAGCTCAAGGAGCTGCTCGAGGAGATGGAGCGGCTCGGCCGCAAGGGCGGCAACTGGAGCGGTGACGTCGGTGAGGGCATGGAGGCGCTCGAGGGGGGCCAGACCGACCGTGCGATGGAGGCCATGCAAAAGGCCCTCGACAAGATGCGCGCCCAGGAAGAATCGCAGCGCTCGGGCAAGGGCCTGCGCGGCGGGCGCGACAACGAGCGCGGCGGGGGCTCACGCGATCGTCGCGGCGGCGAGGGCGGCGGCGAAGGCGAGGACTTCGGCGAAGGCGAAGGACTGCTTCCGGGCAAAGGCAAGAGCGCCTCGCCGAAGGGCGAGGCGAGTCGGCGCCTTTCGGCCACACCCTATGACGTCGGCGTCGAGGGTGAGTCGCGGCGCGGACGCAAGGACGGCTACGACACGAACATGACGGGTCGTGGCGGTCCGATGGCGTCGCGCCTGAACTATCTCGGCGTGATCGGCCAGTACCGCAAGCTCATGGAAGACGCCATCACGCGCGAGGCGGTCCCGCGCGACTACCACTCCCAGATCAAGGATTACTTCCAGGCCCTGGATGAAAGATAGGATCGCGACCGGCGACTCGCGGCAAACCTTCTTTTCGCCGGAGTTTCTCGCGCAGCTCGAGCGGCTCTCGTTGCTTTCACGCCGCGCGTTCCGCGGCAGCGTGAAGGGCGAGCGGCGCAGCCCGCGCCGCGGCCATTCCGTCGAGTTTGCGGACTACCGCGCCTACGGCGTCGGCGACGACCTGCGCTACGTCGACTGGAACATCTACGGCCGGCTCGACCGTCTGCACGTCAAGCTCTTCGTCGACGAGGAAGACCTCTGCCTGCATCTGCTGGTGGACGCATCCGCCTCGATGGACTTCGGCGCGCCGTCCAAGCTGACGTATGCGGTACGCGTCGCCGCGGCGCTGGGCTTCGTCGGACTCGTCAGCCATGAGCGCGTCGGCGTGGGCATCCTGCGTGACCGCGCGACGGAGGGCTGGCCGCCCGCGCGCGGCCGCAACCAGGTGGTGACGTTTCTGGACTTCCTGGCCGCCGTCAGGCCGGGCGGGCCGACGCGGCTCAGCGAGGCGCTCGGGGAATATGCCCTGCGCGCGCGCGAGCCGGGGCTGGCCGTTATCGTTTCCGATCTGTTCGATCCCCAGGGATTCGAGGCGGGCGTGCGCGCGCTGCTCGAGCGGCGCTTCGACGTGCACGTCGTGCACGTGCTCGATCCGGGCGAGCTCAATCCGGATCTCGCGGGCGATCTGCGCCTCTACGACGCGGAGACCGGCGAGGCGCGCGATGTCACGGTGGACGGCGAGGCGATGCGCGGTTATCGTGAGCGGCTCGCGCGGTTTCTCGAGCGCGTCGAGGCCTTCTGCCGGGGCCACGAGGTGGGCTACCACCGCGTGAGCACGGAGACGCCGATGGAGGAATTCGTGGTGGCGCAATTGCGCGGACGGATCGTGGCGTGAGCTTCCTCTCGCCCCTGGCCTTTGCGGTTCTCGGTGTCGCGGCACCGCTCGTGCTGCTCTACTTCCTCAAGGTCCGTCGGCGCGAGCGCCACGTGTCGAGCCTCATGCTGTGGGGCGCCGAGCTCCGGGATCGCGAGGCGTCGGCGTTCTTCCAGCGTCTGCAGCGCGACCCGCTGCTGATCTTGCAGCTGCTGGCCCTGATCGCGCTGGCGATCGCGCTCGCGCGGCCGGTGGTGACCGTCATCGGCGAGGGTGCGCGCAAGGTCGTCGTCGTCCTGGACACGTCCGCGTCGATGAAGTCGCGCGACGTCTCGCCCTCGCGATTCGAGGCCGCGCGCGACGAGGCCCTCGCCTTCGTGCGACGCCAGGGTGAAGGCGCTGAGATCATGGTGATCGAGGCGGGCGTGCAGCCGCACGTCACGGCCGCACTCGGGCGCGACCGCGACCGCGCGCTGTCGGCCATCCGCTCCGCTCGCCCGCTCGATTTGCCGCAGCGGCTGTCCGAGGCGCTGCGGACCGCGCGGGCGCTCGTCGGCGCCGACCCGCGAGCGGAGATCCACGTCTTCACGGACGGCGCCTTCACGCTCGGGCAGGCGCCGGAAACGGCCGACCCACGCATTCACTGGGTGGGCGTCGGCCGGCGCGGTTACAACGTTGGCATCGTCAGCCTGTCGATCCGCAAGACCTACTACGGCAGCTTCGGCTACCAGGCCTTCGTCTCTCTGGTGAACCACTCGCCGGAGGCGCAGACGTTCGACTTCGCGCTGGCGATCGACGGGCAGGCGATCGCGGAGAAGTCACTGACGCTCGAGCCCAATGTACGCCGCTCGATCGTCCTGCCGTTCACCCATCAAGGTGGCGGCACGGTCACCGCGAAGATCAACGTCAGCGACGACCTCGCCACCGACAACGTCGCCTATGCGGTGATTCCGCCGCCCAAGAAGATCGCCGTCACGCTCGTGAGCCCCGGCAACCTGTTTCTCGAGAAGGTGCTGCGCACCGATCCCACCGTCGCCCTCGACGTGAAGACGCCCGAGCAATACCAGGGCGGTATGGGCGAGGCCGACGTCGTCGTGCTCGACTCGACGACGCCGCCGAAGGTGGGCCCGGGACGCTACGTCTTCGTCAACACGGTGCCGCCCGACGTGCCGCTCGAGGTGCTGGGCCGCATCGAGGCGCCGACGGTCATGGACTGGGATCGTACGCACCCGGTCATGCGCCACGTCGAGTTCGCGAAGGTCGCCATCCAGGACGCGTTGCGCGTGCGGCCGCTCGCGGCGGGGCGAGCGCTGGTCGAGGCGGTGAGCGGGCCGCTGCTCTACGCCCTCGAGGAGCCGGATCGCAAGGCGATCTTCATCGGCTTCGACCTGTTCAAGACGGACTTTCCGCTCCGCGTCGCCTTCCCGCTGATCCTGTCCAACACGCTGCGGTGGCTGCATCCGGCCGCTCTCGATCAGTCGAGCCTGCAGCTCGCCGCCGGCCAGCCGATCCTGCTGCCCGTTGCGCACGGCATCTCGTCGGCGACCGTCAACACGCCGAGCGGACGTGCGGTGAAGGCGCTGGTCACCCGTGGCGTCGTCTCGTTCACCGACACCGACGAGGTGGGCATCTACACCCTGTCGACGGCGCGGGGCGATCTGAAGCTGGCGGTGAACCTCGGCGACGGTGACGAATCGGACGTCACGCCGCATCCGCTACCCGCGACGCCGCCCGCGACGGGCGCCCCCTCGCCGCCCGTGCCCATCCAGCGCGAGCTGTGGCCGCTCTTCGTGCTCGTCGCGGCCGCGCTCCTGGCCCTCGAGGGCATCCTCTACTGGCGCCGCCAGACGGCGGGACGTCTGCGCCTGCCCAGGGTCACCGGCGATCAGTGGGCGCTGGCCCTGCGCGGCGCCCTCGTCGTCATCCTGCTCGTGACGCTCTTGCGTCCCACGCTGCCGCGGTGGGTGGATCGTCTGAACGTCGTCTTCCTGCTCGACCACTCGGACAGCGTCAGCCTGGTCGCGCGCGAGCGCGCGTACCGCTTCGTGTCCGACGCGGTGCGCCACCTCAAGAGTGGCGATCGGCACGAGGTCATCGTGTTCGGCGAGGAGGCGGTGGTCGATCAACCACTTTCCAACCGTCCGACCGTCGATCGCCCCAAAGCGACCGTGAGCGGGCGCGGCACCAACATCTTCCAGGCGATCCAACTGGCGCTGGCCACCGTCACGCCCGGCCATGCCAACCGCATCGTGATGCTCACCGACGGACGGCAGAACGCGGGCAACGCGCTCGCCGGCGCCCAGGCGGCGAAGGACTCGCGCGCGGACATCTTCTACGTGCCGGCTCCGCTGACGTTCACCCAGGAGGTCGTGGCCGAGGCGATGCTCCTGCCGCAGGAGGTGAAGTACGGCGAGCCGTTCCAGGCCAAGGTCGTGGCGTGGAGTCACAAGGATACGCAGGGGCGTCTCTCGCTGTTCCGTAACGGCGAGTTCCTCGGCTCGCAGATCGTGCGCCTCAACGCGGGCAAGAACGTCTTCGCGTACCGGCAGGCGCTGGACCAGAGCGGCATCCACGTCTATCAGGCCGCGCTCGACGTCGACGGCGACACCATCGAGGACAACAACCGCGCCGTCGGCACCGTCGTCGTGCGCGGGCGGCCGCAGGTGTTGCTCGCCGACAAGGATCGCTCGCACGCCGCGTCGCTCGCGGCCGCGCTGCGCTCGCAGAATATCGAGGTCACGGTCGTGGATCCGCCGGGCATTCCGAAGGACGTCGCCGGCCTGCAGAAATACGACGGAGTCATACTGTCGAACGTCTCGTCGCTGAAGCTGACCCGACCGCAGATGGCGCAGATCCGCGACTACGTTCGTGACCAGGGCGGCGGGCTGATGATGATCGGCGGCGAGGAGTCCTTCGGTCTCGGCGGGTATTACCGCACGCCGATCGAGGAAGCGCTGCCGGTCACGATGGAGGTCAAGCAGAAGGTCGAGATCCCGAGCCTGGCCGTGGTCCTCTCGATCGACCGCTCCGGGTCGATGGCGATGTCGACCGACGAGAAGGTCACCAAGCTCGACCTCGCCAAGGAAGCGGCCCACCTCGTCGTCGATCTGCTCGACGAGCGTAACGAGGTCGGCGTGATGTCGTGGGACACGGAGTTCATCTGGGACTCGCCGATGCGCGGCGCGCGCGATAAGGGCGCCATTCATCACGCCATCGCCACCATCAAGGCGGGGGGCGGCACCGACGGCTATCCCGCGCTCAAGGAGTCGTACCAGGTCCTGTTCGACCGGCCCGCGCTGCTCAAGCACGTGATCTTCCTTTCCGACGGCCAGATGACCCGCGGCGATTTCGCCGGTCTGCTGCGCCGCATGGCCAAGGACAAGATCACGGTCTCCACGGTCGCCATCGGCAAGGACGCCGATGTTCAGCTCATGGTCGATATCGCGAAGTGGGGGAAAGGCCGCTTCTACTACACCGAGGACTCGCAGACGATTCCCCGCATCTTCACGCTCGAGACGCAGCTGGCCTCCAAGGCCTCGCTCGTGGAGCAGCCGTTCAAGCCGCAGCTCACCGCGCCCAGCCACGAGGCCATGCAGGACATCAACTGGAAGACGGTGCCTCCGCTCGGCGGGTACGTGGCCACCTCGATCAAGCAGAACGCCGAGCTGGTCCTCATGAGCCACCAGGAGGACCCGGTTCTCGCCACGTGGCGCTACGGATTGGGACGGGCCGCCGCGTTCACGTCCGACGCCAAGGCCAAGTGGGGCGTGCTGTGGCTGCGCTGGGGAGAGTTCAACAAGTTCTGGGCGCAGCTCACGCGCTGGACGCTGCGCAGCGGCTCGCGCTCGGATACGACGGCGATCGTGCAGCGCATCGATCAGACCGGCGAAGTCGTGGTCGACGCCGTCGACGGGAAGGGCGAGTTCATCAACTTCCTCGATTCGCAGATCGGCGTGGTCGCGCCCAGCCGCGAGCGGAGCGTCGTCGATCTCGAGCAGATCGGCCCCGGCCGGTATCGTGGCCGCTTCCCCGCGCCGCAGGAGGGCGTGTACCTCGTCGGCATGGCCCAGCGCAAGGCCGAACGCGTGGTGGGCTCTCAGCTGGCCGGGCTGGTGGTACCGTATGCTCAGGAGCTTCGCGATCTGGGCGTGGACGAGACGCTGCTGCGTGAGCTGGCGGAGCTGACGGGCGGGTCGTCGCTGCAAGAGCCGCAGGACGCCTTCTTGAAGATGCGGCGACGCTCGCGGATCGCCGTCGAGATCTGGCCGTGGCTGGTCGGATTCGTGGCGCTCATGATGGTGCCCGACATCGCGCTCCGGCGTGTGGGGCCGGGGGGATTGGCGCGAATGAAGGGCTGGTTCAGCCGCAGGACGCGCCGGCCCACGGCGGCGCCGCAACGCGGAGAGGAGGGCGCCTGATGGGGCAACGCCGGCTGGTCCTCTCGATCCTGGCGTTTTGCGGGCTCGTGGCGGCGGTGTCCGCCCAGGCCGCGGTGAAGCCGCGGACGATCCTCATCGTGCCGTTCGAGACGACGGGCCTGTCCTCTGACGAACAGTGGATCGGCGAGGGCGCCGCCCAGGCCGTCTCGCTCGGCCTCGTGCAATCGGCCGCGTTCGTACAGGTCGACCGGACGCGGCTGCGCGCCTTCGGCCAGCCGGAGGCCTGGGGCGAGCCTGCCGTGCTCCAGGCGGCACGCAGCCTCAAGGTCGACGCCGCGCTCTATGGCCGCGTCGCTCGCGTCAACAACGAGCTCGTCCTGCAGCCCCGAGCCGTCGAGCTCCGCGGCGGTGCCGGCGAGCCCGTTGCCCTGGAGCCGGTGACGGTGCCCGAGGGTGATCTCATCGCCCGACTCGCCACGCTGCCCACGGCGTACTCACGGACGCTGAAGCTGCCGCTGACCGACGCCGAGTCGCGCCGCATCGAGAAGGCGGCGGCGCCCACGAAATCGCTGCGGGCCTTCGAGCTGTTCTCGCGCGCCCAGATGGCGGCCGCGAAAGGCGGACAGGAGGCCAACGAGAGCGCGGTGGACCTGCTCTCGCGGGCCATCGAGGTCGACGCCAACTTCGTCGTCGCGCAGTACACGCTCGGGGCCGTGCATCAGGCGCTCGGCAATCGGTGGAAGGCCGCCGCGCAGTTCCGCGCCGCCACGCAGCTCGACGCGACGTACCCCGAGCCCTACAAGGCCCTCGGGGACCTCTTCCTGGCCGCGCCGCGGCGCTTGTTCGATCAGGCGGTGGAGGCATATCAGAAGGCCATCGAGCTACGGCCGTTCTACGCCGACGCTCACGTCGGGCTCGGTGACGCCCGTGCGGCCAAGGGCGAGATCGATCCGGCGATCGCGGCCTATCAGAAGGCGCTGACCTACAACGCGATCAACCCGAAGGTCTACATGAGCCTCGGGAAGATCTATTACGCCGAAAAGGGCCTCTACTACGAGTCCGTGCAGGCGTACCGGCGCGCGATCGATCTCGACCCGCAGTCCGTCGAGGCCCGCATGGGTCTGGGCGAGGTGTACGAGGACAAGGGCCTCTACAAGGAGGCGGTCGAGGAGTATCGCAAGGTCATCGAGCTCGACGACAAGAACACCGGCGCGCTCTACAACCTGGCCCTCGTGTACGAGAAGACCGATCCCAAGGAGGCCATCGTGCAGTGGGAGAAGTACATCGCGCTGGCCTCGCAGCTCCCCTCGGAGAAGGACTGGGTGGACGTGGCCCGTCAGCACCTGCGCAAGCTCAAGGGCCAGATCAAGGAGTGATCGCGAGTCGGTGGACGAGCTGAGAAAAGACCCGACTCGCGGGCAATGGGTGCTCATTCGTCCCAAGGGCGCGTGGGCACCCGATGCGCCGTGCCGATACTGTCCGGGCGCCGAGCATCTGACCGGTGCCGAGATTGCCGCCTACCGCAAGGACGGCTCGCTCGCGAACAGCCCCGGCTGGACTGTGCGTGTGGTGCCCGAGGCGGACGCGTACTTTCGCATCGAGTGGGAGCTGGTGCGCGAGGGCGTGGGCATGTTCGACATGATCACCCCGCGTGGTGCCAGCGAGCTGATCGTCGAGTCACCCAACCACGACGACACGCTCGCCACCATGGATCCCGATCAGATCGAAGCGATACTCTGGATGTACCGCGATCGCCTCCTGGACCTCAAGCGCGACGGCCAGATTCGCGACATCCTCATCAGCCGCCACCACAAGAAGCCCGGCGTGCCGACGCACCACCCGTACTCGCGGGTCACGGCCATCCCGATCGTGTTCGACGAGACCCGACGTGAGCTCTACCAGGCGCGCGAGTACTACCAGTACAAGCGGCGCTGCCTCTATTGCGACATGCTCCGCCAGGAGATTGCCGCCGAGGAGCGCGTTGCCAAGCTCACGCCTGGCTTCGCAGCGCTCGTGCCCTACGCTGCGCGGACACCACTGGAAACCTGGATCGTGCCGCGCCACCACGGCTGCTCGTTCGAGGAGACGCTGACGGCGGACAAAGGCCGCGATCTCGCCCGATTGATCTCGAGCTATTTCCGGACGGTCGCTCGCGACTTCGGTGATCCCGGCTACGAGCTGGTGCTGCACACCGCGCCCAACCTCAAGTCGCGCATCCTTCAAGGCGACTGGGCGACCATTCGCGACGACTACCACTGGCACATCGAGATCGCCGTCCATCCGGAGCGCGCCAATCGCGTGGGCGGGATCTTCGTCAACGAGACGCCGCCCGAGCAGGTTGCCGCGGACCTGCGTCGCGGGCTCGCGACTCAGGGATAGAGTCCGCGGACCTTGTAGCCTTCCGCCACGCGGCGGATGCCCTCCATGAGCGCGGCGGTCCTCAAGTCGGTGCTCTCCTTCGACGCCAGTGCCCAGACGCGATTGAACGCGCGCGTCATGACCTCCTGCAGCCGGGACGTGATCTCGCTCTCTCGCCAGAAGTAGTACTGCAGTCCCTGCACCCACTCGAAGTACGACACGACGACGCCGCCGGCGTTGCACAGGATGTCGGGGATCACGGTGACTCCGCGCTCACGCAGGATGACGTCGGCCTCCGGCGTCGTGGGGCCGTTGGCGCCCTCGGCGATGATCGAGGCCTTCACGCGATCGGCGTTGCCGGCGTGAACCTGGCCGCCGACGGCGGCCGGGATCAGCACATCGCAGGGCTGGGTGATGAGATCGGCGTTGGAGATCGGCTCGCTGCCAGGGAACCCCATGACGGAGCCGGTCTCCGCGACGTGGGCCTCGAGCTGCCGGACGTCGATGCCGTCCGGCTTCCAGATGCCGCCCTTGACGTCGCTGATTCCGATGATCACGCACCCCTCGCGCCACAGCAGCCGTGCAGCGACGCCGCCGACGTTGCCGAAGCCCTGGACGACCACCTTCCGTCCCCGTAGCTCGTAGCCCAGATGGCGGGCGGCCTGGTAGAGCGCGTACACGATGCCGCGTCCGGTGGCCTCGCGGCGGCCGGCGGAGCCACCGACGATGAGCGGCTTGCCGGTAACGACCCCGGGCACGCTCTTGCCCTGGGTCATCGAATAGGTGTCCATCATCCACGCCATCGTCTGCTCGTCCGTGCCGAGGTCGGGCGCCGGGATGTCGAGGTCGGGACCGATCATGAGGATGATCTCGGCGGTATAGCGGCGGGTCAGGTTCTCCTTTTCCTGGAGCGAGAGCTTGCGGGGATCGCACCGGACCCCGCCCTTGGCGCCCCCGTAGGGGAGGCTCATGAGGGCGCATTTCCAGGACATCAGCATCGCGAGGGCGCTGACCTCGCCCAGATCGACGTCAGGGGCGTAGCGGACGCCCCCCTTGGTTGGTCCAAGTACCGTACTATGGTGTACGCGGTAACCCACGAAGACTTCGGTCTTTCCCGAGTCCATCTTGACCGGAATCGAAACGACGAGCGCCCGCCTGGGGTATCGCAGCCGCTCGTGGACGTCGGGATCGAGCCCAAGCCGCGTCGCCACCCGGTCGAGCTGGGCGATGGCCGTCCGGTGCAGCTCGGAGTCGAACTCGGAATTCGCGTTCGATTTCTGATTCATGCGGGGCCCTTTCCGTTGACAGGGGACGGCTGGGGTGGGAGAATCCGACCGAAACAGTCGCCGATCAAAAATGTCGGCGATAGAATGAAATCGAACGGCAAGGACGAGGGCACAGGATGCTCCGCTTCACCAAACGCGCCGATTACGGGTTGATGGCGATTCATTATATCGCCATCAATGACGGCTTTGGCGCTGTGAGCGCCAAACGGATCGCCGAGGAATTCACGATCCCGCCCGAGCTCATGGCCAAGATCCTCCAGAAGCTGGCGAAGCAGCGGCTGATCGTGAGCACCAACGGTCCCAAAGGTGGATACGCCCTGGGGCGCCGTGCGACGGAGATCACGGTGGGCCAGGTGATCCGGGCACTGGAGGGGCCGATCAACATCGTCTCGTGCCTGGAGGACGCGGACTGCCCGCAGATGCAGAAGTGCAATCTCCGACGGCCGGTCCAGAAGATCCAGGCGGCGATCAGCCAGGTGCTGGACACGATGAGCCTGGCCGAGCTGACGAGCGCCGACGTGCCGGAATTGCTTTCGATCAAAGGTTGATAGGGGAGAGCGAGCGCATGGGGCTGAAGTTTCCGATCTTCATGGACGCCCAATCGACGACGGCGTGCGATCCGCGCGTCGTCGAGGCGATGCTGCCGTACTTCACCGAGAAGTTCGGTCATCCGGCCAGCCGTAACCATCCGTTCGGATGGGAGGCGGAGGGCGCCGTCGACGCCGCCCGCGGCAAGATCGCCGCGCTGATCGGCGCGCGGGACCCGAAGGAGCTGGTCTTCACCTCCGGCGGCACGGAGGCGATCAACCTCGCCCTCAAGGGCGTGGCGGAGATGTATAAGGAAAAGGGCACACACCTCGTCACCACCGTCATCGAGCAGCGCGCGAGCATGGACACGTTCAAGCGCCTCGAGCGGCAGGGGGTGTCGGTGACGTACGTGCCCGTGCAGGCCGACGGTCTCGTCGACGTCGAGGAAATCCGCAAGGCCATCACGGACAAGACGATCCTGATCTCCGTGATGTTCGCCAACAATGAGATCGGCACGATCCAGGATATCCCGGCGATCGCCCGTATCGCCAAGGAGAAGGGGATCATCTTCCATACCGACGCCACGCAGGCCGTCGGCAAGATCCCGATCGACGTCGAGGCGATGGGCATCGACCTTCTGTCGTGCACCGCACACCTGCTCTACGGCCCCAAGGGCGTCGGCGCACTGTACGTGCGTCGCAAGGGGCCGCGCGTGCGGATCGCGCCGATGATCGACGGCGGCGGCCACGAGCGCGGCATGCGCTCGGGAACGCTGCCCGTCCCGCTCATCGTGGGCTTCGGCAAGGCGGCCGAGATCGCCAAGGCGGACATGGCCGCCGAAGGTGCGCGGCTCGCCAAGCTGCGCGACCGCCTTCAAGACTTGATCCTCTCGAGCGTCGAGGAGGCATTCCTCAACGGCCGGCCGGATCGGCGGCTGCCGCACAACCTCAATATTTCGTTCGCCTACGTCGAGGGCGAGTCGGTGCTGATGGGCCTCAACAAGGAGACGGCGCTGTCGTCCGGATCGGCGTGCACATCGTCCACGCTGGAGCCCTCGTACGTCATCGCGGCGCTCGGGGCCTCCGCGGAGCTGGCGCACTCGTCGATTCGCTTTAGCCTCCACCGCTTCACCACGGCGGAGGAGGTCGAGTACGTGGGCCAGCGCACGATCGAGGTCATCAAGCGGCTGCGAGAGATGTCGCCGCTCTACGAGCTGGCGAAAGAAGGCGTGGATATCAAGGCCATCAAGTGGAAGGCCGAGTAAGGGGGAAGCGCGATGGCGTACAGCGACAAAGTGGTCGACCACTACAACAACCCGCGCAACGTCGGGTCCTTCGGCAAGGACACGCCCGGCGTGGGCACGGGCCTCGTCGGCGCGCCGGAGTGCGGCGACGTGATGAAGCTGCAGATCAAGGTCAACCTCGAGACCGGTGTCATCGAGGATGCGAGGTTCAAGACCTTCGGCTGCGGCAGCGCCATCGCGTCGTCGAGCCTGGCCACCGAGTGGCTCAAGGGCAAGACGATCGACGAGGCGGCGAAGATCAAGAACACCGACATCGTCAACGAGCTGAAGCTGCCGCCCGTAAAGATCCATTGTTCGGTGCTGGCCGAGGACGCGATCAAGGCCGCGCTGGCCGACTACAAGGACAAGCAGGCATCGGTGACGACCGGCGCGGCATCGAAATAACGGGAGGGACTTGGCATGGCCGTGGCGCTGTCAGAAGCGGCGACGAAGCAGGTAAAGGAGCTCAAGCAGGCGCAGAACTTGCCAGCGACGGCATTCCTGCGCATGGGCGTGAAGGGCGGCGGCTGCTCCGGCATGTCGTACCTGCTGGAGTTCGACACCGAGAAGGGCCCGCACGACAAGGAATTCGACATCGACGGCGTGAAGGTCGTGATCGACAAGAAGAGCTACATCTATCTGAACGGCACGACCCTCGACTACGTCACGCAGGGGCTGACGGGCGGCTTCACCTTCGTCAACCCGCAAGCGAAGTCGTCCTGTGGGTGTGGCACCTCGTTCTCGGCCTGATCTCGGGGCTCGGGATCGAGTGGACGGGCCCGTTCGACGGGCCCGTGGTGTTTTTAGGGAGGCGAGCGCTGCGTAAGAATTTCTTCGAGGTCTTCGGGCTGCCGAGGAAGCTGGCCATCGATCTGGCCGAGCTGCAGCGGCGCTTCTATGCCCTCGCCCGCGAGCATCATCCCGACTTTCACCAGTCGGCGCCGCCCGAAGAGCGCGTTCGCGTTGAGCAGACTTCCGCGCTCGTGAATGCCGCCTACCGCACGCTGCGCGATCCCGTCGCACGCGTGGACTATCTCGTGCGCCTCGAGGAGGGACGCGAGACCCGCGAGGGGGACCCCAGCAAGCCCATGGCGCCGCCCGCGCTCTTACAAGAGATGTTCGAGATTCAGGAGGCGTTGGCGGAGGCCAAGACGGGCGACCTCGATGAGGCTGCGCGGGCGACGCTCGCCCAGCAGCGCGCGACCCTCTGTGCGCGGCTCGCCGACGAGGAGGCGCGGCTGACGGGTCCACTCAGTGTGCGCTGGGACAATGCGTCACCAGCCGAGCGGCCGACAGCGCTCGCCGCCTTCAAGCAAGCGCTCGCGACACGGGCGTATCTGCGAACCGTGATCGACGACCTGGCCGAGGCGCTGGGGGAGGAGACAAGTGGCGCGCATCGTCGGCATTGACCTGGGGACGACGAACAGCCTCGTCGCTTACGTCGACGAGGCGACTCGGTTGCCCCGCATCATTCCCGACGCCGAAGGTCGGCCTCTGCTGCCGTCGGTGGTGGCCTTCACGCCCGACGGCATCGTCGTCGGCGACGCCGCGCGCCGTCAGCTGGCCCGCCGTCCCGCCGACACCGTCTACTCCGTCAAGCGACTCATGGGCCGTGGCTTCGAGGACGTCAAGGACGAAGCGCGCTATCTGCCGTTTCGCATCCTGCCCGGCGAGGGCCTCGTCAAGCTGGCCGTCGGCGGGCGCGAGGTGACGCCGCCCGAGGTGTCCGCGGCGATCCTCAAGGCACTGAAAGAGCGCGCCGAGCGTCACTTCGGCGAGCCGGTCGAGAAGGCCGTCGTCACCGTGCCCGCGTATTTCAACGACGCCCAGCGCCAGGCCACCAAGGATGCCGGCCGTATCGCGGGCCTCGACGTGGTCCGGATCGTCAACGAGCCGACGGCCGCCTCGCTCGCCTATGGCCTGCACCGCCTCTCCCAAGGAATCATCGCGGTCTACGACCTGGGCGGCGGCACGTTCGACGTCTCCATTCTGAGAGTGAAGGACGGTGTGTTCGAGGTGCTCGCCACCAACGGCGACACCCATCTCGGCGGCGACGACTTCGATCGCGTGCTGGCGCTGTGGCTGCTCGAGGACATCGCGGTGCGCCACCATGCCGAGCTCGATCGCGATTGCGTGGACCTCGCGCGCGACCCCGAGGCGATGCAGGAGCTGCGGCTGGCCGCGGAGGCGGCGAAGATTCGACTCTCCGCCGAAGAGCGCACCACGCTCACGATCCCGTTCGCCGGCTTCACGTACCGCCGGGAGATCACGCGCGCCGAGCTCGAGCGCCTCGTCGAGCCGCTCGTGGCCCGCACCCTGGGGCCGGCGCGGCGCGCGCTCGCCGACGCCGGAATGACGGCGGCGGACATCGATCAGGTGGTGCTGGTGGGCGGCTCCACACGCGTGCCGCTCGTCCGGCGCCGGGTGCAGGAGCTCTTCGGCACGCCCCCACATAGCCAGCTCAATCCGGACGAGGTGGTCGCGCTGGGTGCGGCCGTGCAGGCGCACATCCTGGCCGGGGGCATCACCGACATGCTGCTGCTCGACGTGACACCGCTCTCCCTGGGGATCGAATCCCTGGGCGGCATCGTCAACGTGCTCATCCCGCGCAACACCACGATCCCGACGAGCGCCCGCGAGATGTTCACGACGTCCGTCGACGGCCAGACGCTGGTGGACCTGCACGTGGTCCAGGGCGAGCGCGAGCTCGCCAAGGATTGCCGCTCCCTCGGCCGCTTCGAACTGCGCATCGAGCCCATGCCCGCCGGGATGCCGAAGATCGAGGTCACGTGCCTCATCGACGCCAACGGCATCCTTCAAGTTACGGCGAAGGAGCAGCGCAGCGGCAAGGCCGCCTCGATCGAGGTGAAGCCGACCTATGGTCTCGGCGAGGCCGACGTCGCGCGCATGATCGAGGAGTCGTTCACCTACGCCGAAGCGGACGTCGAGACGCGCATGCTGATCGAGGCGCGCAACGAGGCCGACACCGTGCTCGTCCACGCCGGCCGCGCGCTCACGCAGGGGGCGCAGCTCGTGTCCTCCGACGAGCGCACGGCCATCGAAACGGCGGTGGCGGCGCTGCGGGCGGCGCGGGACAGCGACGATCGCGACCGCATCCACGAGGCGACGACCGCGGTCAACCGCGCCACCGAACATCTCGCCGAGGTGCTGATGGACGCCGCCCTCAAGGGCGCGCTCGGCTCGCGCCGGGCGACGGAAATCCTCGGAGGGCCATGATGGGAACGTACAAGGTGACGTTCCTGCCGCTGAACAAGACCGTCGAGGTGGATGACGAGAAGTACCCGCTCGCCGATCACGGCAAGCCAGGCTCCCTCCTCGATATTGCGCTCGCGCACGGGATCGAGCTCGAGCACAACTGCGGCGGCTCGTGCGCGTGCACGACCTGTCACGTGATCGTAAAGGAAGGCGAGGAAAACCTGTCCGAGATGGCCGAGGACGAGGAGGACCGGCTCGATACCGCGGAAGGGCTGACCATCCACTCGCGCCTTGGCTGCCAGGCGGTCGTGCGCGGCGACGTCGTGGTGGAGATCCCGAAGTGATGACGTGGCGCGACGCGGAAGATATCGGCATCGCGCTCAGCGAGAAGTTTTCCGAGACGGACCCGCTGACCGTGCGGTTCACCGATCTTCACCGCTACGTGGTGGAACTGGCCGAATTCGGCGACGATCCCAAGGCGAGCAACGAGAAGCTGCTCGAAGCGATCCAGATGGCGTGGCTCGATGAGTACCGTAACCGCTAGCACGCTACCAGGTGGTCACGTGCTCGGCCTCGAACACGGCTTCGAGCAGCCGCTCGTACGACCATTCCTCGGGAACGCGGTGCACGGCAACGCCCGCGGGCAGCGGCGGCGGGACGGCGCCCGGCAAGAGGACGACGCTCACGTGGTCGCCGGCGGCGACCTGGCGCTCGATGGTGGCCAGGGCGAAGGCGACGTCGCCGCCCTTGAGCACGTGCAGCGCGCGCGCCATCAAAACGTCAGCACGCGTCGCGCGGCGCTCACGAGGTCGGCGATCTGCTCGCGCGTGACGCGGACGACCTCGTGGCCGTCGACGTTCCAGTCGGGGTCGGCAGGCACGGCCGCCGTCTCGACATGGAACGGTACGCCCAGCCGCTTGAGGTTGGCCCGAAACTTGGCCACGTCGTCGCCATCGACCAGGTCGTCGGTGTCGCCGTCCAGCAGGTGGACGGCCGGCCCTGCCAGCACGAACGTCACCTCGTTCTCACCGGCCACGATGCCGACGCCGATGCGCATCGCCTCGAAGGCGCGACCGGTCGCGCGCGGGTCCTGGGTGATGAGGACGAGGACGGGCTCGTCGGCCACGACGGGCCGCTCAGTTGAGAGCGACGAACCGCTCGGTCGCGTTGATCAGGTCGGTGAGCACGACGAGGCCGCAGTAGGTCACGCGGTCCGCGTGCGCGAGCGGCAGACGGCGCTTCTGGCATCCATACGCGCACACGAAGAGCCGGGCGCCGCGGTCGGGCAGCGCGCGCACCCGGGCGTCGTCGAGGGCACGCACGCCGTCGTCGATCAAGTAGAGGTACAGCTCCGCGCCGCGCGCGAGCGCGGCCTGGGACAGCCCGACGGCCGTGTCGAGATTCGTCGCGTGCTCGGGGCCGGTGGAGAGCAGCATGCCGAATTTTTTCTTCGAAAGATCCATCGCGAACGCAGCGTAGCATCGCGAATAGGGGAGAGCAAGGAATGAGCCGTCGTGTCTACCTCGATCACAACGCGTCGACGCCGGTCCACTCCGAAGTCCTGGCGGAGATGCTACCGTACTTCGGCGACGTCTACGGCAACCCCTCGAGCGTGCACGGCTTCGGCCGTGAGGCGCGCGCGGCCGTCGACGTCGCGCGCGATCGCGTGGCCGGCTTTCTGCGTGTGCGGGCGGACGAGCTCGTCTTCACCTCGGGCGGGACCGAGTCTGACAACTTCGGTCTCAAGGGTCTCGCGCTGGCGCGAGGCAGCGGCCATCTGATCACGTCGACGGTCGAGCACCACGCGGTGTTGCGGTCCGCGCAGGCGCTCGAGGCGCAGGGGTTCGCGGTGACGTATCTGCCGGTCGATCAGACCGGGATGGTCGATCCCGACGACGTGCGCCGCGCGCTGCGGCCCGACACGATCGCGATCTCGATCATGCACGCCAATAGTGAGGTGGGCACGATCCAACCGGTCGGCGCCATCGGCGCCATCGCGCGCGCAGCGGGCGTGCCTTTCCACGTCGATGCCGTGCAGACGTTCGGCAAGGTCCCCATCGACGTCGACGCCATGGGCATCGACGCGCTGTCGTTCTCCAGTCACAAGATCTATGGGCCCAAAGGCATCGCCGGCCTCTTCATTCGTCGCGGCACGAAGATGGTCTCGATCCAGCACGGCGGCGAGCACGAGCGCCGCCGACGCGCCGGCACCGAAAACGTGCCCGGCATCGTCGGGCTGGGCAAGGCCGTGGAGATCCGCGGGCGCGACATGAGGGCGGAGGCCGAGCGGGTGAGCGCGCTGCGCGACCGTATGTGGGAGGGCATTCGCGCGCGGGTGCCGGAGGTGCGCCTCAACGGCCACCCGACCGAGCGGCTGCCCGGCACCGCCAACATCTGCTACCGCAACGTCGAGTCCGAATCCATCGTGCTCGGCCTGGATCTCAAGGGCATTGCGGTGTCGGCGGGCTCGGCGTGCACCGCGGGCAGTGTCGAACCCTCGCATGTGCTGGTCGCCATGGGCGTGCCGCTCGACTGGGCGATCGGCGCGGTGCGCTCCTCGCTCGGTCGCTCGACCACGGCCGAGGACGTCGACTACGTCGTGGCATCGGTCACGGAGATCGTGGGGAAGGTCCGCAAGGCGATGCCCGTCGGGGCCGCATGAGGTACAGCCCGACGCTCGTCGACCACTTCCTCAACCCGAGGAATGCCGGCCTCATGCGCGACGCCGACGGATGCGGCAGCGACGAGTACGATGGCTGTGGCGACCTGACGCGATTTTATCTGAGAGCCCACGCGGGGCGGCTGGCGGAAGCGCGCTTTCAGGCGTACGGCTGCGGGCCGACGATCGCCGCAGCCAGCGTGGCGACCGAATTGGCAGCGGGTCGCCCGCTGGAGGATCTGACGCTGCTCAAGGCCCAGGAGATCGAGGACGCGCTCGACGGGCTTCCCGAGGATCGGAAGCACGCCGCCGAGGTGGCCGCGGGCGCGATGCGGGCGGCGGCGCTGGACGCGCTACGCCGGACACATAGGGAGGCGTGATGTTCGACCGGCTGCGCGACGACATTCGGACGGTGATGCAACGCGACCCGGCGGCGCGCTCTTCGTGGGAAGTGATCCTCTGCTACCCCGGGGTCCACGCGCTGGCCTTCCACCGTATCGCGCACCGGCTGTGGCGTGCGCACTGGACCACGAGCGCGCGCTGGGTGTCGCACCTCTCACGTTTCCTGACCGGCATCGAGATCCATCCCGCCGCGCGTCTCGGGCGCGGGCTCTTCATCGACCACGGCATGGGCGTGGTGATCGGCGAGACCTCCGAGGTCGGCGAGAACGTGACGCTCTACCAGGGCGTGAGTCTGGCGGGGACGAGCCTCAAGAAGGAGAAGCGCCATCCGACGCTGGGCAACAACGTCACCGTCGGCGCCGGCGCCAAGGTGATCGGTGGCTTCACCATCGGCGACAACAGCCGCATCGGCGCCGGCTCGGTGGTCGTGCGCGAGGTGCCGCCGAACTGCGTTGTCGTCGGCGTGCCCGGCCGAGTAACATACAAGGACGGACAGCGGGTCGACGGAATCGATCTCAATCAAACCGACCTGCCGGATCCGGTGACGAAGGCCCTCGAGCAGCTCGTGGAGCGGATCCGCACGCTCGAGGCGGAGGTCGAGACGCTTCGCAAGACGGTCGACAAGGAGGAACACGCGTGACCCCGAAGGACGTGCTGAGCCTCGAAGAGGCGTCGCGGTATCTGGCCATGGACCAGTCGGCGCTCAAGGTCATGGCCGCCGAACGCCGTATCCCGTGCCTGGAGCTGGATGGCGGCTGGGTCTTCTCCAAGAAGTCCATCGACAAGTGGCGGAGTCAGCAGGCGATTCGCCGAGCCTGATCGCGCCCGCCGGGAGGCCGTGACATCGTCACCCGCGATCTCGCCTGGTCGATTCTGACCGAGTTCACGAAAGGCGAGAGCCTCCGCAAGCACGCCCGCGCCGTCGAAGCGTCCATGCGGGCCTACGCCCGCCGCTATGCCGCGGGTGAGGAGCACTGGGGAATCGCCGGAATGCTCCACGACTTCGACTACGAGATCCACCCGCGCGCGCCCCACCACCCCGTGAAGGGCGCCGAGATCCTGCTCGCGCGCGGCGTCGATCCAATCATCGTGCACGCGATTCTCGCCCACGCCGATTATTCCGGCGTGCCGCGCGTGAGCCTGCTCGACCGCGCCCTCTACGCCTGCGACGAGCTGACGGGGTTCGTGCACGCGTGCGCGCTCGTGCGTCCGGGCAAAGTCATCGACGGGCTCGAACCCGTGTCGGTGCGCAAGAAGCTCAAGGACAAAGGGTTCGCGCGCACGGTGAACCGCGACGACGTCTACCGCGGCGCCGCCGAGCTCGGCGTCGATCTCGACGCCCACATCGCGTTCGTGGTGGACGCGCTCGCCTCCGTCGCCCCCGAGGTCGGTCTGGCCCGCGCCTGACCCGTGGCCCCCCCTCGCGCGATCGCCCACATCGACATGGACGCGTTCTACGCGTCCGTCGAGCAGCGCGATCGCCCGGAGCTGCGCGGCCGCCCCGTCATCGTCGGCGCCGATCCGAAGGGCCGCGGCGTGGTCTCCGCGTGCTCGTACGAAGCCCGCGTCTTCGGCGTCAGCTCCGCGATGCCGATCTCACGCGCGTATCGGCTCTGCCCCGATGGCGTCTTCCTGCCCGTCGACATGGACAAGTACGTCGCGGCCTCGCGGCAGATCATGGCCATTCTCGACGACTTCTCGCCGCTGGTGGAGCCGGTCTCCGTGGACGAGGCGTTCGTCGACCTGACGGGGACGACGTCGCTCTTCGGTCCGGCGCCGCACGCCGTCGGGGAGATCAAGCGACGCATCCACACCGAGACTGGACTGACGGCGTCCGCCGGTGTCGCCGCCAACAAGTTCGCGGCCAAGGTGGCGTCGGATCTCCGAAAGCCCGATGGGCTCGTCGTGGTGAAGGTCGGCGGCGAGGCGGAGTTCCTCGCGCCGCTGCCGATCGAGCGGCTCTGGGGCGTGGGCAAGGCGACGGCCAAGGAGCTGGCCGCTCTCGGCATCGCCACGATCGGACAGCTGCAGCGGCTGCCGCGCGAGACGCTCGTGACGCGGCTGGGCGATCATGGCGCCGGCCTGCACGAGCTCGCGTTCGGGCGCGACAGCCGACCCGTGGAGCCCTGGACGCCGCCGAAGTCGATGGGCGCCGAGACGACGTTCGAGCGCGATACGACCGACCGCGCGCGGCTGGACGCGACGCTGCGCGGACAGGCGGAGCGCGTGGCGCGCGAGCTGCGCGCCGAGCGGCTGTCCGCGGCCCGCGTGACCCTGAAGCTGCGGTTCGCGGACTTCCGCACGCTCACGCGCAGTCACACCAGCGACCCGACGCAGGACGGCCTCGAGCTCTACCGCCGCGTGGCCGTGTTGTTGTCGCGCGAGACACTGGTCCAGCCGGTGCGCCTGATCGGCGTCTCGGCGTCGGCGCTGACCGCGGAGCAGACCGGTCAGCTCGGCTTGCTCGAGGCCAACACCGTGCGCCGCGAGCGGCTCGCGCGCGCGGTCGACCGCATCACCGGGCGCTTCGGCCTGGACGCGATTCGGCCGGCGACGCTGCTGCGGCGCCGGCCGCGCGAGCGCGACTGAGACGACGAGGGCGCGTGTCGTGCGACACGCGCCCTCACGGTGACTCGAAAGCCCGGTTCAGCTCAGGCGATGTGCCTCACGGATCGAGGCAGTGCCCGCCCACCAAGTTGATGCACAGCACGTCGCTGTCCTTCGCCTGGGCGATCAGCGCGTCGCGGTCTGCCGCCAGGAGGTAGCCCTGGGTGACCGCGTTGTTCGCGGCGGCGGTGACGGCCGCCACGTAGCCGGCGTGGGTGTGATAGCGCTCTTCCAGCGACAGGCGCGGATCGCCCGGCAGCCTGTCCGCCTTCCTGATCGCGAACGGAACCATGCCGCCGACGTAGTTGCAGACCTGCCCCGCATGGAACGGGCGGTTGTCGTAGCTCAGCTGGCCCGGGCCCGCGGTGATGTTCCAGCCGAGATAGGTTCCCAGCGGTGCGTCACGCTGCACGGTCGGCACGCCGCCCAGCTCGTTGCCGTCGGCGTCGACGCGCGGCACGAGCATCTTGATCACGTGGAGAATCGGCGGCGGCGCGTTCGTTGGAATGCCCGACGCGTCGCTCTCGTCGAACTCAGGGCCCCAGTCGTAGTCGAACACGGGAAACACGAAGTTCTCCGGCAGGAAGATCGAATCGGGAATCCCGGGAACGCCGCTCGGGAAGCCCATCGCTGCCTGCGTCGCGTCGACGAGGTTGCGCTCATCCTTGGGGCCGTGCATCAGCGGCCACCGGCTCGCCGGCGGCTCCGTCCCCTTCATGACCCAGTCTCGCAAGGCGACGCGCATGCGATTGACCAGCCCCGTCGCCGGCACCGGATTGGCCCGTAGCGTGCCGCGCCCCCAGTTGTTGCCCGGGCAGTTCACGGGGGCGGTGTTGACGTTCGGCGGATTCTGCGTCGTGGCGCCGTTGCCACCGCCGTGGGTCGAGCTCGGGAGATAGTACCGGCGGACGTTGTCCGGCAGCGGGATGTCGTTCTTGGGATCAGTGCCGACCCACGACGTGGTCATCTTGAGCGCGAAGACTTCGGAGCCGCCGAACGTCTCGATGATCTTCGGGCAGGTATTCGTCGCGCTGCACCGATCGAGAATGCCGCCCGGGGGCAGATTTCTCACACGATCGGGAAATTTGTGCCACCACTGCGGTCCTTCGCTCCCCATCTGGTAGAGCTCGAGGACGCCGTCCGGCTGCCCCCAGCGGGAGTTGTTGGCGACGCGTCGCCCAGCGATGAGCGGCCACGCGCCCTCATGCACGATACGTCCCGCCTCGTCCTCGTTCATCCCGAGATGGATGAAGTGGCGGGTGAAGTTGCCCGACTGCGACGAGCCGCGGATGATCGCCCACTTGATGCTGCCGGCCAGCGGGTTGGGGGTGGGCGGCGTGGCTTCGTCCTGCGCCTCGTACTTGAAGAACGACGCGACATCGCGGAAGGCAGCCGTTCCGGCGCCGAGCACATAGGGGTCCGTGACGTCGTAAACGAGCTGATAGAGCTTCGCGGGGTCGAAGCCATCCTTCAGGCAAAGCTGCACCGGCAGCGTGGTGACGGGGAGGGGCAAGGCAAACGTCCCGCCGCCGCAGAACTTCCAGTCGGTGTTCGGGACGGTGCCGGCCTCGGTCACGAAGCCGTTGATGGTCTCCTTCGTGTGGATCGTGAGCGTCGCGCCGTCGTTGCTCATTGGATTGACGGGAAAATACGGGATGGGATTTCCCATCACGTTGAGCGGCGCCGCTCCAGGGCCGCTGCGGTTGATGATGCGGCCGAAGATTCGGCCGTGCACGCCGGCCAGCACCGGGGTTTTCACCCACTCGTTGCTGCTCGGCGTCACCGGCGTGGGAACCGACGCATTCGCGGGGACTGCCGTCGCGCCCGCGTTGTCACCCTGCCAGCCGCTGCTCAAGCCAACGTCGCCGAGGGCGCGCAGATCGGTCGTGATGGTGATCCGGCCGCCACGGTTGGGCACGTCGTGCCACAGCAGGCCGCTCGCCTTCGTCATGTCGATCGGCTTGACGATGAAGAACGATGCAATGTACGCCACCTTGTGACTCGAGTTCCTCGGCGCCAGGGCGATATCCGTGATGAGCGCGTTCTGCGGATCGAATGGATCGAGCTCCCCGAACGCGCGGCCGGTCAGCGTTTCGTACTGGCCGGCGTCGCCGAACGAGGGGCAGACCGGTGGAGTACCGGTGCAGAACGCCGGCGACGTCTTGGAGTCGATCACGATCTTCGTCACCTTGGCCTCGGACGTAGCCGTCCACGCCAGGAGCACAACCACGACGAGCACCAACCGCGTGAGTCGATGCGGCATCCTCATCTCCTTTCCCTCACTTTTTTCCGGAGTGGCAGAGCGGCGGGTCCAATTGGGGCGTCGCGTTGCCGTGCGCGGCCGGAACGCCGGCCTTCAAGCCCGCATCCAGCAGCCGCGCCTGCTGATCGTCGGCGTCCTCGCACAACATCAGACCATCCTTCACGAGTCCGTCGATCGCACGCATCACCTGGCTGCGGTAGTTCGCGAACGACGGGTAGCGCTCCTCGACCGACGGACGCGGATCGCCGGTGGCGAGCCGGTCGGCCTTGGTGGCGGCGAACGGAATGTACTGGCCCGAGCTCTCACACCCGTCATTGGCCTGCGGACCCGAGCGCAGCGCCCAGCCGGTGTACGTGGCGAGAGGAACCGTCACGTCGGGCAGCCGCACACCGGGGATGTCGTTGCCGTCGGTGTCCGTGATCGGAACGTAGCTTGGATAGATGTGCCCGTTGGCGGGGTTGTCCTGATACGTGTTGGGGGGCACGACCGAAAGCAGCGGAACGATCACGGGCGGGTTCACGGTCGGAATCCCCGTCGTGTAGTAATTCGGGCCGTAGTCGAACAGGTACCGCGTCGTCTTGAGACCGGTGTAGGTCACTCCGGGGATGGTCGGGAATCCGACGCCGGACTGAGGCAGCGGGGGCACCATCGTCTTGTCGGCGAGCGTCGGAACCCGGCTGGCCGGCGGCGGCGTGCCGTACGTCCACGCGTCCAGCGCGAGGAAGAGCGCGCGCTGGATCGGCGCCGAGTCGAGCGGGTTCTGGAGCTGCTGGCAGTTGCCCTTCGACGTCGGGTCGCCGGTGCCGTGCTGATGGCTGGAGATGAAATAGTTCCGCGTGAACGGCGAATCCGGAAGGTCCGTCTTGCCGTCGGGCGTCGTGTGCAGCAGCGACGCCGCCTTGACCCAGTACTCGTTGGCCGAGTAGATCTCGACGCCGTACGGACACGTGTTCGTCGCCATGCACCGCGCGTAGCGGCTGTCCGTCTTTCCCGTGAACGGATCCGTCGTCGACACGTTCGCGAACGGGAAGACGCCCTCGGCGTAGAGGTGGTCCTGACGGTTACGTTCCGTCCGACCCGGTTGCGACCACCGGTAGTTCATGTTGATGCCATCGCCGGCCGCGATCCACTGCATCAGGCCGTCGAAGACTTTCTTGCCGTTCTCGGCCTGGTTGAAGCCGAGGTGCCGGAAGTCATTCAAGAAGCGGCCGGGCTGCGACGAGATCTCCGTGTAGATGCGCTGGATGTCGCCGGCGAGCGGGTTCGCATTGCCGAAATCATCGTGCGTCTCGTACCGCAGCCACGCGTTCCAGTCGCGGACGGCCGCGAACCCCAGGCCGTTCACCGACGGGCCCGTCGCCGTGTACGAGAACTCGTAGATGTCGTTGGCGGCGAAGGGAGTCCCCGCCGGCTTCAGCCGGATCGCGGTTTTGCTCGCGCTCGTGAACTCCCATCCTGAGGCCGGAACCGTTTGCGGCGGGTCGTTGAGATGCACACGATGGGTCAGCACGCCGTTGTCCTGGGAGGCCGCGGGATAGAACAGGGTGAACGACGTCGTGTTCGGTCCCACGACGATGTACTCGTAGGCGGGGCCGGTGATCGGCTGACCGTTGTTCGTGGCGACCGCCAGCGGCGTGCTGGGTCCACCCGGTCCGCCGATGCGCGTGTTGAAGTTTGCCCCGTTGTTGCCGGCGGACTTGTCCCATCCGCTCCACACCATCGTGAAGCCCTTCGGCATCAGGAACGCGTTGCCGAGGACGATGGGGTCGGTCACCGAGCCCGGGTCATTGCCTCCCGCGGGGAACCGCCCGAGCGACGCCCACGTCTTCCGGCCGCGGTTCGGTGGCTCGTACATCACCTTGTGCGCGCCCTTGCTGAGCTCGGTGGGTTTGAGGATGTAGAAATCGAACGAGTACTCGACGTTGTTGCGGATGTTTCGAGGGGCGAGCGCGATGTCGACGATCACCGCGTTCTTCGGATCGGTGGGATCCACCTCGCCGAAGGCCACGCCGACGATCTTGTCGTACGTGCCCACGCCGGGCCACGAGTAGCCGCCGAATGTCGGCGATTCCGTCGTGGTGATCTGTATCTTCGTGATGCGAGCGTCGGCGCGGGCGGGCAAGCCGCAGGCCACGACCACAGCAAGGAAGGTCAGCAGGAGAGCGGAAACCGTCGGGCGCGTTCGTGCGTTCATACAGGTTCTCCTCGGGTCAAGGGGCATCGCTCAGCGCGCGGCAGGAGAGTGCGCCCGTGCTCAACGTTTATGCAATTGAATATTTACTATCGCAGCCATATATTCCCGCTATGAATTTCACCCTCCGGGAGCTGGAGGCTTTCCTGGGGGTCGCGCGCTCGGGAAACTTCACCCGTGCCGCCAGGGCTTTGAATATGTCGCAGCCCGCGCTCACCGTCCGGATCCGACACCTGGAGGAAGCGCTTGGCGTCCGACTGCTCGACCGCACCACTCGCTCAGTCGCCCTCACGCAGATCGGCCTCGAGTTCCTGCCGGTCGTCGAGCGTGTCATCGGTGAGATCAACGCCGTCGCCGTCAGCGCCAGGGACCTGGCTCGTCGCCGACGTGGAATGGTGACCGTCGCCGCGCTGCCGTCGATCGCCTCGACGCTGCTGCCGGCCACGGTCGCCGCTTTCAAGATTCGACATCCAGGCATCCTGGTCAGACTCCGCGACGGCGTCGCGCAGCGGGTGAGCGCCCTCGTCAAGTCGGGGGAGGCAGACTTCGGCATCGGCAGTCCGACCAAGCGCGATCCGGAGCTGAAAACGACGGTCCTCATGGACGATCCGGTCAGCGTCGTGGTTCCACCCGGCCACACGCTGGAGCGACGCGTACGCATCGGCCTCGAGGAGCTGGTCAAGTACCCATTGATCCTGATGGACAGCCAGTACAGCGTGCGAACGCTGATCGACGCGGCGTTCGAGTCCATCGGCCATTCGGCGGCGCCGGCCTTCGAGGTGAGCTACGTGCCGACGGCGCTGGGACTCGTCAAGGCGGGGCTCGGCGTTGCGATCGTCTCGCGCTCTGCGGTGGGGGAGACCGCCGAGCTCGTCGGACTGCTGGCGATTCGCATCGAGCATCCAATGCTCATCCGGCACATCAGCCTGATCGAGAGCGCGAGCCGATCACTGTCGCCGGCCGCGCAGCAACTCGTCGGCGCGGTGCGCGACAGCTGCCGAGCGCGGGCATGAGCGGCGGACGTCGATTTGCGGCGGCTGGGTGCGTCGGCTACACTTTCGACTGAACCGCCATTCAGCCAGGGGGCGACCATGGATCGGCCGATCGCATACGACAAGCTCGCGCGCGAGGATCGCTTCGTGCGGATGCGCGCACGCGACGTGGCGGAGCTGAAGGTCGAGCAGGGCCTGCCTCCGTTTCCCGATCTCGCGAGCCGCGAGTCCATCCGCGAGCGCGTGCACGGCATCATGGTCGGTGAGCTGCAAGCCATGGAGGGCGCCGGCCGCACCGTCTACGACTTTCCGGACGCTCCCTGGGAATTCACGATGGACATGGCCCGACAGGTCTGGGACGAGTCGCGCCACGTCGAAACGTATCTCGGGCTGCTCGAGCACCTCGGTGGCCGGGTGGGCGAGTTTCCAGAGTCGACGATCCTGTGGCGCTGCGCGTGCGCCGAAGACGCCGCCGCGCGCGTGGCCGGCGTCAACCGGGGCCTCGAGGGGCTCGCGTGTGACGTCTTCAACCAGCTCATCCACATCGCGCAAAAGATCGGTGATCCGATCCTCGAGAAGTCGGTCGACTACGTGCTCGCCGACGAGATCACCCACGTTCGGATGGGCTCGCGCTGGCTCAACGAGCTCACGCGCGGCGACGCCGAGCGTCGCCGCCGCGCCATCGAGTTCCAGGAGACGATCGACGAGCGCTTCAATCTCGGCGGCACTCGCCAGGACGGCCATCACGACGTCGTGCCGATCTCGATCGCCAAGGAGGCGCGCAAGCTCGCAGGCTTCACCGACGAGGAGATCGAGCGGCTGGTGAAGAGTACCCAGCGCTCCCAGGTGTATTGAGCTCCGAGCGGCTGTCCGGCCACTTCTCCGTCGACGATTCCGCGCGCCGTATCCGCAACTACCGCTACGCCGAGGAGCGTCTCACACGCGTGCTCGGCGGCTGGATCGCCCTGACGCCCGAGCTGCCGGCCAAGCTGCTGTTCGGCCGCCACGTGTGGGACTGCGCGCAGCACGCCGACGCCTGGGGCCGACGACTGCCCGAGCTGCGCGCGCCCGCGCAACAATCGGAGCCCGCCAACGATGCGATGGTCGCCTTCATGCGCCTGCTCGAGACCCCCGAGGGGCCGCGGCAGACGCTCGAGCGGATCGCGGGCGTCTACGGCGTCCTCAAGCCGCACCTGGTGACGTTGTACGCGCGTCACCTCGCGTCGGCCAATCCCGTGTACGAGCCGCCGACGCGGCGGATTCTGGCGCGCTGTCTCGAGGAAGAGCGACGCCACGCCGCCGCGGGTGCGATCGTGCTCGGTCGGCTCGGCGCCGAGGCGAGCGCGCGCGAGCGGGTCACCGACTGGCAGCGCCGTCTCTCCGACGCGCTCGAGAAGGCCGGTGGGGTCACCGGCGACGCGACGGCCCCGCTCGTGGACCGAGCGCTTCTCGGAGTCGCGCCCGAGAGCGTGGCTCCCGACCTGGTCCAGACGCCACCCGATTTCGATCCCGCGGCGCTGCCGGCTGATCTCGCCGCCGCCGTCGACGCCCACCGTGAGGCGCTCGAGGCGGCGGATGGTTCGGGCGTCACGCCCTGGGTCGCGCCGGACGCGTACGCAGTCGTGGACGCGGCCTTCGCGCCGCTCGCCGGCATCACGTCCACGCGTGTGGTGGGTCTCGCCGCGATCGGCCGTCAGCAAATGGTCAAGCTGCGCGTCGAGAGCGCGCGCGCCGGCGGACTCGTGCAGTTACGCTGGGCGCCAACGCCGTCGGGCTGGCGCATCGTCGCCGCCGAGCTCGTTTCTACCGAGCCCGTCTCCGTCGCTCCCTGAGCGTGTTCCGCACCGTCCTCATCGCCAATCGCGGGGAGATCGCCCGTCGCATCATCCGCGGCTGCCGCGCGCTGGGATTGCGCACCGTCGCCGTGTACTCCGAAGCCGATCGCGACGCGCTCCACGTGAAGGACGCCGACGATGCGGTGCTGCTGGGCGGTGCCCCTGCGCGGGAATCGTATCTCAACGTCGAGCGCCTTCTCGCCGCTGTTCGCGAGTCGGGAGCCGAAGCCGTGCATCCGGGCTACGGCTTCCTGTCAGAGAACTGGCGCTTCGCGGAGTCGTGCGCGCAGGCAGGTGTGACGTTCATTGGACCTTCGGCGGACGCCATCCGCGCGATGGGCGACAAGCCCGAGGCGCGCCGGCGAATGGCCGCGGCTGGGGTGCCGATCGTGCCCGGCAGCGCCGACCCCGTTGCTGATGCGGCGAGCGCCGAGCGCGTCGCCGCCGAGATCGGGTATCCCGTGATCCTCAAGGCGGCGGGCGGCGGCGGCGGTATCGGCATGGCGAAGGTCGCGACGTCCGCGGAGCTTGCGGCGGCGTTTGCCACGGCGACGCGTCGCGCCCAGAGCGCCTTCGGCAGCGGCGCCGTGTACGTCGAGCGATATCTGCAGGCGTCGCGTCACGTCGAGGTGCAGGTGTTCGGCGATACGCGCGGCACGGTCGTGCACCTGCACGAGCGCGAGTGCTCGATCCAGCGCCGCCATCAGAAGCTGGTGGAGGAGTCTCCCGCGCCGAATCTCGACGCGCGCACCAAGCGCGGTCTCACCGAGGCCGCGCTGGCCGGCGCGCGCGCGATCGGCTACGTGAACGCCGGCACGCTCGAGTTTCTCGTCGACCCGCAGGGCGGCTTTTACTTTCTGGAGATGAACACGCGGCTGCAGGTCGAGCATCCGGTCACCGAGGAAGTGACCGGCATCGACCTGGTCACGGCCCAGTTGCGCGTCGCCGCCGGCGAGCCGCTGCCGTTCGCGCAGGACACGATCGAGCAGCGCGGCGCCGCCATCGAGGTGCGCGTGTACGCCGAGGACCCCTCGAAGGGCTTCTTGCCGTCGCCCGGGACCATCACACGATTCTCGCTGCCGCAGGGCGATGGTATCCGGCTCGAGTCGGGTGTGGCCGAGGGCAGCGTCGTGTCGGTTCACTACGATCCGCTCCTCTTCAAGCTGGTCGCCCGTGGCGCGGACCGGGCGCAGGCGATCGAGGGGCTGGCCGGGGCCCTGGACGCGTGCGTCGTCGAGGGCGTGAAAACGACATTGCCACTGCTACGCACGGTCGTCGCGCACCCGGATTTCCGCCGTGGGCGCGTGCACACTCAGATGGTCGAACAAGGAGCGTTCAATGGCTGAGGAGATCAAAGCCCACATCACAGGGGTGGTGTTCCAGGTGACGGCCAAGGTCGGCGACAAGGTGGCCGCTGGTGACCCCGTGATCGTGCTGGAGTCGATGAAGATGGAGATTCCGGTGGAGGCTCCGCGCGCAGGCGCGGTCAAGGAGATCCGCGTACGCGAGGGGCAGACGGTGCAGGAGGGCGACACGGTGGCGCTGCTGGACTGAGATGAGTCTCGACACGATCCGCACGCTGTACGCCCATCACTGGTGGGCCAATCGTACGCTCCTGGATGTTGCGGCCCGGCTCGGCGAGGACGCCGTGGCGCGTGAGGTCGGCAAGCAGTTCAGCGAGCCCACACTCAAACGCATGTTCCTCCACGTCTACAACGTGGATGTCCTCTGGCTTTCGCGCTGGCGCGGCGTGTCGCCGACGGCGCCGGCGGACGGCGACGTGCTTCGCGAGGCCCAGCTGGCTCCCACGTTGGCAGCGCTCGGCGAGCGGTGGGTCGGCCTCGAGCGCGAGCAGGCGAGCTATCTCGACGGCTTGCAGGAGAGCGATCTGACCCGGATCATTCACTATCGGCTGCTCTCGGGCAAGGAATACGCGCAGCCGCTGGCGCTGCTGTTGCACCACGTGACCGACCACGGCACGCACCACCGCAGCGAGATCGCCACGATGCTGACGATGGTGAGCGGCTCGCCGCCGGGCACGGGGCTGGTACGCTTCGTCGCGATCCGGAGCGGCCAGGATCGGCCATGATCGAGCAGGGGAGACGCCGACGATGAGCGTGGCGATGATCCGCGATCTCTACGAGTACCACCGCTGGGCCAACCGCTCGCTCTTCGACTTCGCGGCCGCGCTGGGTGAGGAGGTGTGCGGCCGCGACGTCGGCACGCAATTCAGTCACCCGAGGGTGACGCGGATGTTCGCGCATCTGTACGGCGCCGACTGGGTCTGGCTGCGCCGCTGGACGGGAACGTCGCCAACGATTCAGCCCGGCGACGAGCTGCCGACGATGGCGGCGGTGCGGGCTCAGTGGGATCTGTTCGAGGCGGAGCAACAGGCATTCGTCGACGGTCTGACAGAATCCGACCTCGTGCGGGCCGTGCAGTACACGAACACGACGGGCAAGGCGTTCAGCGCGCCGCTCGGCCCGCTGCTGCAGCATGTCGCCAATCACGCGACCCATCACCGCAGCGAGATCGCAACCATGGTCACGATGCTCAGCGGCTCGCCGCCGGACACCGGCATGAACACATGGATGCTGGCACGCACGGGTCAGACGCGCTGAGAGAAGCCGGGCTGTCGGTATGAGGCCGGCGCCGCTCTTCCGGATCTCCTGGCGTCTGGCCGGCTGGATCTTCGCCCATCAGCTCGAGAAGTCGCACCCAGCGCACGTCGTCGCGTGGTGGGAGCTGCGGCGGCTGCCGTACAACATCATCATCGGGGTCACGAGCCTCCTGACCCTGTCCGTCTTCTATGCCGTCGCGTTCGGCTGTGAGCGCAGCGGCGGCATACCGCTCGGGATGCCGAGACCGCCGCTGCTGGTGATCATCGCCGTCGTCGCCTACTGGATCGTGGTGAACGCGTTCTACACGTGCGGGTGGATCCTCGAGCTGCTGGTCGCCCGCATGTGGCACGTGAGCACGCCCGTCTTCGGGCCGATCGCCTTCACGCTCGGCACCGCCGCCTCGGTGGTCGTCACCCTCCTGCCGGCCGGCCTCGTGATCTTCCTCGCGGTCTTCACGTCGTGCCGCGGACTGTGAGGCGCCTCGGCGGAACGAGGCTCAGCAGTAGCGGCAGGCCGGCACGTCGCGGCTGTAGACCGGCTGCCGGAGAAATTCCTCCGGGTTGTATTTCCAGAACTGGGACACGGCCGGAATCGTCAGGATGACCGTGTTCTGCAGCTCGCCATCACGGTTGCGCTCGACCTTGCGGAAATAGACGTTCTGAATCGGATTGCCGTAGCCGTCGAGCTTGATCGGACCGCGCGGCGCGTCGGGGATCTCGACACGGCGGAGCGCGGCCAGCAGCTTCTCGCGATCCTCCACCTGGCCACTGAGCGCGCGGACGGCTTCGTTGATCCAGCGCCCACTCGTGTAGTTGGTCTCCGCGAAGTAGGACGGCACCTTGCCGAACCGCGTGCGGTACTCCTTCGCGAAGCGGCGATTAGCCGGCGTATCCAGGGCGCCGCTGTAGATCAGCGGACTGATCACCCCGATGGCCTCATCGCCCATGGACGGCAGGAGCGCCTCGTCCACCGCGGGGCCGCCGCCGATGAGCGGAATCTTGCCCCGGAGCCCCGCCTCGTCGTACTGCTTCATGAACTGGATGGTCGAGGCGCCCGCGACCATCGTCAGCACGGCATCCGCGTCCCGACGGATCTTGGCGATGTAGGGCGCCAGGTCCATGACGCCGAGCGGCGCCCAGAGTTTCTGGATCACCTGGCCGCCGCTCTCTTCGAATGTGCGCTGAAAGCCCCCGACCACTTCCCAGCCGAAGGCGTAGTCGGAGGCGATGACCGCCACTTTCTTATAGCCGAGCGTTTTGGCGGCGTATTCACCGAACGGATGAGAAGGCTGGCTCGACGCCCATCCGGTCCGGATGACCCAGCGATACTTCAGCCGCTGCGTGAGGTCGTCCGCGGCGGTGACGGTGAAGAGCGCGGGCACCTTGTACTCCTCGACCTTCGGGGCCAGGGCGTAGCCGATGTGACCGAAGAGGACGCCGGCGACGAGGTGCGCGCGATCGTGCTCGACGATCTTGCGTAGCTTGGTGAGGGCGACATCCGGGCGGCCCTGGCTGTCTTCCACGATCAGCTCGACCTTCCGGCCGGCCATCTGCGAGCCGATCTCGTCCAGGTAGAGCGTGATGCCGTTGACCATGTCCTTGGCCGCCTGGGCGGCGGGACCGGTGAGATCCGTCACGAATCCGATTCGGATGGGACCCGGCTGCCCGGGCGTGATTCCCACGAGGGCCACGAGCAGCAGAACGACGACCGTGGTTGCAACGACGGCGAGGCGGCGTGGGCGCATGGCCACTCCTCCCTGGCGAACCGCTGGCGGTGATAGTACGATGCCGCCCGCTATGGCGCACCGTCTCGTACAGCGTTGGCTCGCGAGCGGAACGCTTCTCGCCGTCGCGCTCGCCGGCTGCGCGGCTCCGCCCGGGCGGGACAGCGCCGGTGTTCTCCCGTCGGCGGCCACCGCATCGGCCCCACAATTTTCCCCCGATGGGCCGGACGCCGAGGAGTATGGAGGCAGCCAGGGCTTCCCGATCGGGGACCGCACGACCTTCTACAGCGTTCCGTTTCTGGTCGGCTCACACAGCCAGCTCGACCGCCTCTTCGAGGCCCGCGTCGTCCCGCGCGCCGACACGCCATCACGGCTGGCGCGCGCCGCCTCGGAACCGGCGATCCAGTATTACTACCAGGGAGCGGCCGCCGACCTGGACCGCTACCTCTCGCGCAACCCAGCCACCGGCCTCATCGTCGCGCGCGACGATACGATCCTCATCGAGCGCTACCAGTACGGGCGCAACGACCGTCATCGCTTCACGTCGTGGTCGATGGCGAAGACGGTGACGTCCATGCTCGTGGGCATCGCGATCGCGGAGGGGCGGATTCGCTCTGTCGACGATCCTGCGTCGGCGTACGTGGCAGACCTCGCGGGCACGGAGTATGGGCGCACCTCGCTGCGACATCTGCTGCAGATGTCGTCGGGCGTGCGCTTCGTCGAGGTCTACTCGGGACGCGACGACGTGGCGCGGCTCACGCGAGACACCTTCCTGCAGCTCGGCCCAGGCGGGGTCGAGGCGGTCACGCCGTTCAACGAGCGGGCGGAGCCCGCCGGCACCAAGTTTTCGTATGCGTCGGTCGAGACGCAAGTGCTCGGGCTCGTGCTGCGCAACGCGGTTGGCCGACCGGTGGCCGAGTACTTGTCGGAGAAGATCTGGAAGCCGATGGGGGCCGAGGCGGACGCGACATGGCTGGTGGATCGCACCGGCCAGGAAGCCACGTTCTGTTGCATCAACGCGGTGCTTCGCGACTACGCGCGGCTGGGCCTCCTGCTCGCGCACGATGGAAATTGGCGCGGCCAACAGATCATTCCGGCCGCCTGGATCGCGGAGGCGACACGCGTGCGGCCCGAGGGCCATCTCCGTCCCGGTGTCGCGACACCGTTCTTCGGCTACGGCTATCAGACCTGGATCTTTCCGGGAGAGCGTCGAATGTTCGCTCTGCTCGGTGTGCGCGGTCAGTCGATCCTCGTCGATCCCGCCAGCCGGCTCGTGATGGTGCACACCGCGGTTCGCAAGCAGCCCGGCGGGGGCGGCGCCACAGAACTCACCCCACTCTGGCGGGCCGTCGTCAGCGCGCTCGGCCGCTGAGTCTAATCGCGTCGGTAAACGAGGCGGGCCCCGGGTTTCCCGGGGCCCGCTGAGCGTTGGGGGCTGGGGGCCATTTCGGGGCCCCCAGCGCGATCAATTCTCGACGAACGCCTTGAGGTTGCGACCGCGTAGCGGATGGCGCAGCTTGCGCAGCGCCTTGGCCTCGATCTGCCGGATGCGCTCGCGTGTGACCGCGAAGCGCTTGCCGACCTCTTCGAGGGTGTGCTCGCCCTCTTCGCCGATACCGAAGCGCAACCTCAAGATCTCCTTCTCCTTCGGCGACAGCGTCGCCAGGGCCCGCTCGACCTGGGTCGTGAGGTCCTGGCCGAGCAACGTGTCGTTCGGCGAACCGGCCGACTTGTCCTCGAGAAAGTCCCCGAGCTCGCTGTCCTCACCGATCGGTGTCTCGAGCGAGAGCGGCTTGCGCGACGACTCCAGGATCAGCCGCACCTTCTTGGCCGGAACACCCGTGCGCTGCGCCAGCTCTTCCGGCGTCGGTTCGCGCCCCATCTCGTTGACCATGTTACGGTTCACACGCGAGATGCGGTTGAGCGTCTCGACCATGTGCACCGGGATTCGAATGGTGCGCGAGTGGTCCGCGATCGCCCGGGTGATCGCCTGGCGGATCCACCACGTCGCATAGGTCGAGAACTTGAACCCGCGCCGGTACTGGAAGCGGTCGACGGCCTTCATCAGGCCGATATTGCCTTCCTGCACCAGGTCCAACAGGGACAGGTCGCTGCCGAGATAGCGCTTGGCTACCGAGACGACCAGTCGGAGGTTCGCCTCCATCAGCTCTCGCTTGGCCTGGCGGACCGTGCGGTCGCTGCTCTCGATTTCGGCAAGCAGGGTCTGCAGCGGCTTGCGCGGCAGCCCGGCGTCGCCTTCGAGCCGCTTGAGCTCGCGTACCAGCGCCGCGGAGCGATTGCGCCGCGACTCCTGCGCCAACCCCTCGATGCGCTGGCAGAGGCGTCGCACCTTGCCGACGAGCTCGTCGATGAGCGCCGGCTTGAGCGGCATGTCCGCGACGGTCTTCTGGATACCGGCTCGATGCGCCGCGATCTGCTTGTTGACGTTGGCGCGGCCGGATGCCGAGCGACGCTTGTCGTTCAGCGACTCCTCCAGGCGCGCGATCTTGCGCTCCAGCCGACGGATGCGGCCGAACGCCAGCAGCACGGGCCGGATTTCCTTAGCCTCGAGCTCACCGCCTTCGGGCAGAACGATCACGTCGTCGGCGGCGATCTCGTTGTGCCGGAGCCGGTCGCCCACGTCCAGCAGCGCGCGGACCGCCAGCGGGATGCCCGCGAGCCCGCGTCGCAGCGCGATCTGGCCGACCTCGATGCGCCGACCGATCTGAACTTCCTGCTGCGCCGTTAGAAGAGGGACCTTACCGATCTCCTTGAGGTACAGGCGGACCGGATCCTCGCCCTTCGCCGGGAGCGGGGTCAGGGCCTCCTCGGGGACGGGCTGAATCTCGTCGGCTTCGTCCTCATGGATCGCCGGAGGCGTCGGCTCCTCCTCCGTGGCCAGCGCGGCCGCGGGAACGAGATGCTCCGCCTCGTTGTGATTCTGATGTGCCTGATCGCGAAATGTCATGATGTCACCGGTGCGATTGTTTTACTCCTATGATGCTTGTCTCTCCGCTAGCGGTTCTTAAACGCCGATCGGGCTTCAAGAAACAGGCCAACAATTCCCAACTTTTCCTAACCGGTTGTAAGTCCTGCGCGTGGCGACCGCCTTCGGGTTTCGCCGTCGCGACTCTGATGGGAATTTCCGTTCCCGTATTCAGGTCTTGATTCCTCTGCTATCCTCTTCCGGCCTGTAGGAAACCGGATGACAGCCCCGAAACGACCGGTTGCCGGACCTTGGCGGTTGAGCGTGTTCTACAACCTGCCTGCCACGATCGGCACACGCTAAGTCACAACTCTGCATCACCATCCCCGGGTTCCCCCGGCCCGGGTCTCAGGCACGCCAAGTTGACTTGGCTCGGCGCGCAAGGGTAGAAGCGAAGAATGTCCACGGTCGCTCCGAGCGCGAGCTATAGCCTCACCGTCCGCCTGGCGATACGGAACCGCCCCGGGATGCTCGGCCGCGTCGCCATGGCGATCGGCGACGCGGGTGGGGACATCGGCGCGGTGGACCTGGTCGAGTCGGGACGCGACCGGATCACCCGCGACATTACCATTGATGCGCGCGATAGCGTGCATGGTGCTCAGATCGTCAACCGGCTCAAACAGACCGCCGGCGTGCGCGTCATCAATATCTCGGACCGGACCTTTCTGATGCACCTGGGCGGCAAGATCGAGATTCACAGCAAAGTTCCCGTCCGCACCCGCGACGACCTCTCGATGGCTTATACCCCCGGGGTCGCCCGCGTATCCCTGGCGATCAAGGAGGACCGGCAGCGGGCGTTCTCATTGACGATCAAGCAAAATACCGTCGCAGTCGTCACCGACGGTACGGCGGTGCTCGGACTTGGCGACATCGGGCCCGAGGCGGCCCTGCCGGTCATGGAAGGCAAGGCGATGCTGTTCAAAGAGTTCGCCAACGTCGATGCCTTTCCGATCTGCCTGGCCACCAAGGAGCCGGACAAGATCGTCGAGACCGTGAAGTACCTGGCGCCGGGGTTCGGTGGCATCAACCTCGAGGACATCGCGGCCCCGCGTTGCTTCGAGATCGAGGAGCGGCTGCGCAAGGAGCTCGACATTCCCGTGTTCCACGACGACCAGCACGGCACGGCCGTGGTGGTGCTGGCCGCCCTCCTGAACGCGCTCCGCATCGTGCGGAAGGACCTCAAGAAGCTTCGCGTCGTCGTGACCGGCGTGGGCGCCGCCGGCACGGCGACGATCAAGATCTTATTATCGAGCGGCGTGCGTGACATCATCGGCGTCGACGAGTTCGGGACCATCTATAAAGCGCGGCCCGAGGGGATGGATTTCATGAAACGGTGGGTGGCCGGCGCCACCAACCCCCGCCGGATCAGGGGCCGGCTCGCCGATGCGCTCGAGCGCGCGGACGTCTTCATCGGCCTCTCGGTCCCGCGGATCCTCGGAGTGAAGGACCTCAAACGCATGGCGCGCGACCCCATCGTCTTCGCCATGGCCAATCCGGTGCCCGAGATCCAGCCCGAGGAGGCCGGACGCCACGTGCGGGTGATGGCCACCGGCCGCTCCGACTACCCCAACCAGATCAACAACGTGCTCTGCTTCCCGGGCTTCTTCCGCGGGCTCCTCGACTCACGCGCGCGCACGGTCAACGACGAAATGAAAGTCGCGGCGGCGCGCGCGATCGCGGGCTGCGTCGGGCGTTCGGAGCTCAGCGAGGAGTACATCATTCCGAGCGTGTTCAACAAGGCCGTCGCCCCCGCCGTGGCCGCCGGCGTCGCACGCGCTGCGCACGCGACCGGTGTGGCCCGCCGCCGGCGGCAGGTCGACCTTTCGGTGATTCCGTCGTGACCGGGGTCGCGTGACCGAGCCCCGCTGGTCAGTCGTCATTCCGGCCTTCAACGAGGCGATTCGCCTGCCGCGTTACCTCGAGGACATCGCCGCCTATCTCGGCAGCCGCGGCGAGCCGTGGGAAGTGATCGTCGTCGATGACGGCTCGACGGACGGCACGGCTGAGGTGGCGCGCACGGTGGCGGCGCGGTATTCCGAGGTTCGTTTGCTGCGCCAGCCCGTCAACGGCGGCAAGGGCGCCGCGGTGCGCTCGGGCATGCTCGCCGCGCGGGGCGCCTGGCGCCTCTTTGCCGATGCCGACGGCGCCACGCCGATCGCTGAGCTCAAACGGCTGGAGGCCGCGCTGTCGGCCGGCGCCGACGTGGCGATTGGCTCGCGGGCGATCGCCGCCCCGGGGGTGGTCGTGCGCGCCCGTCGCCATCGTGTCGCGGCCGGCCGCATCTTCAATGCGCTCGCGGAGCGGCTGGGTCTCGCCGGCATCCACGACTCCCAGTGCGGGTTCAAGGCGTTTACCGCCGCCGCGGCGGCGGACCTCTTTAGCCGGCTGGCCACCGCGGGCTTCGGCTTCGACGTCGAGCTGCTGCTGCGCGCGCGTGCTCGCGGCTGGCGCGTGGTGGAGGTGGCTGTCAACTGGGAGGACCAGCCGGCGAGCAAAGTCGGCGTCCTCAAGGACGGGCCCCGGATGCTCTGGCAGATGCTCGGCGCGCGCCGCCGCGTCGCCCGCGAGGAGCTCGGCCGGTGAGGGGCGGCGTCGCCAAACGGGTGCGCGACATCGAGCCGTTCCTCGCGGTCGAGGTGGCCGAACGCGCGGGAGCGCTGGAGCGAGCGGGCGTCGACATCGTGCATCTCGAGTACGGCGAGCCGGATTTCGAGGCGCCGCCGGTGGTGCGCGACGCGCTCGAAAGAGCGCTCAAGGACGGCCGCGCGCGCTACACCCATAGCCTCGGGATCGTGGAGTTGCGCGAAGCGATCGCCGAGCACTACGCGCGGGCGTATGGCGTGAGCGTGTCTCCCGATCAGGTCCTCGTCACGCCCGGGACCTCGCCGGCGATGCTGCTGGTCTTCGGCCATCTGCTCGATGCCGGTGACGAGGTCGTCCTCTCGAATCCCTACTACGCGTGCTATCCGAACTTCATTCGCTACGCCGACGGCGTGCCGGTCGAGGTCGACGTCACCGAAGCGGACCGGTTTCAGTACCGGCCGGAGGCGATCGGCCAGCGCCTGAGCGATCGCACGAAGGCGATCGTCGTGAACTCGCCGGCCAACCCGACCGGCAGCGTCCTGGCACCCGACCGCATGGCCGCCATCGCCGGTCTGGCGCGCGAGCGCGGCGTTGTCGTGGTCTCCGACGAGATCTACCACGGACTCACCGAAGGCGGTCGCGATCACACGATCCTCGAATTCACCGATCAGGCGTTCGTGCTCAATGGATTCTCGAAGGCCTTCGCGATGACGGGCTGGCGGCTCGGGTGGGTGATCGCACCGCGCGAGCACGTGCGCGCGCTGCAGACGGTGTACGGCAACTTCTTCATCTCGACCAACGAGTTCGTGCAATGGGCCGGTGTGGCGGCGCTTCGCGAGGCCGTCGACGTGACGGCGCGCTTCCGTCGAATCTTCGCCGAGCGGCGGCGCGCAATGGTGGATGGCTTGCGAGGCATCGGGCTGGGGGTCGGCTTCGAGCCGGAGGGCGCGTTCTACGTCCTCGCCAACGCCCGGCGTTTCACGGGCGACTCCGTCGCCTTCGCGTACGAGATTCTCGAGCGCGCTCACGTGGCGGTCACACCCGGCGCGGCCTTCGGCAGCAATGCCGAGGGGTATCTGCGCTTCTCCTACGCCTCGTCGGTCGAGCGCATCCGTGAAGGGTTGCGGCGGCTCGGCGACTTCCTCGCCGCGCGGTGAGGCCGGCGACGGCGCGCACTTGAAGCGATGACGCCGCGCGAGGCAGGGGCCGACCGTGAGTGGGCGCTCGTCGGCATCGCGTGGCTGGCGGTCGCCGTGTGCACCGCCATCTGGCTGACGATCGATACACGGCCGCCCGAATGGGATCACGCCAACCACCTCGAGCGGGCGGTCTCGTGTGCGCGTGATCTCGCGGCGCGCGACTGGCGTCTGATCCTGGAGCGATCGTCCTTCTATCCACCCGTCGTGCCGTGCGCGGCGGGGCTCGTCTATCGGCTGCTGCCGACCGACGCCGCGGCGGGGGAGATCGTGATGCTGCTGTTTCTCGCCGGCGGCATGGCTGCGACCTATGCCCTGGGGCGCGCGCTGGCCGGCGGTAGTGCCGGCGTCGCCGCGGCATGGATCTTCGGCACGGCTCCGTTCGTCATCTTCAGCACGCTGCGCTTTCAGCTCGACCTGCCACTGGCCGCGCTCGTCGCGACGGCGCTGCTCGTGGTCGTCCTGAGCGACGGCTTCACGCGTCTCGGGTGGTCGCTCCTCGCTGGCCTCGTGTTCGGGATCGGCATGCTCACCAAGCCGCCGTTCGCCGTCTACCTTCTTCCGCCGATCGTGTACATCCTGCTCGCTGAGCGTGATCGTCGCGGCCTCGTGAACGCGACACTCGCGACGCTGGTCGCCATCGCCCTGAGCGTGGCGTGGTACGGTCCGCGCCTGGTGGGCATGCCACGACAGATCGCGTTTCGCGCGGTGACGCACGCCGCCGAGGAGGGCAAACCCCCCACGTTGTCCGCGGCCGGGCTCGCGTTCTATCCAATGTCGCTGCCGGTGCAGCTCGGCCTCCTGGCGACGATCTTGTTGATCGGCGGGATCGTCGTCGCCGTCGTGCAGCGCCAGCACCTCGCGCTCGCGGCCTTCGTTGTCCCGCTGGCGTTCTTCATGCTGCTCCGCAACAAGGACCTGCGTTATACCCTGCCGCTGCTGCCCGCGGCGGCGGCGCTCGGCGGACTCGTGGTCGCGTCGCTCGGGCCACGTCTGCGCCGCTCGCTGCTGGGCGTCCTGGTGCTGGTCGGGCTCGTGCAGCTCTCGGCGGTGGCATGGGGGGTGCCCCCGCCCGTGACGCTGCCGTGGCTGGGCCAGCAGTGGGTGCTGGCGAGTCCGCCGGTCCGCGCCGACTGGCGCCAGCGCGATTTCCTGAGGATCATCGCGCAGGATCGCGGCGGACGCGCGACGACGGTCAGCATCATCCCCAACGACAACTATTTCTCGGTGAGCAACTTTCGTTACTACGCGATGCGCGACGAGCTGCCGCTCCGGCTGACACGTCCCTGGGACGGCGAGCCGCTCGGCATCGACTACATGATCTTGAAGAGCGGAGATCAGGGCCCCGATTTCAGCGAGGCCAAGAGCCGGCGCGTGATCGAGCGGCTGGCGCGCGATCCTGCGCTTGCGCGCGCCTACCCGGTGATCGCGGACCTGCCGCTGCCGGACGGCTCGACGGGCACGCTGCGCGCGCGCCGGACCGGGGACGCCGCAGCGGGGCCGCCGGATGCGCTGGCGCGGACGCTCGAGGCCGCGATGCGTCGGCGGGTCGCCGAGGTGGCCCGCGACGTCGACGGCCTCGAGATCCACCTCACCTACGACGCGGAGATCGCGCGCGGACGCCTGCAGCGCGTCGATGTCACGGCGCGCGCGGCGACCATCGGTGAGCTCCGCCGGCGCGACGCCGCCACCCTGCGCGTGCAGACTCTTCGGTTCGTCGCCGAGGACGTGCTCGTCAATCCCTACGCGCTGGAGGCCGGGCGCGCCGAGCTCCTGGACGTTGGCCGCTTCCGGCTCGAACGAATGGAGATCGCGGGGGCGGATCTGCAAGCGTTCATGGCGGCGCTCAAGGGCTTCCGCGGCACGCGAGTCCGCCTGGGTGCCGGATGGATCGACCTGGTCGTCGAGCAGCCGGGCCCCGACCTCGCGGCGCGCGTGCGCGTGGTGCCGGCCGCCGGCAGGCCGTTCGCGATCGCGGTGGACCGCGCGCGCGTCGGCTGGGTGCCGCTCCCACGCGTGCTGGTCGACTGGGTGGTGCGCAATTACGATCCCACGCCGCAGATCGCGGCGCGGCTGGCCTTCCCGGTGGAGGTCGCACGCGTCGGCGTGAGCGAGCAGGCGATCCGGGTGGGCGACTGAACGATGGCAGCGAGTCGCGCGGCAAAGCAGACGCGCGCGAAGAAAATCCTGGATCTCCTGGACCGCGCGTATCCGGACGCGAAGATCGCGCTCGAGTTCCGCACGCCGTTCGAGCTGCTCGTGGCGACGATCCTCTCCGCGCAGTGCACCGACGAGCGCGTGAACATGGTGACGCCCGCGCTCTTCCGCAAGTACCCGACGGCGCGCGAGCTGGCGCGCGCGCGACCACCGAGCCTGGAGAAGGAGATCCGCTCCACGGGGTTCTTCCGCGCCAAGACGCGCTCGCTGCTCGGCATGGCCAAAGCGCTCGTCGAGCGCCACGGCGGGGAGGTCCCGCGGGAGCGCGAGGCGCTCGTGGAATTGCCGGGAGTCGGGCTGAAGACCGCGAACGTCGTCATCGGCAACGCCTTCGGTGGCCAGGCGCTCACGGTGGACACGCATGTCTTTCGCGTGTCGCAGCGATTGGGACTGGCGCGGGCGGACGACCCCGACGAGATCCACGATCAGCTCGTGGCCATTCTGCCTCCCGATACGCTGACGCACACGAGCCACCTGATGATCACCCACGGCCGCCGCACGTGCGTGGCGCGCAAGCCCCTGTGCCCCGCGTGCCCGGTTCGCGCGCTCTGTCCGTGGCCGCACAAGACCCACGGTCCGGGTCGCGGATGATCGCCGCACCGTCGTACGCGCCGGCGTGAGCACGAACGCCGAGCTCCTCGCGCTGCAGCGCGCGCTGTACGAGTCGCGCAACCCGACGCGCCGCTGGCTGCATTGCTCTCGCCGCGATTGGATCGCCGAGCAGGTCACACGGCTCGCCGCCGACCGGCGGGGCGCCGCCCTCGAAATCGGCCCCGGCTCCGGCGTGTACGTGCCCCTGCTTGCGCGGCTCTTCGATCGCGTGACCGTGAGCGACGTGCACGACGCATACCTCGATGCCGCGCGCGCGCTGGCCGCCGCCCACACCAACGTCACGGTCGTCCGGGACGACATTCGCCGGCCGGCGCTGCCGACCGCCTCGTTCGACGTCGTGCTGTGCACCGAGGTGGTCGAGCACGTGAGGGAATCGCGCGCCGCGCTGGCGGGCATGCGGCGGCTGCTGCGCCCCGGCGGCGTGCTGCTGCTGTCGACGCCGCAGCGCTACAGTCCGCTGGAGGTCTGTTCCAAGCTGGCGTTTCTGCCGGTCGTCATCGACCTCGTCCGTCTCGTGTACCGCGAGCCGATCCTGCCGACGGGCCACGTAAACCTCATGACCGCGACAGCAATGCGGCGCCAGCTCGCCGAGGTCGGCTTCGTCATCCGCGAGTCGCACACCTCGGGACTCTACATTCCCGTGCTCGCCGAGGCGGGTGGCGAGCCGGCCCGACGCCTGGCGGCCTGGCTCGAGGGTCGGATCCGCGGCGGACCGCTGCAGTGGCTCCTGTGGACGCAGTACTACGTGGCGGTCGCGGGCGGCTGGGATTGACAGAGCCCCCTGGGCTCCGCTATGATCCGACGTTGCGATTTCTTCCGGTAGAACGCCTATTTAGAGCCGCGGGTTTAACGTCGAAAGGGCCGTGATGAGCGAGATCGAGCGCAAGTGGTACGTCGTCGACGCCGACGGGCAGGTGCTGGGGCGTCTGGCGACACAGGTCGCGACCATTCTCAGAGGCAAGCACAAGACGACCTTCGTGCCGCATCAGGACGTGGGCGACCACGTCGTGGTGCTGAACGCCGCGAAGGTGCATCTCACCGGACGCAAGCTCAAGGACAAGCGCTACCGCTGGCACACCGGCTACATCGGCGGCCTCAAGGACATCTCTGCCGAGCAGATGCTCAACAAGCATCCCGAGCGCGTGATCGAGTGGGCGGTCCAGGGCATGCTTCCCAAGAACCGGCTCGGCCGCGCCATGGCCAAGAAGCTCAAGGTCTATCGCGGCGGCGAGCATCCGCACAGCGCCCAGCAGCCGACCGCGCTTGCGTTGCGAACGTCGCGTTCACCCAAGTCGGCGGAGGGGCGATAGATGGCGGCGGTGCTCGACAGGTTCTATGGCACCGGACGGCGCAAGACGTCCGTGGCCCGCGTGTGGATCAAGCCCGGCTCGGGACGCATCGTCGTCAACCGCCGACCGTTCGAAGATTACTTCCCGCGCGAGACGCTGCGGATGATCATCGCTCAGCCGATGGCGATCACGAATACGGTCGGCCAGTTCGACGTGCTGGTCACCGTCAAAGGAGGCGGCCCCACCGGCCAGGCGGGCGCCGTTCGCCACGGACTGGCCCGTGCGATCGCCCGCTTCGACGACAAGCTGCGGCTGCCGCTCAAGAAGGCGGGTCTGCTGACGCGCGACCCCCGCGCGCGCGAGCGCAAGAAGTACGGTCAACCCGGCGCCCGCCAGAAGTTCCAGTACAGCAAGCGCTAGCGTGAGTGGCACACGTTCCATCCGCGTCGCGGTTGCCGGCGCCAGCGGGTACATGGGCGCCGAGCTGCTGCGACTGCTGCTCGTGCACCCGCGGGTGACGCTCACCGGCGTGACGTCCGAACGGCTCGCCGGCGAGGCACTGAGCCACGTCTACCCGCACCTGCGCGGGCTCAGCGAGCTGAGGTTCCACGATCTCGATCCCGAGTGGCTGGCCGGCGCGTGCGACGTCGTGTTCCTGGCGCTGCCGCACATGGAGTCGCAGAAGGCCGTGCCGGTGCTCCGCAAGCGCGGCCGCAAGGTCATCGATCTGTCCGCCGACTATCGGCTGCACGAAGCGTCGGACTACACGACCTGGTACAAGACCCCGCACCTCGACGCGGCTGGCCTCGCCGAGGCGGTGTACGGCCTGCCCGAGCTTCACCGCAAGGCGATCGCCGCCGCCTCGCTCGTCGCCTCGCCGGGCTGCTACCCGGTGGGGGCGATCCTCGCGACCGCGCCTCTCATCAAGAACGGTATGGCACGCCTGGACGGGATCGTGATCGACGGTAAGTCGGGTGTCAGCGGCGCAGGCGCGCAGGGCCGCAAGGTCGATCCGATGTACCTCTTCACCGAAGCCAACGAGAATGTCCAGGCGTACTCGCTCGGTGGCGCGCACCGCCACACGGCCGAGATGGAGCAGGAGCTGTCCGCGCTGGCGAGCGAAACGGTGCGCGTGTCGTTCACGCCTCATCTGTTGCCCCTCACGCGCGGGCTCTTCACCACGGCCTCTGTGCCGCTGGCCAAGCCGCTCGCCACCGCGGAGCTGGTCAGCGTCTACCGCGAGTTCTACGCGGGCGAGCCGTTCGTGCGCGTGCTGTCGGAAGGAGAACGCCCGACGACCCGCGCCGTGATCGGCTCGAACTACTGCGACGTGACCGTCGTCGCCGATCCGCGGACGGGCCGCGCCGTCTGCGTGTCGGCCATCGACAACCTCGGCAAGGGCGGCTCCGCCAACGGTGTGCAGAACCTCAACGTCCTCTTTGGCTGGCATGAGCGGACCGGCCTCGAGGCTCCGCCGGTGTACCCCTGAGCAGCATCGCGAGCGGCCGGTGACCGGGGACCTCGAGTGGCTCGATGGCGGCGTCACCGCCGTCCCCGGCATCCTGGCCAGTGGTGTCGTGGCCGGCATCAAGCCGTCCGGCCGCAAGGATCTCGCCCTCATCCATTCGCCGTCGCCCGCACGCTCGGCCGCGGTCTTCACCACCAACCAGGTGAAGGGCGCGCCCGTGCTGGTGTCCATGGAGCACGCGCGCGGCGGCGCGCTGCAGACGATCGTGGCCAACAGCGGCTGCTCCAACGTGTGCAACGGTGAGCGCGGCCTCCGAGACGCGCGCGAGATGGCCAAGCAGGTCGCCGATCTGTTGCGCGTGCCCGTCTCGCACGTGCTCGTCGGTTCCACCGGCGTGATCGGGCAGCCGCTGCCGATGGACAAGGTCAGAGCGGCCATCCCCAAGCTCGTGAAGTCGCTGTCGCCGCAGGGCGGACGCGCCGCGGCCGAGGCCATTCTCACCACCGACACGCGCACCAAGGAAGCGGCCTTGCGCTGTGAGATCGGCGGACGCACGGTGACCTTCGGCGGTATCGCCAAGGGCGTCGGGATGATCGAGCCTCACCTGGCGACGATGTTCTGCTTCGTGACGACGGATGCCGCCGTTGCCCGGGGCGCGCTCGATCCCATCCTCAAGCGCGCCGTGGATCGCTCGTTCAACCGCATCACCGTCGACAGCGACACGTCGACCAGCGACACGGTGGCGGTCATCGCCAACGGTCTGGCCGAGAATCCGCCCGTCGATCGAGGCGGTCGAGGGACTCGCGACTTCGCGGTGGCGCTTGAGGCGCTCACGGGGCGGCTGGCCCGCATGCTGGTGCAGGACGGCGAGGGCGCCACCAAGCTCGTGTCGATCACGGTGAGGGGCGCGGCCAGCCGCCGGGATGCGCTGGTGGCGGCGCGTAGCGTGGCCAACTCGCCCCTGGTGAAGACCGCCATCAATGGTCAGGATCCCAACTGGGGCCGGATCATGATGGCGCTCGGCAAGTCGGCCGCACGGGTCGAGCAGGACAAGGTGGCCATCAGTTTCGCGGACGAGCGGCAGACCGAGCGGGTGATCGAGCGGGGGATGCTGCGCGAAGGCGTGCTTCTGCCGCGAGTTCGCGAGATCATGGGAGGGCAGGGCTACGACATCACCATCGACCTGGGCATCGGGCGGGGCGAGGAACGCGTGTGGACCTGTGATCTGAGCGAGGAATACGTGCGCATCAACGCGAAGTACACGACCTAGGCAGTCATCACACACGCCGCGCGCGATTCGGTCGGCGCCCCGGAGGCGCCGCAGCGCGGCGGAGGATAAAACCGAGGAGGACGAATGGCCGCGCTGACGATGAAGGAGCTGCTCGAGGCCGGAGTGCACTTCGGCCACCAGACGAAGCGATGGAACCCGAAGATGCAGAAGTACATCTTCGGCGAGCGTAACGGGATCTACATCATCGATTTACAAAAGACCCTGAAGAAGTTCCGCGAGGCGTACGCCTTCGTGCGTGAGCTGGCCGGCGGCGGCGGCACCCTGCTGTTCATCGGCACGAAAAAGCAGGCCCAGGACACGGTCCTGGAAGAGGCGACGCGCTGCGGCGGCTTCTACGTCAACCAGCGCTGGCTCGGCGGCACGCTGACGAACTTCGCGACGATCCGGAAGTCGATCGCCCGCCTCAAGAAGCTGGAGGAGATGAAGGAGACGGGTGAGTTCGACCGGGTGCCGAAGAAGGAGGCGCTCGAGCTCGACCGCGAGCGCGAGAAGCTGGAAAAGGCGCTGATCGGCATCAAGATGATGGAGTCGCTGCCCTCGGCCGTCTTCATCATCGATCCGCGTAAGGAGAAGATCGCCGTGGCCGAGGCCCAGCGCCTGGGCATTCCGATCGTCGCGATCGTGGACACCAACTGCGATCCGACGGGCATCGACTATGCGATTCCCGGCAACGACGACGCCATCCGCGCCGTACGATTGATTACCTCGCGCATTGCCGACGCGGTCAACGAGGGCCGCGGTACGCTGGGCAAGGACGAGGGCGCCGGCGACGTGGTCGATGGCGAAGACGAGATGGCGAGCGCCGAGGCGGAGGTGTCCTGATGGCCGCCGACGCCAAAACCGTCATGGAGCTCCGCGAACGGACAGGTGCCGGCGTGATGGACTGCAAGGCCGCGCTGACGGCCTCGGACGGCAACCTCGACGCGGCCGCCGAATATCTCAGGAAAAAGGGGCTGGCCGACGCCAAGAAGCGTGAGGGGCGTGAGGCCAAGGAAGGCGTCGTGCACGCCTACCTGCATCCGGACGGCAAGCTCGGCGCGCTCATCGAGGTCAACTGCGAGACCGACTTCGTGGCCAAGACCGACGCCTTCCGCGAGCTCGTCCGCGATCTCGCCATGCAGGTGGCCGCCACCAATCCCGGGTACGTGGCCCGCGAGGACGTGCCGGCCGGTGTGCTCGAGAAGGAGCGGGAGATCTACCGCGGTCAGATGGCCGACCAGAAGAAGCCGCCGCAGGTGATCGACAAGATCATCGAGGGCAAGCTCGAGAAGTTCTTCGCCGAGCAGTGCCTGCTCGAACAGGTGTTCATCAAGGACGCGAGCGGCAAGACGAAGATCAAGGACCTCGTCGACCTGACGAACTCCAAGACGGGCGAGCGGGTGGTCGTCAAGCGGTTCGCCCGCTTCAGGATCGGAGGCTGAGCCGGTGACGGCGGCGGCGGCCGCCGGGCGCCCCCTGTATCGGCGCATCGTTCTGAAGCTCTCGGGAGAGGCGCTCGCCGGCGACCAGGGTTACGGGATCGATCCGCCCGTCCTCGATCGGGTCGGCGCGGAGATCCGCGAGGTCATCGACCTCGGCGTGCAGGTCGCGATCGTGATCGGCGGCGGCAACATCTTCCGGGGCATCGCCGCCAGCGCGGCGGGCATGGACCGCGCGACTGCCGACTACATGGGCATGCTCGCGACGATCATCAATGCGCTGGCGCTGCAGGACGCGCTCGAAAAGGCGTCACTGCAGACCCGCGTCCTCTCCGCCATCGAGATGCGCGCGGTCGCCGAGCCCTACATTCGCCGGCGCGCCATCCGGCACCTCGAAAAGGGGCGCGTGGTGATCTTCGCGGCGGGCACCGGCAACCCATTCTTCACGACGGACACCGCGGGCGCCCTGCGCGCGGTGGAAATCGGCGCCGACGTCATCGTGAAGGCCACGAAGGTCGACGGCATCTACACGGCGGATCCCAAGAAGGATCCCACGGCGCGGCGCATCGAGAAGGTCGGCTACATCGAGGTGCTGAACCAGGGACTCGGCGTCATGGACACCACCGCCATCTCGCTCTGCATGGACAACAAGCTGCCGATCGTCGTGTTCGACCTCACGCGCGCCGGCAACATCAAGCGGCTCGTGCTCGGCGAGCCCGTGGGCTCGATCGTGTCGTCGTCGGCGGGATAAGGAGGAGACGGCATGCAGACCGTCCTCAAGGATCTCGATACGCGAATGAGCAGCGCCATCGACGTGCTCGCAAGGGAGTTCGCGGGGGTGCGGACCGGACGCGCCTCCGCGGGCCTGCTGGACAGTATTCGCGTCGACTACTACGGCAACCCGACGCCGATCGGCCAGATGGCCTCGGTCTCCGTCCCGGACGCGCGCACGCTGATGATCCAGCCCTGGGAGGCCGCGCAGATGAAGGAGATCGAGAAGGCGATCATGAAGTCCGACCTCGGCATCCAGCCCGTGAACGACGGGAAGGTCATCCGGCTCACCATGCCGACGCCGACGGAGGAGCGCCGCAAGGGGCTCGTCAAGAACGTGCACAAGATGGCCGAGGACGCGCGCGTGGCCGTGCGCAACGTGCGCCGCGAGGCCAACGACAAGCTGAAGGCGCTGGCCAAGGACAAGAAGGCGCCCATCACCGAGGACGAAGAGCGCCGCGGCCACGATCAAATCCAGAAGACGACCGACAAGTTCATCGCCAAGATCGACGAGCTCCTGAAGAAGAAGGAGCAGGAGATCATGTCCTTCTGATGGCGGTCACCGCGGAGTCCGAGCTCTTGGAGCACGTGCGCGCGCACCCGGTGCCCGCGCACGTGGCGGTCATCATGGACGGCAACGGGCGCTGGGCCACCCAGCGCGGACTGCCGCGCGTCGCCGGCCATCGCGAGGGCGTCAAGGCGGCCCGTGCGATCGTGCGCGCCGCGGACGCCGCCGGGTTGCGCTTCCTCACGCTCTATGCGTTCTCGACCGAAAACTGGAACCGGCCCGAGGACGAGGTCACGATGCTGATGCGGCTGCTCGAGGAGTCGATCTACCACGAGCTGCCGGACCTCATGGAGCACAGGGTCCGGCTGCGCGTGATCGGCCGCACGGCCGGCGTGCCGCTGCCCGTCCGCCGCGGGCTCGAGCACGTCGCGCGCGAGACGCGTGACAACACGGGCCTCACGCTGCTGGTGGCCTTCAACTACGGCGGGCGCGACGAGCTCCTCGACGCGTTTCGGGTGCTTGCACGCCGCGTGCAGGCGGGCGAGCTGGCGCCCGACGCGGTGTCCGAGGCGGACATCAGCCGGGCCCTCTATACCGAGGGCGTGCCCGACCCGGATCTCTTGATTCGCACGAGCGGCGAGATGCGGATCTCGAACTTCCTCTTGTGGCAGATCGCCTACACCGAGCTCTGGGTGACGCCGACGTTCTGGCCGGATTTCAGCCCCGCCGACCTCTATCGCGCCATCGCCGACTATCAGCGCCGCGACCGGCGCTTCGGTGGAGTGTGACGTGGCGACGCCCACGAGTCTTGCGCTCGAGGCGCCGCGGAAATCCGGCGTGCTGAAGCGCCTCGCGAGCGCGCTGGTGCTGTTGCCCGTGTTCCTGCTCATCGTCGTCAAGGCGCCGGGTTGGATGTTCAACGCGCTCGTCATCGTCGCCAGCGCCGGCGCGCTCTGGGAGCTGGTGCGGCTGTTCGAGCAGGCCGGCCGGCCGGTCGATCGCGGGCTCGCCATCGTCGGCGGCGTCGCCGTCACCGCGTCCTTCGCGGCCGCGCGGGTCCTCGACCCGCTCGCGTTGCCCGTGTTCACCCTGTTGATGGCCGTGGTGGCGGTCCTGGCGGCGCCGGTGTGGCGCGGGACGCCCGACGTGGCGCGTTCGGCCAACACGCTGCTCGCGATCACGTACATCGGATGGCTGCTGGGCTTCGGCATCCTGCTCCACCACACGTCGACGCTCGGCGACGAGCTCGTGCTCTACGTCGTCGGCGTGACGTGGATCGGCGAGACGGCGGCGTACTTCGTCGGCTCGACCATGGGACGCCACAAGCTCGCCCCCGTGATCAGCCCGAAGAAGTCGGTGGAGGGAGCGCTCGCTCAGCTCGCGGCCTCGATCGCCACCGGCGCCGCCGTCGGCGCCTGGCTGCTGCCGACGTGCGGCGCGACCGTCTGGCTCGGCGGCGGCGCCCTTCTGGGCGTGATCGGGCAGTTCGGCGATCTGGCGGAGTCGGCGATCAAGCGCAGCGCGGGCACGAAGGATACCGGCGCGCTGATCCCCGGTCATGGTGGTGTGCTCGATCGGATCGACAGCCTCCTCTTCAACCTGCCGGCCTTCTACTACTTCTCGCGACTGGCGGGGTGCTCATGAAGCGAATCACGCTGCTCGGCGCCACCGGCTCGATCGGCCTGCGCACGCTCGAGCTCGTTTCGGGCTTTCCCGACGAATTCGCCGTCGCCGGCATGGCCGCGCGCGGCTCGAATCCTGAAAAGATCGCGGACCTCTGCCGCAAGTATGCGCCGCAGGCGGTGGCCCTGCTCGAGCCCGAGGCCGTGGATGCCCTCGCGCGGCTCCTGCCGGCGCCGCGGCCCGAGCTCCTGTCGGGCATCGACGGCCTGGTCGCGCTCGCGCGGGACGTCGACGCCGACGTCGTCCTGTCCGCGCTCGTGGGCGGTGTCGGCCTGCTGCCGACGATGGCCGCCATCCAGGCCGGCCGCACGATGGCGCTGGCCAACAAGGAGACGCTGGTCATGGCTGGCCGGCTCATGACCGCGGCGGCGCGCGCGCGCGGCGTGGCGCTCCTGCCCGTCGACTCTGAGCACAGCGCCGTGTTTCAGTGCCTCGTCGGCCACAACCGTGGCGACGTGCACCGGATCCTCTTGACCGCCTCCGGCGGTCCGTTCCGGGAGCTGCCGAAGGAAAAATTCTCTACGGTGACCGTGGAGGACGCGCTGCGCCATCCGACGTGGAAGATGGGCGCCAAGATCACCATCGACTCCGCCACGCTCATGAACAAGGGGCTCGAGGTCATCGAGGCGCGCTGGCTCTTCGACCTGGCGCCCGATCAGGTGCAGATCCTGATCCATCCGCAATCGATCGTGCATTCGATGGTGGAATACATCGACGGCTCGGTCCTGGCGCAGCTCGGTGTCGCCGACATGGGTATTCCGATCCTGTACGCGCTCACGTTTCCGGAACGGCGGCCGACACCGTCAGCCCGGCTCGATCTGACACGCACGGGCCCGCTGACGTTCGAGCCACCCGATCCCGACCGCTTTCCGGCGCTGCGGCTGTCCCGCGCCGCCCTCGAAGCGGGCGGCGTCGCCCCCGTCGTGTTGAATGCGGCCAACGAAATTGCGGTCGCCGCCTTTTTGGAGCGCCGCATCGGATTTCCCGAAATCATGCAATCGATCGAGCGCGCGCTGGGCGAGGAGCCATCGCGCGAGCTCGGATCCATCGAGGAGTGCGTCGAGGTCGACGCGCGCGCGCGGCGCCGCGTGCGCGAGTGGATCGACGCGCGCTCCGGAGGCAGGTCGTGACAGTTACAGTCGACCTCATCGTCATGGTGTTGCGCTTCATCGTCGTCATCGGTGTGCTGATCCTCGTGCACGAGCTGGGGCACTTCGTGGTCGCACGGCTCACGGGCGTGGGGGTCGAGCGCTTCTCGATCGGCTTCGGTCCCGTCCTCATGCGCTGGCGCGGCAGGGAGACGGAGTACTGCCTGTCGCTGATTCCCATGGGCGGCTACGTGAAGATGATGGGCGAGGAGAGTCCCATGGAGGGCGGCGAAGCGCTGCCCTACGATCCGAGCAAGGCCTTCGCCCTCAAGCCGCTGTGGGCGCGGTTCCTCATCGTCTTCGCCGGGCCGGGGATGAACTTCATCCTGGCCGTGGTCATCTTCACGATCGTCTTCGCGACGTTCGGTCGTCCGGTCTGGCCCGCGGCCGTCGGCCGGGTCGTCGAGGGGAGTCCCGCCGCCGCGGCCGGATTGAAGACGGGCGATGTCGTGCTGGACGTCAACGGACGACCCGTCAGCTACTGGGAAGATCTCGAGCGCGCTCTCGCGGATTCGGGCGGGCGCCCGATCGTCATGCACATCAAGCGCGGGAATGCCGACGAGACGGTGAGCGTCACGCCCCGGCGCAAGGTGATGACGGATCCCATCTTCGGCGAGCGGCGCGAGGCGTGGGACATCGGGGCCGGCCCGCAGCTGGTCCCTCAGATCAGCTCGGTCCTGCCGGATTCTCCGGCTCAACGGGCGGGCCTGCAGCCGGGCGACGTCGCGCTCGCGGTCGGTGGGCAGCCTGTCTTCACGCCCGAGGACCTGGTGGAGGCGATCCGGACGCGGCCGGGCCAGCCACTCCCGATCACCGTTGAGCGCAACGGCCAGAAGCTCTCGCTCACGGTCACGCCCCGCGCGGTGACGGAGAAAGCCCCGACGACCGGACAGGAAAGCACCGTCGGCAAGATCGATGCGGGGATCGCGACGAAGTCCGTGCGTTTCGAGCCGTACGGGCCGCTTCAGTCCGTGGAGCACGGCGTGGTCCGCACGTGGGACGTCACCGTCCTGACGCTCAAGGGGCTCTGGAAGCTCGTCTCGCGACAGATCGACTCGTCGAACATCGGCGGACCGATTCAGATCGCGACGGAGGCGGGACGCCAGGCCAAGGAAGGCCTCGGGCCGCTCGCGATCTTCACGGCGTTCATCAGCGTGAACCTCGCCGTGCTGAACCTGCTGCCGGTGCCGATGCTCGACGGCGGGCACCTGCTGTTCTTCGCGATCGAGGCGGTCCTCGGCCGACCGCTCTCCCTCAAGAAGCGTGAAGCGGCCCAGCAGCTCGGCTTCGTGCTGCTCATGCTGCTGATGGTGTACGCGTTCTACAACGACCTGATGCGGCTCGAAGCATTCAAGATCTTCAGATAGGCGGGAGGACATGATCAACCGGCGCACGACGCGGCAGATCCAGCTTGGCAACGTCAAGGTGGGCGGCGGCGCGCCCATCACCGTGCAGTCGATGACGAAGACGGACACGCGTGATGTCCAGGCGACCTTGCTCGAGATCTGGTCGCTGGAAGCGGCGGGCTGCGACATCGTGCGCTGCGCGGTGCCGGTGCGCGAGGCGGCCGAGAAGCTCGGGGAGATCAAGCGGCAGATTCGCATCCCGCTCGTGGCCGACATCCACTTCAATTACAAGCTGGCGCTCATCGCGCTCCAGCAGGGTGTGGATGGGTTGCGCCTGAACCCGGGCAACATCGGCGGCAGGAAGTTCGTGATGGAAGTCGTCTCGCTCGCGAAGGAGCGAAAGATTCCGATTCGCATCGGCGTCAACGCGGGCTCGCTCGAAAAGGATCTGCTCGACAAGTACGGCGGGCCGACGGCGCAGGGGATGGTGGAATCGGCACTGCGCCATATCCACATCCTCGAGGAGTGCAGCTATCCCGAGATGAAAGTCTCGCTCAAGGCCTCCGATCCGCTGATGATGATCGAGGCCTATCGAATGCTCGCCGACCAGGTCGACTATCCGTTCCACCTGGGCGTGACCGAGGCGGGGACCCCCGGCGTCGGCACGATCAAATCGTCCGTCGGGCTCGGCGCCGTGCTGTCGCAGGGCATCGGCGACACGATTCGCGTGTCGCTGTCGGCGGATCCCACCGAGGAAGTGCGCGTCGGCATCGATATCCTCAAGGCGCTCGGCCTCCGCAAGGGCGGGCTCACGTTCGTGTCGTGCCCGTCGTGCGGGCGCGCGGACGTCGATCTCGTCAAGCTCGCGAAGGAAGTGGAGGACGAGTTCCGCGGGCTGAACGAGGAGATCCATATCGCTGTGATGGGGTGTGAGGTGAACGGCCCCGGCGAGGCGCGCGCGGCGGACATCGGCGTCGCGGGCGGACGCGGGATCGGCCTCATCTTCAAGGGCGGCGAGGTGATCCGCAAGGTGCCGGAGGCGGAGATCGTGAGCGCTATGCGTGAGGAGGTCGACAAGTTCGTCGCCGAACGCAAGGCCGCGAAGGCGGCGGGAGCGGCGAGCTGATGGGTCAGTACGAAACGCACGTCTTCGTGTGCACCAGCGGTGACGACTGCCCGTCCAAGGGTGACGTCGAAGGCTTCGTGAAGCATCTGCGCGCGGAGGTCGTCAAGGCGGGCCGCCAGCGAGACATCCGGATCAACAAGGCGGGCTGCTTCTCCCAGTGCGGCCACGGGCCGATGATGGTCTTCTACCCGGAGAACGTCTGGTACGCGGGCGTGACGCTGGAGGACCTTCCGGAGATCGTGCAGTCACACATTCTCGGCGGCACGCCCGTGGCGCGGCTCGTCTACGCCCCCGGCGTGAAGGGCGCGAACAAGACGAAAGACGCGAAGTAGATGCGGCTGTCGAAGTCGCTCGTACCCACCCTGCGTGAAGATCCTACGGACGCGGAGGCGCTCAGCCACAAGCTGATGCTTCGTGCCGGCCTCGTGCGGCAGCTCGCCGCCGGCATCTATGTGTGGCTGCCACTCGGCCAGCGCGTCATGGATCGCGTGAACGCGATCATTCGCGAGGAGATGAACGCCATCGGCGGGCAGGAGATGACCATGCCCGTCCTGCATCCCGCCGAGATCTGGCGTGACAGCGGCCGCTGGGACGCCATCGGGCCCGAGATGTTCCGGCTCAAGGACCGCAACGACCGCGACATGTGCCTGGCCATGACCCACGAAGAGGTGATCGCGTGGGTGGCGGCGCGGTCGATCCGGTCGTATCGCGATCTGCCGCAGATCTGGTATCAGATCCAGACGAAGGAGCGCGACGAAGCCCGGCCGCGCTCGGGCGTGCTGCGCACGCGCGAGTTCGTGATGAAGGACAGCTACACCCTCGATCCCGATGTCGCTGCGCTCGATCGCTCGTACGCGGCGCACGAGCAGGCGTATCGGCGCATCTTCGAGCGCTGCGGTCTGCGCTTCCGCGTGGTGCAGTCCGACACGGGCATGATGGGGGGGCTCGGTGCGCACGAGTTCATGGCGCCGAGCGCCGCCGGCGAGGACGAGATCGCGATCTGCAACGGCTGTGGCTATGCCGCCAACGTCGAGCTCGCCCGCGGCGTGCCCGAGGCGCCGGCGTTCCCGGCGTGGACGCGCGACGAAGTCGCGACGCCGAACGCGAAGACGATCGCGGAGGTGGCCGCCCATCTGAAGATCGACCCGCGGCTGACGATCAAGTCGCTGCTGTTCATCGCGCCCAAGGCGGGACCGGTGCTCGTGCTCCTGCGCGGCGATCACAGCCTGCACGAGCGCAAGCTTGCGCGCGCGCTGGGCGAAGAGGCGCGGACGGCGCACCCCGACGAGGTTCGCCAGCACCTCGGCGCGCCGGTGGGCTCCGTCGGTCCGGTCGGCGCTCGCGTGCTCGTGCTCGCCGACGAGACGCTGCGCGAGGGCATGTACGTCGTCGGCGCCAACCGTGAGGGCTTCCATCTGCGAGGCGTGGTGCCGGGGCGCGACTTTCAGGCGCGCTTCGTCGATCTGCACACCGTCGTGGGCGGTGAGGCCTGCGTGCAGTGCGGTAAGGCGCTCGACGTCGAGCGCGTGATCGAGATCGGCAACATCTTCAAGCTCGGGACGAAGTACTCCGAGGGACTGAACGCGAAATATTTGGACGAAGCCGGTCAGGAGCGGCCGATCGTGATGGGCTCCTACGGCATCGGGCCCGCGCGCATCGCCGCGAGCGCCATCGAGCAGGGCGCCGACGCAGACGGCATCGTGTGGCCGGCGTCGATTGCGCCATTCGATGTGCACGTGGTGCTCGTGAGCCTGCGCGACCAGGCGCAGATCGCGGCCGCGGAGTCCATTTACGCGGCGTGCCGTGCGGCGGGGCTCGAGGTCCTCCTCGACGATCGCGACGAGCGGCCCGGGGTGAAGTTCAAGGACGCGGACCTGCTCGGCGTGCCGGTGCGGGTGACGGTCGGCAACGCGCTCGCCAAGGAGGGCGTGGTCGAGATCAAGGAGCGCCGGGCGCCGCGCCGGGAGCAGCGCGTCGCCCCTGCCGCCGTTCTGGACACGATTCGCAGTCTGGGAGTCCTCCAACCCTCCACGCGTTAGCGGCCAAACCCGGCCCCGCGCCACCCGTCGCGGACGGCGCAAACTTGCGTCCGTCGCCCCCTCGTGCTAACTTCTCGAAAAAGTGGGCGTTGCCCACTTTTTTAGTTTCGAGAAACGGTGATGCAGGACGACGAGAAGGGCCTCGAGATCGAAGGAGTGGTGCAGCCCGTGCTCCGCGATCACGGGCTGATGCTCGTCGACCTGGAGTGGCGGCCGCGCCGACCCCGGGGCGTGCTGCGCTTGTTCGTGGACAAGCCGGGGGGCGTCGGCATCGACGACTGCCAGCGGCTGAGCCGCGAAGTCGGCGATGTCCTCGACGCGTCGGCGTTGATCGAGGAGGCGTACGATCTCGAGGTTTCGTCGCCGGGGCTGGACAGACAGCTCCGAACGGATCGAGAGTTTCGCTGGGCGAGCGGCAAGCGCGTGCGCTGCTGGCTGGCCGGCGGGCAGGAATTACGGGGCCGACTCGTCGGCGTCGACGGCGGCCAGCTCGTGCTCGAACAGGACGACGGCACGGAGGTCAAGCTGGAGCGGGCGAGCGTCACGAAAGCCCGGCTGGATGCCGAAGTGCCCTGGAGCAAACGGTCGCAGGACAGATGAATCGCGAATTGATCATGGTCATCGAGCAGCTGGGGCGCGAGAAGGGGATCGACAAAGAGGTCCTCTTCGAGGCGCTGGAGACTGCCCTGCTGTCGGCCTCGCGCAAGAGCCTTGGCCCGGGGGACAACGTTCGCATTCATATCGACCGCAAGACCGGAGACTTCCGCGTCTACCAGCGCAAGCAGGTGGTCGAGGAGATCACCGACCCGGAGACCCAGATCGCGCTGGCTGACGCCAAGTCGCTCAATCCCGAGGCCGAGGTCGGTGTCGAGCTCGAGCTGCTTTCCGATAAGCCGCTTGCTGATCTCGGACGCATCGCCGCCCAGACCGCCAAGCAGGTGATCCTCCAGAAGGTGCGCGACGCGGAGCGCGAGGGCATTTACTCCGAGTTCGTCGGCAAGGAAGGGCAGATCCTCCGCGGGGTCGTCCATCGCATCGAGAAGCGCAACGTGATCCTCGAGGTCGGCAAGGCCGAGGCGATCCTGCCCGAGCGCGAGCAGATTCCGGGCGAGCGCTACAACCCCGGCGACCGCGTACGCGCGTACGTGCTGGAAGTCCGGCGGACGGCGAAGGGGCCGCAGATCTCGCTCTCGCGCACGCACCCTGGCTACCTGGCGCGACTGTTCGAGACGGAGATCCCCGAGATCCAGGAGGGGATCGTCATCGTCAAGGCCACCGCGCGCGAGGCGGGCGAGCGCGCGAAGGTGGCGGTGGCCTCCACCAAGCGCGACGTCGATCCGATCGGCGCCTGCGTTGGACTACGCGGCACGCGCATCCAGGTGATCAGCCGTGAGCTTCGCGGCGAGAAGATCGACATCATCGAGTGGTCGAACGATCCGGCGTCCTTCGTCGCGCGCGCGTTGTCGCCCGCCAAGGTTTCGTCGGTCACCATCGCCGAAGAGCCGATCGACGAAGCGGAGCCGCAGACTGAGACGCAAACGGCGGCGCTCGTGGTCGTGCCGGACAATCAACTGTCGCTCGCGATCGGCAAGAAGGGACAGAACGCGCGCCTCGCCGCGAAGCTGACGGGGATGCGTATCGACATCAAGAGCGAGTCCGAAGTCGAGGCCGAGCGCGCCGAGGCCGAGCATGCCGAGGCCGCTCGGGCGGCGCTGTCCACGCTGCCGGGCGTCACGCCGGAGGCGTTCCAGGCGCTCATCGACACCGGACTGGTGTCGCCGCGGGCCGTGGTGGCCGCGGGCCGTGACCGCCTCGCGGCGCTGCCCGCCATCGGCACCGCCGCCGACGTGATCGTCGCCGCCGCCGAAGCCTGGGTGGCGGAGCGGGAGCCGAAAGATACGCACGACGACCACGCCGCAGTGGCGGAGCCTGAGCACCCGCCTGCGACGGCGTGACGAGGAAAGGATCGGATCCGATCCGGACGTGCCTGGGGTGCCGATGCCGGCGACCCAAGAGGGAGATGCTGCGACTGGTTCGTGCCACGGATGGTCGCGTGACCGTCGACGACCGGGGACCGGGTCGCGGTGCGTACGTGTGTCGCGATCCCGAGTGCCAGGAGCGCGCGTTCAAGCCCGGACGGCTGGCGCATGCGTTTCGGCGTCCGAGCGAAGCGCGAGTCGACGCGATCGAAACCGTAGTTTCGGGGAGGTGAGGGGACTGTGGCGGCAACGAAAATAAAAATCATCGATCTGGCCAAGGAGCTCGGCGTCACGAGCAAAGACCTGATGCTCGCGGCGGAGGAAATGGGTCACAAGGGCGTGCGAGCCATGACTCCCCTCGACCCGAAGCTCGCCAACGACCTGCGCACGAAGCTGGGCAAGGGCCGCGAGCTGCCCGAGGAGCCGGCGAAGCCCAAGCGCGTCGCGAAGCCCAAGGCGCCGGTCGAGCTCGGCCCCGACGGTACCCCGATCGCGAAAAAGGCGTCGCGGGCGAAGAAAGCTCAGACGGTTGACGCTGAAGAAGGCGCCGTCGAGATCAAGCCGGCGGCGACCATCGTCAAGCCGAAGCCGCTCGAGGTCGCGAGCCCGACGCCACCCGTCGTCGCCAAGCCGCCGGAGATCGCCCCCGAGCCTTCGCGCGTCGCGCCCGCCGCACCACCGCCGCCGGTGGAGCCGGTCAGGCCGGCGGCGGCCGCCGCACCCGCGGCCCCGGCGAAGCCCGAGCCGAAGATCGTTCCGTTCCGTCCGCTCGAGCGTCCCGCATCGCCGCCGCCGGCACGTCCGTCGCGACACCCCGCCGGCCCATTCGCGCCGCCGCGCGTGTTGCAGGGGCCGCCCCGTCCCGCTGCGCCGCCTCCGACGCCGCGGCCAGCCGCGCCGCGCCCGGCGGCCCCCGCCGCCAGCGCGCCGCCGAAGCCCGTTGCCGAGCCGCCGGCCGCGCGTGTAGCGCCGCCGGCGGCCGTCGTCGAGACGCCCCCGCCGCCGCCGGCGGAAGTCCGTCGCGAGCTCATCCGCGTGCCGGAATCCGTCACGGTGGCGGAGCTCGCGGAGAAGATGCGCCGCAAGTCGGGCGAAGTCATCAAGGGTCTGCTCGAGCTGGGCGTCATGCGGATGGTGAACGACCTGCTCGATCCGACGGAGGCCAAGCTCGTCGCCGACAAATTCGGGTTCGACGTCGAGATCCGCTCGGTGGAAGGCGACATCCTCGAGGAGGAGGACGCCGACACCGGCGCCCAGCAGCTGCGCCCGCCCGTCGTCACCGTGATGGGTCACGTCGACCACGGCAAGACGTCGCTGCTCGACGCGATTCGCAAGTCGAAGGTCGCCGAGAAGGAATTCGGTGGCATCACCCAGCACATCGGCGCCTACCAGGTCATGACCTCGCACGGCAAGGTCACCTTCCTGGACACGCCGGGCCATGAGGCGTTCACGGCCATGCGGGCGCGCGGCGCCCAGGCGACCGACATCGTCATCCTCGTCGTCGCGGCCGACGACGGCGTGATGCCGCAGACGCAGGAAGCCATCAACCACGCCCGCGCCGCGAACGTACCGATCATCGTGGCCGTCAACAAGATCGACAAGCCGGAGGCCGATCTCGATCGCGTCAAGCGCGAGCTCGCCAATCTGGAGCTCGTCCCCGAGGACTGGGGCGGGCAGACGATCTTCGTCCCGACGTCCGCGAAGAAGGGGACGGGCATCGATCAGCTGCTCGAGATGACCGCGCTGCAGTCGGAGATCCTCGAGCTGAAGGCCAACCCCAACCGCGCGGCCAAAGGCGTCATCATCGAGAGCCGGCTGGACCGCGGCCGGGGCCCCGTGGCCACCGCGCTGATTCAGAACGGCACCCTCAAGGAGGGCGACGCCATCGTCGTCGGCGCGTACTCGGGACGCATACGCGCCCTCATCGATGCCACCGGCAAGAAAGTCTCCTCGGCCGGGCCCTCCGATCCTGTCGAAGTGCTCGGGCTCTCCGGAGTGCCGTCTGCCGGCGACGTGCTCGTCGCGGTCTCGGACGAGCGCAAGGCGCGCCAGATCGCAACCATGCGCGCCGACCGCGCGAAGGCGGCGGGCAAGGTCTCCACCCGCATCACGCTCGAGGGCCTGCAGAAGCAGATCCAGACGGGCGAGGTGAAGGAGCTGCGCCTGATCCTCAAAGCCGACGTGCAAGGCTCCGTGGAGGCCCTCGCGCAATCGCTCGAGCAGCTGTCGACCGAGGAAGTGAAGCTGAAGGTCATCCACTCGTCGGTCGGCGCCATCAACGAGAGCGACGTCATGCTCGCCTCGGCCTCGGGCGCCATCGTGCTGGGCTTCAACGTGAAGGCGGAGCCGAAGGCCAGCCAGCAGGCGCAGGCCAACGGCGTCGACCTGCGCGCCTACAACGTCATCTACGAGGCGATCAACGATCTCAAGGCGGCGCTGGCCGGCATGCTTGCGCCGGAGATCCGCGAGACGATCCTGGGCCGCGCCGAGGTGCGGCAGATCTTCGTCATCTCGAAGCTCGGCCCGATCGCCGGCTCGTACGTCGCCGAGGGCAAGATCGTGCGCGGCGCCAAGGCGCGCGTGAAGCGCGGCGACTCCGTGTTCGGCACCGGGACGGTCACGTCACTCAAGCGCTTCAAGGACGACGTCCGCGAGGTGCCGAACGGCCAGGAGTGCGGCATCGGCGTCGACGCCGTGGCCGGGATCCAGCCGGGTGACGTGATCGAGGTGTTCTCGACCGAAGAGGTCGCGCGCACGCTGTAGCGCGCGGCGCGGGAGGGACCGTGGCCGCGCGCGTGGCGCTGGGGATGGTGGAGCTGCACCTGCCGGACGTGGACTCGCTCAAGGGCAAGCGCCACGTCCTGAAGGGCCTCAAGGAGCGGGTGCGGGCGCGGTTCGAGGTCTCGGTAGCGGAGGTCGACCACCAGGACATGTGGCAGCGGGCCACCCTCGCGCTCGCCTACGTCTCGTCCGATGCGCGTCACGCCAACGAAGTCGTGTCCAAGGCCATGGACTTCATCGAAAACCACGTCGAGGGCATGGTGCTCGACACGACGGTGGAGATTCTCTGATGCAGGGCAAGCGACTGGACCGCGTCAACCAGCTCATCAAGGAAGAGATCTCGATGCTGCTGCACCGCGAGCTGAAAGACCCGCGGCTTGGCTTCGTCACCGTCACCGAGGTCGAGACGTCGAAGGATCTGCGCGCGGCCAAGATCTTCGTCTCGGTACTCGGCAACGACGCACAGTGGAAGGCCTCGATGGCGGCGCTGGAGAGCGCGCGTGGCTTCGTGCGCAACTGGCTGCGCCAACATCTCGATCTGCGCGTCACCCCCGACCTCGATTTCCGTCCCGATCACTCACTCGAGCACGCCGCGAGGATTCAGTCGCTCCTCAAGCAGGTGCGCGCCTCTGGCTCGTGACGAGCGCCGCGTGAACGACGCGCTGCGGGTGCCGCGCGACGTCGTGGCCGCCCTCGACCGCGCACCGGGGCGGGCGCTCATGTTGGGCCACGTGCATCCCGACGCCGATGTGCTCGGCACGCTGCTGGCCATCGGCGAGGCGCTGCGCGCGCGGGGGTGGGCCGTCGTCGCGGGCGGGCCTCACCCGGCGCCGGGCGCGCTGTCGTTCCTGCCGGGGGTCGAGGGCTACGAGGTGCTCAAGACCCTCGAGGGCGTGTTCGACGTCGTCGTGCTCACCGACTGCCCGAATCCCGATCGCACCGAGGGGCTCATCGACGCGGCCAAGGACGCCTCGCCGGTCGTCGTCAACATCGACCATCATCCCGACAATCGCCGCTATGGCACCGTCAACTGGATCGACGTCGGTGCCGCTGCCACCGGCGAAATGGTCTATCGGCTGCTCACGACGCTGGGCGTGTCGTTGACACCGTCGATCGCCACCAACTTGTTCACGGCCGTGCACACGGACACCGGCTCGTTCCGCTACTCCAACGTTACGCCGGAGACGTTCCAGATCGCCGCGGCCCTCACGGCCGCGGGTGCCAGGCCCGACGTCGTGTCGTCGGCGCTCTATGAGCGGCGCGCCAAGGATGCGCTACGCCTGCTGGCGGAGTCGCTGGCGCGCGTGCAGGTCAGCGAGGACGGCCGCGTGGCGTGGCTGGCGCTGCCCGCCGGCACCGTGCCCGAGCGCTTCATCGAAGCCGAGGAGCTTGTGAACTATCCGCGCTCGATCGGCAGCGTGAAGGTCGCCTGCCTGCTGCGCGAGCTCGGTGGTGGCCGGGTGAAGGTGAGTTTGCGCGCGAAGGGCGACGTCGACGTCAACAAGATTGCCGCCGCCTTCGGCGGTGGGGGGCACGCCAACGCCGCCGGCTGCACGCTGAGCGGCCCGCTCGACGGGGTCACCCGGCGGATCCTCGACGCCGTCAGCGCGGCCCTCGCCGCGCCGCGATGACCGCGCCCCCGTCCGGAATCCTGGTCGTCGAGAAAACCGTCGGGGTCACGTCGTTCGACGCCGTGGCCGTTGCACGCAAGCGGCTCGGCGTTCGTCGCGTCGGTCACGCCGGTACCCTGGATCCGGCGGCGACGGGGGTGTTGCCGTTGCTCATCGGCGAGGCCACGAAGCTGGCGTCCTACCTGATGGATCAGGACAAGGAGTACGTCGCCACCGTGCGCTTCGGCGTCACGACCGACACCCACGACCTCGCGGGGCGAGTGCTCTCGGAAATGCCGGTCGCCGACCTCACACGCGCACGGCTCGAGGGTGCGTGCCGCGCGTTCGTCGGCCGCATCCGCCAGGTGCCGCCGATGTACTCGGCGGTTCACCACGAGGGCCGTCGGCTCTACGAGCTCGCGCGCGAGGGCACTGAGGTCGATCGGAGACCGCGCGAGGTCGTGGTGAACGACATCGAGGTGCAGGCGATCGACGAGACGAGCGCCACGCTGCGCGTCGTGTGCGGCAAGGGGACGTACGTGCGCGTTCTCGCGGCCGACCTCGGCACCGCCCTCGGCTGCGGCGCAGCCGTCGAGCGTCTCGTGCGCACACGCGTCGGTCGCTTCACGCTCGCTGACGCGTTGGCCTGGCGCGACCTCGTCGAGACGGCGACGGCCGCGCTGTGGGCGCGCGTGTTGCCGCCGGACGCCGGCCTCGCGCATCTGCCGGCGGCGAGGCTGGACGCCGGTGGCGCGCGGCGCTTCGTTCACGGGCAGCCCGCCGACGTGAGGCCGCCGCTGGCGGCGGCGGGCGCGGCGCGAGTGTACGACGCGTCCGACGTCCTACTCGGTGTCGGAGAGATTGCGCCGACCGGCGCCAGCGTGCGGCCGGTGAGGATGGTGCATGCAGATCGTCCGGGGCCTTCCGTCCGTCGCGCCTGAGCGCCGGCCGAGCGCGGTGGCTCTGGGCGTCTTCGACGGCGTCCACCTCGGCCATCGCGCCATCCTCGGCGCCGCCGTCGCTCATGCGCGCGCCGCGGGGGCGCCGGCGCTGGCGTGCACGTTCGAACCGAATCCGCTGGAAGTCCTGCAGCCCGAGCGAGCGCCGTTGCCGATCACCACGCTCGACGAGCGCCTCGAGCTGATCGGCGCCTGCGGCGTGGACGGCACCGTCGTGCTGCCGTTCACGCGTGAGCTGGCCGCCGTCGAGCCCGAGGCCTTCGTAAAGGACGTGCTCGTCGAACGCCTCGCCGCGCGTCAGGTCGTGGTCGGGTTCAATCACCGCTTCGGCCGCGCGGCGCGCGGCGACGCGGCGCTCCTGCGCGAGCTCGGGACCCGCTTGGGTTTCACCGTCGACGTGATCGCGCCCCTGACGGTCGACGGCGCGCCCGTGTCGTCGACGGCGATTCGCGCGGCGCTCGGGCGCGGCGACCTCGACGCGGCGGCGCGCATGCTGGGCCGCCCGTATACGTTGCCCGGCACGGTGGTTGCCGGCGCCGGGCGTGGGCGCACGCTCGGCTTTCCCACGGCAAACGTCGCGCCCGGCCGTCCGGTGCTCGTGGCCCCGGGCGTCTATGCCTGCACCTTCGAGGTGGCGGGCCAGCCTCGCCGCGCCGTCGTCAACGTCGGGGTCCGGCCGACCTTCGGGGAGGCGACCCTGGCCGTGGAGGCTTATCTGCTGGATTTCTCGGGTGACCTCTATGGTCAGACCGTTCGGCTCATCTTCGTTTCGCGAGTACGAGAAGAGAGACGCTTTCCGAACGTCGATGCCTTGCGTGCGCAGATCGCAGACGACGTCGAAACGGCGCGCCGGCGTCTCTGATCCCATTCCTTTACTTCCAGCGGACCCCGTGATAGAGTGTCCGCTATCTGTAGACAGACAAAGGTTTTTTGAACCCGCCCTGGGGACTTCATCTCTGGGACGAGGCGATTGGAGGCCCCGATGGCGTTGGCTGTCGACCGCAAGAAGAACTTGATCGAGCAGTTCAAGACCCATGAAGGCGACACCGGGTCGCCGGAGGTCCAGATCGCGCTCCTCACCGAGCGGATCAACGGACTGACCGAGCATTTCAAGGCTCACGCGAAGGACCATCATTCGCGGCGCGGTCTGCTGATGCTGATCGGGAAGCGGCGGGGCCTGCTGGAATATCTCAAGAACAAGGACACGGGGCGATACCGGACGATCATCGAGAAGCTCGGTATTCGCCGATAGTTCCGAGTCGTAATGCAGTGCATGGCTGGTCCTCGGTCGGAATGAACCCGGGGGCCCAAAGCGTTCGCCGGGATCCGGCAGAATCGCGAGGACACGCGTTCACATGACTCAGCCTCACACAGTCTCACTCGACATCAACGGCCAGGCCCTCTCTCTCGAGACCGGCAAGGTCGCCAAACAGGCCGACGGCGCCGTCGTCGTCCGGTACGGCGGCAGCATGGTGCTCGCCACGTGCGTGGCCTCCAAGACGGCCCGGGAGGGCCAGGACTTCTTTCCGCTCACCGTCGAATATCGCGAGCGTGCCTATGCGGGCGGCCGCATACCGGGCGGCTACTTCAAGCGTGAGGGCGCGCCCGTCAAGAAGGAGACCCTCACGTCGCGGCTGATCGATCGGCCGATCCGCCCACTCTTCCCCGAGGGCTTCAAGAACGAGGTGCAGGTGATCTGCCTCGTCGTCTCCGGCGACCAGGAGAACGACCCCGACGTGCTGGCGATCAACGGCGCCTCGGCCGCCCTTTGTCTGTCGGGGATTCCCTTCGACGGCCCGATCGGCGCCGTGCGCGTTGGGCAGATCGACGGTCGGTTTATCCTCAATCCCACCACCGAGCAGCGAAATGTGTCGACGCTCGAGCTGGTCATCGCCGGTACCGAGGACGCGGTCCTGATGGTGGAGGCGGGCGCGAAAGAGGTTCCCGAAGAAACCATGCTCGAGGCTCTCGCCTTCGGTCACGAGCACTGCAAGCACCTGGCGAGGACGCAAAAGGAGCTCGCCGCCCGCGCGGCGAAGCCCCGCTGGGCCTTCGACCCCAACGCCGGCCGGGACGTGGCGCTCGAGGCTCGCGTGCGCGAGCTTGCGAAGGCCAAGCTGTCCGAGGCGCTCGCCACGCCGGACAAGCACGCGCGGGCGCAGGCCGTGCATCACGTGTTCGAAGAGGTGTGGGCCGCGCTCGGCGCGGACGAGTCCAAGAAGGCGCAGGCGCGCGCGGCGTTCGAGGCCGCGGAATCGGCCGAGCTGCGCCGGATGATCGTCGATCAGAATATCCGGCTCGACGGCCGCAAGCCGAACGACATTCGGCCGATCACGATCGAGACGGGATACCTGCCGCGGGCGCACGGCTCGGCGCTGTTCACGCGCGGCGAGACGCAGGCGCTGGTGTCCGCCACGCTCGGCACCAAGAACGACGAGCAGAAGATCGAGGCGCTGGAGGGCGAGTCGTATCGTCACTTCCTGCTGCACTACAATTTCCCCTCGTTCTCGGTGGGCGAGGTCCGGCGCTTCGGCTCGCCGTCCCGGCGCGATATCGGTCACGGCGCGCTCGCCGAGCGCGCGGTCGAGGCTATCCTGCCTGCCAAGGAAGATTTTCCCTACACCATCCGCGTGGTCTCGGACATCCTCGAGTCCAACGGCTCGTCGTCGATGGCGACGGTCTGCGGCGCCTCACTGGCGCTGATGGACGCGGGCGTGCCGCTGAAGAGCCACGTGGCGGGCATCGCCATGGGCCTCATCAAGGAAGGCGACCGCTACGGGATTCTCACCGACATCATGGGCGCCGAGGACCACTTCGGTGACATGGACTTCAAAGTGGCGGGAACGGAGAAGGGCGTCACCGCGCTGCAGATGGACATCAAGATCAAGGGTGTCTCGATCGAGGTCATGCGCTCGGCGCTGCAGAACGCGCGCGAGGCGCGCATGATCGTGCTGGGCAAGATGCGCGAGGCGCTCGAGAAGCCGCGGCCGGAGCTGTCGCCCTACGCGCCGCGCTTCGTGACCATCAAGATCCGTACGGAAAAGATTCGCGAGATCATCGGCCCCGGCGGCAAGGTGATCCGCGGCATCCAGGAGCAGACGGGCACCAAGATCGACGTCGAGGACGATGGCCGCGTCACCGTGTTCGCGCCCGACAGCGCTGCGGTGCAGAAGGCGGTCGGCATCATCCAGGACATCTGCCGCGAAGTGGAGCTGGACCGGATCTATCTCGGCAAGGTCAAGAAGATCGTGGAGTTCGGCGCCTTCGTCGAGGTCATCCCGAACACCGAGGGGCTGCTGCACATCTCGCAGATCGCGGACACCCGCATCCGCGCGGTGCAGGACGTGCTGACCGAAGGCGACGAGGTCCTCGTCAAGGTCATCGAGATCGACGGCAACGGCAAGATGCGGCTCTCGCGGAAGATCGCGCTCCGCGATCAGCCTGCGCTGGCCGACAAGGAAAAGCTCAAGAACCCGAACGCGGCGAATCCACCCCGGGCATGAACACGTGACCGAAGACTACCGGAAGAGCGTCCTGCCGAACGGTATCCGGGTCATCACGGAACGGATGCCCCACGTTCGGTCGGTCGCCGTCGGGGTCTGGGTCGAGACGGGCTCGCGCCACGAGGTCGACGGCCGCGGAGGGATGTCGCACCTGATCGAGCATCTCGTCTTCAAGGGCACCGCCACGCGCTCCGCCGAGGCCATCGCGCGCGAGATGGATTCGGTGGGCGGTCAGATGGATGCGTTCACCACCAAGGAGCACACCTGCTTTTACGTCCAGGTGCTCGACGAACACCTTCCCCTGGCCGTCGACCTCCTCACCGACATCCTGCTGCGTCCGCTGTTCGATCCCGAAGAGCTGGAACGCGAGAAGTCGGTGGTCCTCCAGGAGATCAAGATGGTCGAGGACACGCCCGACGACGTGATCCACGACCTGTTTGCCGCGCAGATCTGGGCCAACCATCCGCTCGGCAAGCCGATCCTCGGCACGCGTGAGCTGGTGGAGAGCTTCGGCCGAGAGTCGGTGTCCACGTACTTCGGCGCGGAGTACGTGCCGCCACGGATCATCATCGCGGTGGCCGGCAACGTCACCCACGACCGCGTGGTGGAGCTGTTCGGCGCCGGGTTCAACGGCTTCACGCACGACCCCACGCCGCGCGTGCAACAGCCGGTCCGCATCATCCCCGGCGTCAATCTCGTCAACAAGACGCTGGAGCAGGTGCACGTTGTCATCGGCTTTCCGGGTCTGCACCACTCGGCGCCGGAGCGCTACGCGCTGTTCCTGCTCAATGACGTGATCGGCGGCAGCATGTCGTCGCGGCTGTTCCAGGAGGTGCGCGAGCGGCAGGGGCTCGTGTACTCGATTCATTCCGGGCTGCAGTCCTACTCCGACACGGGCACGCTCTACGTCTATGCAGCCACCGACCCGCCGAACTTCTCCAAGATGCTGAAGTCCACGCTCAAGGAGCTGCGCGAGGCGAAGAAGCAGGGCGTGACCGAGGACGAGCTCAAGCGTGCGAAGGATCACCTCAAGGGCAGTCTCATGCTCTCGCTGGAGTCCACCTCCAGCCGCATGAATCGCCTGGCCAAGCACGAGCTACATTTCGGCTCGTTCCTGACCCTCGACCAGATGCTCGGCGCGATCGACCGGGTGAAGCACGACGAGGTGCAGGCGCTCGTCGCCGAGCTGCTCGACGAAGACCAGCTCGCGCTCACCACGCTGGGCCCGCTCGACCGCCGAAACCTGCCCGCCGAGCTGCGGAATTAATTAAATGGGGGGCCCCGATATGGCCCCCCAAACCCCCCAGCGCTCGTCACGCCCCGAGTGAATCGGGGCGCTCCTCGGTCTCGCGATTCGTCGCGGCCCCGATATGGCCCCCCAAATGTTCCCCGGCCAGCGATTCAACACAGCTCCTCCGTGATACGCCGCGCGTGTCGCCGCTCAGCGTCGCAGCAGGAGCGCTGTCAGCACCGCTACCGCCAGAGCGAGCGCAGCGCCTAGCCACGCCCAGCGCAGGCGCGCGCGCAGCACCTCGAGCGCCGTCGTCATGTCCTGGACCTGCTTGGCGAGCTCGGCGAACAGCTCGGCATGCTGTGCATCGCGCGCCTCCAGCTGCTCGACCGCACGCTGCAGCGATTCGAGGCTCGCCGTCAGTCGCTCGCCCGGGCGCCCGCGTAACGGCGCCGGGCGAGAGCTCGCGTAGAGGCGCCGCGCCGCCTCGACGATGATCGGCGCGTGATCGACCAGGAGCCGCCACGGGATTCGGGTCCAGGGCATGCGGCTATCCTACGCGAGTCCTCAGCTTAGCTCGATCGTCGGAAGATGCCGCGCGCGCCGAACAAGAGATGCCACGTCCCGATGAGACCGAAGGCACCCGCGACGCAAATCGCCAGCTCGAGAACGATTTCGAGCCACAGGGGCGATGACCAGGGGAGAATCAGGAGAATGCTGGCTCCGATCACGACGACGCCCGAGACGATCAGAAACCGCCGCGGGCGCGCCGGAACATTTGGAAAGATCTGCCACCATCGAGGACCGCGGCGCACGTCGTCGTAGAGACCGAGCTTTGCCGTGAACATCGTGATGACCGCGCCGAGGATGTACGCGAACGGCATCCAGCATGCCCAGAAGCACCACGAGCGCACCGTCTCGACGTTCGCGATGAAGGTGAGCGGGACGAGGATGCCCCCGATGATTAATCCTCCCAGCGCTCCGATGCGCTGCGCGGACTCCACGGTTGGCGCGACCCGCGACCGACATACGTGGCAGATGCGCCAGCGGGACGGCACGCTGAGCCGCCACCTTGGAAACGGTGACGCGCAGCGCGGACATAGCAATGGCCTCATTTCTTCAGCAACCGAGCCGGACACGCGCAGCGTTCACGCCACGGTCACTGGGTGACCAACAGCGCCGAGTTGACGTGGTAGCCGAGCAGGGCCGGTCCGCCGCTCTCGATTCGCCACAGGAACTGCTCGCTCGCGGGGCCGTTGGCGAACTGCGACTGGTACGTGAGCCTCACGAGGTGGCCGCCCGTGCCCCGGGTCACGTTCCAGACGGGTTCGTCGGCCGACTGCCAGGCGCCGAGCCTCCGCTCCAGCGCGGACATGAACCGCTCGAACCGCTCTTCCGTCGTTCCCTGCCGAAGCTCGGCGCCGGCCATGCGATAGATCTCGCTGTAGGATTTCTGAGCAGTCCGTGATCTGAACTCTGCGACACCGCGCTTGGCTTCGTCGGTGCCGCCGCAGGCCGCGAAGAGAAGCGCTGATGCGATCACCCAGACGCACGATCGGACGCGCATGCCCATGCTTGAGCCCTCGAGTGGTGTGCCCAGCGGAGCGCCGCTGGGAGCCGTGACCCTCTGGCCGGTGGTGCTTGAACGTCTATCTTCACGATAGCGTCCGGCGTGCATGCCGGACAACACGACGCCGACCGCTCTCTGTAGTGGCCCGTGCGCGGCCCTCTACCATTCCTCCGGCTTTTCCGGTAAGGTGACGGCGTGATCGAGCGGTACACCCGGCCCGCGATGGGACGTATCTGGAGCGAGGCCGCGAAGTACCAGGCGTGGCTCCGGGTGGAAATCGCGGCGTGCGAGGCGTACGCGCGCCGCGGTCGTATTCCCGCCGCCGTCATGCCTCGGATACGCGCGCTGCGCGTCGACATCGATCGCATCCTCGCCATCCAGCAGAAGGTCAAGCACGAGATGATCGCGCTGCTCACCAGCCTGGAGGAGCAGCTCGGCGACGACTCGCGCTTCGTGCATATCGGCCTGACGACGAACGACGTCTGGGACACGGCCACGGCGCTGCAGCTGCGCGACGCGATCGATCTGCTGCTGCAGGGCCAGGAGCGGCTGCGCCGCGCGCTCGCCGCGCTCGCGGTGAAGCACAAGGACACCCTGATCGTCGGCCGCACGCACGGCGTGCACGCGGAGCCCACGACGTTCGGGCTCAAGGTGGCCGTCTGGTACGTGGAGGCCGGACGCAACCTCGAGCGCCTGCGCCGCGCGCGCGAAGTGGTCGCCGTCGGCAAGCTGTCCGGCGCCGTGGGCCAGTTCGCACACGTGGAGCCGGAGGTCGAGGAAGAAGTCTGCCGCGATCTGGGTCTCGGCGTGGAGCCGGTCTCGACGCAGATCGTGCAGCGTGATCGCCACGCCGAGCTCACGGGGACGCTGGCCCTGGTGGCGGCCTCGCTCGAGAAGATCGCGCTCGAGGTGCGGGGCCTGCAGCGCACGGAGGTGCTCGAGGCGCAGGAGCCGTTCGGTGAAGGCCAAAAGGGGTCCAGCGCGATGCCGCACAAGCGCAACCCCGAGCTGGCCGAGCGCATCTGCGGCCTGGCGCGCCTGCTGCGCGGCTATGCCACGGCCGCAATCGAAAACGTCGCCCTGTGGCACGAGCGCGACATCAGCCACTCGTCGGTCGAGCGCGTCGTGTTACCGGACGCCACGATCGCGCTCGATTACATCCTCGACCTCACGGCGTTCATCGTCGAGGGGCTGGAGGTCGACCCGGCGCGCATGGCCGAGAACCTCGAGCGCTCCTACGGCCTCATCTATTCGCAGCGCGTGCTGCTCAAGCTCACGGAGGCCGGGCTCGCCCGCCAGAAGGCGTACGAGATCGTCCAGAAGAACTCGATGCAGGCCTGGCGCGAGCGGCGCTCGTTCTACGAGCTGCTCGCGGCCGATCCCGCCGTGACCGAGCACCTGGCGCCGGCCGAGCTGAAGGCGTGCTTCGATCCGTCGTGGTATTTGCGTAACGTCAACGCCGTTTTCCGTCGAGCGGGGCTCGCGTGAGCTCCGGGAGGGCAGCAGTGACACGTCAGCCAGCCAGCGTCGACGTCGAGCAGCAGGCGAAGCTCTACGAGGGCAAGGCCAAGATCGTCTACGCGACCAGCGATCCCAAGCTGGTCATCCAGTACTTCAAGGACGACGCGACGGCCTTCAATGCCCTCAAGAAGGGCACGATCGTCGGCAAGGGCGTCGTCAACAACCGCATGTCGGCCACGCTGTTCCAGCGCCTGGCGAAGGCGGGCGTCCCCACCCATTACGTCGCGACGCTGTCCGATCGCGAGATGCTGTGCCGGCGCCTCGACATCATCAAGATCGAGACGATCGTGCGCAACGTCGTTGCGGGCAGTCTGGCCAAGCGCACGGGCCTGGAGGAAGGCACGCCGATCAAGCAGCCGATCGTCGAGCTCTACTACAAGTCCGACCCGCTCGGCGATCCGATGATCAACGACGACCACGTCCGGATGTTGACGCTCGCCACGGCCGCCGAGCTGGCGTGGATCAAGCGTGTGGCGCTGAAGGTGAACGCCGTGCTGCGCCCGCACATGCTCAAACGCGAGCTGATCCTCGTCGACTTCAAGCTGGAGTTCGGACGCGGCGTCGGCCGCAGGCTCTACCTCGGCGACGAGATCTCTCCCGACACCTGTCGGCTGTGGGATCGCGCGACGCGCGAGAAGCTCGACAAGGACCGCTTCCGCCGCGACCTCGGCGGTGTCGAGGACGCCTACCAGGAGGTCTACCGGCGGCTGGTCGGCGACCCGACGCAGGCATGAGGCTGCGTGTTCTCATCCGCCTCAAGCCCGGGATCCTCGACGTGCAGGGCGCGGCCGTGCAGCGCGCGCTCGCCGGGCTCGGGTTCGCCGACGCCCGCGAGCTCCGCGTCGGTAAGCTGATCGATGTCGAGGTCGACGCCGCGACGGCGGCGGCGGCCCGGCAGCGCGTCGACGAGATGTGCCGGAAACTACTCGCCAATACCATCCTCGAGGACTACACGATCGAGGCGGTCGAGGCCGAGCGCCTTGCTCCCCGGGAGGGGGTCCGGTAAGATGGCGTCGTCCGCCGCCGTCGCGAGACACGGCGCGCACCGCGAGAGGAGACCAACGCGCTCATGAGATTCGGGGTCGTGGTGTTTCCGGGCACCTGGAGTGATTGCGACTTCCACTACGTGATCTCGGAAGTGATCCGCCAGCCCGTGAAGTACGTGTGGCACCGCGATCGCAACCTCGCCGACCTCGATTGCGTGGTCCTGCCCGGCGGCTTTTCGTACGGCGACTACCTGCGCGCGGGCGCGGTGGCCGGCAAGTCTCCGGTGGTGGAGGCGCTGCGCGACTTCGTGGCCAAGGGCGGCTACGTCCTCGGCTCGTGCAACGGCTTTCAGATCCTGTGCGAGGCGGGCCTGCTCCCCGGCGTGCTCATGCGCAATGAGTGTCTGCAGTACCGCTGCCAGTCGACCAATCTGCTCGTCGAGAACGTGGAGACGCCGTTCACGCGCGGGCTGCGGGCGGGCCAGGTGCTGACGATGCCGATCTCGCACGGCGAGGGCAAGTATTACGCCGACGCCCCGACACTCGCGGAGCTCAAGGCGCGCCACGGCATCGTGTTCCGCTATGCCACCGCCGACGGGCAGGTGGTGAAGGGCGCCAATCCGAACGGCTCGGTCGAGAACATCGCCGGCGTCGTGAACGAGACGGGCACCGTGCTCGGGCTGATGCCGCACCCCGAGCGCGCGGCGGAGACGGCGATGGGCGGCACCGACGGGCTTCTGCTCTTCCAGTCGCTCCTCGGCACGCTCGTCGAGGACGGCAGCTTCCTCAAGCGGTGATCCGGGGGTTGTTTGGCGGGGACTGAGCCGAAGGTCACTCTCGACCTCGCGCGGGGCCTCGGCCTCACGGCCGACGAATACGATCGCATCATCCAACGGCTCGGTCGAGAACCCTCCTATACCGAGCTCGGCCTGTTCTCAGCATTGTGGTCAGAGCACTGCGCCTACAAGCACTCCCGCGTTTTCCTCTCACGGCTGCCCACGCGCGCGCCTCACCTCTTGCAGGGGCCCGGCGAGAACGCCGGCGCGGTGGACATCGGCGACGGCTGGGCGATCGTCTTCAAGATGGAAAGCCACAACCATCCGTCGTTCATCGAGCCGTTCCAGGGCGCGGCGACGGGCGTCGGCGGCATCCTGCGCGACATCTTCACGATGGGCGCCCGGCCCATCGCCATCCTGGACTCGCTGCGATTCGGCGACCCGGCAGATGCCAAGACGCGGCGCCTCATCGACGGCGTCGTCTCGGGGATCTCGTGGTACGGCAACTGCTTCGGATGCCCGACCGTCGGCGGCGAGATCGGCTTCGCGCCGGAATACGCCGGCAACCCCCTGGTGAATGTGATGTGCGTCGGGCTCGTGCGCGCCGATCGGATCTTCAGGGCGCGGGCGGAAGGCGTCGGCAATCCGGTCTTCTACGTCGGTAACAAGACCGGCCGCGATGGGATTCACGGCGCGACGATGGCGTCGGCCACCTTCGACGACGAGGCGGAAGCGAAGCGGCCGACCGTCCAGGTCGGGGACCCGTTCACCGAGAAGCTGCTCCTCGAAGCCTGCCTCGAGGCGATGGCCACCGGGGCCGTCGTCGGCATCCAGGACATGGGCGCCGCCGGCCTGGCGTGCTGCACCTCGGAGATGCCCGCGCGCAGCGGCACGGGCATGGAAGTGGAGCTGTCGACGGTGCCCCAGCGGGAAGCCGACATGACGCCGTACGAGCTACTGCTGTCCGAATCGCAAGAGCGCATGCTGCTCGTCGGCGCGCGAGGTCGCGAGGAGGAGTTGCGTCGCGTCTTCGCCAAGTGGGAGCTGGACGCGGTGAAGATCGGCGAGGTGACGGGCGGCGCCGATCTGGTGGTCCGCCACCACGGCGACGAGGTCGCGCACGTTCCGGTCGATGCGCTCGCCGACGGGCCGCGCTACGAGAAGGCCCACGCGCCGCCGGCGTGGCTGGCGGAGCGCCGTGCGTTCGAGCCGCTCTCGCTGCCCGAGCCGTCCGATTATGGCGAGACGCTGGTGAGCCTCATGGCGGCGCCGACGATCGCGTCCAAGGAATGGGCGTATCGCCAGTACGACCAGCAGGTCGGCACCAACACGCTCGTGCTGCCCGGCTCCGACGCCGCCGTGTTGCGCATCAAGGGCACCCGGCGCGCGATCGCGATCGCCACCGACGGCAGCGGGCGCCAAGTCTTTCTCGACCCGCGGCGCGGAGCGGCCATGGCCGTGTGCGAGGCCGCGCGCAACGTCTCGTGCGCGGGAGGCCGGCCGCTCGGCGTCACCGATTGCATGAACTTCGGCTCCCCCGAGCGTCCCGAGATCCTCTGGCAATTCGCGGAAGCCATCGAAGGAATCGCGGAGGCGTGCCGCGTGCTGGAGGTCCCGGTGGTCGGCGGCAACGTTTCCTTCTACAATGAGACTTCCGGAACAGCCATTCTGCCGACGCCCATCGTCGGAGTGGTGGGCGTGCTCGAAGACGCCGGCCGGCTGGCGACGCAATGGTTCAAGGCAGCGGGGCAGCGGATCGCGCTGCTGGGTCCGGATGCTGTGAGTCTCGGTGGCTCGGAGTATCTGTGGACAGTGCACGAGCGGCTGGCGGGCCGGCTGGCGCCACTCGATCTCGAGGTCGAGCGTCGCGTGCAGTCGGCGGTGCGCGCGGCGGTCGGGGCGAGGCTCGTGACGGCCGCGCACGACTGCGCCGAGGGCGGGCTGGCGGTGGCGCTGGCGGAGGGCTGCGTGACCGGCACGCGCGGCGGTGGCGCCGGGATCGGATGCGAAGTAGCGGTGGACGTCGCGCGGCGGCTCGACGAGACGCTCTTCGGCGAGGGCCCCTCGCGCGTCGTGGTGAGCGTGGAGGCGGAGCGACAGCGCGAGTTCGAAGCGCTGATGGCAGAGTCGGCGATTCCTTGGCGCTGGATCGGGAGCACGGGCGGCGAGCGGCTGAGCATCCGCGTGACGGGACGATTGGTGGTGGACGTGGCCGTGGATCGCATCGAACACGCGTGGAGGAGCGGATTTGAGCGCCACATGGCGTGACGACGACCGGTTCCACGACGAGTGCGGGCTGTTCGGCATCTGGAATCACCCGGAGGCCGCCAACGTCACCTATCTCGGTCTCTACGCGCTCCAGCATCGCGGCCAGGAGTCGGCCGGCATCGCGGCCACCGACGGGCACGCCTTCCACACCGAGAAGGCGATGGGCTGGGTGGCGGACGTCTTCCATCCCGAGCGTCTGCGGCGGCTCTCCGGCCATCGCGCCATCGGCCACGTCCGCTACTCGACGGCGGGCTCGTCCAATCTGAAGAACGCGCAGCCGATCACCGCCAACACCGCGCGCGGGCCGATCTCGATCGCGCACAACGGCAACCTCACGAATGCCGACGCCCTGCGCCGCGACATGGAGCGCGACGGCGCCATCTTCCAGTCGACGTCGGACACGGAAGTGATCCTGCACCTGCTCGCTCGCGCCCCGGTCGGCACGCTCGAGGATCAGCTGCGACACGCCCTCGCGCAGGTCAAGGGCGCCTACTCGCTGCTCGTCCTCACGCCCGACGCGATGTACGCGATCCGCGATCCGTACGGCTTCCGGCCGCTCACCCTCGGGCGCCTCGATGACGGCTGGGTGGTGGCCTCGGAGACGTGCGCGCTGGATCTGATGGAGGCGAAGGTGGAGCGCGACGTCGAGCCCGGCGAGATCCTCGTGATCGACGACGATGGGCCGCGATCCGTGCGCGCGTTTGCTGCGGGCGAGAAGCTGCATTGCGTGTTCGAGTACGTCTACTTCGCGCGGCCGGACTCCGCGCTGTGGGGCCGCAACGTCCACACCGTGCGCAAGGCGTTGGGGCATCAGCTCGCGCGCGAGCATCCCGTGCAGGCGGACATCGTGATCCCGGTGCCGGACTCGGGCACGAGCGCGGCGCTGGGCTATTCCGAGGAGTCGGGCACGCCCTACGAGATGGGGCTCATCCGCAATCACTACGTGGGTCGCACGTTCATCGAACCCAAGCAGGGCATCCGGCACTTCGGCGTGAAGGTGAAGCTGAACCCGATGCCGGAGATGCTGCACGGCAAGCGCGTGGTCGTCGTGGACGACTCGATCGTGCGCGGCACCACGAGTCGCAAGATCGTGCGCATGCTCCGCAGTGCGGGCGCCCGCGAGGTCCACATGCGGATCTCGTCGCCGCCGATCCAGTGGCCGTGTTACTACGGCATCGACACGCCGACCCGCAAGGAGCTGATCGCCTCCAGCCATCAGGTCGACGAGATATGCCGCTACCTGGGCGCCGACTCGCTCGGCTATCTCTCGCTCGACGGCATGCTGAAGGCCACCGGCGGTGATCCCGGAAGCTTCTGTCACGCCTGCTTCACCGGCGCCTACAAGGTCGGCATCGAGCCCGATCCGACGCCGCAGCTCCATCTCTTCGACGTCTAGATCGATGAAGCCGCTCACGTACCGTGACGCCGGTGTCGACATCGAGGCCGGCGACGAGGCGGTCCGGCGCATCGCGCCGCTGGCGAAGACGACGTTCCGTCCGGAGGTGCTCGGCGGCATCGGCGGCTTCGCCGGATTCGTGCGCGTCCCGGCCGGCTATCGCGAGCCCGTGCTGGTATCGTCCACGGATGGCGTCGGCTCCAAGCTCAAGGTCGCGTTCCTCGCCGACCGCCACGACACCGTCGGTCTCGACCTCGTCGCAATGGGCGTCAACGACTTGCTCGTCCACGGCGCGGAGCCGCTCTATTTCCTCGACTACATCGGCATGTCGCGGCTGGACCCGGAACGCGTGGAAGCGATCGTGAGCGGCGTCGCAGAGGGTTGCCGGCGCGCGGGATGCGCGCTCATCGGCGGGGAGACGGCCGAGCTGCCCGACCTCTACGCGCCGGGTGAGTACGATCTCGCCGGGTTCGCCGTCGGCATCGTCGAGCGCGAGCGGATCGTGGACGGCGCGGCCGTGAAGCCGAGCGACGTCGTGCTGAGCCTCGCCTCCTCTGGCCTGCACAGCAATGGCTACAGCCTGGCGCGACGCATCGTCTTCGACGTCATGCGCCTGGGCCTCGACGCGACGCTGCCCGGCACCGGGCGTCGCGTCCGCGACGTGCTGCTCGAGCCGACGCGCATCTACGCCGCGGCGGTGAAGGCGCTGCTGGCCGCCGCGCCCGTGCACGCGATGGCCAACATCACCGGCGGCGGATTGACCGGGAACGTACCGCGCGTGCTGCCCGAGGGCTGCCGCGCGATCGTGAAGCGCTCGGCCTGGCGCGAGCCGCCCGTCTTCGCCACGCTGCGCGACGCGGGCAGCGTGAGCGAGGAGGAGATGCTGCGCACCTTCAATCTCGGCGTGGGCTACGTGGTCATCGTGAGCGCCTCCGATGCCGGCCGCGCGCAGCAGGCTCTCGAGGCGGCGGGGGAAACGGTGAGCGTGATCGGCGAGATCGTCGCGGGCGAGCGCGGGGTGGAGGTGACACGCTGATGCGCATCGTCGTGCTCGGCGGCGGCTTCGCCGGCATGGAGGCCATCCGCGTCCTCGAGCGGCGGCTGGAGGACCGCGCCGACGTCGACATCTTGTTGATCAGCGACCGGAACTACCTGCTCTTCACGCCGCTCTTGCCTCAGGTGGCTTCCTCGATGGTCGAGCCGCGCCATATCGTGCAGCCGGTGCGCGACATCCGCGGCTCGCGCCGATTCCGGTTTCGGCGTGACACCGTCACGGACATCGACTTCGCCGACCGCCGCGTCACGATGGCCGAGGGGACCGAGTCGTACGATCGCCTGGTCATTGCCATGGGCAGCGTGGTGCCGTCCTTCGGCGTGCCTGGCGTCGAGGAGCACGCGCTCGGCTACAAGTGGCTCGAAGACGGCCTGCTGCTGCGCGATAACATCCTCGACGCGGCCGAGCACGCCGACCACGAGGCGGACCCCGCGGTCCGGCGGCGCATGCTGACCGTGTGCGTCGTCGGCGGCGGCTATACCGGCGTCGAGCTCATCGCCGAGCTGCAGGACTTCTTTCACAGCTACATCGTGCCGCGGTACCGTGGCATCGAGGCGGACGACTACCGACTGCTGCTCGTCGAGGCCGGTGAAGAGATCCTGCGTGGTGTGCACCCGACCCTGGCCGAGAAGGCTCGGCGCAACCTCAGCCGCGAGGGCATCGAGATTCGCACCCGCACCCGCGTGACTCGCGTGCTGCCGGACGCGATCGAGGTGGCCGGCGGCGAGCAGGTGCCGGTCGGCATGACGGTGTGGGCGGCCGGCGTCACGGGACATCCCGTGCTCGCGCACGTCGCGGCCGAGCGCGACCGGCTCGGTCGGCTGATCACGCGGTCGACGATGCAGCTCAAGGCGCACCCCGACGTCTATGGCGCCGGCGACGCGGTCGCGATCGAGGACGACGCCGCCGCGTCGATTCCGATCATCCCGGCGGCGCTCGCTCAGGCGCGCCTCGCGGCGGAGAACATCGTGGCCGAGCTGGAGGGACGTCCGCTCGGCACCATTCAGTTCGCCCCGCAGGGCATGCTCGTCTCCCTCGGCGAGCGCGACGCCGTGGTCGAGGTGCTCGGTCTGCGGTTCTCCGGCTATGCGGCGTGGCTCTTCTGGAACGCGCTGCATCTGCTGAAGCTCGTCGGCTTCCGCAAGCAGCTGCAGGTCGCGCTGGATTGGGGCATGGCGCAATTCTTCCCGCGCGACTCGACGATCATGCGGCGCGTGTCGCGGTGCCCCGTGTGCTGCCGGGAGCCGACGGCGCCGTCGCGGCACCGTCACGCGGCATGAGTCGGCCGCTGGCCGTCGGCGTTCTCGTCTCGGGCCGCGGCAGCAATCTCCAGGCGCTGCTCGACGCGTGCGCGGCGCCGGAGTTTCCCGCGCGTGTCGTCGTCGTGATCTCCGACCGCGAGCACGCGCCGGCGTTGCAGCGGGCGCGCGCGGCTGGCATCGAGGCGGTGTGGATCAACCCCAAGGATTTCGCCACGCGCGAGAGCTTCGACCTGACGCTCGTGCGCGAGCTCGAGAAGCGGCAGGTGGGCCTCGTCTGCAATGCGGGCTTCATGCGGATTCTGTCTCCGGTGTACGTGCAGGCCTTTGCCGGCCGCGCGCTGAACATCCATCCGTCGCTGCTGCCCGCGTTTCCCGGGCTGCACGCCCAGCGACAGGCGCTCGAGCACGGCGCGAAGGTCGCCGGCTGCACGGTGCATTTCGTCGACGAGGCCGTGGACGCGGGTCCCATCGTTCTGCAGGCCGCCGTGCCGGTGGAGCCCGACGACACGGAGGAGACCCTGTCCGCGCGGATCTTGAAGGAGGAGCACCGGATTTATCCCAACGCCGTCCGACTCTTCGCGGAAGGCCGACTGCAGATCGTCGGGCGGCGCGTGATCGTCAACGACGCCCCGAAGGAGAGCCGATGAAGATTCGCCGCGCGCTGGTGTCCGTCCACGACAAGACCGGTGTGGTCGAGCTGGCCACGGGGCTGGCCGGCTTCGGCGTCGAGATCCTCTCCACGGGCGGCACCGCGAAGCTGCTGCGAGAGTCCGGCGTGCCCGTACGCGACGTCGCCGACGTGACCGGGTTCCCCGAGATGCTGGACGGACGGGTGAAGACGCTGCACCCCAAGATCCACGGCGGCATCCTGGCGCGGCGCGACGTGCCCGAGCATCTGGCCGCGCTGGAGCGGCACGGGATCGCGCCCATCGACCTCGTCGTCGTCGCGCTCTATCCGTTCGAGCAGACCGTGGCGCGACCGGGCGTGACGCCGGCGGAGGTGATCGAGCAGATCGACGTGGGTGGACCGACGATGATCCGCGCGGCGGCCAAGAACCACGGCGCCGTGGCCGTCGTCACCGACCCGTCGCAGTACGGGCCCGTGCTCGATGAGCTCAAGCGCACCGGCGGCGCCATCTCTGACGCCACGCGCGAGCGGCTCGCGCAGGAGGCGTTCCGGCGCACGGCACAGTACGACGCGGCGATCGCCGCCTGGCTGCGCACGGCGCAGGCGCCCACGGCCGCGAGGGAGCCCGACCAGTTCCCACATCCGCTGCGGCTCGAGGCCGAGCGCGCGCTCCTGCTCAAGTACGGCGAGAACCCGCACCAGTCGGCGGCGTTCTACCGGATCGCCGGTGCGCCGGGGATCGGCCTCGCGGCGATGAAGCAGCGTCACGGCCCCGAGCTCGGCTACAACAACCTGCTCGACTTCTCCGCGGCGCTCTCGCTGCTGCTCGAGTTCGACGAGCCGGCGGCCGTGGTCATCAAGCACACCAACCCCTGTGGTGCTGCGCTGGGGCCGAGCGTGGGCGTCGCGATGGAGCGCGCCAAGGCCTCCGACCCCGTGTCGATCTACGGCGGTATCGTCGGCGTGAATCGTCCGCTCGACATGGCGGTGGTCCAGGCGCTCGCGGGGATCTTCGTCGAGATCCTGTTCGCCCCGGCCTACGCGCCGGACGCGCTGGAGGAGCTGCAGCGCACCAAGAAGAAGTGCCGCGTCTTCGAGGTCCCGTGCGATCGCCGCGCGCTGCCCGCACGCCTGGCCGAGTATCGCAGCGTGCTCGGAGGCCTGCTGGCCCAGAGCGTCGACCAGGCTGATCTCGATCCGAACGCGCTCAAGGTCGTGAGCACGCGTGCGCCGACGGAGGCCGAGATGCGCGCGCTGCGATTCGCCTGGCGGGTGGGCAAGCACGCCAAGTCCAACGCCATCGTGCTCACGACGGCCGAGCAGGTGATCGGCGTCGGCGCCGGCCAGATGAACCGCGTGGACTCGGCGCGCCTGGCCGTGATGCGCGCGCGCGAGGTCGGGCTGGCGACCCACGGGACGGTCTGCGCGTCCGACGCGTTCTTTCCGTTTCGCGACGGGCTCGACGTCGTCGCCGAGGCGGGCGCCACCGCTGTCATCCAGCCCGGCGGCTCGCTCCGTGACGAAGAGGTGATCGCCGCCGCCGACGCGCATGGGATGGCGATGCTCTTCACCGGCCTCCGCCACTTCCGACACTGAGGGCCGGCGTGAAGGGGCGCGCCGCATGACCGAACGCATCTACGGCCTGCGCGAGCTCACGCGTATCCTCACGCTCACACCGCGCCGCGCGGCGCAGCTCAAACGCCTGAACCTGCTGCACGGCGAGCTGCGTTACACGTTCCGCGAGCTGCTGGCGCTGCGCGCGGCCGCAGCGCTGCTGGAATCGGGGGCGTCCGTCCGTCAGATCCGGCAGGCGCTCGATGCCCTGCGGCGGCGCGATCCGCGGATTCGCCAGCCGCTCGCCGAGATGCGCATGGTGCTCGACGGCGGCCGTGTGCTGGTCGAGTCCGAGCGCGTTCGCTTCGATCCGCGCACGGGCCAGACGGTTCTCGACCTCGACGCCGGCAATCTCGAAAAGACCGCGGAGGCCACCCTCGTCACCGGGCTCGTGCGCCCGTTGGCGCCGCCGTCCGAGCAAGCCGAGACGTGGTTCGAGCGGGCCAGCGAGTGGGATGCCGATCCCGCGCAGTGGGACGAGGCGATCGACGCCTATGGGCGCGTGGTGGCGATCGATCCGACCTATGCCGCCGCCTGGAACAACCTCGGCCTCCTGCTGCACCGCATGGGTCGGTACGACGAGGCGCGCGCCGCCTACGATCGCGCCCTGGCCGAGGCCGCCGACTGCGCGGAGGCCGCCTACAACCTCGGCTCCCTGAACGAGGACACGGGCGACGTCGAGGAGGCGATCCGCTGCTATCGGCGCGCGCTCGGTGTCTCGCCGGACTATGCCGACGCGCACTTCAACCTCGCGGGCGCGCTCGCGCGGGCGGGCCGCGGCGATGAGGCCGTCCGGCACTGGCAACGCTATCTCGACCTCGACGCCGGCAGTCCGTGGGCGAAGATCGCGCGCGCGCACCTCGAAGTCGTCGAAACCCAGGGGGAGGGGAGCGAATGAACGTGCTGGTCGTCGGCGGCGGCGGCCGCGAGCACGCCCTCTGCTGGAAGCTGGCCCAGAGCACACGGCTCACGCGGTTGGTGGCGGCCCCGGGCAACCCGGGCATCGCGCGTCACGCTGCGTGCGTCGCGGTCAGCGTCGATGACCACGACGGCCTGGTGCGGCTTGCCGACAAGGAGCGGCCCGACCTCGTCGTCATCGGGCCCGAGGTGCCGCTCGTGGCGGGCCTGGCCGACCGGCTGACCGCCGCCGGGTTCACGGTGTTCGGACCGAGCGCCCGCGCCGCCGCCATCGAAGGCTCCAAGGCGTTCTCCAAGGCATTGATGGCCCGACACGCGATCCCGACCGCCCGCTTCGAGACGTTCACCGACGCGGCGCGCGCGCGGCGCTTCTGTCGCGAGCTCGGCGCTCCGCTGGTCGTGAAGACGGACGGCCTCGCGGCCGGCAAGGGCGCCATCGTCTGCACGACGCTGGCGGAGGCCGACGACGCCATCGCGGCGTGCATGGAACGGCGCGAGTTCGGCGCCTCCGGCACGACGGTCGTCGTCGAGGAGTTCCTCGTCGGCGACGAAGTGTCCTTCTTCGCGCTCGTGAGCGGCCGGAACGTGACGCCGCTGGCGGCGGCGCAAGACCACAAGGCCATCTTCGACGGCGACCGCGGTCCGAACACGGGCGGCATGGGCGCGTTCTCGCCCGTCGCGAGCTTCGATGCGGCGATGCAGGAGCGCGTCATGACCACGATTGTCCGCCCCACGGTCACGGCGCTCGCCGAGGAGGGCGCGCCATACTCGGGCGTGCTGTTCGTGCAGCTCATGGTGACCCGTGAGGGCCCGAAAGTCGTCGAGTTCAACTGCCGCTTCGGCGATCCGGAGTGCCAGGCGATCCTGGCGCCGATGGACGGTGATTTGCTACCGCTCCTCGTCGCCGTGGCGAAGGGTGCCCCCGCGCCCGAAGTCGCCGCGTCGACACGAGCGGCCGTCTGCGTCACGGTCGTCTCCGGCGGCTACCCAGGCACGTACGCGACCGGCGTGCCGATCACGGGCGTCGACGAGGCTGCTTCGCTGGCCGGCGTGCAGCTCTTCCATGCCGGCACCGCGCTGCGCGACGGTCGGCTGGTCACGGCCGGCGGCCGTGTGCTCGGTGTGACGGCGGTCGCCGAGGATGTCGCGGCAGCGATCGAGCGTGCGTACCAGGCGGTGAGCCGTATCCGTTTCGACGGCATGCATTTCCGGAAGGACATCGGGCGGCGTAAGGCCGTCGCCGCGTAGGAGCACGGCGTGACGAATCCAATCCGCGTGGGCATCGTGCTGGGCAGCGACTCCGACCTCGAGATCATGCTCGAGACCGTGAAGGTCCTCGACGTTCTGGAGGTCGGCAGCGAGGTCGTCGTGGCCTCCGCGCATCGCACGCCGAAGAAGACCGAGGAGTACGCGTCGACGGCCCAGGCGCGCGGACTCGGCGTCCTGATCGCCGCCGCGGGCGGCGCGGCCGCGCTGCCCGGCGTCCTCGCGGCCTCCAGCGCCTTGCCCGTGATCGGCGTGCCCATCGCCGCCACGCCGCTCGGCGGCATGGACGCGCTGCTCTCGATCGTGCAGATGCCGAAGGGCGTGCCGGTCGCCACGGTCGCCATCGGCAGTTGGGGCGCCGCCAACGCCGCCATCCTGGCCGCACAGATCCTCTCGGTCGGCGACGCAGCGCTGGGGAAACGTCTGGCCGCCTATCGCGCGAAGCTCGCCGCCGAGGTGGAGGACCGCGCGCGCCGGGTCGCCGACAAGCTCAAGTCGCGCGGCTGACCGCGCCGTGGCGACGGAGGTCGTCCGCGTCGATCCCATCGCCCCGGACGACGCTCTCCTGCGCGAGGCGGCCGACGTCCTGCGCCGCGGCGGTCTCGTCGCGTTCCCGACCGAAACGTTCTACGGGCTCGGCGCCGCGGCCCTCGACAGCGCGGCGGTTCGTCGCGTGTTCGACGTCAAGGGCCGACCGAGCTCCAAGCCGCTGCTCGTCCTCCTCGATACCGCGTCCAGTCTGCGGCATGTCGTGCTCGACGTACCGCCGCACGCTCGCCCGCTGATGGATCGGCACTGGCCGGGGGCGCTTACGCTTGTTTTTCGCGCCGCGCCGCATCTTCCGGCCGAGCTGACGGCGGGAACCGGGACGGTGGGCGTGCGGGTGCCCGGGCATCAGGTGCCACGCGCGCTCGTCAGTCATCTTGGCGTTCCGGTGACGGGGCCGAGCGCGAACCCCAGCGGCGGCGCCCCTCCAACGACGGCCGCCGACGTGCTCGCGCACTTCGGCGACGTGCTCGATCTCCTGCTCGACGGCGGCCCGACGCCCGGCGGGCCGCCATCGACCGTGGTCGACGTCACCGTGGACCCGCCGCGCGTGCTCCGCCAAGGAGCCATTACACTGAGGTTGTGATGGCAGGGCGAGCCGCAGCACGTCGCGGGGCTGGGGCCCCGCCGTGCGAGGCGAGCGAAAGATGACGATCACCGGCGTGATTCAGGCAGGCGGGCGCAGCACGCGCATGGGCGGCGAGCCCAAGGCGCTGCTCGAGCTCGGCGGCAAGCGCATCGTCGAGCGGGTGGTCGACGCGCTCGCGGCCGTGCTCGATGACCTGCTCGTGGTGACCAACACGCCCGAGCGTTACGAGTTCCTGCACCTGCCGATGGTGGGCGACCGGTATCCGGAGGGCGGCGCGCTCGGAGGCATCTTCACGGGGCTCGACGCCGCCGGCGGCGACGCGGTGTTCACCGTCGCCTGCGACATGCCGTTCCTGCACCCGGACGTCGTGCGGCTGGTGCTGGCGCGGGCGGGCGAGGCCGACGTGGTGATCCCGCGCGTGGACGGCCAGTACGAGACCATGCACGCGCTCTACGCCAAGGCGTGCCTGGCGCCGATGCAGGCGCGACTGAGCGCCGGGCAGCTCAAGATCACCGGCTTCTTTCCCGACGTCCGCGTGCTCGAGATCCCCGCCGACGCCGTGGCGCGGCACCGCGTTCCCGAGACGGTCTTCATGAACGTCAACACGCCCGACGAGCTGGCCCGGGCCCGCGCGCTCGCCGCCGAGATCGGCCGATGGTGAGGCTGCGGCCCGTCCTCGTGGTGCATTACCACGAGATCAGCCTCAAGCGCGGCAACCGTCCGCTGTTCCTGCGCCACCTGCGGCGCAATGTCGAGCACGCGCTTGCCGATACGGGGCCGGCCGCGATCGAGCAGCTCTCCGGGCGGGTCCTCGTCGATCTCGAGGGCCATCCGGCGCCCGAGGCCGCGCGCGATCGCGTCGCCCGCGTCTTCGGCGTGGCGAGCGTGACGATCGCCTATCGCACGCCGTCCACGCTCGACGCGATGAAGGCGCTGCTCGAGCGCCTGCTCGAGGGCCGCAGCTTTCCCTCCTTTCGCATCAGCGCGCGGCGGGCGTTCAAGACGTACCCCATGACCAGCGTCGAGCTCAATCGCGCGCTCGGTGCGTTCGTCCTCGAGCGCGTGCGCACGCGGGTGGATCTCGAGCACGCCGAGCAGGACATCCACGTCGAGGTGCTGCCGGCCGAGACGTACATCTCGCTCGGCCGCACGGAGGGGCCGGGCGGGCTGCCGGTCGGCGCCTCCGGCACGGTCGCCGCGCTGCTCTCCGGAGGCATCGACTCGCCCGTCGCGGCGTGGCGCATGATGAAGCGCGGCTGCCGCGTGCTGTTCGTGCACTTCCACAGCGTGCCGTACCTGCCCGCGACCTCGCAGGCCAAGGCGCGCGCGCTCGTCGAGCGGCTCACGTCCTGGCAGTACGCCTCGCGGCTACACCTCGTGCCCTTCGGTGAGATCCAGCGCGAGGTCGTGCTCGGCGCGCCGCCGCCGCTGCGCGTCGTGGTGTATCGCCGGCTGATGCTGCGCATCGCGCAGGAGCTGGCGCGGCGCGCGGGCGTGCTGGCGCTCGTCACCGGTGAGAGCCTGGGGCAGGTGGCCTCGCAGACGCTCGAGAACATCGCGTGCATCGACGAGGCGGCCTCGCTGCCGGTCCTGCGTCCGCTCATCGGTATGGACAAGCTCGAGATCACGGCCACCGCGCAGGAGATCGGCACCTTCGAGATCTCGATCGAGCCCGACGCCGACTGCTGCACACTGTTCACGCCGCGCCATCCCGCGACCCGCGCGACGCTCGACGAGATCCGCACCGTGGAGCGCGCGCTGGATCTCGAGCGCCTCATTGCCGCCGGCGCGGACGGCGCGACGCTGGAGGCGTTCGTGTTCCCCGCCGCCGGCGCTGCCGTCTCCTGAGCGTCACACGGTCCCCGAGATATAGGGGCGCTTGACGCGGCAAGCCACAATCGGTATGGTGCGCGTATGGCGATCATCGCCATTGGAGCGGACCACGCCGGCTACTCGCTCAAGGAGCGGCTCAAGACGTGGCTCGCCGCCGACGGGCACCGGATCCTCGATCACGGCACGCACTCGTCGGAATCCGTCGACTATCCCGATTACGCGGCCGCCGTCGCCGAGGCGGTGCGGGCGGGGGACGCCGAGTGGGGCATTCTCGTCTGCGGCTCGGGCATCGGGATGGCGATGGCCGCCAACAAAGTCGCGGGCGTCCGGGCGGCCGTGGCCACGGACCCGGGCGTGGCGCGACTCTCACGCCAGCACAACGACGCCAACGTGCTGGCGCTCGGTGCGCGGCTGATGGCGCCCGCGCACGCGCTGGCCGTCGTGCAGGCGTGGCTGGCCACGCCGTTCGAGGGCGGCCGCCACGCGCGTCGCGTGGACAAGCTCGCGCAGCTGGACGCCGCCCGAAAGGAGCACGCGGTCGATGCAGCGGCTGGCTGAGGTCGATCCCGAGATCGCGAAGGCGCTGCGCGAGGAGGCGCAGCGGCAACATCGCAACCTCGAGCTCATCGCGTCGGAGAACTTCGTGTCGGAGGCGGTGCTGGAGGCGGCCGGCTCCGTCCTGACCAACAAGTACGCCGAGGGATATCCCGGCCGGCGCTACTACGGTGGCTGCGAGGTCGTCGACGTGGTCGAGGACCTGGCCATCGCGCGCGCCAGGGAACTGTTCGGCGCCGAGCACGCCAACGTGCAGCCGCACTCGGGCGCGCAGGCCAACATGGCCGTGTACTTCACGCTGCTCAAGCCCGGCGATACCGTGCTCGGGCCGAACCTCTCACACGGCGGCCACCTCACCGCGGGCAGCCCGGTGAACTACTCGGGCAAGTTCTACTCGATCGTCGCCTACGGGGTTCGCAAGGACACCGAGCGCATCGACCTGGACCAGGTGCGCGATCTTGCCAAGCAGCACCGCCCCAAGTTGATCATCGCGGGCGGCTCGGCGTTCCCGCGCGCCATCGACTTCAAGCCCTTCGGCGAGATCGCCAGGGAAGTCGGCGCGGCGCTCATGGCCGACATTGCGCATCCCGCGGGGCTCGTGGCGGCGGGCCTGCACCCGACACCGATCGGCATCGCCGACTTCGTGACCTCCACGACGCACAAGACGCTGCGCGGCCCGCGCGGCGGGCTGGTGCTGTGCGGCGCCCAACACGCGCAGGCGCTCGACAAGACGGTGATGCCGGGCGTGCAGGGCGGGCCGCTCATGCACGTGATCGCGGCCAAGGCGGTCGCGTTTCGCGAGGCGCTGACCCCGGCGTGGCGCAGCTACCAGCGGCAGATCGTGGCCAATGCCAAGGCGCTGGCCGAAGCGATGCAGGCGCGCGGCTTCCGGCTGGTCAGCGGCGGCACCGACACGCACCTGCTGCTCGTCGACCTCTCGTCGCGCGGGATCACCGGCAAGGACGCGCAGGAGGCGCTCGACCGCGCGTGGATCACCGTGAACAAGAACACGATCCCGTTCGAGACGAAGAGCCCGATGATCACCAGCGGTATTCGGCTCGGCACACCGGCCGTCACCACGCGTGGCATGAAGGAGCCGGAGATGGCGGAGATCGCTCGGTTGATCGACCGCGTGTTGTCCGATCTCGGCTCCGGCTCCACCGAGGCGGCCGTGCGGAGCGAAGTCCAGGAGTTGACGGCGCGCTTCCCGCTGTATCCCGACCGGACCAAGTGAGGGGCACGCGATGAAGTGTCCGTTCTGCGGCCACACGGAGGATCGAGTCGTCGACTCCCGGGTCGGACGCGACGGCGAGTTCATTCGCCGCCGTCGCGAGTGCCTCAAGTGCCACCGGCGCTACACGACCTACGAGTACATCGAAGACGTGCTTCCGCACGTGGTCAAGCGCGACAACCGGCGCGAGCCGTTCGATCGCCAGAAGCTGCGCGGCTCCATCCTCAAGGCCTGTGAGAAGCGCTCGGTCGGCGTGCCGGCGGTGGACGACGTGGTGGCCGACATCGAGGCGCGACTGCACGAGCGGGCCGAGAAGGAGATCTCGAGCCTCGAGCTGGGCGACATGGTGATGGAACATCTACAAAAGCTGGATCAGGTCGCCTACGTGCGGTTCGCGTCCGTGTACCGCCAGTTCAAGGACATCAACCAGTTCATGGACGAGGTGAAGGGGCTGCTCAAGGACGACAAGACGAAGCCCTCCGCCGTGCTCCCGCGACCGAAGCCCGCCCTCACCAAGAAGTAGCGCTGGAGACTCCACAGACGGGTCGGCCAAACATAAAAACCCAGATGTGGGGGATTTGCGTCGCGTCGTTCGCTACGGCTGGGGGCTCGCCGGCCTTGATGTCACGTTGACTTCGCCAGGAGCCCGGGGTACGGTTGCCACACCTTCGCCAACCTCCTGCGCCACGGAGCCCATCTTATGAAGCGTGCGCTCAAGAAGCTCGTCTTCGTCGAGCCCAAGTCCACGCACCTTCACGTCTACAGCCGCGTCTGCATTCCGAGACTCGGCTCGGTGCTGCTGGGCACGATCATGCGGGCCAAGGGCTACGACGTGCGTGTCTACATCGAGGACATGCACGATCTCGATATGGGCGAGGTGTTGTCGGCCGATCTCGTCGCGATCTCCGCCATCACCTCCACGGCGCCCCAGTCGTACCGGCTGGCCGACCAGGTGCGCGAGGCGGGGGCGATCGCGGTGATGGGCGGGACGCACACGAGCTTTCTGCCCGACGAGGGCATGCAGCACGCGGATTTCGTCGTGCGCGGCGAGGGTGAGTTCGCGTTTCAAGAGCTGGTGGACGCCATCCAGCGCGGCGACGGCTTCGAGCAGATCCAGAACCTGACCTACCGCGGCGCCGACGGGGCGCTCGTGCACAATACCGAGCGGCCAAAGATCCCGAACCTGGACGTCAACCCGATCCCGGACTATCACCTCATCGAAGGGTGGAAGCCGGGCGGCGTGATCTCGGTGGCCACCTCGCGCGGCTGCCCGTTCTCGTGCACCTTCTGCTCGGTCCCCGGCATGTACGGCCACGCGTTCCGTACGCACTCGATCGAGCGCGTGCTGACCGAACTGCAGAGCCACAAGGGCAACATGTACACGTTCTTCGCCGACGACATCTTCACGGCGAACAAGAAGCGCTGCAAGGAGCTGCTGCGCGGGATGATCCAGCGCGACCTCACGCCGCAGTGGGGCGCGCAGGTCCGCACCGAGACGGTCGACGATCCTGAGCTGCTGCAGCTCATGCGCGACTCCAACTGCTTCAACGTGTACGTCGGATTCGAGTCCATCAACCCGCGCACGCTCAAGCTCTTCCAGAAGAAGCAGGACCTGGCCAAGATCGAGCGCTCCATCGAGCGGTTCCATGCCCACAAGATCCGCATCCACGGCATGTTCGTGGTCGGCTCCGACGAAGACGACGTCGAGACGCTGGAAGCCACGGCGAAGTTCGCGCGCAAGCACGACATCGACTCGATCCAGTTCATGATCCTGACGCCCATCCCGGGCTCGCCGGACTGGGACACGCTCTACGCGAAGGGCGACAAGTACGTGATCAACCGCAACTGGTCCTTCTACGACGGCCACCACGTCGTGCACCAGCCGCGGCGCATGAGCCCCTACGAGCTACAGATGGGGGCGATCCGGGCGATGCAGAAGTTCTACTCGTGGGGCGGCATCTTCCAGAAGCTCGCCAAGCGCGACATCTACTACGCGGTGATCCGGCTCTGGGGCAAGCGGATGCTGCGCGAGTGGTGGAAGGACGACGAGAACAGCGCGTACGTGGACTGGCTGCGCGGTCAGCTCTACGGCGAGGGTGGTGTGACGCGTGCGCTGGGCGGTCCGGTGCGGACGATCGGCGTCCCGGCGCTGCTGCTTCAGGAAAAGATCGGCCAGCTGCTCCAGCGCTTCCTCGGCGAGCTCGGCGTCACCGTGGTGCCGCTCGCAGAGGCGGCCATGGAGAATGCCTCGGCCGCGGTGGAGAACGCGACCGCCGCCGCGCGGCAGACGCTCGACTGCGTGATCACGCCGATCGTCAAGCGCGCCGAGCTGGAGCGCGAGGAGTTCTCCGCGAAGCTCGCTGCGGTGAGCGAAGGGCTCCACGCCCAGTGGGAACGACTGCCGAAGGTCGCGTTCCCGCTCGTCGACGGCCAGGGCCCGGTCTTCGAGCCCTTCGCCAAGATCGGTCTGCTCGTGACTCGAAACCTCGACGCGATTCGCTCCGCCTACAAGTCGGCAGGCGTCGCCGAGGGGCTCTGGGAGACGGCGTGATTTAGAGATGGGGGAGTCTGAGGGGCCATTTCGGGGCCCCTTCAGCTCCAATCGATCTTCCAGATCGGGCCCATGAAGAACAGTGGGCCCTCGAATCTCAGGAAGGCCGGCGCCTCGCCGCTCAGGATCCACACCTTCACGTCCGGCAGATCCGTGACCAGCAGGGACGCGAACAGGCCGAGTTGGGGCTTCACCAGGAAGCGCGTGGCGGGCACCGCCGCCTCGCCCATCATCACGGTGTCGTCGCCGGCCGGCATCAGCAGCATCTTCACGAGGCGCGGCTTGGGCGTGAACGCGATGATCTGCACGGTGGTGGCCGTTCCCGCCGGCATGTTCTTCATGAGCGTGCCGAGCAGCCCGTTGTAGACGTCGTTGGGCAGCTCGATCTTGCCCTTGAGGATCTCCTCCGCCGCGTCCTCGTCGCCCTTGTAGCGAACCTCATAGCGCCCGGATTCGCGGTCGACCTTCGCCTCGATCGTCTCCGGAAACGCGGGGCCCTTCTGCACCAGCTGGTAGGACATCAGCGTGAACATGTCTCGCTGCGAGAACACCACGCGTTCGTCGTAGATCGATCCGTCGCGGAATCGGAACGTGAGCCGGTTCTCGACGCGATCACCCCGGGGAATCTGGACGAGCTCGCCCTGCGCAAGCTTCTCGCCTCCGACCGAGCGGAGGACGGGAAAGGCGTGCGTAACGCCCTCGGTGAATTTGACCGCGACCGGCTCGGCGAACGCGGGAGCCGCCGCGGCAAGCGTGATCGCGCAGGTGAGGACGGCTAGGGCCTTCATGGGGGGCCTCCTGAACCGGCGATCGCACGCCAAGTTCAGGGTCACATCGAGCAAGGCTCATGCCGAAGGGCTACGAGAGGCGTGGCTCCTGCACCGCTGAGGCCTTCCGGTGCGTCCGACGTCGCACAAATTCCTCGTTGAGTGGAACACCTTTGCGACAGAGGGGGCACTCCTCTGGACTGTATGTGGGAAAGTCCCTGCTTACGAGGCTGAAGACCGGCCGACCACCCAGATCCACGGAGGTCCGGCGCCACAGGCAGCCCACCCCCACGATCTGAGCCCCCAGCTGTTCTGCCAGCTCGATCAGGAGATTGAGGGTGCTGCCGGTCGAGACGAGGTCTTCTACCAGCAGCACCTTGGTGCCGGGGCGGAGGAGGCGATGAAATTCGACCGGTAGGCTGACTCGTCTCTTACCACCCGACAGACCCTTGGTTCCGTACACCACGACGGGGCGGGAGGGATGGGCGCGGGCCACGCAATGCGAAAGGATCAGTGCGCCTGGCCCCGTCGACAGCACGATGTCGACCGGCCACTGCGCGAAGTGTTTGGCGATCACCGCGCCGAGACCCTCGGTGAACGAGGGCTCGGTCGTCACGAGCGTCTTCTCGATGTACTCAGTCGTGTGCTGGCCGGACGGCAGCAACACGTGATCGTTGGCGTGATACGCGCCGGTGCGTTTGAGGATCTCCAGGTGGATCTTCTCGCGAACCTCGGCTTCGACGGCGGCGGGATCCTTCTTTGGCGCGGGCGCGGCGCTCATTCCGGTCCTCCCGGCGGCCATTATCGCACGGCTTCCCGAGGCGTTTGCGGCCGCGTGCTAGACTCCCGGCTATGCGCGTGCTGGCCCTCGAGACCTCCACGCTGGCGGGGGGCGTGGCGCTCGTGGACGGCGAGCGGCTCGTGGCCGAGTACGTCCTCGACGTCAGCGTCACCCACTCGGAGCGCCTCATGGCCGCGGTGGATCGCGTCCTCGGCGATGCGCGATGGGCGCCGCGGGAGCTCGAGGGCCTTGCGGTGGCGATCGGCCCCGGCTCGTTCACGGGGCTGCGGATCGGTGTGAGCACGATCAAGGGCTTGGCCGTCGCGCTCGGGCTGCCGATCGCGGCCGTGCCCACGCTGGATGCGATGGCGGCGGCGATGCCTTGGGCGGCACTGCCCGTGTGCCCCGTCCTCCAGGCGCGACGCGGTGAGGTCTACGCATCCCTCTATCGCCACGATGGCGATGGCCTGCGACGACAATGGGAGTACCTCGCGCTGCCGCCGGAGGAGCTGGCGGGGCGACTCATAGAGCCCACGCTGCTCATCGGCGACGGGGCCGCCGGCGTGGAGTCGCCGCACGCGCGCCGACTGCCGCCTCCGCGGCGCGTGCCGTCGCCGGCCTGCGTGGCCGTGCTCGGCCGCGAGCGCCTGCTCCTCGGTGACAGCGTTGGCGCCGCCGAGTTGGCGCCGTTCTATCTACGCCCCTCGCAAGCGGAGCTCCGACGTCGTGCCGTTGCGATCCGTTGAGCCGATGCGTCCCGGGGACCTCGAGGAGGTCCTTGATATCGAGCGCGCATCGTTCACGATGCCGTGGTCCCGCGGCGCCTTCCTGTACGAGATCGAGCAGAATCGCGTGGCCCGCTGCCACGTCGTGCGGGAAGCCGGCGTCATCGTCGGCTATCTGTGTGTGTGGGAGATCGCCGACGAGATTCACGTCACCAACATTGCGATCCACCCCACGTACCGGCGCCGCGGCATCGCGCGCGAGCTCATGGCGGCGCTGATCGCGGACGCACGAGCCCGTGATCTGCGGATCATCGTGCTGGAGGTCCGGCCGAGCAACCACCATGCGATCGCTCTGTACGAGTCGTTCAACTTCCGAGTGACGGGCCGGCGCCGTGGCTACTACTACGACACCGGCGAGGACGCCCTGGTCATGGAGACGCGCCTGGCCGCCGCCTCGCCCGCCGCCGGCGGGAACCAGCGAGCCGGCTAGGCGGTTAGAACGCCGGTGGGCCTCGCCCCCGCGCGCGTTACCCTGTTCGCCGGTGCGCTTGCCCTGGTGCTGGTAAGCGTTCGTCCCGATGTCGCCGTCGCGCAGGCTAGCGCGCAGGAGATCGCGCGCGGTCGCTACGTGTTCGGTGCCACCGGCGGCTGCGGCTGTCACACCGCGAAGGGCCAGCCGGTCAACGCCGGCGGCCGTCGCTACGACGGGCCGTTCGGCACGGTCTATTCGAGCAACATCACTCCTGATCGGGAGACGGGCATCGGCGGATGGACGGACGAACAGATCATCACGGCTACGCGGTTGGGGCGGCGGCCGAACGGCGATCGCCTGCTGCCCGTGCATCCTTATCCCGTCTTCAACGGCATGGCCGCGGACGACCTGAAGGCGCTCACGGCGTTCCTGCGAACGGTGACGCCGGTCAAGCGCGCCAAGCAGCCCAAGCGCATCGCGGTGCCGCTCTTCGAATCGGTGTTCCTGCCCGCCTGGCTCACGGCGTTCGCCCCACGCGAGAACCCGCCGCCCGCGGCGCCCTCCGCCGGCGTGCCGCGCGGTGAATACCTCGTGCGCGCGGTCGCCCACTGCGGCGAGTGCCACACGCCTCGCACGATGACCATGGCGACCGACAACAGCCGGTTTCTCGGGGGCAACCCCAAGGGGCCGGAGGATCAGGCGATGCCCAACATCACGCCTGATCCTGATACGGGGATCGGGAAGTGGAGCGTCGAGGAGATCGCTGATTATCTCGGCACCGGCAACAAGCCCGACGGCGACGTGGCGGGAGGCCTGATGGGCGAAGTCATCGACGGGACGCTGGCCGGCTACAAGGACCTCACCAAGGCCGATCGGGTCGCCATCGCACAATATTTGAAAACCCTTCCGCCGATCCGGAACAAGATCGTCATCCCGAAGTAGACGCATGGCCGTGAACCCGCGGGGCTCTGACCCGCGCAGACGAGGAGGCGACATGAGCCGACGGACATGGATGCTGACGGCAGCGGCGCTGGTCTCGATGGTGGCGGTGGGCTGCGCCTCGATGCAGAAGATGAAGCCGGAGGAGGCGATCGACGCCCGCCAGAAGCTGATGAAGTCGCAGGGCGAAGCCTGGAAGAGCATCCAGGACAAGACCAAGGCCGGAGACATCGCCGGCGTCGTGCCCGAGGCGCAGAAGCTCGTGGATACGTCCGAGAAGATCCCCACGCTGTTCCCGGAGGGCTCGCTGGGCCCGACGAAGACGGCGGCCAAGCCTGAGATCTGGCAGAAGTGGCCGGAATTCGAAGCGGCGGCGAAGAACCTCAAGGCCCAGTCCGAGAAGCTGCGTGACACGGCTAAGACCGGCGACTCCACCGCGACGCAGGCCGTCGTGCAGACGTTCGGCCGTCAGGCGTGCGGGACGTGTCACACGCCGTTCCGCGTGCCGCCGCCGCCACAGCCGCAGCGGTAGGCAAGGAGAGACCGGTGACTCGCACGCTCGTCTTCGCCCTGGTACTGCTGACGGCGGCGCCGCTCACCGCCGCCGCGGACCTGATGAACTTCAAGCTGCTGACCAACTACTCGCAGGCCAGCTTCCGCAGTGACGCGCCGCTCGAGACCTTCGTCGGGACCTCGGCGCTGGAGGGGATCCAGGGCACGCTCGCGGTGGATCCGGCCAAGCCACAGGACGCGAAAGGCAGCGTGAGGGTGGACATGAACCGCGTGAGCACCGGCATCGAGAAGCGCGACGCCGACATGCGCGGCAAGAACTATCTCGACACCGAGGTCGAGGGCAACCGCTGGGTGACGTTCGAAGTCCGCAGGGTCGAAATCGCGGGGCCGCTGGAGCCGGGCAAGGAAACGCCGGCCAAGGTGCACGGCGTGCTCACGATCAAGCAGAAGCCGGCGGATATCGTCGCCGACTCCACCGTCATGTACATCAAGCTCATGCCGGAGCAGGTCGATCAGCAGAAGCGCTTCGGGTTCGCGAGCGACAACATCAAGGTAAAGTCCAAGCTCAACTCGACCTTCACGACGCATGGCATGCAGGTGCCGCAGCTGCTGTTCCTGAAGGTCGCGAACGAGCTTCAGATGCTGGCCGATCTCGTGTTCGTGCGGCAGTAGTCGTGCGAGCCGCAGGACGTCGTGGGGCTGGGGCCCCACCGTCCGAGGCGAGCCTATAAGGAAGTCGTGCGAGCCGCAGGACGTCGCGGGGCTGGGGCCCCACCGTCCGAGGCGAGCCTATAAATAAATCGAGCCGCAGGACGTCGTGGGGCTGGGGCCCCGCCGTTCGAGGCGAGGCCATAAATAGCGGGCAGGCCGCAGCCCGGGAGGGCGGCCGGCCGCCCTCCCGGATAGGCATGCTAAAATTCGGCCGCTCGCCGATGGCCGGACCCGAAGCGACTTCCCGCCGTGCCGACCCCGCCGCGCTCGTCGAGCGCATGCTGGGCGGCGATCGTCTCGCTCTCGCCCGTCTCATCACGCACGTCGAAAACGGCAACGCCGCCGTGCCAACGATCATGCAGGCCATCCACGCGCGGGCGCGGGACGCCTACGTGCTCGGCGTGACCGGCCCGCCGGGCGCCGGCAAGTCGACGGTGGTGGATCGGCTCACGGCGCTGCTGCGCGCCGAGGGCGAGACCGTCGGGATCGTGGCCGTCGATCCGTCCAGCCCCTTCAGCGGCGGCGCCGTCCTCGGCGATCGCATTCGCATGCAGGCGCACGCGCTCGATTCCGGCGTCTTCATCCGCAGCATGGCCACGCGCGGCTCGGTCGGCGGGCTCGCGCGCGCCACCGGGGAAGTCGTCAAGCTGCTCGGCGCGGCCGGCTATCGCTGGGTGCTCATCGAGACGGTCGGCGTCGGTCAGACCGAGCTCGACATCATGAAGATCGCCGACACCACGGTCGTCGTCCTGGTGCCGGAGTCCGGTGACGCGATCCAGACGATGAAGGCAGGGCTGATGGAGGTCGCCGACGTGTTCGTCGTGAACAAGGCCGACCGCGCCGGCGCGCCGGCCCTCATGGCCGAGCTGAAATTCGCCGCCCATCTGCATCACTCGAGCACGGCGTCGCGCCGCGACGTCGACTGGGAGACGCCGGTGCTCTCCGTGCAGGCGCAGCACGACATCGGCGTGGCGCAGCTCCTCGCCGAGGTGCGCCGCCACCGCGCCGCGCTGGAGGCCAGCGGCGCCTTCGCCGCCCGCCGGCGGGAGCGCGCTCGGGCGGAGCTCGAGGCGCTGCTCGTGGACGCGTTCAGGGGCCGCGTCGACCGCGCGCTGCACGGCGGCTCGGTGAAGGCGGTCTTCGACGAGGTCGTGGCGGGCAGCCGTGATCCGTACTCCGCCGCGGCCGCCATCCTGCCCGTGATATCGTTGGAGCCCTCATGACGCCCGCCGGCGTCCCGCTGCGGGACACGTTCTGGAATATTCCGCCGCTCGTCCAGAATGCGCTCTATCTCGGTGCGCTCGTCGCGGTGGCGGTCTTCGTCTACGGCTTTTACCAGCACATTCGCCTCTGGCGCGCCGGCGGACCCGAGCACCGCTTCGATCACCCCGCCCAGCGTGTGAAGCTCGTGGCCAAGCACGCGCTCGGCCAGGCGCGCACGCTCTCGCAGGCGTACCCCGGCATCATGCACGCGATCATGTTCTGGGGCTTCCTCGCGCTGTTCATGGGCACGGTGCTGGCGACGATCGACTTCGACATCACGCTGCCCCTCTGGGGCTACAAGCTCCTCAAGGGCCGCTTCTATCTCTTCTACGAGACCGTGCTCGATCTCTTCGGTCTGTTCTTCGTCATCGGGCTCGGCATGGCGGTGTGGCGGCGCTTCGTGATCCGGCCGCACCGTGTCGACCCCACGGCGCGCTTCGCCTACGTGCTCGCGCTGCTGTTCGTCATCAACCTCTCGGGCTTCGTGATGGAGGCCTGCCGGCTGGCCGTGACGCAGGTCTGGTGGGCGCCCTGGTCGCCCGTGGGCTGGGCGCTGGGCCGAGCGATGCTCGCGGCGGGCATGAGCGAGGGCGCGCTGCGCGGCACGCATCTGACCGTGTGGCTCGGCCACGCGGTCCTCTCGCTGTTCTTCGTCGCCGTCATCCCATACTCCTATTTCGTCCACATGCTCACCACGCCGCTGAACATCTTCTTCTCCAAGCTCACTCCGCGCGGCGAGATCCAGAAGATCGACAACATCGAGGAAGCTGAATCTCTCGGCGTGAGCAAGCTCGAAGAGTTCTCATGGAAGCGGCGTCTCGACTTCGCGGCGTGCGTGGAGTGCGGGCGCTGTCAGGCGGCGTGTCCCGCCTACATGGCGGGGACGGCGCTGTCGCCCAAGCAGATCATCGTGAAGCTCAAGCGTCACATGTACGGGCAGGCGCCGGGGCCGATCCACGGTGAGCTGATCAAGCCGGACGAGCTCTGGGCGTGCACGACGTGCATGGCGTGCGTCGAGGAGTGCCCCGCCTTCATCGACATCGTCGACACCATCATCGATCTACGCCGCTATCTCACGTTGTCGGAGGGCGCGCTGCCGTCGACGGCGCCGCAGTCGCTGCAGAACATGCAGCGCGCGGGGAACCCGTGGGGGCTGCCCTCCGGCGAGCGCCTGGCGTGGGCCCAGGGGCTCGCCGTGCCCATCATGGAGCCGGGCAAGGAGGTCGAGTACCTCTACTGGGTGGGCTGCTCGGCCTCGTACGACAAGCGCAACCAGGCGATCGCGCGCTCGGTGGTGGCCATCCTCAAGAAGGCCGGTGTCTCGTTCGGCGTGATGCAGGAAGAGCGTTGCCACGGCGAAGTCGCGCGACGGCTGGGCGAGGAGTACCTCTATCAGACCGTGACCACCGAGAACGTGGAGCACATCAACCAGTACACGTTCAAGAAGGTCATCACGCATTGCCCGCACTGCTTCAACACGATCAAGAACGAGTTCCCGCAGTTCGGCGGCACCTACGAGGTCCTGCATCACTCGCAGGTCATCGACGACCTCGTGCGGAGCGGACGGATCAAGCCGCTCAAGCCGCTCGCGGGTACCGTGGTCTTCCACGACTCGTGCTATCTCGGCCGCTACAACGGAATCATGGACGCGCCACGCCGGGCCGCGGCCGCCGTACCCGGCCTGCGCGTCATCGATCCGCCGAACGCGCGTGAGCGCGGCCTCTGCTGCGGCGGCGGCGGCGGTCATATGTGGATGGAGGTCAAGTCGGAGAAGCGCGTCAACATCATCCGCACCGAGGAACTGCTCGCCACCGGCGCCGGGACCGTGGCCACCGCGTGTCCCTTCTGCCTGGCCATGCTGGACCTCGGCCGCAAGGTGGCGGGTGCCGAGGAGCGACTGGCCGTGAAGGACGTGAGCGAGCTCGTCGCCGAAAGTCTGGAATGAGATCGCTCCTGCGCGCATTGCCGGACGTCGTCCGGCTCGTGGCTCGTCTCGCCACCGATCCGGTGCTGCCGCGGGCGGCCAAGGTCGCGCTGGCCGCGGCCGTGATCTATCTGATGTCCCCGATCGATTTGATTCCGGACTTCGTGCCGTTGGTGGGCTATCTCGACGACGCGCTCATCGCCGCCGTCGTGCTGGACGGAGTCCTCAACTTCGTGGACCGGGGCGTGGTCCTCCGCTACTGGCCGGGCTCGCCGGCCTCGCTGGAGAAGCTCGCACGCGCCGCGCGATTGCTGGCGATCTGGGTGCCGCGCCGGCTCAAGGCGCGCATTTTCGCGTCGCGCTGAGCCGGCGCTCACCGCCGGCGGGCTAGTTCGTCCGGTACGAAACCTCGGTGACGCTCCAATCCCCCTCGGGCTCCGAGAGACCCTCGGGCAGGGGGGCGCCCAGATGCTTCGCGTAGAGGCGGCCGGCGACGTCGCGCACCGTCTGTCCCGG
>Ga0207684_10000104_pt1 | contig 161447 bp, 147 predicted proteins | sample KBSK5501metaG_FD_184342 | JGI IMG/M metagenome (GOLD analysis project Ga0207684, IMG submission 184342) | Corn, switchgrass and miscanthus rhizosphere microbial communities from Kellogg Biological Station, Michigan, USA - KBS K5-50-1 metaG... | ecosystem: Host-associated > Plants > Roots >... | reverse complement strand
GTAGCGTCCAGTTGAGTGCCGGTCGTGACCTGATGAACACCGGTGGCATCACTGTGAGGAGCCACGCCGTTCGGCGGGCGAGCTTCTAATTAGGCCAACGGGGTGTGTCCGACCGGCACCACTGACTCTCGGGCGGGCAGGTCCGTAAAAAGGCAGCCCATTCGAGCGCCCGGGAGGTGGAGAGCCACGCCCTCGAGTCACTGGCGCCATATCAGTCTCACAGGGAGGTGGCGGCGAAGCCGCCGGAGGGGCTTAACAGTCTGGATTGGAATCGGGTCCCTGGCCTGCGATTGTCGCAGTGTGGCGCCACTCAAAACGGTGACCTCGCGGCGAATGCGCAAGACGATGGGCCATACCGAGGTCCGTGTCTGGGCCTGCCTGAAAGTGCGGCAGCTTGACGGGTGGAAGTTTCGCCGCCAACATCCGATAGGACCGTACTTCGTCGACTTTTGCTGTCCAGCCGCTCGGCTGATCGTCGAGGTGAACGGTCCGGCCCACGACGATGACACTCAATGGCGGCACGATGTCCGAAGACAAGAGTGGCTGGAGTCGTTGGGCTACCGCGTTGTTCGTGTGAATGTCTCCGACATCGATGACGACCTCACCGAAGTAACCGGCCGGGTCTACGCGGAGCTCCTGGAACGGGAGCGGATCGGCTTCACCCGCAAGCCCCTCCGTCGCCCTGCGGGCGACACCTCCCCATGAATGGGGAGGGCTACATGCAAGGCGCCGTAGATGTGGTCGAACCCGTACGGCTCGACCCAACCACTTAGGCGGGCTTCTCCTAAATCCCGACTGGTTCTCGGACCAGGATCACCGTCGTCCGGCCAGGCATGAAGTCCTGCTCGAGGATCAGCGTGCGGGTGATCTTCGTCCCGACGCCCAATTGCTCCCGCAGCCGTGCGTCCTCGTACGGAAACACGATGTCGCTGATCCGGCGAAACGCCGCGTCCAGGTCGGGAACGACCTTCTGGCTGCCGATCACGAGGATCAGATGACCGGCGCCGGAGGCGATCGGCCCGATCTGGCTGCCGCTCGCCGAGGTGATCACGATCTGCCCCGCCTCGGTCACCGCGTGGGCGCTGTTCACCATGACGTCTGGCGTCGCGCTCATCTTGTTGATCTCGGCCATCTGCGTCCGTCGGTCCATCTTCATGGTGCGCCGGCGGATGAAGTCATATCTCTCGTCCTCCATCAGCTCCTTGAACAGGCCGATGTCCTCGAGAGTCTTTGACTTGCCGGAGTGGATGCTCGCGCCCGCCGGGATTCGGCTGAGGACCTCGGTTTTCGCCTGCTCCGCGTTGTCGACGACCACGGCTTCGAAATTGCGGTCGCGCAACCGCTGGGCCAGCGCCTCTAGCTCCGCCGCCTCAATCACCGCCATGTCCCAACCCTTCTCCTTACAATAGTTGCTGTGTCAACTATAGACGAAGCAAGGGTTCAGGTCGCCACCTGGCTGAACCTACAGCAAGCCAACCGAGTCCTTGACGGTCTGCTTGACCGCAGCCTGCAAGCGGCAGCCGGGGTCTCGATGGCCGAATACGAGGTTCTGTTCCGACTCCAGGTCGCAGCAGGCCAGCCGCTGCAGATGGCGCAGATCGCGACCCAGCTCATCACCAGCCCCAGTGGGACGACCCGGATCGCCGACCGTCTGGAGCATGACGGCCTGATCACGCGCCGCACGCCGCACGAGAATCGCCGCGTCGTCGAGGTCAACCTCACCCCGCGCGGTCGCCGAGTCCTGGAGAGGGCAGACCGGGCCTTCCGCGCGGTCCTGCGCGATGCCTTCAGTTCAAACTTCACCGACCGGGAGATTGCGACGCTGCGGACCTTGATGCGCAAGCTTCTCGAGGGCAACGGCGCCTGGACCGACGCCAGGTGCGCGCCCGGGTTCAAGACTTGATGTAGTCCTCCCCGCTTGCGGGGAGGTGGCGGCGAAGCCGCCGGAGGGGCTTTCGTGCGCATCAGCGTCACGGAGGTCGACAGGGAACTGGGCGAGCTGACGAGCCGGATCGACTTGGATTTACGCGCAAGCCCCTCCGTCGCCCTGCGGGCGACACCTCCCCATAAATGGGGAGGACTACTTGAGCGCCGCCTTGTAGCGGTCGGCCGACCGGCGCACCGCGTCCTTGAGAGGTGATGTAGTCCTCCCCGCTTGCGGGGAGGTGGCGGCAAAGCCGCCGGAGGGGCTTTCGTGCGCGTCAGCGTCACGGAGGTCGACAGGGAACTGGGCGAGGTGACGAGCCGGATCTACGGTGATCTGGTCGGGTGCGAGCGACTTGGACTTACGCGTGAGCCCCTCCGTCGCCCTTCGGGCGACACCTCCCCATAAATGGGGAGGACTACTTAACCGCCGCTTTGTAGCGCTCGGCCGACCCGCGCACCGCGTCCTTGAGAGGTGAGGTAGTCCTCCCCGCTTGCGGGGAGGTGGCGGCAAAGCCGCCGGAGGGGCTTTCGTGCGCGTCAGCGTCACGGAGGTCGACAGGGAACTGGGCGAGGTGACGAGCCGGATCTACGGTGAGCTGGTCGAGCGCGAGCGACTTGGATTTACGCGTGAGCCCCTCCGTCGCCCTTCGGGCGACACCTCCCCATAAATGGGGAGGACTACTTAACCGTCCGCTCTTCGGGCGACACCTCCCCATAAATGGGGAGGACTACTTAACCGTCCGCCGTGCGGGCGACACCTCCCCATGAATGGGGAGGACTACATGCTCAACCTCTGATCGCTGCCTTGTAGCGCTCGGCTGACCGGCGCACCGCGTGCTTGGCGCCCGACCGTACGTTGCGATCCCACCAGGCGCCATAGATGCGGTCGAACTCGTACGGCTCGACCGCGGCGACGATCCTGTCCACCTTCGCCTCGGACAGCGGGATGTAGTTCGGGTAGCTGTACATGAAGCTCACCCAGTCGCGGTCCTGGGCCACCTGGAGGATGTCTCCGGCGAGAAGGGCGCCGGAGCCAGCCACGTGAAGCACGGTTCCTCCTTCGAAGTGACCGCCACAGCGAATCAACGTCATCCCGTCCCACAGCGGTCTGGTCTCGCCACTCCAGAACTCGATGCCCGGGTCGTTGCGCATGACCCACTGCCGGTCGGCCTCGTGCAGGTAGACGGGAGCGTCGAAGGCGTGACTCCACTCAACCATGCACGAGTAGTAGTGCGGATGCGAGATCGCGATCGCGCGAATCCCGCCGAGCGCGCGCACCGCCGACACAGTGGCGTCGTCGATCAGCGTGATGCAGTCCCAGAGCAGGTTGCCCTGCGGCGAGCGGACCAGCAGAGCGCGCTGGCCGATCGCGAATGACGGCTCGGTGCCGATGCCGGTCAGCCCGAGGTCGTCGCGAATCTTGTTCGTGTGCTTCTCGCGCAGCTCGTCGAGCGTCGTCCATCGCTGCCCGGACCAGCCGACGTACTGCCGCTCGTCCTCACAGATCGGGCAATGCTCAGGCGCCGAAGCGCTAGGCGCGAACTGTGTGCCGCACGTGGCGCAGATGAAGCAGTTCAGCTCTCGAACACCTCGCGCAGCCTGACCGCGAACTGCTTCGCGTGGCTCTCGAACCCGCCGTGCGCGCGCGGGAAGAAAGCCGGTTCATTGCCTAGGCGTCGTGCAAGCTCGAGCCCGCCCTCGTGCGCGATCTCGCCCCGCGACTGCTCGCCCACGCCGCTCACGATCCTGCACGGCGCACTCCGAAGCGCTTCGAAGTCGGGCTCGTAGAGGCCGATGGCACGCATCGTGTGGCCGAACCAGAAGTCCATGTTGCGCTGGAACATCGCCGCCTGCTCGAGCTGCTCGGGGGTCGGCTCGCCCTCCGCTGCGGGCGGCGCGCCGCCCTGGATGCGCGTATGTGCCATGAACTTGGGAAACGCGGCGCCGAGCCCGGAGGTTTTGTACGTCTCGACAATATCGATGATGTCCGCTCGGGCGCGCGCCGGATCGGGCAGGACCGCGGCCGCTGGGGTCTCGTGCGCGACCAGCATGTTGATCTGGTCGGGATGACACCGGGCGAGCTCGAGCGAGATGACGGCGCCGCCGCTGCTCGATAGCACGTAGGCCTTTTCACCCGTCACCTCCGAGATGAGCCGGTGAGCATCGTCGGCGTTGACCTCGATCGCACGCGCGTCGTCGAACGGTCCCTCCAGCGGGCTGTGCGACAGGCCGCGTGGGTCGTACCGCACCACCGTGAAGTACGGCGCGAGCTCGCCGGCGAGGTGGCCGAAAACGCTCGCGTCGGCGGGGCCGCCTGGAATCGTCAGCAGGACCGGACCTGATCCCTGGACCTCGTAGTGCAGCGTCGCTCCTGGAACTTTCAGAGTCTTCATGTCAGTCAGGACTGCGCCGGGGCGGGCGACTAATCGGTCGCCGCTCTTCGCACCTCCAGCATCTTCTTGACGATCGGGCTCGGCTCCCTCGGCTGCCACGCGCGATAGGCGTCGCGCAGCGGCACCGGCCACTCGACGTCGAGGTCCACGCGGGTACCAAACGCCGACGCGCCCGCCAGCACTTGAAGCGCCAGCTCCAAAACCCGCCTCTGCATCGCGTGGTCGCCTGGCATCCCGAAGGCGTGCCCGAACGGAAACTCGACCCCGACGATCCGCGGCGCCCGCCGCTCCTCCGCCACCGCCGGCATCATCGTCGCGGTCACGGTCGGAATTCCCCCCGCCTCGATCCAGCGTGCCAGCACGGGCACGTTGCTGCAGCAGTCGGGTCAAGCCGGAGCCAGGACGAGCCCGTCGACCTGCTGATCGCGTAGAAACGAGACGATCGCCGGCGCGGTGGTCTCGCGCCAGTCGACAAGGCGCCGGTCCTGGTAGCCCATCACCGCCACGTGGCTCTCGGCCGCTGCGCCGACGACGCCTTCCGAGACGAGCTGCGACAAAAGGCGCGCGGGCAGCGCGATCTCGGGGTCGGCCAGGAGATCCGCGTCGTTGATGTGCAGGTGCGCGACCCCGAGCGGGCCTTCGCGATCGGCGGGCATCGTCCTCCACGAGGGATCGCCCCAGTCCGGCTCGGCGCGCTCGCGGTCGAGATCGAACACGGGCTGGCGGCCTTCGAGGTAAAGCCCCGCCGATGACAACAGGGCGACCTTCGAGCCGGCGAGCCGCTTCGCAAACGGCGCCCACACCGGCGCCTCTTCACCTGGAAACGCGCCGCGCCCCTCATAGAAAGGACGGAAGCTGCGCGGCAGGAACCTGTAGCTGTCGACGACCACCTACTCGAACTCTGAAAGCGTGCCGCTGAGCACCGGCATCACGCCGCCGCCGACGTCGATGCGCTCGGGAATGTCGCGCGACTCACCGTACTCGAGCGCGATGTGGACGTAGCTCTGGCGGCCCATCTTCGTCCCCTGCTCGCTGACGATCGAGACCTTCGGCGCGCGCTCGACCAGACCGTACTTGACCGCGAAGGCCCCCAGCGGCCCGCTAGCCGAACCCGTGGCCGGGTCCTCGGCGATGTCGATCGCGAACATGCGGCTGTACAGACGGTCCGAGCCAACCATCGCGAACAGGAACACACCGTGCGCGCCGCTCCCTTTGAGCAGCTTCCGCACCCGCGCCGGGTCCGACACCGCGAGATCGACCAGGCCCGGCTCGCGCAGCGCCACGAAGAGGAACGCGTTGCCCGTGCTCGCGACCTGCGCCGGCACGTCGTGCACGATCGCGTCGTCCGCAACTCCGATCGCCGCCGCAACCTGCTTGTGCGGAAACACGCGGCCGAATGTCAGCGGTGGGTGCGTCATCCACACCAGCCCGTCAACGCAGCGCACCTTGACCGGCCCGACGTTCTCCTCGAGCGTGAACTCGTCTCCCTTCGCCAGGCCTTCGTGAGACAGGACCCACGCCGTGCCGATCGTAGGGTGGCCCGCGAAAGGCAGCTCGGTGCCGGGCGTGAAGATGCGCACGCGCGCGGCGTGCGCGGGATCCTCCGGCGGGAAGATAAACGTAGTCTCGGAGAAGTTCATCTCTCGCGCGATGCGCTGCATTACCCTCGGCGACAGATCGCGACCGTCGAGCACCACGGCGAGCTGATTGCCCGCCAGCGGCTTGTCGGTGAAGACGTCGACTATGCGGATCTGGCGATCAGACATGTCGTCGTCCCATGCGCTAGCAACTTCCCACTGCCGATCGCAAACAGCTTTCCCTCCGCGGTCGCGACGCTGCCGCCGCGATGCAGCACCGAGCCCTCGCAGCGGACGCGACCGGTGTCCAGTGTGATCGGGCGCACGAAATTCGTCTTCACCTCGAGCGTCGTGTAGCGCTCGCCCACGCCGAGGGTGGAGTGGACCGCGCATCCCATCGCCGAGTCGAGCAGGGTCATCGCGAAGCCGCCGTGGACGACGCCGATCGGGTTGTACAGGTACTCCCCGGGCTCGCCCTCAAAGGCCACCTTGCCTTCGTCGGCGCTGACGCCGGTGAAGCCCATCAGGTTGGCAATCGGCGGCGGCGGAAGCCGGCCCTCGAAGATCTCGCGCAGGATCTCGAGGCCGGTCTTGCCCGGAGCGTTCTGCATGACCACGAACGGGTCGTCCCACGTCACCGTGCGTACGCGCCGAGTCTCGGTTCCCATCTTCCTAACCTGAAAAGGCTGACAGCACCGCCAAAATTCCGAGGACAGCGATCGCCAGGCCGCTGACGGTGCCGATCCAGGCGACGACCGCCGGCGTCAGTCGTGCGCGCAAAGCCGAGGCGCCGATGACGAGCACGACCCACCATGCCGCCGAGCCCAGCAGCACCCCGACCACCACCAGAGCAGGCAGCGCCAACGAGCCGCCAGTGCCCAGGCCGAGCGTCGCCGCCAGGGCGGCGAACGAGACGATGGTGGCCGGGTTGGTGATCGTCAGCCCGAGCGTCGAAACGTACGCCCGGGCCAGGCCCCGGCCGCTCGGCGAGCTGGCGGGCTGCGCGGCCGGCGAGCGTCGCTCGAGCAGGATCCGCGCGCCCAGCAGCACCAGGACCGCCCCGCCCACCACCGCCAGCGGCCGCCGCCCGGCAACGAACGCAGCCGTCAGCGCGGCTACGCCAAAGGTGGCGATGAAGGCGTAGAAACCATCCGCGGTGGCGACTCCGAGTCCCGAGAGCAGGCCGGTCAGCCGGCCCTGCGTCAGCGTGCGCCTAACGCACAGGAAGAAGATCGGCCCCGGCGACGCGGCGATCGCAAAGCCCAAGGCAAAGCCCCTGAGCAAAAGGCTGAACACCGCATCTCCTCATGGCGCGGCAATTGTATAAAGACGCGGACGATGGCCGGCCGGCTCAACTGGATCTTCGCGGCGATACTCGTCGCCATGGCCGCGCTGCTCTTCCGCCATGTCTTTGGCGCCACGTGGAGCAACAAGTGCGACCCGAACAACGCGCGGTTCGACCTGATGAAGAATGATGGAGTGGTCGGATTCGCTCCTAACGACCAGATGTTCACCTGGGAGAACGACGGCCCCGACAACAGCTGGCTTTGCGCCGACGCCAACCTTTCGGTGAGCCACGTCGGTCCCAACATCAGGTCGATGTATGACGACACGCGCACCAACATGACCGCCAACGGCTGGGTGGATGAGGGCGGCACCGCCGATTTTGTGGTTTACGAGAAGGTCGTCGATGGCGTGACGCTCGACGCCACTGTGAGCAAGCAGCTCTTCTGGGTCGAGGTCGACCTGAGCGCACCGGGCCTGCACCCCGGCGAGTACGGCTTCGGGGGCTGACCAACCGCTTAACCACGCGGCGGTATCCTCTTGGCTTCGATGGAGTTCTTCCGCAATATCTGGCGGCGCAAGCTGCGCAGCACGCTGACCATTTCGGGCATCGTCATCGGCGTCTTCGCGTTGACGACGATGGGCGCGCTCGCGGAGAACTTCAATGCGCTCATCGATGGCGGCGTCAAGTATTTTGGCGGCAGCATCCAGGTCGGTCCGCCCGACGGCCAGGCGGCGGCCCTGCTCCCGATCTCCAAGATCGACGAGATCAAGAAGGTCGATGGCGTGCAGGCGGCGTTCGCCGGCTACCAGGTCCAGGCCAAGCCGGGCGGCGCGCTTGTGTTCAGTTTCGGCGTCCCGGACACGATCGTCGGCGCCGACCCGGAGGAGAGCAACTACAGCGCGCTCAAGCTCACCTACGCGCAGGGCCGCTTTGTCAGCAGCTCCTCGCGCGGCGAGGTGACGCTTGGGTCCACCATCTCGAAAGAGTTCAAAAAGAAGGTCGGCGACACCATCGACCTGCCCGTCAAGCCGGCCGACGCGAAGCCGGACTTCATCAACCACACCTTCACAGTCGTCGGGATCCTCAACGAGACCAAGACGGCGCCCGACTCCTTCGCCTACATCAACCTCACAGACGCGCAGATGTTGCTGAGCGACAGCCTGCCCGCCTCGCTTCGTGGCAGCATCGACACGAGCCAGATCACAGAGGGCATCACCGTGTACGGCAAGCCCGGAACCTCGCTGTCGGACCTGGACAAGATCGCCGACAGGATCAACGTCCAGGTCCCCGGAGTGAAGGCCCTGCGGCCCAGCGACCTGGTCAATGCGTTCAAGGCCGGCGGCCAGGTGTTCACCGCCGTTGCGGTCGCGGCGGCCGTCCTCGCTCTCGTCGTCGGCGGGCTTTCGGTCATCAACACCATGTTCATGGCGGTCTCCGACCGCGTGCGTGAGATCGGGCTCAAGAAAGCGGTGGGCGCGACGACCACCAACATCATGGGTGAGTTTCTGATCGAGGCCACGCTCATGGGCCTGATCGGCGGCCTGATTGGTTACGGCCTGGGCGTGCTCCTCGTAGTCGTACGCAACACGGTCTTTCCCGCGGCCGACGGTTCCACCCTGTTTCTCATAACGCCGACGCTGACCGCCCTCGCCATCGGGTTCGCCACCGTGTTGGGAGCCGGCGCCGGAGTGTTTCCCGCGTGGCGCGCCGCCAGCCTCGACCCTGTCATCGCGCTGAGGAACGACTAGATGGCGGGAGTTCAGCTTGTCGGCCTGACCAAGCACTACAAGCGCGGCAACGAGATCATCCGCGCCCTCGATGACGTGACGCTGGACATCGCGCCGGGCGAGTTCGTCGCCGTGATCGGGCGTTCGGGGTCAGGCAAGACGACGATGCTCGACCTCCTCGGCCTGCTGCTGAAGCCGACGGCGGGCAGCCTGGTCATCGATGGTGTCGAGACGACGCGGTTGAGCGACCGCGAGCGCGCCCACATGCGGGCGCGCAAGGTCGGGTTCGTGTTCCAGGAGTACAACCTTCTGTCGGGGCTGAACGTCTTCGAGAATGTGATGCTGCCGCAGCGGTACGCCAAAGACGGCGAGGCCGGCAAGAAGAGGGCGATGGACCTGATCGAGCGGGTCGGCCTGACCGACCGCATCACGCACAGGCCCACCGAGCTGTCGGGCGGGCAGATGCAGCGGGTGGCGATCGCGCGCTCGATGGTGAACCGGCCGTCGATGATCTTGCTGGACGAGCCCACCGGGGCGGTCGACACCGAGACGGCGCAGCAGCTCGTGGACTTGCTCAAGGTGCTGAACCGCCAGGAGGGCGTCACGCTCGTCCTGGTCACCCACGACCTGGACATCGCCGGCCAGGCGACGCGGCACATCCGGCTGAAGGACGGCAGAGTCCTGTCCGACGAAAAGGTTGGAGAGCCGGTAACCGTCTAGTACCCTGCGCGTTAGGTAACCCGATGGCCCGCCGCCTGCTTACGTTTGTTGCCGCCCTGGCCGGCCTCCTGGTGGCCGCCTTGATCGCGGGTGGAGCCTATATGGCCCTGAAGGCCCCCCTGACCGCGAAACCGAACAGCAACCTCGCCCCGGAGAACTGCTCCCCCGGACCTTGCTACACCCTTAACGGCTTCACGATCTGGATCTCGAACGTCAAGGTCACCAACGACGTCGTCCGCATGACGGTCAAGTTCCAGAATTCATCGTCGGCGACGCACGCCGCGCCGGAGGACCTGACGCTCATCGACGAAGCACGCCGCCAGTCGACCCCCATCACCGACTCGCCCGGGTGCAAGTCGTTCGCCCGCCACGATTTCAGCGGCGGCGCCTACTTCGGACCCATCGACGTCTGCTTCAGGGTTTCCAACGCCACCCCGCCGTTCATCCTCCACTGGACGCCCGACCTCGGCGCATTCTGCTGCCAGAAGGACATCACGATCTGGCCGACCTGAGCGCCAGGGCCCTCTCAGGGAGATTGGTGATGATGGCCTCGACCCTTTTGTCTTTCATGAAGCGCTCCATGAGCCGTTTGTCGTCGACGGTCCAGACCCACACCGGCTTGCCGCTGTCGTTCAAAGTTTGCTCGTCGGCGTAGCGCTGGTCGAGGGTGACAAAGTCGATCGGGCTGACCCTGACCTGCGGATGGTCGCGCTTGATGACCTCGGCGGAGGCGTAGAAGTCAGGCGTGACGACGACAGGATGAGTCAGCGCTTGCTCTAACAGCTGGACCTCGAAGCCTCTCTCTTTGAGGTCGAGGTGCAGTCCGACGCTCGGCGGCGTACGCGCGAGCACCTCGTCGAAGGTGATGTAGCGCCTGCCGGCCTCGATCGGGTCATGGGCCAGCACGATGAGGCCCTCGGGGGTGCGCCGGATGTCGAGCTCGATGAAGTCCGCGCCTGAGTTCAGGTGGCGTGGGTAGCCATCATGCGCGCTTACGATCACGGCTAGATCATGGCAACGGTGGTCGTGACCGGCGCGACCGGCGCGGTCGGCTCGGCGACGGTCGAAGCGCTGGCCAAACGCCGAGCGCAGGTCATCAAGCTCTCGCGGCCGTCGTTTGACCTGTCGTCGCTCGCGTCGGTGCGTGCCGCCGCGCGGGAGCTGAACCGCTCCGGTCACATCGACGCGCTGCTGCACATCGCGGGTGTGTACGTAACGCGGTTTCAAAAGTCGGCGGACGGGCTGGAGCTCATGCTCACCGTGAATCACCTCGCGCCGTTTCTGTTGACCAACCTGCTGCGCGACCGGCTCGCCGGCGGCGGGCGCGTGATCATGGTCGCGGCGCCATCCTCGACCAGCGTCGATATCGCGCGCCTGATGGACCGCGGCCGCTTCAGCGCATTTCACACCTTCGGGGCCACGAACGCCGCGAACCTGATGTTCACGTTCGAGCTGGCGCGCCGCGCCAAGCGCTGGGACGTGCGCGCGAACGCGTTTCATCCGGGCCTGGTGCGCTCGGAGCTGATGCGCGAGGCGTCGCGGCCGGTGCGGCTGACGGCGCGGCTGTTCTCGCGTCATCCCGAGCGGGCGGGGCAGGACCTGGCCGAGCTGGCCCTGTCCCCCGCGCATGAGGGGACGACTGGGTGGTTCTTCCGCGGCACAAAGCGCATCGACCCGCCGAAATCGACCCTGGACATCGGCCAGCAGTCGCTGCTGTGGCGCCGGAGCGCCGAGCTGGTGGAGCTCGAGGGCGGCTTCTAGACATGCTCCCTCTCCCCTCTGGGGAGCAATCAGCAGGCGGGCGCGCGGCAGCGCGCCGTCCTGCCCGCGCTTTGCGCGCAGGGCTGGGGTGAGGGGCAACAATCTCCATCCCGCGTTCGCTCGACGTTCACAGGTCGCTCATAACTCCTGGGAAGGATGAGAGGCAAGCAGATCTCATTCACACAAAAGGAGTGGAGTTACATGCGACGCGGATTCGGTATCGCGGGATTCCTGGCGACAGTGATCCTGCTCGTGATCGTGGGCGTGGTCGCCTACAACATCGGCTGGTCGGACGGTGTGAACACCCACCTGCCGGCTGCGACCGCGACCCAGGGCGACGGCGCGCCCGCGTACTACTACGGGTACGGGTTCCACCCGTTCTTCGCCGGTTTCGGAATCCTGTGGTTCCTGCTGATCCTGTTCGGGATCTTCTGGCTGTTCCGCATGGCGTTCTGGGGATTCGCCGGCCGCCGGATGATGATGGGCCGGGGCGGTTGGGGCTACGGACCTCGCCGCTGGGGCTCCTTCGAAGAGCGGGCCCAGGAGTGGCACCGCCACCAGCATGAAGGCGGATCGAGCCCAGGCAGCACGCCACCTCCCCCCACCGACACGCGTTCGGTCTAGGGCGTGATGCCGCCACCTAGGATGGTCGCCGTGGCGACCATCCTCGTGGTGGACGACGAGCCGCGGATCGTGCAGCTGGTCCGCGACTATCTCGAGCACGGTGGGTTCACCGTGCTCACCGCTTCTGACGGGCCGTCGGCCCTGCGCTCGGCGCGCACTGGCCGTCCGGACCTGGTCGTCCTGGATCTTGGCCTACCGGGCCTCGACGGCCTGGACGTCGCCCGCTCCCTGCGACGCGACGGCGAGGTGCCGATCATCATCCTGTCCGCGCGGACCGAGGAGTCGGACAAGCTTGTCGGCCTGGAGCTCGGTGCGGACGACTACCTGACCAAGCCCTTCTCGCCCAAAGAGCTGGTGGCGCGCGTACGGGCGGTGCTGCGCCGCGCCTCCGACGCCGCCGAGCCCTCTGAGATCATCCGCGTCGGCTCGGACGTGGAGCTGGACGTGCCGCGGATGGAGGCCCGCTTCGGTGGCCGTCGCGCGGACCTGACCAAAAGCGAGTTCCAGATCGTGTCCGCGATGGCGCGCCAGCCGGGCCGCGTGTTCACGCGCTCGCAGCTGCTTGACGCCGTGCGCGGCGTCGCGATCGAATCGTACGAGAGGGCGATCGACGCGCACATCAAGAACATTCGCCGCAAGATCGGCGCGCAGTACATCGAGACCGTGTTCGGCGTTGGCTACAGGTTCGCGGAGGCGGCGGAGAGGTCGTGAGGGCGGGTGGCGGACGCAGCCGCTGGCGAGGCTGGGATTCGACCGCCTGGCCGGCGACGACGCGCCGGCCGCGGTGGTGGCCGGAAGGCGAGCCGTTTCCTCCTCAGCGGCGGTACCGGCCGTACGGCCCGCCGACATTCATCAGGCTGATCGGCTGCTTCTTCCTGACGTTGTTTGTCGTCTCGCTGATGGCCGGCGCCACGGCGGGCGCCATCTTCGGCCGTGGAGGGTTCCATCCGGGGTTCGCGATCGCGGTCTTACTCGTGATCGTCCTCGTCGCGGCGGTGTCGTTCGGCGGGGTGAGGCGTATGACGCGGCCGATGAACAACCTGATCGAGGCCGCGCGGCGGATCGAGTCGGGCGACTACTCGGCGCAGGTGCCGGAGTGGGGTTCGTCTGACATCCGCTCGGTGGCGCGAGCGTTCAACTCGATGTCGGCACGCCTGAAGTCGATCGACGAGCAGCGTCGGTCGTTCCTGGCCGGCGTGACGCACGAGCTGCGCACTCCGCTCTCGATCATTCGGGGCCAGGCGGAAGCGATCAACGACGGGGTGTACCCCGCCGACGCCACCCACCTGGCACCGATCCTGGACGCGACCCAGACCCTGGACCGGTTGGTCGAAGACCTGCGCACGCTGGTCCTGACCGACGCCGGCAACATGGTCCTCCACGTTGAACCAACCGACCTCGGGGCGCTGGTCCGCGACACCGTCGAGTCGTTCCGTCAGCAGGCCGAATCGAAGGGTTTGACTCTGACGGCGGAAGTTGCCGAAGGAGCGCCGCCCGTCGAGGTGGATCCGGCACGCATCCGCCAGGTGATCGGCAACCTCCTCTCGAACTCGATCCGTCACACGCCATCCGGCGGCTCGATCAGAGTCGCCGTCTCCGCTCCGGCGACAGTCGCGGTCACAGACACCGGCGAAGGAATCCCGCCGGAGCTTCTACCTCACGTCTTCGAGCGGTTCACCAAGGGCCCGAATTCAACGGGCAGCGGGCTCGGTCTCGCCATCGCCCACGACATCGTCTCCGCTCACGGCGGCCGATTGAGCCTGGAAAGCACATTCGGCAGCGGCACCTCCGCGACCGTGACCATCCCCGTCGCGTAGATCAAGCCCAACGCGAATTACTAGCGGTTGGTCTCCCGCCGAACGAACAGCGTCGTGCCGGCGACCATGAATGCGACGAACATCGCGGCCAGCACGGCGATGTTGGTCTCCGGGCTCAACAGCACGACCCGGCCGTACTCCGGAGTGCCCGCGAAGACCACGCCTCGCGCCAGGTCGATCACATAGCGCATCGGCGAGAGCAACGACAGCACGGCCAGGTACCACGGCAGGACGTTGATCGGGCTGATCATGCCAGCCAGGAAGTACTGAGGGAGGAAGACGAAGTTGAAGATCTGGTTCGAGGCCCTGACGTCGGACATGGTGTTCAGCAGGAGCAGACCGAATGCGCCGCCCATGAAACATGAGAGCAGCGCCACCGGCGCCAGCAGGGCGATGTGCATCGGGGTCAGCGGCACCCTAAGCACCAACGCGAAAAGCACGAACGGAATCACCTGCACGATCGCGACCAGGGTCTCACCCAGGATCTTGCCGAAGACGATCGAGTAGCGAGACACAGGCGAGACGAACACCTCTTGAGCGAAATCGTTCTGCCGATCCTCCATCAGCGACGTGAGCCCCTGGGCGGTGGACTGGAAGAGCGTCATCCCCAAAAAGCCGGTAAACGCGAAACCAATGAAGTTGAAGCCCACCGACTTGCCAAGGTTGAGCTGGAGCGTTCCGCCGAGCAAGAAGATCATCGTGAACGGAAAGATCACGGCGGCGACGAGCCGGCCCGGGTCGCGAAAGAACTTCAGCAGGTCGCGGCCGGCGATCGCGGACATGGCGTTCAGCTCAGGCATCTTCTTCCGCCAGAAGCCTGATGTAGGCGTCCTCGAGCGTCGCCGATTCAGTCCTCAGCATCGTGAGCGGCTGGTCGATCGATTTCACCACCTCGTAGGCGGTACGGCCGGACAGGCGAACCACGAAGTGGCCGTCCTCGCTGAAGGGCACCTCGAGCGCGCGGAGCCGGGACCGCAGCGAGCTGCGGTCGGCCGCGTCGATGTGCAGGGTCTCGTGAGTGAGGTCTGACTTCACCTCGTGCGGCCGTCCCATCGCGATCACACGGCCGTGGTCGATGATGCAGACGCGGTCGGCATCCTCAGCCTCATTCAGCTGGTGTGTGGTCAGGCAGATGGTGATGTCGTTCCGCTTGCGCAGGTCACCTATGTACTGCCACAGGTTGCGGCGGCTTGCGGTGTCGAGCCCACTGGTCGGCTCGTCGAGGAACAGCACCCTCGGGTGGTGCATGAGCCCGCGGATGATCTCCAGCTTCCGACGCATCCCGCCGGACATCCGGCGGACCGGCTTGAAAACCTCGGCGCCCAGCCCGACGACATCGGCCAGATCTCCGATTTGCCGCCGGTAGGCCCCCGGCATCAGGCGGTATATCGGCCGGTATGGGTACAGGCCATACAGCACGGCGTGGAACCGGACGTTCTCCTCCCCCGTGAGGTTCATGTCCAGCGACGGGTTCTGAAAGATGATCCCGACCTCGCGACGCACCTGGCTCGCCTCGCGCACCACATCGTGCCCGGCGATCTTCACGGTGCCGGAGGTCAGCCCGAGTGTGGTCGTGAGGATCGAGATGGTGGTCGTCTTGCCGGCCCCGTTTGGCCCAAGCAGCGCGAAGAACTGTCCCTGCTCTACGTCGAAGCTGACACTGTCGACCGCGTTCACAGTGCCCTTCCGGTACCGCTTGACCAGGTCGCGAACCTCAATCGCGAGCGCCATCGCAAGTGAGCTTATGTCGTCGGAGGGGCCCTGATACGTGCGACTAAGTACGATCGTGGTGCTCGGTCAACGTCATGCCTGAACAGACTCTCGATCGGATCCTGACCGAAGAGGTCGCCACGAGAAGTCGCCAACCGGGCAGCCAACCTGATGAGAAGGAAGAGTGACGAATGAAGCTGGTGACCTTTCGCGCGGACGGTGGAAGCAAGATCGGTGTCCTGAGCCGGGATGATCCGGACAGGGTGGTCGAGGTGGACGGGCCGCGTGACATGCTTTCACTCATCGACGCGAGCGACGAAGGCCTCGCCTCGCTCGGTCAGGACACCTCGTCCGGACGCGGCCGCATCCATGACCTGAGCGGCATCGAGCTGCTGCCGCCGATACCCCAGCCGCGCGGCAACGTGATCGCGATCGGAAGGAACTACGGGAAGCACGCTGCCGAAACCGCACGCCTGGAGGGTCGCGAGCCAAGCCCACCGACGATCTTCACCAAAGCGATCACGTCCCTCACCGAACCCAACGCTGACATCGCGATTGACCCCTCCATCAGCGACAAGATCGACTGGGAGGTCGAGCTCGCGGTCGTGATCGGCAAGGCAGGCGCCAACATCAAGCGTGAGAACGCCCGTAAGCACGTCTTCGGCTACATGGTCATCAACGACGTGACGGCGCGTGACATCCAGAGCGACTGGGGCGGGCAGTACTTCAAGGGCAAGAGCCTCGACCGCACGTGCCCGACCGGGCCGTGGATCGTCACCGCCGACGAGCTTTCAGACCCGCAGTCGCTCGGTCTGTGGCTGCGCCTCAACGGCGATGTCAAGCAGGACGGCAACACGCGGGACATGATCTACGGCGTCGACGCGATCATCGAATGGGCCTCGAAGGGCATGACCCTGCTGCCCGGTTCGATCATCGCCACCGGGACGCCCGACGGCGTGGGCTTCGCGCGCACGCCACCTGAATTCCTACAGCCGGGCGACGTGATGGAGACCGAGGTCGAAGGGATCGGCGTGCTGCGGAACCGAATCGTCGCTGCGGGCCGAGACTAAGAGCAAGGCGAGGTGCCACCGACTCGCCAGGAAAAGAAGTGACCCCAACGGATCGCCTCTCCGGCTTCGGAACCAGCCTTGCGACCAACTCCGACTCCGGTGAACGTGTCCCTCGGGGCCATCACTCACAGTACTCCACTACCAACGGTTCTGCCCGCGCATCTTTTTTCCGTAGCCTGGCTACTCAGGAGGTTTGGGGTGGCAATCGGACATTCGGTTGACGTGGTCAACGAGCCCGGCCGGGGCTGCTCGCTGATATTCCGCAGCCGCATTCCGGCGAGTTCTTACGTGCTCCGCACACCGACCAATTGAGGTGTATGGTGGCTACAGCGGATCGCTCCCCAGCCCGTTACATCTTTGAGCTGAAATTGGCGGAAGTGCCGAGCGGTCCGCTTAACTCCAAGCTCATGATGTTTCGCCCGCGACCAGGTCCCGTATCGAGTCGCGCGGACGGCGGTGTCAGTGTCCTACGGCTACCGACGTCGCTTTCTGAGGAGTCGATTGGTCCCGGCGCGCTTGCGCTCCCGGACCACGCGGCCGGCCGAGGCCTGGTCACTGGCACTTACCACGAGCTTGCGCGGCCGGCCAGGAGGGCGACGCGTGCGCCGGAAGGCTTCCAGATCGTCCGGGAGAATGGCCCAAACGATTCCCACTTTGATTCCGTACAGTCGCTGCCTCAGCAGCATCCGGCGTACGTACGCCTCCGATGAGTTGAGCTCGGCGGCAGCCTCGGCGACGGATAGCAAGCGTGGGCGCTCGATTCGCGGAATATTAGCACGCGGCCGCAACCATTTTCTGCTATAGTGGCAACTGTTCTGGACTGAGTCGGGGGCCGGTAACGGTCCTCGCGGTTGCCGGCCTCGGATGGCAGTAGCCTTCTTGGCCCTCCGCCTCGCGGTACTCCTCAGGAGGAGACGCAATGACCGAATCCAAAGACACGACCGCCCGTTTCGTAGCCGCGTTCAATGCCCACGATGAGAAGGTGCTGAATGAGCTGCACTCCGACGATATCAAGTTCAACGCGCCGGGAGGCTTCAAGGCGACTAACGCAAAGGACGCCACCGCCTATGCCATGACCTGGTTGAAAGCCTTCCCTGACGGCAAGATGAAAGTCCGCAGCGAGATCACCAGCGGTCCCTGGGTCGTCCAGGAGATCTTGATGGAAGGCACGCACACCGCCCCGCTCGAGAGCCCGGCGGGCCCGATCGCGCCGACCTACAAGAAAGTGGTCGGATACGGAGTCCAGCTCCTCCGGGTCGAGAACGGAAAGATCGCGGAGGCCCGTATCTACTTCGACCAGCTCGACCAGCTGACCCAGCTCGGTCTCATTCCTGCGCCGATCGCGGTCTAACGACCGATACCGATGCTTTGGACCCGGCCCCCATCGGGGCCGGGTCTTTTTGTGTTCGCCATGATCCTGGGCGCCCTGATCGTGTTTTGCGCTCGGGGCGGCCCGACTTCTCCAGGTTCGGATGGTGGCAGGCCGGGCACGCCGACAGGGCACTGGGCCAGAGTCTCCGAACCCATGCACTGGCTAGTCGCCCGTACGCAAGCCTAGACTCGAGCAAGCTGGTGAGCGAGCACAACGGGGAGGTTGGCGCTGCACTGACCCGGTTGGTAGCTACCCTGGAAAAAGTCAGCCTGGATGGCCTTCAACCCCAAGACCGTGACCTGGTCGAGCAAGCCCTGGTTGCAGCAAGGGCCGCCCTCGAAAGAGCTACGTCCCGAGATGAACCCTTTCCCCAGGAGGACTGAGGAGGGCTCGGACGCCTGCCGTTGGCTCGGGACAACAGTGTGTATGACTGTGACCTCGGTGTGTATGATCATTTCGTGGCAACGCACGTGAGGAAGAACATCACGCTTCCCCGTTCGCTCGACGAACGAATCCGCAGGGCCGCGCGCAAACGAGGCACTTCGCAGAGTGGGCTCATCGTGCAGCTTGTAGAGAAAGGTCTGGCCGCTGAAGCTGGTCAGGTTGACCGCGTGCTGGCGTTCGCTGGAGTCCTCCGCGGTCCTCGAGACCTATCCGAAACCATCGACGAGACGGTGTATCGCCCCTGAGCTCTCTCGCGGACACCGGGCTTCTGATCGCAGCCCTGAATCGTGGTGATCGCCACCATCGCTGGGCGATCAACGCAATAGAGGCTCAACGAAGGCTACAGGCTCCCTTGGTTGTCCCTGAGGTAGTCGCTGGCGAAGCCTTTACCAAACTGCGATACGACCGTCGCATCAGCGGCCGCGGCGACGCCAGGCCCGCTCTCACAGTCTTCGGTCTGCTCGAGACAGGCCGCAAAGTCTTTGAAGTCAGAGGCATGCCAGATGAATCTCTTCGGCGGTCAGTGGCTCTATTAGCCAGATATGTCGACCAGTCCTTCTCATGGGTGGACGCGATCGTCCTCCTGAGTGCCGATGATGATCGCCGGGTCGAGAGGCTTTGGACGGTCGACTCGAGTCTCGCGGCTTACCGCTTCTCACATCGCGTTGCTGTGTCGACGCCTAGCGGCTGATTCTGCGCGCGCACACAGGGATCGGGCGAGGGCAGCCTTGGAGCACCACACTGCGGGCTTCTTAGCCCAAACGCGCATGACCAGGGCGGCGCGCTGCTACTTCGCGATGACTCGGTCGATCGCTCGGATTGCTCGCGAAACGTAGGTCGGGAGTAACGGGTTGTCTTGTGGAATCGCGAAGGGTGCCTCCAGGCTGGGATGTGAGTAGACCATCTCTTGGGCCCGTCCTTGCCTGCTGGTGAAGCCAGCCGAATGCAAAAGGCTGTCTAGGTCCCGCGGCCTGACATTTCGACGCGCAGTTCTCAAATGCTCGAGCCTTTCCTCGAAGTCGTGCATGAACCGAGTCTATCGGTCGATAGTTCGAATAGTGCACCGTGTGGTCGGTGCTGGATCGCCACGCGCGGTCAATCCCGTTCGCGACTTTCAGGCAATACGCCCCGTCTCCCGCGACAGCGAAGTCGACCCCAGCGAGACCGATTTGGAGCGGGACACGGGGATTCAAGCCCCGAGTACCAATCAGCCAGTCAAGTTCAGTTATCGACTCGGTTGAAGACTAGAAGCGCCCGTCTCTTTCGGCACCGGTCAACAGACGTATTCGTTACTCCTTCAATCGGCGGACGGTGAGCGGCCGTACCTCGGCGATGCGGTCAAAGTCACCGTCCACGTGGACCACTCCGAGGCCGTGATGCAAGGCTGTCTCGGCAATAAGCAGGTCCGGTATCGGAGTTCGATGCCACATTCCATGGTGATGAGCGAGGTCTCGCTGTAGCTCGAGAGCCCGCGCCACAAGGTCGGGTGGAGCATCGACCGAGTCGAAGCTCGAGTGCAACTCTGTCTTTAGCTCGTCGTAATCCTTGCTGGAGCGAGCCGAGTACAGCTGTTCCAACTCCCCGACCGGGCAGATGTACAACGAGCCGAGCAGCTCGTCGAGCTGTCGACGGACACGCGGATTGGTGACCCTGCCAGCTGCGCTCTTATCGAGCACCCAGCCGGCTATCGCCACATTTCCTCCGAGTTCAACACCTTGATGTCAGCGTGGACGCTCAAGCGCTGAAGGTAGGCGCGCTGCTCTGCGGCTCGCCTCGTACGATCGCCCTCCCCCGTCTGAACCGCACGTCTAAGAGCTTCCTCGACTGTTTCCCGAGTGGTTTTCGCACCGAGAGCCTTCTTGGCTCTGGCGACGAGATCCTGATCCAACTCTATCGTCGTCCTGCGCACCATGCATGCATACTAACAGAGCGGTATGTACATCAAATTCATAGCATCTTTCGGGCTAAGGTCAACCGGCATCCCTAACCATCGGGATGCCAATGCTATTTGCCGCTAAAAACTGCGCCTGACATCGAGAACAAGCACGCGTAGGTACCCCTGGAGGGGGATCACAGGCTGCTGGCGGGCACAGTTTCTCGTTGCTAGCAGCTTTGACGCGGAGTCCGTTCGACGTACACATTCCTGGGTCCTGAAGCTCGCCAGCTTCTAGATGCGACCGCCTGCCGCTGCGAGCCTCAGGGGGCGTCGGCAGTGGCTGTCAGCAGCACACCGGTCGATGCCGCTGCGGCCGCGTTGGTCATGTCGATCAACTCCAATGTTGGAGGAGGGGTTGCCAGCTTCGTCGATGCGGCTTCTCGCTTGCGTATCCCGACCGAATCCTCGATGGCAGCCAACCGCGTCTCCGACGAACGGAGCTGGTCTCGTATGTCGCGCAGTAGATCGTCCTGGAGCTGCTGGCTGGATGCGTCGATCCATAAAGAAGTGAGGCGGCTGGAAGCGGCGGTGAGCAGGCCCAAGCCTACGAAGATCACGAGGCCGGCGACGATCTGGCCCTCATAGCTGACTGCCTTCATCGGGCCGTAGCCAATGGTGGTGCTGGTTGTGAAGGCCAGGAATAGAGCGTCGGGAAAGTTGTGAACCGTGCTCCCGGGTTGGTTTAGTTCCGTCACATAGAACGCGTATCCCGCGAGCAACCAGAATATGAAAACCGTGGCCGCCAGCAGCCGTAGGCCAGCAGAGCTGGATGCATCGCCCTTATCAGACGCAAGTCTCTTTATGAAGCCAGCACTGTTAAAGACTCGGAGTAGCCGAAGAAGTCGCAGGAGTCGGAGCGGCCCAATTGCCGGAAGGCATGTGACAAGGTCGATCCAGTGATCTCGCACATATCTTCGCGGACTCGAGTCGTCTAAACAGCGAAGCAGGAACTCCAGGAAGAACAGACCTGAAAGAACCCAAACGACGTTATCGGCGGCGTTCCACGAGCGCGGATCTTGGAAGAAACCCAGAACGACGTACACGATCGTCAGAATGGCCATCGCGACGTCCCATTTCTGACGGTGGTGCCCGACGAACTTACTCAAGCGTTGGCCTAAGACAGGGCGCCATCTAGACGACGGTATTGATTCGTCAGGTCGGGACCGCTTGGTCATTCCTGGCGGCCGTTCGGTGTCCAACCTAGTGTGCTCCAGGTCCAGCGGCGCCCAGATTCCCCGTCCACCAGTGGACACCGCCATGGCTAGAACAGGTACCACTGCGATGCTGGCTAAACGACCAGGTGCCGTCCGCGCAAACCGCGGAAGCCCCCGCCGCTTTGGCCGCAGCATAGGGATCCGCTGGTGGCGTAACAGCCGGCGGCACGGGCGGCACGACAACGGGTGCGGCAGCCGGAGACGGTGTGACGACTGCGACAGCAACAGGACTCGCGACCGCCGTTGCGGTTGAGGTGACGGGCGACGAGGCAGCATTGTTGTCGCCTGCTGCACCGGCATCGCCGCAGGCCAACAGCAGAGTGAGGGCGGGCACGATAGTGAGCAGGAGTCGGGTCAGTCGCTGCATTTCCGCTCTCATCAGCCGAGGCTAGGGAGCGTGTTCGCGATCCATCGCGTGCCATCCCAGCGCCACACTCCATCAGGCGACACCAACGGATCGGGAGTGCTGCCCTCCGACTTAGTAACGTCGTGTGCCGGATCAACTGGTTGGGTCTGGTCAGGCATCACCAGTTGCACCGGGACATTCGGCGGTTCGGAAATTCCGCTTCTCAGAACTGCTGTCAGAGGCAAGGCCGAGACCGGCTCATCAGAAGTCAGCACGGAGGCGATGGCGCCGTCTCGATTACTCGTGGGATACCAGTCGGGATATGGCTTGGGAGGCGCAAAGCTAAAGTCTCCAGACTCCATGGCGCTCTTTGAGGCCATCACCTCCGGAAAGCTCGGATTGATCGCGTAGAGCCGCTCCAGGTCAGCGATCCCCAGACGTCGATCGCCCGTGAGGTAACGCCCAACGGCTCGAAGGTAAAGGCACGACTGAAGCGCAAGTTCCAGGGTCCTTTTTTGTAGAGGTGCGAGATTGACGAAGGCCAACGCCTGACCCGGCTCGTTCTTAATCAGGTACGCGGTGGCCAATTCACTGAGCACCTCTCCCTCGATGGTCTCGCCGAGCGGATTCGTGCGCATGTGTTCGAGACGTGGAATGGCCTCATCGGCGCGGCCCGCACTGAGCAAGCAAGCCACGTACCTCCGCTCTGCCTGCCAATCAGCCTGAACGTGAAGGATGCCGGCGTAGGCTTCTGCGGCATCCTGATAACACTGATGATCTGTGAACCAGCCAGCACACGCCCGCAGCGTTTTGAGTCCGTGGGGGTCAATTTCCAAGGCTTGGTTAAGGAGATCAACCGCCGAGGCAGGTTCAGCGACGACGGCCTGCTTGATGATCCGCGTGGCGAGTGAGTCAGGCTGTCGCCTCCTATACCAAATCCAAGCGCCCACTCCAATCGCGGCGGGGATGAGAATCAGGCCGTACGTGACTACGGCGAGCGCGAGCAGAACCAGAACGCCTAACGCATACAGGCATCCCTTGTAGCTAGTTGCCGATGCGGGCCCGATGTAAGTCGACCGGATTGGGGCCGCGCGGCGCCGAACGCGACGACCGCCGCTCGCCGTTTTCGTGTAGTAAACGCCGCTACCCGGTATCCCGACCGTAGCTCGTAGACGCCGACGGCCACCGATGGTAACGCCAGCACCCCGACCGCCGAAGCGCAGGCTTGGACCAGAGCGAGAAAGATTCAGAGTTAGGCCGGGAGCCAGCTTCTTGCGGCGGAAAAGGCGAAATCCACTCAAGCGCTGGTCACCTGCAGACCGTGCCCGGGTCGAGGTAATAAAGTCAGCAACAACCCGTCAGCGCCTTTTGGGCGCCTTGCCGCCCGATGTCCAACGGCGCCCTTCTACCGCGACATAGAGAGCAAAGCTGGAGCGCCACCGGCGCGCTTGCGCGCCGGACATTCAACAGGCGACCCGTCTTCCGCGACATCGAGCCTGAGCGAAATGAAGGCGAGGTGGAGCGCCACCGGCGCGCTTGCGCGCCGGACTTTCACGTGGCGACCCGTCTCCCGCGACATCGAAGTCGAGCGCAGCGAGACTGAGATGGAGCGGGAGACGGGGTGCGAGGCCCCGAGTACCAAGCAGTCGGTCGAGTTCATTTATCGTCTAGGTTGATCGGCGCCTAGCGTTTGGTTCGAGTCCATCGGGGCCCACCATCGCTTCGAACTCAACCGGGCCGCCCAGGCGATCGCGTTGGTTCCGCATAAGGTCGAGGTCGTCCAAACACCAGCTTCAACACGCATCCGGCTGGCTCAACTCCACCAGGCTCGCTGAGGGAGCCACTATCAATCCTCATCTCGGTGGTCAAAAGCGCCCGGTCGCTGGCTTCGGCCCTCTCGGGTTTCGACGAGTAGTTCGTGAGTACGCCCAGACGTCGAGCCCGGCTCGAGGTTATCGGATTCGCCCGCTCCGGCCTGAGCCGCCGGAGTGTCGCTCGGCACGACCTGGCCGGGCCCACCCGTCGTTCGTTGGTGGCGAGTCCCTAAGAACGGGCCGAGGCTCCGGACGTTCCTATGTCAAGCGGGTTTAAGCTTTGCCCAGTACCAATCAGTACAGCCTGAGTCCCACCACGGCGTATTGGAGTGCTGAAATGGCAATGCTCCAGTCGAGGTGAATCCCAAGAGCGCAGAGTCGCCATTCGGGCTTTGAGTGCAATTGCCAGACAGGTCATAGAGCAAGACGGCGTCAGCCTTGCTGTCTCCGTTGAAGTCTCCCGCTATCGGTTTGGATACAGCCCAAGACACGCCTCCGCATGTGCTGTCCCACCACTTCTGCCAAAGCTGGAACTGAGATCCAGTCGATACCGAAATCAGCCAGGCAGAGTCGGCTGCGTGGCCCGAACAGCCAGACGAGAAGTCGTACAAGACGCCGACATCGACAATTGCATCGCCGGTAAAATCGCCCGACACCAACTTGGACTGACTCCAAGCGAGTCCATTGCACTGGCTGTCCCACCAAGTCGTCCACGGACTAAACAGCGACCCGGTCGATAGGAACGTGAGGTAGGCGGCATGCGATGCGCACCCCGGCGCGCTGTAGTCATAGAGGGCGGTGACGTCACTCCACCGATTGTCCGGGCCGCCTGGCTGATGGAAAAGGCCAGAAGCAATCTGTGCGTGCGTCCATGCAAACCCATTGCAACTGCTATCCCACCAACTGGTCAAGTTATTGAACTGTGAACCCGACGACGTAAAAGTCAACAAGGCTGCGTGCGATGGGCATGGTGCCGTCGAATAGTCATAAAGAATCGTGACGTCGGTGGTTGCTAGCCCGCGAAAGGCTCCGGCGGCGACCTTAGACAGGGTCCATGCGACGCCGTTGCAACCATTGTCCTTCCACGCCGGACCGGATTGGAAGAGCGAACCTGTCGAATGAAATACGAGCCATTCGGTATGAGAGGGGCAGCTATTGGACGAGAGATCGTAGAGAACGGCCACATCCGCGAAACCGGTGCCCTCAAAATCACCAGCAACAGGCTTGGAGAGATTTACTGCAAAAGGTGCTGGGGAACTGTCCCACCATTTCGTCGGCGCCGCGAGCCCCCCACTCAGCCGGCCCAATGCTACCCAGATAGAAGCCGTTCCATCTCCCCTGTCTTTTAGGATGGCTACGTCCTCGATGGCGTCAGCGTTGAAATCACCCCTAACTCTCGGAGCGGCCGAATCAGGCGTCCAGGCGAGCTCCTTGGTCGGATCAATGTCGGTCCAATCCTGAAAGTGTCCCTGGGTGTGACTCGGACCATCTATCTCGAAGTGGATGTGGCACCCGGTTGAGTTTCCGTAGCTTCCAACCATTCCGAGCTTTGCACCAGACGAATAGCTGTTTCCGACGCTCACGTACGCGGCTTGTGCGTGATAAATGACGACATAGTTTCCATCATCGAGCCTAAACTCGATCGCGGAAAAGCTTTGAGCAATGGTCACCGTTGTTACAGTCATGTGCTGACCAACGTAGAAAATCGAACCGACGCCCTGACTATTGCACCCTACATTCGGGCTCGGAGGACTACCGACATCGGCGATATCTATTCCGGTATGCCAACGTGCCCCGTTCTGATTGCCATTGCATCGACCGTCAGGCGGAAACGGCTCGTATATGAGAGAGGTGCAGCCATAAGACTGTTGATCATTCGACTGCCCAGTAAAGAGCCAAGGAGAAGTTGCGACAGGACAGCACGGAACTGGGGGGTTGCTGGCATGAACTTGCTTTGGGCTTAGTCCGACTTGAGCAACCGCCGCTACTAAGGCAAATGTCGCGCCGATGGCTATCCTTCTACCGCTGCCTGTCAAGCCGCCTTATTCCAAGTGACGTTAGAGAAAGACCAGACGTCATTGAGCGGATTCCCATCACTACCCTGACCGCCAAACAACAGAGCCTTCGTACCATCTGAACTACACGAAGCATTGCGCCGCGCCGGCGGGCTCGATGTTGGAACAATTTGCGACCAATTGTTGCCATTCCACATCCATGTGTCGCTGGCAGCAGTTGACGGGCCGCTACCACCAAACAAAATCACTGCTGTACCGCCGCAGAGCGCTGCGTCTGTGCGGGCTGGTGGCGATGTGGCAGGCTTCTCGGCTGTCCAATTGGCACCATCCCAAGTCCACGTGTCGGACAGTGTTCCTAGTCCTGAGTTGTAACCTCCGAATAGGACAAGCTTCTGCGACGTAGCGTCGTACACGATGCTGGCGTCTGTGCGAGCTGGCGGACTGGATTGGGGATGCAGGAGCGACCATGCGGAACCGTTCCAGGCCCACGTCTGAGCTGGTGGACCCGTTGGGGGTGTTCCAAACACCACGAGTTGGCCGCGGGCGCTATCAAAGGCGCCCACGGGAACCACCAGATTAGGTGACGTAGTTGGCTGAGATTCAGACCAATCAGATCCGTCCCAGGTCCAAGTCTCATTCTTGAATATAGGACTCGTTCCCGCGACATCCTCCTCGCCACCGAAGAGGACGACGACGTTATGCACCGCGTCGAAAGCGATAACCGCATTGGATCGTGCTGTTGGAGCGTGTTGCGGCGTCACCTGCGTCCAACACCCCTGACTCAAGACCCAGGTATCGCCCGTGGAGCCCATCGAGGGCGGCTTGACAACATCACCGCCGAACAACACAAAGTTCGCCCTTTTGCTGTCGTAGATAAATGAGGCACCAAGTCGGCTCGTCGGACTCGCCGATGACCCGCAGGTTGTCGGGCTTGGACTCGGAGTCGTCGATGAGATAGTCGTTGTGGGTGTGGGCGAAGAGCTAACGGAAGCGCCGGGTTCAGACACGCGTCCGCACCCGACCGTCGTGGCACTTAGTACCAGAAGTAAGCCGAAAAGCCGTCCCGTCCAGATCCGCCGCCCCATTCCCGGACTGGACAATAGCCAACTGCAGACCGAGCGTCAATCATTGATCGGTTTGATTTAACGGCGAAAGCTGAATCGCGAGCTCAAAGAAGCGCTCGGCTCCGATTTCGAGCCTGGAATGGATGCCAGCTGCGACAAATGCCTAAGCCCTTGTGGCGGAGTTTCGCGACTCTGGGAATAAGGCCCCAGCTTGGTCTGATCTCGAATCGGATTCGGACGCTCACCGAAGCCGACTGCGCCGATGCCCCGCGACCAGAGTGTTGCTGGTTCACGTCTCTAGGCGCCCAGGAGTCGGGCCCGGAGTCGCTCTGGGGTCGCTCTGGAGTCGCCCCGAAGGGCGGCGGGCGCCTTAAGGGCGCACAAGAGTCGCTTTGGAGTCGGATCCCACCGACCAATTTCGGGCACCTCGATGTGGATTGTTAGGGCATGAACTCTCAAGTGGAGGCGAGCCGCAGCCACGGCCCCTCACCGCTGCCGCGGGTCGTACGGCGCTCGGCAGTCGCCTTTTCGAGTCGCCCGGGGAGTCCCCCGGAAAGGCTGGCGGGCGCGCAGCGGGCGCACAGCGGGCGGATCGACCGACCGATTTCGGCCTTCTCGATGTGGATTGTTATTGCATGAACTCTGGCCAAGGAGTTGAGCGAAGCGCAGTGCCCATTGCGCGCAGAGCTGCACCGTCTACTCGAAGGCCTGGCCGGCGCACAAGAGTCGCTTTAGAGTCGGGCCCGGCGACCAATTTCGGCCACCTCGATGGGGATTGTTAGGGCATGAACACGGCGCCCATGCCTGATCCCGGGGGTTCGAGTCTGACCCCCTTCGAGGAAGCCATCGTCCAGGCTGACGACCGGATCACTCCATCCGAAGCCAGCGCGACTGGCTATGAAGATGCCCCCGCGCCGTCTTTCGCTCCCAGGCATTCGCGCCGGCGCGCGCTTCAGGAAGCGAAAGCCGGCGCACAGCGCTTCCGAACTCAAAATGGCCAGGCGAGCCAGGCAGGACGGTCTCCCTTTCTAACTCATCCAATAGTCCTCCGAGACCTTTCCGCTCACGCGGACGCTCGTCCTTCACAGACACAGCTCACCCGACTCCACAGCTCACTCACCCAACGCGACCTGGTAATCCTGCAATCCCTATACGACTATCGCTACCTCAACACGCTCCAACTCCAACAGCTCTTCTTCCCCAGCCTTCGTTCCTGTCAGATCCGACTCCACCAGCTCAAGACGCTCGGTCTGATCTACGTCTGGAAAGTCATCGAGACGCCGGGCGTTCGTCGTCGCCATTCCATGAGCCTCATCTCGGCGCGGGGGGCCAGGGTGCTCGCCGACTGGCACGGGGACGGCCAACGCGCCTGCGTCCACCGCAGCCATGAGGCGCGCGATCACTGCTGGCATGCCGTCCACGACCTCGAGGCCAACGAGTTCTTTATCTCCCTGGTGAGCCGCAGCCGAGAGATACGCGGCCAAGGACTCCAGATATGGGCTGGTGAGGAGCAGGTCCGCGAGGATCGCAGGGAGCGGGCGCGCGAGGTCAAGCAGCCGACTCCCACACCGGACGGGTGCGGTATCTACCGCGCCAACGGAGGGCGGATCTTCTTCGACCTCGAGTGGGATCGGGCAACCGAGTCGCTGCAGCGAATGCGCCAGAAGATCGCCTCCTACGTCGCCTACTTCAAGCACTACCGCGACGCCGACAAGCACCACGTCCTGTTCGTCGTCCCCCACGACGAGCGCGAAGACAGCCTCCAGTACGAGATCTGGCGTGGCCGGCCGCATTACAGCCTCGACACGTGCTGCAGCTTCTGGACCACGACTTCGGATCGTCTGCGCCGGCGGGGACCACTGGGCACGATCTGGCTCAAGGTCGAGAACCGGGCCGAGAAACCGCCACCGATCGGAATCACCAGAGTCGGCCAGCGGATCGCCTTCAGGCAGCTGCCGCCGATGGATGACACCGATCGGTCGACTGATGACTGCATCGGCAAGCCGTCCTGGTGGGAGCGAAGGCCAGGTGGAGGACAGGTCGCTTGAGGAGGCTGAGAGTCAAGCGCGTGACCCCTTCGAGCGCAGGGTCCACAAAGAAGGCGCGATCGACGCCGGCCGACCTGGCGCCGGAGATCGTTCAGGTGATCGCTGTAGTTGCGGAGATCATGCTCGAGCAGCGCCGAAGGCGAGCCCTTGAAGGCAATTCAGTCGTGCGAATGATTCCAAATGATCCCGCGAAAAGAGAATCATTCGAAGACACTCCGGCCGCGTGATCCACTACACACTCATCGATGTACAATGAAGCTTATGTTGGTTCGCAAGCAGATCATTGTGCCGTCGGAGACGGACAAGAGGATTCGACGACTGGCGCGCCAGAAGGGGATCTCACAGAGTGCTTTGATCGTCGAGGCCGTCGAAGCCCTGCCCGAGACCGCGACCCAGGTCGACCACGTCCTCGCCTTCTCCGGCGTGATCAAGGGAGCACCGCCCACGCTCTCCGAGGAAGTCGACGAGGTGGTCTACCGCTGAGGCGTGCGGGCGGTCATTCTCGATACCGGGCCGGTGGTCGGACTACTTTCCGAGGACGACGAAAACCACGCGGCGTCAGTCGCAGCGATCAAGGCCAGCGGTCGAAGAGGACGGAAACTGTGCACGATCTGGGAGGTGATCGGCGAGGCCTACACGCTGTTTCGCATGCGCTTCGCCCCAGCCCGCTCAGCCGAACCCGCCCTGGTCGTGCTGCACTGGGCTCGCGAGAGCGGAATCGAGCTGCTTCCCACAGACGAGGCCGACCATCAGCGCGCGGCCGGAATCCTGGAGCGCTACCGCCAGCTCCGTCTCTCCTACGTCGACGCTCTGTTGCTCGCAGCCGCGGAACGAAATCGCGTGGAAGAGCTGATCACGGTGGACATGCGCCACTTCAGCACCGTGGGGCTTGGTCATCGCATGACCGTGACTCGAGTTTGAAGGTGAATGCATGAGCCGGCAGGACGAGTGGACACGCGAGACCGAAGCCGCTGCACTGGAGCGGTTGCGTAGCGCCGCTAGCGCTCATCGCACGACACCGCTAGTGCTCATCTACACCCGCCAGTCGGTCAGCGACTTCGATGCCGATGGACGCCCGCGCGGTCCCTCACTGAGCCAGCAGCTGGACGCGGTCCTGCGACGACCAGAGCTGGAAGGCCTCGCCTTCGAGCATTTCGAGGATGCCGACCGTTCCGGCAAGGAAACCTCGAGACGCCCGGGCTACCTGGCGCTCATGGAGCGCATCCGGACAGTGCCGGCCGGACAGATTGGCGCTGTTGCCTTCTACGACGCCGATCGCCTTCACCGCAACGACGTCGAGTTCTTCCGCTTCATGGCCGAGATGACCGAGCGCCGCATCCTGGTCTTCGACGCCACCGGCCTGATCAGCAATGTCGATCGACTCTCCTGGAAGATCAAGGCGATCGTCGCCCAGGAGGAGCGCGAGAAGGTGTCGAGGCGCGTCCGGGACAACCTGCGCTACCTACGACGCAATGGGCAGTTGCTGGGTACGATCCCGCAGGGCTACCGCCGCGTCGATGGAGGGATCGTGGAGGATCCTGATGCGGCACCGGCGATCAAAGAGATCTTCCGGCTCTACGCGACCGGCCGCTTCAGCTTGCGTTTGCTGGCCGATCATCTGAATCGGTCTGGCATCAAGCCTTACCGCGGCGCCGACAAGGCGAACCACAACCGCTCCAAGGCGATCATCTTCACAGGCGACGTGCTCAAAGACCTCATCGGCAACCCCTCATACGCCGGCAAGGTCCTCGTCGAAGGCGAGCTCGTGCAGGGCCTCCATCCCGCGTTGGTCGACGAGGAGACCTGGCGAGCCTGCCAGGACGTCAAGAAGCGCAACGTCAGGCGCACCAGCAAGGCCTGGACCAAACACACCTATCCACTGACCCCGATCCTTCTATGCGCCCGCTGCGGCGGTCCAATGCACGGTGAGGCGGACAGCCCCAAAGGACGGATTCAGCGCTACTACGGCTGCCACGTCGCGCGACGGAACCGTTCCGCGGTCCATCCGTCTGGTCCGCGGTGCGATGCACGCATGTTCAAGAGCGAGTTGCTCGAGGATGCGATCCATCACGAGCTGTCGCAGCTGGTGCCCAGCGGCGAGATGCATGTGGCACTGCGGAATCGCCTTCGCGCCGCCGGCCGACCAACTGCATCCCTCACAAGCTCGGCTGCAGCAGTCCACCGTCTTGCTGTCCAGCTTGATCGCGCCAGGAGACTCTTCGAGTACGGGGAGTACGACTGGGAGACGTTCTGCAAGCGACGTGACGAGCTCGCCGAGCAGAAGCGTCAGCTTGAGAACGCAACTGAGGCAGGCTCGGTCGACGTCGAGTGGTGCGAATCCCAGCTGCTCGACTTCACGACCGTATGGGACACGGCTGACTCTAGCCAGCGGGAGTGCCTCGTCGCCGGCATCTTCGAGCATCTCGAAGCCGAGGCTTTGCCGGAGGGTTCGCTGCGAGTGGTCGCCGTTCCGCGCGAGGCTTGGCGACCGTTTTTTGAGGGCTTGGTACTGGAGCGGGAGACGGGCTTCGAACCCGCTACCTCGACCTTGGCAAGGTCGCGCTCTACCAAGTGAGCTACTCCCGCTCGGCCAGAGGATCGATTCTACCCGCCCGAGCCGATCCGTCCAGTCAGCCGGCCACCGGCTTCCGGCACGCTTTGAACTGCCGGCCCCACCGGTCCCGCAGGGCGTTCACGCGTTGAGCCGACCGGTGGAGCGCAGCCCGGTCCAGGCGCCCGGATAGCGCCGCGGCGCGGACCGCCTCGATCGCCGCCGCCTCGTAAGCCGGGTCTCCGTTGCCAAGCAACAACATGTCATTGCCCGCTGCCAGCGCAAGGACCGAGGCCTGGGGCAGCGACCACCGCGACTCGATCCCGTACATCGCCAGCGAGTCCGACATGATCACGCCCTGGAATCCGAGCTGAGTGCGAAGGCGCGAAACCACCGAACTTGAAAACAGCGCCGGCATCGAGCCCGCTCCCAGGCCCGGCACGTAGACCGCCGTCGTCATCACCACGTCCGCCCCAGCGTCCACCCCCGCGCGAAACGAAGGCAGCTGCATTCGCGACCACGTGACTTCGGACTCGGGATCGGTCGGGATCGCGACGTGCGGGTCGCCCGCGGCGCCGCCCAGCCCCGGCCAGTGCTTCACCGTCGCGCCTACTCCCCCGTCGTGCAGCCCCTGCACCGCGGCCGCCACCAGGGGCGCGGTGATCGAGGGTGAGGAGCCGAACGAGCGGCCGCCGATCACACCATCGGCGGGGTTGTAGCGCACGTCCGCGACCGGCGCCAGGTTCAGGTCGACGCCGGCGGAGCGCAGGCCCGCGCCGTTGATCCGCTCCAGCTCGCGCACGCGCGCTGGACCGAGCGAGGCCATCAAAGCTGGCCACGGCGGCGCGAAGGATGCCTTCACGTTCGCGACATCGCCGCCTTCCTCATCCAGCATCACGAGCGTCGGGTGCTCTGCGCAGACGGAAAAAGCGAGTCCCGCCACCTGGTCGCTCCACCAGCGCACGCCGGCCGGGGTGCCGCCGAAGTTCGGCGTGAACAGCAGCACCCCGCCCACCTGATACCGCTGCAGCAAGGGCCGGATCGCGGGCCAGCCGACGGAGCCCCGCCACGACACCACCATCAGCGCGCCGATGTCCGCGTCGAGGTCCCAGGCTTCCGGCACGGGCGACGCAGAGGGCTCGGCAAAGGGCAAGGTCAGAGATCGGGTCATTAGCGACGGCGGCGAGACCTGCCCGATTGTGACCAGCGCCGACAGGAGAACCACGACCAGGACAAGCGCCGTCTGGGCGAATGTCTGTCCCCGCAACCCGACCGAGAGTCTACCTGCGGATGCGTGCCCTCAGGTAAAGACCCATCAAGCCCACAAACCAGAACAAAGCCATCAGCGGCAGCACAAAAGTCGCGCTCACGTGCGGAAGGCCCGCGTCCTCGAGAAACCCGTACCCGAACGTCACCAGCCCAGTCGCGGCGAGGGAGAACCCGATGGCCTGCATCTGCGTGCGCTTCTGGACCTCATCGAGCCGCCCCAGCTGCCGCACCACCAGCCACACGACGACCCCCGCCGGCACCGCCGGCAGCGCTGCAATCCAGTAGCGCCACGAGGCCGAGGTGTTGGCCGACACGACCGTGACCGACCCCACCAGGAACATCAAGTAGGCGAGGATCGCGAATCCGAACTGGATCTGCGTCTTGTAGGCGGTCCAGGTCGCCATCGGCGTGATGAACGTCGTCATGCCCAGCGACGGAGGCGAGGCGAACGCCACCGGCGACGGCGGGTTCGTGCGCTCGAACGGCGACGCCGGATGCGTGAAAAGCGGGTCTACCGGCGTCTCCTTCCGGGACGACGGGACGGGGTCGCTCACGGCCACCGATGGTAACCGTCAGACGGCCGAACTCGGCCCTGTTAAAGCATTGACGCTTGACACGGGCCGGGCTATAACTTGGCGCGGCCGTGAGGAGAGGGAGGAGACCCACGAGGACCTGCACGTGATCCGCAGGTGGATCGCCCTTGCGATCCTGATCGGGGCGGTAGGCGCCTGCGGCCCCTTCTGCGGTAACGGCAAGCTCAACCTCTCGAACGGCAAGCTCAACCCGACCTCCTTCACATGCCCGGTGAAGGCCACAGACTTGAGCTACTCCATCAAGGGCACCCTCGACGCGGACAACCAAACGAACAAGGACATCACCATCAAGTCGATGTCGACCACCGTCACGGTGGTCAAGCTCGCCGGCAGCAACTGGTCGATGTCGGTCGGCGACAAGAGCGGCGCCGACGCCATCGAGTTCTCGCCGAAGTCGATCAAGTCGGGTCAGAAGACAACGCTGAGCTTCACGACGCCATGGAGCTGCACCGACTCCGGCAACAACGCGGTCGAGACCTACGCCGACTTCAAGGTGGTGCTCACGATGGTGACGAGCAACGGCACGTACAACGTGAACCTGCCGAACCACCGGATGAAGATGTCCTAAACCCGGGCGGCGAACCGGTCCACGTAGTTCGCGTCGCCTAGCTTCTTCAGCATCGCAAGCCCTGCCTCGATCTCGGCGTCGTTGCCGGTGATCAATCCACCCTCCGCGCGGGCCCGTCCAATACACGGCACGGCTCCGATTCGCTCCCATATCGCCAGGGCGGCGGACATGTCAGCCGCGTCGTTGCGCAGGAGCGCACGGGAGCGCATCACCTGCGCCTCGAGCAGAGGCACGCGCTGGTTGTGCGACCGCTGCAGCAGCGCCGCGACGGACTCTTCGGTGAGCTTCACGCGGAGGTCGCTCGTGAGGCTGAGCCGCCGTTCCACGGCTTCAGGAGGTCCGTCCAGCTGACTATCACCCTCGCCTCGGAGGTACGAGGCCCACGCCCTGTTCAGGTGCGCGAGTTGAAAGCGCGACACGATCGACTCCATCGCCTCGGTCGCGGCGCCCAGCAGACGCGAGTCGCCGCGCGCCCGCCCGATGTCGACGCCGGCAGCGAATCCACGCAGTGCGTAGCCGGCCGCGTGGCTGCCCGCGTCGTGCCACGCCTCGATCGCGCGCCAGAACGTCGCGACGGCCTCGTCCCAGCGTCCCAGCATGTAGAGCGTCAGCGCCCGCCACGCATAAAGATGCAGCGCCGGGTAGGGCGCCTGGCCCGGCAACAAGCGCGCCGCCATGTCCGCCGAGTCGCGGTCCGCCGCGGCGAGGTCGCCCATGCTGTACGACATCCAGACCGCCATCGATTGCGCATCGAGGCGCTCGTAAAAGCTGAGGCTGGCCGCGAACTTAATCCGCTGGTACGCCGTCTCGCGAGCGCTCTCCCACTGATTGAGCGAAAACTCGGTGCCTGCGATGGCGTCGAGGGCCGTGCTCTGGAGGTCCGCGTCGCCCAGCTCGAGCGCGATCTGCCGCGCCTTCTGTGCGTCCGCCTTGGCGGCCGCCAGCTCGTCGGCGCTGCATTCACGCACACCCAGGACCCAGAACGGGAAGAACGCGTCGGCGGCCAGAAAGCGGGCGATCGAATACCTGTCGGTGGCCTCCGCCAGGAGCTCGCGACCCCGCGCGCGCAGGTCGTTGATGTAGTCCTCGGACGGCCGTTCGCCCACTGAGCCGACCCAGCGCATCGCCACCATCAGGATTCCGGCGAGCGCCCGCAGCTGGTCGTCGACCGGGCATCCCATCGCGGTGTACTGGGCGAGCGCCTCGCTGTAGTCCTCGATGCCGGCGTCGCCGCCGGTCAGGTCACCGATGCGCTCGTGCAGTCGCGGCTTGATCTTCTCCTCGACGAAATCGAACGAGGCGCGGATGTGACGCACCGCTTCCGACGTCGCGGCCGCGGCGGCGGCCACGTCGGCTGCCTTCACCAGCCACTGCCCAGCCTTCTCGCGCGTAATCGCAGTCTCTTCGCCCTCAGGGTCGAGCGCGGTGAAAAGGACCGCGGCTTCGCGGTAGTGGAAGGCCAGAATCTCGGCCAGCGCCACCTCGCGGCCCTCGCCGATCGCCTCCACCCACCTCGCCGCCTCGGCGTGCAGACGAGCGCGCTCGGTGCGCGGCAGGGTGCCGTACGCGACCTCCTGGATGAGGATGTGGCGGAAGCTGTAGCGGTCGCCCTCGGCCGGCCTGAGCAGGTCACGGTCGGCGAGGTTCTCGCACAGCTGCTGCACGTGCCCGGCCTCGCGGGCCTCGAGCGCGGCGACGCCCGCGGCCCGGAACGCCCGGCCGAAGACGCTGCCAAGCTGGATGACCCGCCTCTCGGCCGGCGGCAGCAGGTCGAGGCGCGCGAGCACGGTGGCCTGGACCGAGTCGGGCAAGCGCTCCAACGAACCGTGCTCGAGGTATGAGCGGACCAGCTCGCCGGCGTAGAACGGGTTGCCTTCCGAGCGCTCGGCGACGAGGTCGATGACGTCGGGCTCGTCGGTGTCGAGCAGGTGGCGTATAAGGTCGCCGATCGCGGCGGCGCCCAGCGGCTCGAGCGCGAGAGCGAGATGGTTCAAGCGTCCGCCGCCCCAGTTGGGCCGCCGGTCGAGCAGCTCCGGCCGCGCCAGCACGATCATCAGCACCGCCGCGTCGCCGCGGGGCTGCATCACGAACTCAGCGAGGTCGAGGAGGGTGTCACTCGACCAGTGCAGGTCCTCGAAGACGATGACCAGCGGGTTGTGACGCGCCGTCGCCTCCAGCGCGGACCGCCAGGCAGCGAAGAGCAGCTCCTTGTCGACGCCCTCGGTGCCCGCCTCCCCGATCGTCGCCGCGAGCAGTCGGGCGTCGCGGTCTGGGTCGTCGACGCCGATGCGCCGCAGCCAGATCCAGATCGCGTCGCGGACCTGGCCGGGCGGCGTGTCTTCGGAGGTGCCGGTGAGCGTGAACAGGACCTGGCGCATCGGCCAGTAGGTGAGCTGCTGTCCATAGGGCAGGCACTGGGCGGTTGCGACGATCGCCTGGGGCGCCAGCGCCGGCAGCCAGTCGAGGAACTCCTCGACCAGCCGCGTCTTACCGGTGCCCGCGGGGGCGATGACGCTGACCATCGACGGCCGGTGGTCACTGACCATGCGCCGAGCGACCAGCTGCAGCTGGGCGAGGTCGTTCTCCCGGCCCACCAGCGGCAGGCGGACCCGGCGCTGGGCCTTGGCTTTGCGCGGCCCGATCACGTCGCGCGCCGCGACCGGCGCGGACTTGCCCTTGGCCTCGACCTGGACCTCGGTACCAAACTCGAAGTTGGCCGCCGCGCGCACCGTGCGGTCGCTCGCCAGGATGCCCCAGGGCTCGGCGGCCTGCTGCAGGCGCGCGGCAACGTTGGTGGCGTCGCCGGTGACCAGGAAGTCGCCCGCCGACTGGTCGCGGCTGGCCACCACTTCGCCCGTGGCGACGCCGAAGCGGATGGCGAGCCGGCCCTTGAGCTGACCGTCGGTGCGGATGCGGTCGCGCATCGTCAGGGCCGCGGCGACGGCGCGGTCGGGGTCGTCGCCGTGCGCGGTCGGAAGGCCGAAGACGGCCATCACCGCGTCGCCTATGAACTTCTCGACCGTGCCGCCGTGCGCGTTGACCGCCTCGCGCGCGATCGAGTAGTAGCGGGCCAGCAGGCGACGCATCTCCTCCGGGTCGAGCTCCTCGCCGAGCGCGGTCGAGCCGGCCATGTCGGCGAAGAGGACCGTGACGATGCGGCGCTCCTCGGTGGAGACGCTCATGCGGGCGCTTAGCCTACCGGGTCAGGCTCGCGCTGGAAACCGCACCCGGTCGAGCACGAGGAGCGCGACCCAGAAGATGAAGACGGCGTTCAGGGCGTGCAGAGCGGAGATGGCCCTCAGCGGCCCCCGGAGCGCCATGTGGTACGGGAACAGGAGCAGCGACTGGAGGACGACCAGGCCGAACAGCGACACGGTGAGGAGCAGAGTGCGTCGGGGGACGCCTGCGTACCACCCGACTCCGGCCAGCAGAAGGGGCAGCACACCGACGAGGAACGGGTTCACGCTCGTGTGCCAGAAGAACAACGAGGCGTCGACGAAGATTCCGAGGCCGGCGAGCAGGAACTGCAGAATCGTGGCCGCGACCACGACATAGATACCGATGTCGAAGACCTGGCGCGCCCGGGCTTTCAATCTGGGCGTAACGATAACCCGGATTCGTAGGCGAGGATAACCGCCTGCACCCGGTCGCGCAGCTCGAGCTTGTCGAGCATGTGGGCGACGTGGGTTTTGATGGTGGTTTCGCTGACGTGAAGCCGGGCCGCGATCTCGGCGTTGCTGAAGCCACGCGCGACTTCCTTCAGCACCTCGCGCTCCCGGTCGGTCAGGGTCTCGAGCCCTCTTGCGCGTCGGGCCGGAGGCTCGGGACGCCTGGCAAACTCCTCTATCAGTCGCTTCGTGACCGACGGCGCCAGCAGCGCCTCGCCCTGGGCGACGACGCGGATGGCCTTGATCAGGTCCTCCGGCGGTGCGGCCTTCAGGAGGAACGCCGACGCGCCGGCCGCCAGCGCGTCGAACACGTACTCGTCGAGCTCGAAGGTCGTCAGGATGACGACGCGCGCGATGCCCGCGACCTCGCGGGTCGCCTGGATCCCGTCGACGTGCGGCATCCGGATGTCCATCAGGACGACGTCGGGGCGCTCGCGGCGGACGAGGTCGATCGCCTCATTGCCGTCGGCGGCTTCACCCACGACCTGCATGTCCGGCTGCGACTCGACGATCATGCGAAAGCCAGTGCGCACGAGCGCCTGGTCGTCGGCCAGCGCGACCTTGATCAAGGTTCGATCACGTCTTGACAGGCAGGGTGGCGCGGACCGTGAATCCGCCCAACGATGACGACCCCGTGGTCAGGTCACCGCCGAACAGCTCGACACGCTCGTGCATGCCGATAAGCCCGTGGCCCGTCGACTCGTTCTCGTTTGCGCCCGCCCCGTTGTCGCTGATGGTCAGCTTGATGGCGTCCAACCGGTAGTCGAGCGTGACCTCGACGCGGCTCGCGTTGGCGTGCTTGAGCACATTGGTGACCGCCTCCTGGACGATGCGGTAGGCGGAGAGTTCCACGGCGGCGGGCAGCGGCCTCGGCTCGCCGGTGGTCTTCAGGGTCGCGCTCAGGCCGGCGTCGCGGGCGGGCTTGAGCAGCGTCTCGGCGTCAGCCAGGGTCGGCTGGGGCGTCAGAGGTGGGTCCTCGGACTTGCGAAGGACGCCCAGCAGCCTGTTGAGTTCTGCCAGGGTGTCGCGGGCGCTCTGCTCGATGGAGGCGAGGACCTCCTTGTCCGCGCGCCCCGTGACACGGGCCGCGCCCGCCTGAATGGCCATGGCGCTGACGTTGTGGGCGACGACGTCGTGCAGCTCGCGCGCGATCCTCAGCCGCTCTTGCTCGGCGGCCTGCTCGCGCTCATGGCGGTGGCGGGACACGAGGTCGGCGACAAAGCGGCGCCGCGAGCGGATGTAGTCGCCGATCACCCAGGCGACCAGCGATGTGGCGCCCGAGGGAATGAGTCCGCGCGCCGTATGAAAGTCGCCGAGGATGAGGAACGTCACGGCGATGGCGATGAGCGCGATCGCCGCGCCGGCGACGTAGAGGCGCACGCGCGTGGTGTCGTAGACCGATACCGCGTACACGGCGAAGGCCAGCGCGGGCCCGGACGGCTCGCGGTCGGGCGCGATGAGCAGCGCCACGGCCTGCGCGGCGAAGACGACACCCAGCACCGTCACGGGATGGCGACGGCGCCAGAACAGTGCCGCCGCCTCGAGGACGACCAGGAAGAGCAGCAGCGCGAGCGTCGAGCTGCGGTAGATCGTGCCGATGAGCCCAAGCGCGCCGAATGCGAAGTTGATGACGACGACCAGCGCATCGGTAAGCCGCGGCCGGCCCGTGATCCATGACCACGGCCGGCCGCGCACGAATTGACGAGGTAGGTTGGGATCTATGCCACGTCCCTCACCCGCTGCAGGCCGGCGGCGACGATCACCAGGGCGACGAGCCACGCGAACAGCACCAGGAGCGCCTGCTCCGTACTGATCGTGACGCCCTTGGCGTTGGAGAGGTGTCCGAGCAAGGCGCTGGCATTCTGACCCACGAACAGGTCGCCTATCCACTTGTAGTCCCCGTTGCTGATAGTGCTTATGAAACGAACCGCGACGATCTCGATCGAGAGCAGATAGACGAGGCCGATGCCGATCGCGGCCGCCGACTGGCGAACGAGCACCGCAATCGCCATGCCGAGGGCGCCGTTGACAATCAGGATCAGCCAGATCGCGCCGAATCCCTTGGCGATGTCGGCGACAGACGGCCACGCAATCACGTGGTTGTTGACCGAGACGATCAGCACGCTGTAGGCGGCGCCGATCGCGAAGAGAATCGCAGTCAGGATGCCCATCCATACGCTGAAGACGACCAGGCGGCCGACCCAGGTGGTCAGGCGGCCGGGCCCCTGGGTGAAGAGGGTCTTGAGAGTGCCCCACGAGTACTCGGAGCCGACGAGGATCGCGCCCAGCACGATGGCCATCGCCGCACCCAGCGGGAATCCCGCACCCATCACGTTGTTGACGAACTGGTCGGGGTAAAGGGCCGTGATCGGGATCACCCTTTCACGTGCGCCCGGGTGGGTGGCCAGGTACCAGTTGCTGCTGTAAATCAGCACGGTGATGGCAGCCATAAGGCCTGACGAGACCAGGAATGCCGGCCGGAATCGGTTCTTTCGCCACTCGGCTTCGATGGTCGCGATCATGATCCCTGCTTCTCTCCTGTGAGCTGGAAGAAGACTTCCTCCAGCGATCTTTCGAACGGACGGAGCTCGCTGACACCGACGCCTGCGGCGACGAGCCTGCGGTTGATCTCGGTCGACTGGTCCGGCTTGACTTTGAGATGGAGCGCGCCGTCCTGTCTCGAGACGGCGTCGCCGCCGAACATCGCCGCCAGCATCTGCTCGGCCTTCTCCAGCGGCTGAGCGCGCACCAGCACGCCTTCCTCGCCGATCAGGTCCTGGACTGTCGACTGGCGCACGAGCTTGCCGTCGCTGATGACGCCGACGCGATCGCAGATCTGCTCGACCTCGCCGAGCAGGTGACTCGAAAGGAGCACGGTGCGGTCACCCTGGCCGATGTCCTTGATGAGCTTGCGCATCTCGGCCATGCCCTGCGGATCGAGGCCGTTCGTGGGCTCGTCGAGGATGAGCAGCTCAGGGTCCTTGAGCAGCGCGGCGGCGACACCGAGGCGCTGCTTCATGCCGGTCGAGTAGGTGCCGAACTTCCGGTGGGCCCGCGAGCCGAGCTCGACGATGTCGAGCACCTCGTTGACGCGCTTCTGACCGATGCTCGCGAGGTCGGCGACGACGCGGAGGTTCTCTCGACCGCTGAGGTAGGGGTAGAAGCCAGGCGACTCGATCAGCGAGCCGATGCGCGCCAGGCCCTTCGGATCGCCCGGCGCGTTCCCGGCGACGGTTGCCGTGCCCGAGGTCGGCCGGATGAGGCCGACGAGCACGCGCAGGGTCGTGGTCTTCCCGGCCCCGTTTGGACCGAGGAAGCCGTAGACCTCGCCACGGCGCACGCTCATGTTCACGGAGTCGACGGCGAGGACTCCGCTCCCATATCGCTTGGTGAGACCGTGGGTCTCGACGATCGTGGTGTTTTCCATGACGCTCAAGCTACATTTCGCGGAAGGCGGCGTCGTCAGCCGCAAGATCGATTTTTCGCCTCGTCCTTACGGAGGATGAGATCCGCCGGTGGCGCGCTATCTTTCCGGCCGCCGGCCGTTAGAGCCGGTGGGCATGCAAACCAGGATCGTCTCCGGTCTCGTCGGCGCAGGCGCGATGCTGCTCCTCGTCCTGGTCGTCAACGTGGCGGGCCTGCCCCACTGGCGGTTTCCCCTGGCGCGGACGGTCGGCAGCCCGAGCCCGAAACCGATCGTCATCCCCTCGCCGAGCACCGGTCCGCTCTACAACCCGTCGCCCTTGCCCGGCCCCGTCATCGTCCCCAGCCCGACACCGAACCCGTACCTGTCCCGCTTTCGCGAGCTTCCCATCCCCAAGCCCGGCGGGACGCCATACGCGTTGGCCGTTGGACCCGACGGCGCCGTCTGGTTCACCGAAGCCGAATGCACCAGCGGCATCGGCCGGCTCACCAAGACCGGTCAGTGGCAGCACTGGCCTATCACCGGCGACTGCCGCTCCCAGCCGCTCGCCATCACCAGGGGCCGCGACGGCAACCTGTGGTTCGCCGACGTCTGGAGCGCGTACGGCCGCGTCAAGCCGACCGGCGAGATCACGACCTTCAAGATACAGACGCCCAGTTACCCCTCGGGCATCACCACCGGCCCGGACGGCAACCTGTGGCTGGCGGCTTCGAGCCCGCAGTCGGCGCCCTTCATCGCCAAGATCGGGACCGACGGCAACGAGCTGGCCGAGTACCAACTCCCGCACGGCGAGCAGCCGCGCGGCATCATCACCGGCCCGGACGGCGCGATCTGGTTCACCGAGAACCTCGGCATCGGCCGCATGACCACGAGCGGCAAGCTGACCGAATTCCACCTCCCGGACGGCAACGGCAGCGGCATGCCGTTCCAGATCGCCGTAGGGCCAGACCGCAACATCTGGTTCGTCGAGTACATGCCCGAGGGCGACGGGAGGGTCGGCCGTCTGACCGCGTCGGGTCAGCTGACCGAGTTCGTGACGCCGGGCATGGGCGGCCTGCAGTGGATAACCGCCGGGCCGGACAACGCACTGTGGATCACGGCCGGCCACACCGACAACATCGGCCGCGTCTCGCTAGATGGCTCGGTCCAGGCCTACTCGGTACCCAGCCTGCGCGCGCAGCCGACCGGGATCATGGTCGGGCCCGATGGCAACATCTGGTTCGCCGAAGAGCCGGGCGACACTACCGGCAAGCTCGGCGTCTTCATGCTCTCTTGACGTAGCGCCACGCCACCATCGCGATCCACGTCCAGCCGGCGATGATCGCGATCCGCTGCAGGAATCCGGTCGGAGCGTTCGGCCAGCTGCCCACAGCGTCCATGGTCGAGACGGTCGTAAAGGCGATGAACAGGCCGATCATCAGGACGCCGACCGTGAGCGAGTACACGACCCAGCGCCGGTCGCCCTTCTCCGCCGAAAAGTGCCACGCCATGACGAACGCCGCGGCGGGGAGACTCGTGAACGCTGCCAGGCCGGCGAGGCCGTGGAGCATCCCGTGCGTGGTGTGGATGTACGCCGCGCCGACGGGATACCCCAACGCTGGATCGGTGGTGAAGATCCCTGCGACCAGGAGGGCGATCGCGAACAGCGCGAGGAGCACCGGGCCGCCGATCGATCCGCGGGTGCCTCGGATCGACAGTCGCAGGCCGATCGCGAAGAGCAGGACGAGAACGCCACAGATCAGGAAGTTGACAACCTGCACCCACCCTCCATCACCCGTCGCGAGCTGGCTGACGTAGTGGCGCCACGCGCTGTATCCGGGCCTGGTGGCGCCTTCGACCAGGAACACGACTATGAAGAGGATCGGACCGACGACGCCGGCGTAGAGGAGCTTTTTCATGCCGGCCAAACTATCGATCGCCGGCACAGTCGTCATCAGCCGGCAGATCGATCTTTGATCTCGTCCCGCAGGAGGAGGAAAATCGCACCGATGCCGGCGCCACGCGGTCCGATGAAGATGCCAAGGCCCAGCGAGGAGACCAAGGCCGCGTTCGCCAGGGTCGTGCCCGACGAGCCTTCGATCACGATCAAGCCGATGTTCGGCCAGATGTCAGCGTTCGTGAACGGCAACATGTTCTGCGGGATCTTCGGCGAGGAGCTGATGGTGAGGCTGCCCGAGGAAGAAATTGCCAAGATCAAGAAGCAGGGCGGCCGGGACTTCGAGCCCATGGCCGGGCACAAGATGGGCGGCTACGTGGTCGTGCCCGGCGATTGGCGCGCAAAACCACCGACGGCCCTCATCAAGCGTGCACTCGAAGTCACGCGCAAGATGCCGACCAAGACCGCCAAGAAGAAGCGCTAGGACTCCCGCCCGTCGCCCCTCACCCTCGATCCCTCCGCGCCGAGCGCGATAAGGACGGCGCGCTATGCGCGCGCCTCGCCTAACTGATCGCTCCCCTGGAGGGGAGAGGGTGGTTCCCTGAGGCAGCGACTTTAGCGGCGCTTGCCCTTCTGCTGGGTCGGTTTCGGCGGAGGCGCGGGCGCGACTTTTGACTTCTGCTGCGGCGCGCCGACCACCTTTGGATTCAGCGCCTCTGAGACCGAGATTCTCGACTTGGGCGGAGGAGTGACCACGACCTGCCGAGCCGGAGGCTCCGCGACCTGGACCGCGACGGGCTCCAGCGGCTGCTGAGGAGTCTCCACCATCGGTTGCGGCTGAGGCTCAGGCACAGGCTGCGGTTCCGGTGCGGACGCTTTCGCCTGATGCTTGCCCATCGAGACCTTGCCGCTGAACGTCGCGCCGTCCTCGACCGTCAGCCGCGCCACCCGGACGTCGCCAGCGATCAGCGACGCGTCGCTGCCCACGGTCAGGCGGTTGTACGCCGTCACGTCGCCGTTGACCTTGCCCGACCCCGCGATCTCGATGTCCCCCGTCGCCTCGAGGTTGCCCTTGACGGTTCCCACCACGCGCAGGTCGCCCTCGATGTACAGCTCGCCGACAAGCCGGTCGCGCGGACCGAGGACTACCGAGTTGCGCTCGCCGTGGTTCGAACCGTTTTCCGCCGGGACGGGGGTCGCGACCCTACTGGCCGGACGCCTGGTGCTCAAAGTCGCCCATCCGGACGTGCCCGTTCAGCGTCGCGCCATCGTCGATCTGCAGCCGGCGCACCTGGATGTCGCCGCTCAGCCGCGCGTTCTTGCCGAGGGTCAGCTTGTCACGCGCGGTGACCATGCCCTCGACCTGGCCCTTGAGCGTTACGTTTCCGCCCTCGAGCAGCGCTTTGACGGTGGCGCCACTGGCCACGTCGATGTTGCCGGTCACGCGCACCTCGCCCTCGACGCGTCCGTCCGCGTGCACGGAACCGTCGTAGATGAGCTTGCCCTCGAGGATGTCACCGGGACCCATCGAGAACTGCTTGCGCCCGTCTCGCTTGACTTCGCCGTTTTCGGCAGTTGCGGTGCCTTCTGCCGTCGCCTCCTGTACGTCCATGCGTTACCCCCGACTTGGAATACGAATCCGGTTGGTGCCGGAATCAGGCGCTAAAGGTTAGCCGCTCGCGGCTGCGATTTGCGGACAGGAATGTCAAGACGTGGGCAGGCTATTTGAGGTTGCCTTCGAATCTCGCGGGCGGTCACGCGAACTCGCCCAGCAATCCTTTGTCCGTCAGGGCCGAAGACCTGGAAGACACGGCGATGTACGGCTCGCGGCCGTAGCCCTGCTGCATCAGCCGTGGATGGTCGCGCAGCGCGATCCGCCAGTCCTCGAGCTGGCTCTTGTGGCATTCGATCGCACGCAGCTTCATCATCACCTCGTCGGCGTCGAGCTCGATCACGACGTCGACGTTTTCCTGCGGCCGCGCGTGCATGCCGTTTGAGGACGGCATGAGGCGCATCGCTTGCTCGTAGAAGTCGGCCAGCCGCTCGTCGACGGCGAGGTGATACAGCGCGGGCCGCTCACCTTCGGTCATCGCGGCCACGGCGGCGTCGGTGTATGCGCCCATCGCGATATGGTCGGGATGGCCGTAGCCATCGTCGCCGCCCCAGCTGACGACGACTCGCGGCCGCACCTTGCCGATCTGCTCCCAGATCCGCTGCGTGATCTCCTTCTGGTCTGAGCTCGCGACGCCGCCGTCCGGGTAGTCCCAAAGCTCGACACCGCTCAGCGCGAGCGCCTGCGCCGCCTCCTCGAGCTCCCTGGCGCGTATCTCGGGCAGGTCCGCCTGCTGGGCCCCGCGAGGCTTGCCCATCCACCCCGCCTCGCCATACGTGGCGCAGATCAGGTGCGTACCGATTCCGTTGCGCGTGTGCCGGAGGATCAGCCCCCCGGCGCTCATCGACTCGTCATGGGGGTGCGCCATGACCAGGAGCAGACCGCCCTTCTGCTCTTCCACGTCAGCCGACTAAGGTACGCGGTCTTCCATCTCCCACGCGTGGTCGAGGGCGTGCCACGCCATGCGTCGGATCGCGTAAGCGGGCGGCCACCTGGCATCGGGGTTGGGATTGCGCAGCGCCGCGAGCACCGCCTTTCGGTCGGGCTCTTTCAACTTGACTCGCAGCGCCGAGGCGTATCCGAGCTCCGCGTCGAGCACGTGGGCGTACATCTTGTCGCGGTCACGGCCGCCGCCACGCGGCCCTTTGCGCAGCTCTTGCGGGACCCTCTTCCGCACTTTGTCGAGATACTTCCAGCAGTCCTCGAGCAGCGAGACGAGCCGCTCGGTCTCCTTCGCCGTCAGTTTGGTGGCCTCGGCCTTTGCGAGGACGCCGGGCGCCCCAAAGTCGGTGGTGGCGTTGCCTTTCAGCCGCTCCACGACCTCGAAGTTGGACGCGCCTGCGGGCAGTTTCGCCACCTTCGCGTAGCGCGGCGCGTAGGCGGCAAGAGCCTCCAACGCCGCTTGCTCCGTCTTGCCCGACCGGCTCCACCCCGGCCAGTCGGCGGCACTCGCGAAAACACGTTTGGCGCCTACCTCCAGGTAGACGCCAGTACGCGAGCTCACACCGGTGAGCTTAAACGGCGACCGATCAGGTCTTCTCGGCGGCTTCCCGGGCGGCCGACTCGCCGGCCTCGTGGGCGGCCGACTCATTCGACTGTCCACCGCCGGGGCCTCCGGGGTGGAACGTGCCGTTGTTCTCGGCCGCCTCCTGCGCGGCGCTCTCGTTCTTCTCGTGCGTCGCATCCTCGTTGGACTTGAAGGTCGGGGAAGGCGAGGCTGCGGCGGCGAAAGCCGCGTTGGCGTTGGTCAGCGTCCCCCGCGCAAAAAGGGTCGCGCCCATCACGCCGCCGAAGATCATCGCCGAGGCGATGACCGACGCGAAGAGGATGAGTCGTGGGTTTTTCATGTCGAGATCATCTCGGCCCAACCTCAGAACAGCCTTGGATTCCGGTGTGAGTATCGTTGCCAACGTGAAGGTCATCGAGCCGGCCACCGAGGAGGTGCTGGCCGAGGTTCCCGAAGCCACGGTCGAGGACGCGGACAAGGCTGTGGCGCGGGCAAAGGCCGCGTTCCCCGTCTGGCGCGCGGTCACCCCAGGCGACCGGGCCAGGCTTATGCGGCGCTACGCCGACGTGGTGGCAGGCAGCGCCGAAAAGCTCGCGAACCTCGAGGCCCGCAACGTCGGCAAGCCCATCGGCGACGCCCGCGGCGAGGTCGGCATGGTCGTCGACGTTTTCAACTATTACGCGGGCGCGCCGGAACGCCTCCTGGGCAGCACGATCCCGGTCTCCGGCGGTGTCGACATGACGTTCCGCGAGCCGCTCGGTGTGGTCGCGCTGATCGTGCCGTGGAACTTTCCGATCGCCATCACGTCGTGGAAGCTCGGGCCCGCGCTCGCGGCCGGCAACACCGTCGTCCTCAAGCCCGCGGGCCTGACGCCGCTGACGGCGATCGAGCTCGGGCGGCTCGCCCTCGAGGCAGGCATACCCGAGGGCGTCGTGAACGTGGTCGTTGGCGCCGGCCGCACGGTCGGCGAACGCCTGGTCCAGCACCCCGACGTCGCCAAGGTCGCGTTCACCGGCTCGACCGAGGTAGGCCGCCGGATCGGCGCGCTGGCGGCAGAGTCGATCAAACGCGTCACCCTCGAGCTCGGCGGCAAGTCCGCGAACATCGTCTTCGCCGACGCCGACATAGAGAAGGCCGCGGCCTCGGCTCCGATGGCGGTCTTCGGCAACGCGGGCCAGGACTGCTGCGCGCGGTCGCGCATCCTGGTCGAGCGGCCGGCCGTCGACAGGTTCATGCAGGCCCTCGAGACGGCGGTCAAGGCCGTGCGCGTCGGCGACCCGCTCGATGAGAAGACCGAGATGGGTCCTCTCATCTCCGCCGAGCATCGCGCGAAGGTCTCGGCGTATTTAGAGGACGGGGCGAGGGTCGCAATCCGCGGCAGCGCGCCGTCCGGCCGCGGATACTGGTTCGCACCGACGGTGCTGTCGCCCGTAGCGCCCACGGACCGGGTCGCGCGCGAGGAGATCTTCGGCCCCATCGTCGCGGTGATCGCTTTCGACGACGAGGCCGACGCGCTGCGCATCGCCAACGACACGATCTTTGGTCTGTCTGGTTCGATCTGGACCTCCAACGCCGGCCGCGCCCTGCGAGTGGCGCGCGGACTGGAGACGGGCACGATCTCGATCAACTCCAACAGTTCGGTGCGCGTGACAACGCCGTTTGGAGGCTTCAAGCAGTCGGGCGTCGGCCGCGAGCTCGGCCCCAACGCGCTCGACCACTACACCGAGCTGAAGAACGTCTTCCTCTCGACCTCCTGACGCGTAACGCTTCCAAGTAATTCCTTAAGACTCAGTCAAGGCTGGTTGGGAGGTATTTGCCGATGGCTGCAAGGCTTGTACGCGCGTGCGTTGGACTGGTGGCTCTAACGTTGGTGGCCGCGCAGGCGATTCCTGCCCAAGCGGGTGTCTTTCGCGGGTCGTTCCATCAGACGAACCTCGTCTCGGACATCCCCGGGCTTGCTCCGCTCACGGACTCGAACCTGAAGAACCCGTGGGGCCTGTCGTCTAGCCCGACGAGCCCGATCTGGGTCTCGGACAACAACGCGGCCGTGGCGACGCTTTACAACGGCGCGGGGCAGAAAGTTCCATTGACGGTGAACATACCCGCGCCCGGCAATGTGCCCGGCGGCACGCCGACCGGGACGGTGTTCAACGGCACCTCGGACTTCGTAGTGACGGAGGGCGGCAGCTCAGGTCCGAGCAGGTTCCTTTTCGCCACCGAGGACGGGACCGTGCTCGGCTGGAGCCCCAGCGTCGATCGCAACAACGCGATCATCGCGGTCGACCGGTCGACCACGCCGGACAGCGCAGGTGACGTGGGGGCGGTGTACAAGGGCTTGACCAACGGCTCGGTCGGGACGGCCAACTGCCTGTACGCGACCAACTTCCGCTTCGCGACAGTCGAGGTGTTCGACACGCACTTCACGCTGCAGAACTGGGCCGGCGCGTTCACCGACGCTTCTATTCCCGCCGGCTTTGCCCCGTTCGGGATCCAGAACATCGGCGGCCTGATCTACGTGACGTACGCAAAGCAGAACGACGAGAAGCACGACGACGTCAAGGGCCTCGGCAACGGCTACGTCGACATCTACACGACGAGAGGCGCTCTCGTCCGGAGATTTGCATCCCAGGGCACGCTCAATTCACCGTGGGGCCTGGCGAAGGCGCCGTCTACATTCGGCAACTTCCACGACGCGATCCTGGTGGGCAACTTCGGCGACGGATTCATCAGCGGGTTCGGCGCTGACGGAAGCTTCCGCGGCCAGCTGAAGAGCGAAACCAACGCCCCGATCCAGGACGACGGCCTGTGGGGCCTGCGTTTCGGCAACGGTGGCAGCGGCGGCTCGCCGGACGAGCTGTTCTTCTCCGCCGGCCTGAATGACGAGGCCGACGGTCTCTTCGGCAAGATCACTGCGGTAGCCGACTGAGCTAGCCAAGGTTGGGGGCGGTCGGACCGACCGCCCCCTCGACGACGAGCGCGATCACCGGCCGGGCGGCCCGGTCCCCGAAAACCGTCACCCGCCCGAGGCGCTGCAGCAGCAGCTCGAGGCGGTCTCCGGTTGCGGTCGCGCGGTACGACGTCTTCTTCCACCGCCCAATCTCGAACGCGTCGCCCAGCAGCGGCTTGGCGAAGAGGCGGATGTCGACCGGTGTGACGGCCAGGTAGAGCAGCATCGGCGGCAGCGGTTCCGTCGCCCGGCGCGCAAGGAGCGGTCCCGCCCATCCGACCAGCAGGTTGAGGGCCACGCCCTTGAGGTAGCCCTTCGGCCGCACCGCGGCGGCGCCGAGGATCGGCTCGCTGAAAAGGATCGATCGGAGCCGCGCGACCACTGCGCGGTCACCTACCGCGGGCGGACGGGCTATCTGCACGGGTTCAAGTGTGGAGCGGGCGATGGGAATCGAACCCACGTAACCAGCTTGGAAGGCTGGCGCACTACCATTGTGCTACGCCCGCTTGGCAACGCTGGCGACCTACAAGGCTAGGGCGTTCGTGCGCTGCTCGTAACTAACCTCACTCAAGCCCGTTGTTCGTCGCATGTGGAAGGTAGTGCTGGTCGGCGCTGCGGCGATCGGCCTGGCCGCCTGCTCGAGCTCGCCTTCAGCCGGAGCGTTGACACGCAGCCCGGCCGCCGTCACAGCGAGTGCATCACCGGCGCCGACCCTGACGGCCTCGGACCTAACAGGCGCCGTGACCATCACCGGCGGCATCAATGACAGCTTGCCGTACACGACTCCACCGCGCTGCTGGATGTACCCCGTCAACGGAACATACGACCACGCCACCGCCGTCTACCTGAATCTTGGGACGTCGGATGACACAGTGCAGCTGATGATGCGTGGCTGGCACGGCACGGGGACCTACACCGTCGACTCATTCGGTAATGGGAACTACGTCGACTACTTCAAAGCGGGCAATCACTCGATCAGCACGGACGGTTCGATTCATGTGCTGAAGGCGAGTGGCTCCATAGTCGAGGGCACGGTCGACGCCAATCTAAGGGTCACCGTTGCAACCGCCACCTCGACAAGGCTCGCGCCGGCGCATGTCACGGGCACGTGGGCATGCATCCCCCAGTAGTGGAATAGTCCCCACGGGCTGCGCCCGACGCTGGTGATCAAGCCTATCCGCCGGCACGAGGGCGTTTCTGGCGCACGGCCGTTCGACTACGCGCTCAAGGCGGCTGATTAGAGTACCGATCACCAATGCCCGGGTGGCTCCTGCAGAACCTGCACATAGTTGTTGCCGCGATCGTTACGGCTGTCGTTCTCGCTGCGTACTACCGGTGGCGAGCAGCATCACTTCGTCGCACCGTGCAGAGCCGAGCGCCCGTCACGTTCAACGCGTGGCTGCGGGGCAGCTCCACGCCGTATCCACGGCGCTGGCGTGAGGGCCGGGTGCACCTCGGTTTCGGCGCACCCTCGTGGAAGCCGCGTTTAGCAATCCCGCGCCGGAGCGTCGCGCTTCCGATGTCAGCGGTCGTCGAACAGATCCGGCCCGTCTCTGGAGTGCGTGAGATCTTCAGCGTGAACGCCAACTGCACGGTGATCGTCGCCCGCGCTGACGACGCGACTCTTGAGCTGGGCGTCTATACCAAAGAGCTCGCCTCCGTGCTGCAAGCGCTCGAGTCACGCTCCGGCGGAGGCTGGCGCGTGCCGTCGACGCTCACGGTCGATGTCGTGAGGGCCGGCCAGGTGACCAGATACGACGTGAAGCGCTGGTAGCCCGTACGGAGTTCCGCGCAACGCCCACTAGTAGACCCAGTCAGCTGCCGCGGCGCCTGCGCCTATGTCATCAACGCAGGCGCGGGCTGGAACGCGTCCGGCAGAGCCGTTCCGACCTCATCCGAGTCCACCTCGACTATTTCGGACTTGAGTGGACCAAGGATCGCCAGCAGCTCGCTCTGTTCGCGGCTCGGCACTTTGAAGTGATTCAGCGTCTTGACGAGATCGTCTACCAGCGCGTTGAACTCACCTTTGGTGACTTTCATCCCGGCATGTGCCTCTTTCATGCCGCGTCCACGATATTCACAGGGTCCGCCTGTGGCTTCGCACACCTGGTCGATGAGCATCTTCCTCAGGCGGGCAAGGTCGGTTCTGGCGAACTTGAGGTTGATCCGGTCGTCTGCGGCCACCGTGTCCCGGAAGCTCTCGACGACGGCGGTGATCGCGTCGAGTCCACCAAGTCGTTCATACAGCGTCCGTTCCATGATTCCTCCCCACTGAATCACGCGCGGGAACTCGGGACGTTCGCCCCGTTCCTCCGACTATTCGCCTTCGAGGCCAAGCTGTCAATGGCGGTCGGGATTGGAGAGGGTGCAGACCTGAAGAGATCCGACTGGTAGCCCGTACGGGCTTCCGGGCAGGGCCAGCAATCTAGAGTAGCTACAGTACCTAGCTGGCTCGGCCCGGTCGTCTAGTGGACTAGGACACCGGCCTTTCAAGCCGGGAATCGCGGGTTCGAATCCCGCCCGGGCTACCAGAACTTCACTTCTCCCTCGCACATGTCGGCTCCGACCGTGCCAACGGCAGCGAGACCCGTGAAGAGTGCCGTCACTGCTGTCCAGAGGGCGATCCACCAATCCCCGACGGTCGTTTCAAACCGGGGTTGGGCCAGCCCAAGCCCGCGCGGAGCACGAGGACTGCATCTGTTGTCTCTCAGGGGTTACGAGCACGCGTAGCTAATAGGTAGATTCCCGATGCGATGCCTCCGACGAGGAGTAGCAGGACAGCGTTTGGAAGCAGGAAAGGTGGCAGGTCTAGGACGCTGGTAACTCTCGGCGGGTGCAACGCCAATAATGCCGCGATCCACAGTCCCGGCCAGGCCACCGGGACGCCTAAAGCCACGAGAAGAAAACCTACGCGTCGACTGACTACTCGATTCTGGGCGAGCACAATCCCAACCGGAAGCGATGCCACGGCAAGAAGGAGGGCGACAAGAAACACTGCAGTGACGAGCGGACCCATCGTTGCCATCAGCCTCTTGGACCAAGCTTGCATTTTGCCGCCCAAGCCCGCCCAAGCCGCCCAAGCCCTTCTACCGCGACGCCAACCGTTCCCGACTCGAAATTATTGCCGACCCGTTGCGAGCCAAACGCGATGGTGGGCGGCGAGGGTCTCGAACCCCCGACCTCCAGCATGTCAAGCTGGCGCTCTTCCAGCTGAGCTAGCCGCCCCCGTCGGGGAGTCGCAGTGAACGACTTATTGTAGGAGCGATGCCTCCATACATCGGCCGGCGCATGCGCCGCGTCGAAGACGAGCGGCTGGTCACGGGCCGCGGTCGTTTCGCAGGAGACATCAAGCTCGACGGCCTCGTCCACGTCGCATTCAGCCGCTCCACGCTTCCGCACGCTCGCATCCTGTCCATCGACACCGCGGGCGCCAGGGCTCTTCCGGGCGTGCTCGAAGTGTGGACCGCGGCGGACCTCCCTGAGGTCGCCGATGGCCTCAGCGATTGGGTGCCAAACGACGCCGTCGCGCGCCGGCGACCAATCCTCAACGCCGACGAGGTCAACTACGTCGGCGAGGCGTACGCGATGGTCGTCGCCGAAACCGCTTATGAGGCGCATGACGCGGCCGAGCGGGTGCTGGCCGATCTCGATCCCCTTCCAGGCGTCGGCGACGTCCTGACCGCGACCGCGCCCAACGCACCGCTCGTTCACGCGGACACGGAAAGCAATGTGTCGCGCAGCAAGAACGTGGCCTACGGCGACATCAAGGCTGCCTTCGGCGCGCAGAGCGTGACGGCGAAGATCCGCCTGCGCGCCGCGCGTGTGGCGGGCGCGGCGATGGAGCCGCGCGCGGTGACGGCGTCTCCCGATGAAGAGACCGGCGGACTCACGGTCTGGACGTCAACGCAGAACGTCTTCGGCGTGCGCGAGGCGATCGCCGGAGCGTTGAAACTCGAAGCAGAGTCGGTGCGGGTGCTGGCCGAGGACGTCGGCGGCGGATTCGGGGCCAAGGGCAGCGCGTTTCCCGAAGAGGTCCTGACCGCGCTGGTGGCCTGGCGTATGAAGCGGCCGGCACAGTGGGTCGCGTCGCGCAGCGAGGACGGCGCCACCACCGCGCAGGGGCACGGCTCGGTGATCGAGGTAGAGATCGCCTCCGACCGCGACGGCAAGCTGCTCGGACTGCGCGGCCGCCTGATCCACGACATGGGCGCCTACTCCGCGAGCGGCGCGAACCAGCCCGACATCATCGTCGCCCACATGCTGTCCGCGTACGTGGTGCCGGCCATGGAGGTCGAGTCGCAGGTCGTGTTCACCAACGCCGTGCCCTCGGGCTTCATCCGCGGCGGCGGGCGCCCTCTCGGCAACTACGCCGTCGAGCGGGCGATGGACCAGCTCGCCTACGCGCTCGGCATTCTTCCTGTTGAGGTGCGACGTCGCAACCTCATCCAGCCCGAGCAGATCCCGTTCACGACGGGCTATCCGGCCGGGCGGCGAGGGCTCGTGTACGACAGCGGCGACTACCCGCGTCTTTTGAGCCTGGCGATGGAGAAGGTCGGCGACGCGCCGAAACGTCTGGACGACGGCCGCCTCGTCGGGTTCGGCGTCGCGTGCTGCGTCGAGTCGACTGGCTTCGGCGGCGAGGAGCCGGCGAAGCTGCGCGTCAACAAGGATGGGACCGCGGACCTTTACGTCGGCTCCACGCCGCAGGGTCAGGGGCATCAGACGATGGCCGCGATGGTGGCCGCGGACCGCCTGGGCTGGCCGTTCGAGAAGATCCGGGTCACCGCCGGCGACACGCGCAACACGCCGCCCGCGGACCTGACCGCCGGCAGCCGCAGCGCGGTGCAGGTGGGCAACGCAACCGCCAAGGCGGCGGTGGCCATGCGCAGGCGGCTGCTCGAGCGCGCCGGCGAGGTACTCGAGGCGGACGCAGCGGACCTGGTCATGGAGGACGGCCGGATCGCGGTGCGCGGCGCGCCGGCGAAGAGTGTGCCGGTGCGCGAGGTCATCCCGGCCGAAGGACTCGAGGTGCTCGAGACCTTCGACCCCAAGCGCCCGCTCACGTACTCGAGCGGCTGCCACGCGGCCGTCGTCGCGGTCGATCCCGACACCGGGCAGGTCGAGATCCTGCGCTACGTCATCGCCCACGACTCGGGCCAGGCGATCAACGAGCTCATCGTCGAGGGCCAGATGCACGGCGGCTACGCGCACGGCGTCGGCTACGCGCTGCACGAAGCCGCCACCTACGATCCCGACGGCGGCTTCCGGACCGCCAGCTTTCTCGATTACACGATCGTGAGCGCCGCCGAGGTCGCCGCGGTGCCCGAGCTGGTGCACATCGACACGCCGACCGATTCCAACCCCGAAGGCTTCAAGGGCGCCGGCGAGAGCGGGACCGTCCCCGCGCCGGCGGCCATCACCGCCGCGGTCGAGGACGCGCTGCGCCAGCGCAAGCCGGACGCGGTCGTCGACAGGCTCCCGATCACGTCCGACCGGATCGTCGAAATCCTGGGTTCGTAGCTCTGGCAATCGATCCGCGCGCGACAACTCCTCCGGTCAACGCGGGCGGCGTCAACTGGCGCCGCAACCTGGCCGCGCTGTGGTTTGCGGAGTTCATGGCGATCTTCGGCTTCTCGTTCGCCTTTCCGTTCCTCTCGATCTTTCTTCACCACGACCTCGGCGTGGCCAATGGGCCCCAGCTCGACCTGTGGACCGCGGCCTCGGCCAGCTCGTCCGGCCTGGCGATGGCGATCGCGAGCCCGATCTGGGGCGTCCTCGGTGACCGGTTCGGGCGCAAGCCGATGCTGATCCGCTCGATGCTCGGCGGCGCGATCACGGTCGGGCTCATCTTCCTCACCCAGAACCCGGCCGAGCTGGTCGTGCTGCGCTTCCTGCAGGGCGCGACGAGCGGCACGGTCGCGGCTGCCACCGCGCTGGTCGCCGCGGAAACGCCCCGCTCCCGGGTCGGCTGGTCGCTCGGGGTGGTCAACTCGGGCGTCGCGCTGGGAAGCGCGATCGGGCCCGTGGTCGGTGGATTTGCAGGAAATTTTTTTGGGTTGCGGCTCGTGTTCCTCGGCGGCGGCATCCTGCTGCTGCTGTCCCTGGTCCCGGTCCTCGTGGTCGTGCGTGAGAGCCCGCTGGTCCGGAAGCCCGGGCCGCGGGTGGGCGCGCTGTCTCTCCTGCGATCCCAGCCAGGGTTGGTGCGCGCGCTTTCGGTGCTCATGACGGCGCAGGGCCTGGTGAGCCTGTGCAACTCCGCGGCCCAACAGCTGGTCGTGCTGCGGCTGCTGGCCATGCTGAGCAGCGGGGTGTCCGCGGTCACCGGGCTCGGCTTCAGCCTGGCCGGGATCGCAAGCAGCGTCGCGGCGGTCGGGTACACGCAGGTGTCGCGCAAGGCTGGTTACGTGACCACGTCCGCGGCTGCTGCGCTCCTGGCGGCCGTGGCGATCGCGCTGATCGGTATCTCGCCATGGCCGGCGCTCATCGTGGTCGCGATCGGTCTGAACGGCCTCTTCACCGGCGTCGTGATCCCGGCGACTGCGAGCATGATCGGGCTCGAGACCCCACACGACGCCCAGAGCACCGTGTTCGGGTTCAATGCGAGCGCGATCGCGATGGGGTTCTTCCTCGGGCCGTTGATCGGAGGCGCGGTGGCCGCGACGTCGGGGGTGCAGGTGGCGCTCTACGTGATCGCGGGGCTTGCGGTAGGCCTGAGCGCCCTGGTCGCGACCGGAGCGCGGGAACCCGCCCGCTAAGCCTCGAACCTCACCGTTTTGCGCAAAACGCCAGCATCGCCAGTCGGGATTGCCGCGGTTTTGCGCAAAACGGGTTTCAGTCGGCCGGTTTGAAGGGCCTCAGCTTCTCGAGGTCTTCCTCTTCGATGTTCGCGAACAACGCTGCGTCGTCGCTCCGATCGAGGAACCGGCGGGGCAGGATCACATCGCTCTTGAAGAACCCCTCCGGCAGCAGCACGACCCCCACCAGCTGATCGTCGTCGAACAGCACGTCCTTCACGGTGCCCAGCCTCTTCCCGCTGCGCCCCAGCATCACGTTCTCGCCACCGTCGATCTCGAGCGAGTCCGCCGGTTTGTTCGCCACCTGCTCGATCCAGTGCGGCGCCTCGGGCGAGGCGGTCAGCGGGCCCGCCGCATCCGCCGCGGCCTCGGTCGTCGTCTCCTCCTTCTCCCGATAGCTCAAGTACGGCGGCAGAAGACGAACCTCCGCGGCGCTCAGGCTCAGCTCGACACGGTCATGGGTCACGGAACGAGCCGCGTCCTTGGGGACGACGAACTCGTCATTGACCAGGTACGAACCCGGCGAGAAGCGGTGGCCCGAGAACGCGGGGCTCTCCTTGACCACCAGCGCTTGCAGCCCGTAATCCGGCCCGACGAGGAGGTGCACGAGCTTGCCGATCTCCCGGCCGTCGCTCGAACGAACCTCCGCGCCGAGGTGAAAGTCTTCGTCTGCCATCGCCACCAGCGTAGCGGCGTCGCGGGCTCGCGATCCTCTAATGTGGATCGTCGCCCTGATGGAAAATCGCAGCACGCCGCCGCCTACAGTGATCGATCTGAACAAGAGGTACAGCGTCACCGTGCACACTTCGCGCGGCGACTTCGTGATCCAGCTCGTCGATTCCAAAGTCGCGCCGCAGACCGTCAACAACTTCGTCTACCTGGCCCAGAACGGCTTCTACGGAGGCCTCACGTTCCACCGCGTAGTCCCGGGGTTTGTTGTCCAGGGCGGCGACCCTTCAGGCGACGGCACAGGCGGACCGCCGTACAAGCTGCCCGACGAGACCAACCCCTCGAAGTGGCCGCGCGGCACCGCCGGCATGGCTTCCAGCGCCGCCGGTGTGAGCGGCTCGCAGTTCTTCATCACGCTGGGCGACGCGCCCTTCCTCGCGTCCAACGGCGTGTACAACCATTTCGGCCAGGTCACGTCGGGCATGGACGTCATCGACCAGATCAAGGTCGGCGACACGATGTCGTCGCTCGACGTCACCGCTTCGTGAGGCGGACGCTTCTCGGACTGGTCGCCATCACCGCTTTAGCGGCCACCGCGTGCGGCTACAGCGATCCCTACGGCACCAGCCCGCCGCTCGCCAACGAGAGCCCCAATCCCTCAGCGAACCCCAGCGTCTCGCCGGGCGCCGACGACTGCAACGCCGGCAACGGCCTGCAAGCGGTGACCTACCCCGACGGTCTCAAGATCATCGACCTGAAGGTCGGGAACGGCGATGTGGCCAAATCCGGCGAGAACGCCGAGGTGCAGTACACGGGCTGGCTGACCACCTGCCGGCAGTTCGACTCCAGCCGCTCTCCGGGCCGCACGAGCTTCACGTTCCAGATCGGCCAGGGCCAGGTCATCGGCGGCTGGGACGAGGGTCTGCCCGGAATGAAAGTCGGCGGCAAGCGCAAGCTCATCATTCCGTCCGAGCTCGCTTACGGCCCGCAGGGGCAGACCGACCAGACGACGGGCGCCCAGATCATCCCGCCCAGCGCGACGTTGATCTTCGAGATCGAGCTCAAGAGCCTCAAGCCGGGGCCGAGCCCGTCACCGTCGCCGAAGCCCAGCCCGTCCAGGTAGAGAGAGGCCCGGGCCGCGCAGAACGCGGCGTCACGTAACGGTCAGCGTCCCCTTCATCCCTGAGGCCTCGTGGCCCTGCTGGGTGCAGAAGATCGTGTAAGTGCCCGCGTCGATGTTGTTGACCGTGAAGACGACCGAGTCTCCGGCGGACACCAGCTCGCTAACCGCCAGCCGGTTGCCGCCGCTGTCGCGGATCGCCATGTCGTGCTGCGCGGACCCCGAGTTCACGAGGAAGAAGACGGCCTTCCCGTGCGGCACAGTGAGGTTGGCAGGGTCGAACTTGAACTCGGTCATGGTCACCTTGGTCGAGCCCGAGGGCTGACTCGGGCTGCTGCCACCGCATCCGGCGAGCAGTGCCGCCGCGGCCAGGCCAAGAGCCAGAGCTTTCATTTCCCTGCGGTAATCCCCACGTACAGAATCAGGAACAGGAAGACCCAGACGACGTCGACGAAGTGCCAGTACAGCGTAACCGCGGCCGGGCCTACGTGGTTGCGGGAGTCGAACTGGCCGCGCGACGCGCGATACAGGATCAGGATCAGCAGGATCAGGCCGCCGAGTACGTGGGCGCCGTGGAAGCCGGTCATCGTAAAGAAGGCGCTCGCGAACATGTTGGCGGTCAGGTTCAGGTGGTGGTTGAACGCGTTGATGAACTCGTACAACTGCCCGAACTCGAACCCGAAGCCCAGGACGATCGTCGTGATCTGCAAGACGAAGAATCGCCGCCGGTTGTCGTGGGCGAGACCGTCGAGGGCGAAGTGGCAGGTCACGCCGCTGGACAGCAGGACCACGGTGTTGATGGCCGGGATGCCCAGCCAGTTCACGTAGTCCGCGTTCGTTGGCGCCGGCGGCGGCCATGTCTGATGCGACCCGAAGAGATAGAAGTAGGTCGCGAACAGGCTCCCGAAGAACATCACCTCGGAGGCCAGGAAGATGTACATGCCCATCATCCCGGGCTTGATCGCCGGGTACTGCGGGGTCGGCTCGCGCTGGATGCTCGCGACGGCCATCAGTGGTGCACCTCACCGTCGGTCGACGGGCTTCCACTTGGGAACATACGCACGTCCTCGACCAGCACCCAGCCGACCACGCCGTAGAGAAAGATCAGGCCGCCGAAGACCAGCAGGCCGATGCGCACGCTTCCGTCGAAGGGAATCGCAGCCAGAGAAAGGAACAGCGCGCCGACGCAGATGATGAACGGGTAGTTGCTGTTCGGGAACAGGTGGATTCCCAGCTGGTGGGCGCGGGCGGCGTAGTCGATGGTCACGTCCGCAGCCTCAGCGGGCAGCTCCAGGTCGTAGCGCGAGGCCTCGGCCCGCCTCGGGTCGGCGTCGCGCCAGGCCTTGAACGCCGCGGAGGCCATCTCGCTCGAAGGCCACAGCTTGTAGCCGTCGTTCCGGCAGTGGTCGAGGAAGCGCTGGGTCCGCAGCCCGCAGTTCGGACATTGAACCGACAGGCTGGGGTTGTTCACGTCGACGTAGCGAGGACTCTTCTTGGCGACGGCCACGATCGGTTTCGATTCTATCCGCTCCCACAGTCGCGATTCCGGCCGCCGATATACTTCCCCTTTGTGATCGGACGCGCTCGAGCGCTCTTCACGCCACTCGGCCTCGCCGCCCTCGCCATCGCTCTCAGCTCCTGCGACGTGGGCGGCCTGAGCCCCATCTTCCCGAACCCGGTGTCGCCGAACGGCCAGGGCATCTACAACACCTACATCGGGATCTCGGTCGTCGCGATCATCGTCTTCGTCGGCGTGGAGGCGGCGCTGCTGTGGGTGGTGCTGCGCTACCGCCGCACCGTGCAGCCGCCCGGCTACGTGCCGCCGCAGGTCCACGGCCACACCGGCCTGGAGATCGGCTGGACGCTCGCTCCGCTCGCGATCGTGCTCTTCATCGCGGCGTACAGCTTCGTCGAGCTGCAGCACGACTTCCAGCCGATCAGCAACGAGCAGATGCTGGTCGTCGTCAGCGGCCATCAGTTCGGCTGGGACTACGACTACGGCAACGGGGTCGTCATCCACCAGGAGGGCAGCCTCACCAGCGAGGTCCCCCCGTTTGTCGTTCCCACCCACACGCTGGTGAAGCTCCAGTTCCGCGGCACCGACGTGATCCATTCGTGGTGGGTGCCGGCGATCTCGGGCAAGACCGACGCCGTCCCCGGCTACGACAACTTCTCGTGGCTGAAGATCGACCAGCCCGGCAAATGGCGCGGCGAGTGCGCCGAGCTGTGCGGCACGGGTCACGCCTCGATGCAGATCATCGTCCAGGCGATGGACCAGTCCGATTTCGACGCCTGGTTGGCCAAGCAGAAGGCCGCCCCCAAGTAGGATAGGAACCGGATGGCCACCACAGTCCTGCCGCGGCCGAAGGCTTACGACGACACCTTTTTCAAGCCGATCAGCCTCTGGCTGACCACCACCGATCACAAGCTGATCGGGATCATGTACATGGTCACCGCGATGATCAGCTTCGTCATCGGCGGGATCTTCGCGCTGATCATCCGCCTGCAGCTGGCGCAGCCCAACCTGCAGATCGTCGACGCCGCCACCTACAACCAGATCATCTCGGCCCACGGCGTCACGATGATCTTTTTCTTCGTCACGATCTTCGTCACCGGGATCGCGAACTACATGGTCCCGATCATGATCGGCGCGCGCGACATGGCGTTCCCGCGCGTCAATCTGCTCGGCTTCTGGCTGGTGCCGGTCTCGATCATCCTCTACTACTGCGGCTTCTTCGCCGGCCACGCCCTCGACGCGGGCTGGACTGGCTACGCGCCGCTGACGGAGAAGGCCTACCAGAGCCACAGCCTCGGGGTCGACTTCTGGGCGATGAGCATCATCGTCTGGGCGATCAGCGGCATCATGGCCTCGACCAACTTCCTGACCACGATCGTCGCCCTGCGCGCGCCCGGCATGCGCTTCTCGCGCCTCCCGCTTTTCGTCTGGGCGCAGATCTCGACCTCGATCCTTCTGCTGATCGTCGGCGCGCCGCTCGCGGCGGCGATGATCCTGCTCGAGTTCGACCGCCAGCTGGGCACGCAGTTCTTCACCACCGCCGGCCGGCCCGTGCTCTACCAGCACCTGTTCTGGTTCTTCGGCCATCCCGAGGTGTACGTGATGATCCTGCCCGCGTTCGGGATGATCTCCGAGATCGTCCCCGTCTTCGCGCGCAAGCCGATCTTCGGCTACATGACGATGGTCGCCGCGTTGTTCGGCATCGTGTTTCTCTCCATGACCGTGTGGGCGCACCACATGTTCACGGTCGGCATGAACACATACGTCGAGGGCTTCTTCATGCTCATGACGATGCTGATCGCCGTGCCGACCGGCATCAAATTCTTCAACTGGATCGCCACCGCGTGGTGGGGATCGATCGACTTCACCGTGCCCATCAAGTTCGTGTTCGGATTCCTCGCCACCTTCCTGATCGGCGGCATCACCGGTATCTACCTCGCGTCAGTGCCGGTCGACACGCAGCTGCACCAGTCGTACTACGTGGTCGCCCACCTGCACTACGTGCTGTTCGGCGGCAGCGTGTTCGCGATCTTCGCGGGAATCTACTACTGGTTCCCGAAGATCACTGGCCGCTTGCTCGACCGCAAGCTGGGCGAGTGGCATTTCTGGCTGACCTTCATCGGCTTCAACGGCACGTTCCTGATCATGCACACGCTCGGCCTCGAGGGTATGCCGCGCCGCATCTTTACCTACTCCAACGAGGCTTGGGCGGCCACCAACCTCATCATCACGGTCTCGTCGTTCCTGATCGCGATCGCGGTGGGGATCTTCCTGGTCAACATCATCCGCAGCTGGAACAGCGGTGAGATCGCGGGCAACGATCCGTGGCAGGGCAACACGCTCGAATGGGCGACGACCTCTCCCCCGCCGCCCTACAACTTCGAGCGCGTACCGCCGGTGCGCAGCTTCATGCCCCTGCGTGACCTGCGCGAGTCGGGCGAGCTAGTCGAGGAAGCTCCGCCGGTCGCGCCGGCGCCGGCCTAGGCGGGATCCTGGCCTGCGTCTGGGTGACGCAGGACTTCAAGACCGGAGACAGAAGACCAACGAACCATCCGCCTGTCCTTGCCAAAGCTGATGAAGCCTGCGCGTTCGATGTCGACCGTGAAGGCGTGATACGGCTCGGTTGGCCGCCAGTTGATGACGGCTTCCTGCGCGTCCTCGAGCGCCGTCTTGCGCGCACGTTCGGTCACCTCGGCGGCACGACCGTAGAGCTTCAGGTCGCCGAAAGGGGCGTCGTGGTGGGTCTGCGGCGTGGCGAGGCTGATGCGCGGGTCGCGCAGGAGGTCGAGGGCCTTCTTCGAGCGCCACATCATGCCGAGCATGAGCTCGCCATCGACGATGTACGCCTCGCACGGGCTGATGCGCGGCCAGCCGTCGGCCCGGTTGGTGGCCAGGATCAGGATGCCGGTGTCGCGAAGCCGCTCGTGGGCGAACGCCGCGAGCTCAGGCGCGCCGGCCGCGAACTCCTGCCAGTTCGTTTAGCGGTGCTCGGCGGAGGATTTCGTTTCGAGGGCCTCTTCGGCGGCGCGGTTGCGGGCGTCTCCACGCAGCACCCAGTAGCCAAGGCCGGCAACCCCCAGGGCGGCGACCAGGAAGGTGATGCTCATGAAGAGCCAGGCGGGGACCCATTCGCCGGCGAGGTAGACCACCGCCTCAATTATCGCGGAGCCGGAACGACGGGTCGGGGTGTTACCAATTAGGACCTGTTGATCAACCTCATTGACGTCCTGATCCTGGTCGCGGTGCTGGTCGGGCTCGCGAACGGCTACCGCCGCGGGTTCTGGCTCTCCCTCGCGCAGTACGTGGGCCTGGTCATCGGCGTCTTCCTCGGAGCCGCGACCGCGAGGTACGTGCTGGACTACCTGCAGATCTCTAACCCGAGCGCCCGGCCGCTGGGGGCGGTGCTGGTGCTCGTGATCGGCGGCAGCCTGGGCTCGAGCATCGGCTTTGCAGTGGGCGAACCCATCCGCCGCAAGATCCTTCGCACCGGCGTCCACACGTCGACCGACTCGGTCGCGGGCGCCGCGCTCTCGGGCTTCGCGGTGCTGGTCATGTGCTGGTTCCTCGGCCTGAGCTTTTCCCGCGGCCCCGTCGCGGAGATCGCGCAGCAGATCAACCGCTCGGTGGTGCTGCGGGCGATGGACTCGATCGCGCCTCGTCCGCCGGGACCGCTGGCGAGCGTGGCGCAGGTCCTGGCGGGAGTGCAGTTTCCGCCGGTCTTCGCCGGCCTCGAGCCGACTCTACCCGGCCCTCTGCAGATCCCGGCATCGGTCGACACCCCGGCGGTGAACCACACCGCGCAGAGCGTGGTCAAGGTGTCGAGCGTCGGGTGCGGCGGCATCGTCACCGGCAGTGGCTTTCCGGTCGGAAACGGCTACGTGGTGACCAACGCGCACGTCGTCTCCGGCACGAGGTCGCACACGATCACCAAGCAGGACGGGACGACGGTGCGCGCGGAGGTCGTGTACTTCGATCCGGAGCGCGACGTCGCGGTCCTGTACGCGCCCGGCTTCAATGCCCAGGGCGTAACGTTCGGACCCGCTCAGCGCGGGACGCAAGGGGCCGTGATCGGCTATCCGGGCGGGGGGCCCGAGAAGATCGTGCCCGCCGTGGTGGACGGCTCGGTGTCGGCGCAGGGCCGCGACATCTACAACCAGAACTTCGTCACGCGCCAGATCTACGTCTTGCAGGCGAGCGTGCACCCGGGCAACTCTGGTGGTCCGGTCATCGACCTGCAGGGGCGGGTGCTGGGAATGGTTTTCGCGACCTCGGCAACTGACCCGAACCAGGCTTACGCGCTCACCGACGCGGAGATCCAGCCGGACATCAACGACGCGGAAAACAACCCATCTCCAAAGGACACCTCTAGATACGACTGCGCCGCCTGAGCTCATCGCCGGATAGTCGCGACTAACCGGGGTTTCGGAGCCCGATGCGTGCGGATAGTCGCGACTATCCGGGTTTCAGGCCGTTTCGGCCTCGGGCTTTCCTTCCTCGATCAGCATCACCGGGATGCCGTCGACGATCGGATAGAGCACTTTGCAGTGCGGACAGCGGAGCTTGTCCGGCTCTTTTAGCTCGACCTTGGTGTGGCATTTCGGGCAGGCCAGGATTTCGAGCAGTTCCTGAGAGATCACGTGCGCATGGTAGTACCGTTGCGCCGATGATCCTGAGGCGGCTCTACCTCTACCTCGTCAGCGCCGCGGCGCTGGGGGTGCTGGCAGTCGGTCTCGTCCTCCTCGGCGGCACCATCCTGCTCTTCGTCCTCCACGACCCGAGCGCCGACTACAGCCGAAGTGCCCTCGCCATCTACAGCGCCATGACGCTCGTCGCGCTGCCGGTCTGGGCCGTGCATTTCGGCTTCGCGCAGCGCTTCGCCCTTCGCGATCCTTACGAGCGCGCGTCGGCTCTGCGCCGACTTTATCTCTACTGGGCGTGCCTCTTCTCCTCGCTTGGGGCGACGGTGGCGATCGGTTTCGCGGCGGCGCAGCTGCTTCTGCCAGTGCTGGACGGACTGCCGTTGAGTCCCGTTCCGACGGCGCAGCTCGGCTGGGCGACGGTCGTGCTGGTCGCGGTCTGGGCCGGACACTTTCTCATCGCGGGGCGCGACCGCGCCGCCACGCCGGAAGAAGGCGCGTCGGCGACGCTCCGGCGCTGGTACATGTACATCGCGCTGCTCGCCGGCATGCTTGCAATGCTGGCCGGCACCGCGTCGCTGCTGCAGGTCGCGTGGGCGGATCTAACGCTCAGGACGGTCAACGCCTTTCTGTCCGGCCCCGCCGGGTTGGCGATCGCGGGCGCGGTGCTGTGGGGTGTGCACGCGCGCGCGATCGCCCTTCGGCACACGGCCGACGACAGGCACTCCACGCTCCGCGCGCTCGAGGGATTCATCGCCGTCGCCATCTGCATCGCCGTCGCGCTGGTCGGCGCGAGCCAGATCCTCTACTACCTGCTCGCGCGAGGGCTTGGCGTCGACAATCCCGGCAACGCGGGCACGAACTTCCTCGCCGCCGCCGCCGGCCCCGGATCCCAGCTGCTCGTTTACGGCATCGCCTGGTTCCTGGTCAGCCGGCGACTCACCCGCGACGCGGCCACCCAGGAAGCCGACCGGCAGGCGGCCATCCGCCGTCTCTACACGAACCTCGCCTCGCTCATCTCCTTGGCCGCCATGGCGATCGGCGCGGGCTTCCTGCTGTGGAACCTGGCCGAGCAGATCGAGGCGCCGATCATCGGGGTCACCCCTGAGGACTGGAAGAATCCGGTCAGCGTCTCGGTCACGCTGCTTGTCGTCGGCGGCGCCGTCTGGCTGGCGCACTGGCGGCATGCGCCCTGGGCCACAGACAGGCAGTCGCTCAGCCGCAAGCTCTACGTGTGGGCGGCGCTGCTCGGCAGCGTGCTCGGAGTCCTGGCCGGGGGTGTTGGCATCGTCAACGCTCTCCTACAGCAGCTGTTCAGTTCCAGCCCCCATTTGAGCGACCGCGCCAACCTCGACGTCGGCCACTTCCTCGCCGTGATCCTGGTCGCGGCCGCGGTGGGCTTCTACCACTGGCGGGTACTGCGCGCCGACGCGGCCGCGCGCCCGCAGCGGCCGGAGCATGAGCCCGAGAGGCCGAAGGTCCAGGTCGTCGCTCCGGCGATGGCTCCGGCCGTCGCCACCGCCGCGGCGGACGACGTCGGGCCTCACTCGCGGCGGTACACGCTGGTGGTCACGGACGCCACCGACGACGACGTCCACCAGGCGCTGTCCACCCTGCCGCCGGCGGCCAGCTACCGGCTGACGCATACCGAACAGGCCGTTGACGGACGCTGAGGTTCAGGCTTACCTCGACCTCGTCGACTGGCGCCGCCGCGTCGGCAACCTGTTCCGGATCGACGGACCCGACGCACTCGCGCGGTTTCGAGGGGGGCGCGACGAGCTCTTCCGCAACCATCCCCAGTCGCCGATCGAGCCCGACGAGCGGGGTTCGTTCACAGGCCTGAACTACTTCGACAACGACCCTTCGTGTCGCGTTGAGGCGCGCGTCGAGCAAGCCGACGGCAGCGAGCTCGTCATCGACACCGGCGGCGAGGACGGCGCCGTGCGCTACCGTCGCGCCGGCACGCTTCATTTCGCGCTAGACGGCCAGGACTGCAGGCTGACAGTGCTCAGCCTCGTCCAGTACGCGGGCGGCCTCTTCGTTCCGTTCCGCGACCGCACTGCAGGCCGCGAGACGTATGGCGGCGGCCGCTACCTCTTCGACACCGCGAAAGACACCGACGGGCTGGTGCTCGAGATCACCCCTGGGTCGTCCGACGTCGTGATCGACTTCAACTACGCGTACAACGCATCCTGCGCGTACAGCCCGCGCTGGGCGTGCCCCCTCGCGCCGCCAGAAAATCACCTCAACGTCGAGGTGCGCGCGGGAGAAAAGATCTACAAGAGCTACTGACTAGGCGGGGACGGAGCTGCCGCGGAGCGTCCTGATCAGCTCTCCCGCGCGACCGATCGCGTCGATGGTCGGCAGCGTCGGGTTGTTGAAGGTGAAGCCGCCGAACCCGGCGTCGAGGAACGGCCGCAGGTACTCCGCAGCTTCGTCCAGTGACGAGACCACGCGGATCATGGCCCTGCGTTCGGCCGGCAGCGCATCCATGATCGCCTTGGCCGTTGCGTCGTTCTCGGCCAGGACGAGGCCGACACCGAGAATGATCATCACGTCTGACGGGTTGCGGCCGACCGCGGCGCAGTGCTCCTTGAAGACACCCATCTTTCGCTTCAGGTCGTCGAGCGCTCCGCCGAACCAGTGCCCGATGTCTCCGTGCTTGGCCAGGATGCGAAGGGTGCGCTTCTCCCCGCCACCGCCGATCAGGATCTTCGGCCCGCCCTTCTGTATCGGCCGCGGGACGTTGAGCGCCCGATCGATGCGGTAGAACTTGCCCTCGAACGACGGCCGCTCCTCGGTGAACATCAGCTTCGCGATCGTTACCGCCTCGTCGAGTCGGTCCATGCGCCGCGCGATTGGCGGGAACTCGAACCCGTATCCCGCGTGCTCGTCCTGGTTCCAGGCGGCGCCGATGCCAAAGACTGCGCGTCCCTTAGAGATGACGTCGAGCGTTGTCACCTGCTTGACGAGCAGCGCGGGGTTTCGATACGTAACGCCCGTGACAAGCGTGCCGAGCTTGACGCGCGATGTCTGCGTCGCGATTCCCGCCAGCGCCGTGTACGGCTCGAGCATCGGCGCGCTCTCCGGACCCACGCCGCGGATCTGGTAGATGTGGTCCATCACCGTCACGAGGTCGAACCCGGCGGCCTCGGCGGCCCGTGCCTGCGCGATGACGTGTTCGAACAGCCTGTCGTCGGGAATCCCCGGATACGTGTAGTTGGGCATGTGGAATCCGAAGAAAGCGGCCATGCCTAGGAGAATCCCAGCCGCTCGTCTACGATTCCGTCGAGATGAGCTGGAAGGCGCTGACCGGAGTGGCCGTGATGTTCGCTCTTCTGCTCTACGGCACCGTGTTCGTGTTCCTCGCCTTCGACCGCAACTCCGACTCTGTCAGCGACACGATCCGGCCGTTCATCATCACGATGGCCCCCGTCTGGATCGTCGCCGTCGTCGCCGCGAGGACCGTCCTGGAGCGAGGCTGACCTCTCGGACCCTATAGATAGAATTTGTAGGGTCCGACCGTGGCCATAGAAGAATCGCGTAACGGGAAGCCGAGTGGCATCCAGCTCGTTCAGGTCGAGGGCTTCCTCGAGGTCGCCCGCAGGGGCAGCGTCAGCCGGGCCGCGGAGGCGCTCTTCATCACCCAGCCGACGCTGACGGCGCGCCTGCACGGGCTCGAGCGCGAGCTGGGCATGCCCCTCTTCCTGCGCACGCCTCACGGCATGCGGCTGACCGACGCCGGCCGCGCCTGGGTGCCGTTCGCTGAGCGCGCGATTCGGGCCTTGAGCGACGGCCGCGAGGCGCTGGCGCAGGTGATGAACGCGTCCGCCGGACACCTGATGATCGCGGCCGCGCCGGCCGTCAGCACTTACGTCCTGCCCGAGCTGCTCGAGCGGTTCGTGGCCGCGCATCCCCGCGTCGAGGTGTCGGTGCGCACCGGCCACTCCGAGGACGTCGTCGAGCTGGTCCTGCGCGACGAGGTGCAGCTCGGGCTTGGCCGCGCCATCCGTCACCCCGACCTCGAGCTGCGGCCGTTCCACACCGAGGACCTGGTGCTGGTGTGCGCGCCGGAGCATCCCTTCACCAGGCGCGCGAGCGTCGCCATCGCGGAGGTCGCGGCCGAGAAGCTGATCATGTTCGACCGCACTTCGAGCTACTACGAGATCGCCCAGGGCGCCTTCCTCGCCGCCGGGGTGAGCGTGCGCGGAGTCATGGAGCTCGACTCGATTGAGGCGGCCAAGAAGATGGTCGAGCGCGGTCTCGGCGTGGCCCTGCTGCCCGGCACCGCGGTGGCTCGCGAGGTGGCGAACAAGACCCTGCGGGCGGTGAAGATGCACGACGCGCCGCCCATGCACAACACGATCGTCGCCTTCCGGCGCCGCGACGCGGGAAAGCCAGAAGGCATCGTGGCCGCCTTCCTGGAGCTGCTCGAGGCCAGATAGAACGCCCCAGCGGGCGTTTTCGCGCATCGATTGTTCCAATGGACTTCATCAGATCAATTGATTGGACGTATATCGGCTTCGTTGATAGTTTCTTAGGCATGGATAGAGAAATCCGATCGCAGGAGTTGGAGTCGGAGAGCACCGCGCACGAGTGCGAGTGCCCCGAGCCGTGCAACTGCGACCACGACAACGAGTAGGAGGCCTTCCATGGATCTCGTCTCGACACCGCTCCTCCCGGAGGGGTACAAGGTGCCCGCGTCCCGCCACGAGCCGCCAAGCAAGCGCCTCCGGCGCCTTCTGGCGGAGAAGCCGTACGTCTTCGCGCCCGGCGTCTACGACCCGATGGGCGCCCAGCTGCTGATGTACCACGGCTCCGACGCCGTCTACTTCAGCGGCTACTCGTTCGCCATCGGCCACCTTGGAACGACGGACATGGACCTCTACTCGTCGGTGGAGATCGCCGACGGCGCGCGGCGCACGGTCAGCGCGCTGCGCAAGTTCCAGCTGACGATGGCGATGGGCGACCCCGAGAAGAACGTCCCACCCACACACCTGGAGATCCCGCCGGTTGTCGTAGACATGGACGCCGGCTACGGGAACATGTTCAACGTTCAGCGCACCACGGAGCTGTACGTCAACGCCGGCGTGGCGGCGGCGCACCTCGAGGACCAGGTCATGCCCAAGCGGTGCGGCCACATCGCCGGCAAGGCGCTGATTTCGGCGAGCGAGTTCGTGGGCAAGCTGCGCATGATGCGCGCCGCGGCCGACGACCTGGGCCATAAGGATTTCGTCATCATTGCCCGCACAGACGGCGTGTCGGCGACCGAGGCGCCCGAGTCGAAGCGCGGCCTCGAGCTCGCGATCGACCGTGGCCTGCGCTACCTCGACAGCGGCGTCCCGGACCTTCTGTGGTGCGAGTTTCCGACGGCGGAGCGCGAGCCGACCGAGACCTTCTGCACGGAGATCCGCAAGCGGTTCCCCAAGGCCCGCTTCGCCTTCAACTACTCCTCGTCCTTCAAGTGGTTCAACGAGAAGAACCCGATCACGTGGGATGAGCTCGGGCTGCTCGGCGTGGGGTTCATCTTCATCACGCTCGCCATGCAGCACGCGGCCGGCTACGGAATGTCGACGCTGCTTCGGGACCTCAAGGCGAACAAGGAAGAGGGCTACATGGAGCTGCAGCGGAGGGAGTGGGCCGACGTGGCCGACATCCCGACACGGTCCCACCACCTCTTCACCGGGGTTCCCTATCACCACCACGTCGGGCGTCAGTACGGTGCGCAGCGGCTCAGCGAGGACATCGACGACCATCACGAGATCTCAAAGGTCGTCTGAAAAAGAAAACCCCCTCTCCCCTTTGGGGGAGCAATCAATAGGCGAAGCGCGCTGCTGCGCGCCGTCCTAATCGCGCTCCGCGCGCAGGGTCGGGGTGAGGGGCGGGGAAGTACGTAGACTCGGCGGAAAGAGCGTGCTGCTTTTCCCGTTCCGCTGGCTCTGGTGGCTCATCTCGAGCGTCCGCCGCTCGATCGGAAGGCCGCCGGAATTCGTGGTCTTCGTCCTCGAAGACGACATGCCCACCCTGGCCGACCCGCCGCGGCCCTTCTGGCAGCGCTTCTTCGCCGGCCGGCCTCGCCTCAGCGTCCGCGAGCTCAGGGAGCGCTTCGAGGCGATCGGTCGCGACGCGCGGATCAAGGGGGTGGTCCTCCACCTCCGCCCCGCCGGCATGTCCATGGCCACGCTGCAGGACCTGCGTGAGATCGTCCTCAACCTGCGCGCCGCGGGGAAGCGCGTGGTCGCGTGGGCGACGAACTACACCACGGGCACTTACTACCTCGCGTGCGCGTGCGACGAGATCCTGCTCATGCCCGCCGGCGCGATCCAGCCGCTGGGCTTCGCGGGGACCGGCGCCTTCCTGGCCGACGCGCTGGCGCGCTTCGGCCTGACCGCGGACTTCATCCAGGTCTCGCCGTACAAGTCCGCGGCTGACCCGCTGACGAAGTCGCAGATGACGCCGGAGTACCGCGAGCAGGTCACATGGCTGCTCGAGTCGCAGCACGACGAGCTCGTCCGTGCGGTCGCCGAAGCGCGGAAGCTGGACGACGCGGGCGCGCGAGAGCTCATCGACGGCTCTCCGTATGGAGACGACGTGGCCAGAGAGGAGCACGCCGTCGACCACGTCATCACCGAGGAGGAGCTGCCGGCGTATCTCGGCGGGCAGCTGGGCACCTGGGAGCGCGCGCAGGCAAAGATGCGGCTGCCCGCCCCGAAGCTGCGCCGCGGCAAGTACGTGGCGCTGATCCGCATCGAAGGCACGATTCTCGACGGCCGCTCGGGACGGATGCCCGTGCGACCGCCGGTCAGCGTGCCGTTGGTGGGCGAGGAGCGTGCGGGCGACCTGACTGTCGTCCAGGTCGCGCGGCAGGTCGCGGCCGACAAACGCGCCGCCGCGGCTGTGCTGTTCGTCAACTCACGCGGCGGATCGTCGACGGCCAGCGAGGCGATGCGGCACGCGCTGCGTTCCGTCGCGGCACGCAAGCCGCTGGTCGTGGTCATGGGCTCCGTGGCCGGGTCGGGCGGGTACGACGTCGCCACGCCGGCATCCTGGATCGTGGCCCGGCCCGGAACGTTGACCGGCTCGATCGGAGTCCTGGGCGGCAAGATCGTCACCGGTCCGCTGTTCGAAAAGCTCCTGGTGAACCGGGAGACGGTCGCGTTCGGCCGCCGCGCGACCATGAACAGCGACGAGACCCCGTACTCGGACGAGGAGCGCGAGCTTGTGAAGGGCGAGATCGACCGGCTTTACCGCGGATTTCTGGACGTGGTGGGCGCGGCGCGCAAGCTGGCGCGCGAAGAGCTCGAGTCGATCGCCCAGGGCAAGGTGTGGACCGGCCGGCAGGCGCTGGAGCGCAAGCTCGTGGATGAGCTGGGCGGCGTCGAGGCGGGACTGAAGAAGGCGCGCGAGCTGGCGGGGCTGGCCAGGACCGCGCCGCTGCGCGAGGTGCGAGGCCCGCGGCGCTTCATGCCCCCGCTCGCCACTCCCGCTCCGGCAGGCGGTTGGTTCGGCTACGTGCTCGAAGGTCTCACGTTGTTGAATCGAGCGCCGGCACTGGCGGTGATGTGGTACCTGCCAGGCGAGCTGACCTAGGGCGCGCCAGCATCTCGCCCGCAATGCACCGAATGCCGGCGAATGCGCATTTCAGGTCGCCCGCAATGCAGCGAATGCCGGCAAAAGCACCTTTCCGTCACGAGTCGAGCGCGGGGAACCTCCAGGGCTGACGCTCGCGCACGACCTCGTACACCGCCTCGACAATGCTCTCCCGGTTCGGCTTGGTGAAGTAGTCCCCGTCCGGCCCGTACGCCGGCCGGTTCGGCGACGACGCCAGCGTCCGCGGCGCCGCGTCGAGGTGCCACCACGCCTTCTGCTTCTCGAGGATCTGCTGGAGCATGAACGCCGACGCGCCTCCCGGCACGTCCTCGTCGACGCAGATCAGCGCGTGGGTCTTCTCCACGGAGCGGGCCAGCATCTCGTTCGCGTCAAACGGGTTCAGCGTCTGCACGTCGATCACCTCGACCGACGCACCGAGCTCGTCCAGCGCCGCCGCCGCGTCGAGCGCGATCGCGCAGCACGCCCCGTAGGTGACCACCGTCGCGTCGGTGCCTTCGCGCAGCACCTCGGGCACACCCAGAGGCACCGTAAACGAACCGATGTTGTCCGGCACCCGCTCCTTCAAGCGGTAGCCGTTCAGCACCTCGATCACGATCCCCGGGTTATCGCCCCGGAAAAGCGTGTTGTAGAAGCCCGCCGCCTGCGTCATGTTCCGGGGCACGCAGACGTAGATGCCCCGCAGCGCGTTCAGCAGCACCGACATCGGCGAGCCCGAGTGCCAGATCCCGACCAGCCGGTGACCCTTGGTGCGGATGACGACCGGCGCCTTCTGCCCGCCCACCGTCCGCCAGTGAAGCGTCGCCAGATCGTCGGACGCCGTCTCCATCGCGTAGAGAAAGTAGTCGAGGTACTGGATGTCGCAGATCGGGCGCAGCCCGCGCATCGCGGAGCCAATCGCCTGGCCAAGGATCGTCGCCTCGCGGATGCCGGTGTCGGTGAGCCGCAGGTCTCCGTACTTCGCCTGCAATCCCTCGAACACCAGGTTGACGTCGCCCAGCTTGCCCACGTCCTCGCCGATGACGAAGATCCGCGGGTCGCGCGCGAAGTTGGCGTCGAAGTTACGCACCAGCACCTGGCGCCCGTCGACCGCCGGCGACTTCTCCGAGTACTCAGGCGGCACGACCGCCACCGCCAGAGGCGACTCCGTCGAGCGGCTGTACAGGAACGAGTTGTAGCGCTCGTCGTTCTCACGGCGGTAATCGGCCACGAACCTGGCCAGCTCCGAGCGCGCCGGCGATTCCAGTCCCCTCAGGCGGTGCAGCGCGCGCGAAGCGCTCGACATGATCAGCGACCGCGTCACCTTGTGCGCCTCGTCGAGCGAGCTCGTGATCTCGGCGACCTCGGGCATATCGATGCTGCGCAGGATCGTCACCGCACGGTCGCGCTCGGCGCGGATCGGCGACTGAAACGCCTCCCACGCCAGGTCGCGCGCCGCCTCGACCGCCTCCTTGTCCGCCGCCTCCCAGCCTTCGAGCTGCGACTCGCTCGCCACGCCTGACTCGATGATCCAGTCGCGCATCCGTGCGACGCAGTCGTATTCCTTCTCGAACCGCAGCCGCTCCTTCGACTTGTAGCGTTCGTGGCTGCCGCTCGTCGAATGACCCTGTGGCTGCGTCATCTCGGTCACGTGGATGAGGGCAGGCTTCTGCTCTCTACGTACCTTCTCGATGGCGGTCGCGTAGGTATCGACCAGAGCCGCATAGTCCCAGCCGCGGGCGACATAGATGTCGATGCCGGGCCGGTCGTCGGGCGTGAATCCGCGCAGGACGTCGGAGATCGACGCCTTGGTCGTCTCCGCCGCGATCGGGACAGAGATTCCGTAGCCGTCGTCCCACACCGACATCGCCATCGGCACCTGGAGCACGCCGGCAGCGTTGATCGCCTCCCAGAACAGCCCCTCCGACGTCGCTGCGTCGCCGATGGTGCCGAACGCGACCTCGTCGCCGTTGGCCGAGAAACCGTCCTGCGCCTCCTTGAGCTGCGGGTTCAGCCGGTACAGCCTCGACGCGTAGGCGAGGCCGACGAGCCGCGCCATCCAGCCCGCGACGTTGGACACGTCCGCGCTCGAGTTGGGCATGTCGACGCTGCGCATGAACGCGCCGCTGTCGTCGAGGAAGCGCGTCGCGAAGTGGTTGCCCATCTGCCGGCCGCCGGAGGCCGGTTCCGCCTCGAGACTCGCGTTGCCGTAGAGCTGGGCGAAGAACTCGCGCACGTTGGACATGCGCGTCGCCCACATGAAGGTCTGGTCGCGGTAGTACCCGGCCCGCCAGTCGCCGGGCCGGAAGACCTTGGCCATGGCGATGTTGGCGATCTCCTTGCCGTCGCCGAAGATCCCGAAGGTGGCATTGCCGCGCAGGACCTCGGCCCGGCCGATGACGCTGGCGCGGCGGCTGCTGTAGGCGAGCCGGTAGTCGGCGATGACGGCTTCGGCGGACAGGGTGAATTTCGAGCTGCGAACCGCTTTCGCCAAGGTCGAAAACTACGTTATCAGAGGTTCGGCGAGGCCGAACCTAGGCGGAATTGACCTTTTCCTCGGACTGCTCGCGCCGGAGCAGCCCCGGCCGGGTGGCCTGGAGGGCCTCCTTCATGTGCACGTACGCGCGAGCCAGCTCGCCTCGGCGTTCCAGGATCTCGGCGTAGGCGCCGTGTGTCTGCAGAAGGCGCTCGGTCATGCCCATGGCTTCGAAGCCGTGAATCGCGTCCTCGAACTGCCGGTCGGCGGCGTCGTGCTCGCCACGTTGGTCGGCGATCCGGCCGAGCCACACGTGCGCCTCGGCCATCGAAGCACCGTCTTCGAGTCGCTCGGCCAGCTCCAGCGCCTCCAGCGCCAGCTCGTAGGCGCCGTCGGGGTCGCCCTCGAGCAGCCCGAGCTCGCACAGGCTCAGCAGAACTCGGCTCCGGCCGAACTCGAGGTCAGCCGCGTCGCCGAGCTCGAGCGCGCGGTCCAGGTGCCGGCGTGAGCCGGCGAAGTCATGGCGCTGCATCAGGATCATGCCAAGGCTGTTTTCGGACCGCGCCACCGACGCCTGATCGCGCAGCACCTCGAGCAGCGCCACCGAGCGCATGGCGAAACGCGCCGCGGTCTCGATGTCGCCGGCGCCGTGGTAGGCCATGCCCAGCTCGCCGTACAGGCGGGCGATGCGGCGAAGGTCGAAGACGAATCCTCCCACCGCGATGGATTCCTCGTGCGCGGCGACGGCGCGCTCCCAGTCGCGGGCGGCGACGTGCGCCGCTGCCAGGACGCCCAGGAGCCGCGCCTCCATCGCCCGGGGCACGGGCTTGATGCCGCGGCAGACGGCCAGCGCCTTCTCGGCGAGGCCGACCGCCTCCCTGGACTGCGTCGCGTTCGCGAGCGCGGCCTGGACGCCGATGCACTCGGCGAGCATCACGCGGTCGTTCACCGCTTCGAAGTGCGAGCGGGCGTCATCTAGCATTCCAGCCGCCCGGTCGATCTCGGATGCGCCCAGATAGGCCTGGCCGAGGAGGAAACGGATCCGGCCGAGGCGGTAGGCGGAGGCGCTGCGGTCCAGCAGCGCCTTGCCGAGTGTGATCGCCTCGGCGTAACGCCCGTCGGCGACCAGTGCCTCGAGCTCGATCAGCCTCGTGTCGGTGTCGTCGGCCGCGCCCTGCGGCTCGGCGAGGAAGAACTCCACCGTCTTGCCCGTGCGCCGGGCGATGTGCTCGAGGGTCGGCAGGGATGGCCGCGTGCGGCCGGTTTCGATCAAGTAGATCGCCGGCGCCGTGACATGGCCCTTGCCGAGCTGGGCGAGGCTCATGCCGGCCTCGAGGCGAGCTTGCTTGACAGACCCCGAGCGGACGTTTACGCCGGGAAGACGGCGTCGCTTGGGGTTCCCTCCACCGGCAGAAGGCGCTTCAGCACCCCCGCGGGCCACGGTGCGACACTTTATACGAAACCCTGAAAGTTTGGCGACATCGCGATTTGAAACGCCTATTTCAGGTTGGCGGGTCGATTGTTTTACGAACCGAGCACATACTTAACGTTGTTAAGTTAAACTTCGGCTGCAGGCCCGCGGTCACAGTGCTTCCCGCCGCGGCCTGCTTCTCTCAGGCCCCTCCCTGCTGAACACCCCTTCCAGGGAGGGGTTTCCTTCTCTCTGGACGACCTCCGATAGTCGCGACTAACCGAGGGTTTGGGCCCCTTGAGGAACGCGGATAGTCGCGACTATCCGGGGTAGGAAGTGCCCGACCTAGCCGGCGGCGGCGGGATAGGTGCCGAAGAGCTTGATCTCCGCGCTCGCCTCTTCGAGGTCGCTGAGCGCGGCCTCCGCCGCGGCGGCGGAAGATGCCTCCCCGTTGATCGTGAAGTCGAGGTAGAACCGGTATTCGAACGGCCGGCCTATCATCGGCCGGCTGTCCAGGCGGGTCAGGTTGACGCCCCGCCGAGCGAAGCAGTCCAGAGCGTGGGCCAGCGAACCCGGCCGGTGGGCGGTGACGAAGGCGATCGACCCCTTCCAGCCGGTTTGCGCGTCTCGCGGCCTGGTCGGCTCCCCCTTCTCGACGACCACGAATCGGGTCCGGTTCTCCGAGTCGTCCTGGATCGACTCCGCCAGCACGTAAAGCGAGTAGCGCGCCGCCGCCGCCTTGCTCGCGATCGCTGCGGTCCCCGGCTGGCGCTGCTCGGCAACGGCTCGCGCCGCGCCTGCGGTGTCGTGGAAGGCGACCGGGCGGATCTGTCGCGAGTGCAGGTAGCGGTCGCACTGGGCAAGCGCCTGCGGGTGCGACAGCGCCCGCTCGACCGGGCCCGGCCAGCCCAGGAGGCAGTGGCGGACCGGCTGGACGTGCTCGCGCACGACGCGCAGCCCGGGTTTCTCCCACAGGAGGTCCGACACCTCCTGGACGACGCCGGCGCTGGAGTTCTCGACTGGGAGCACGGCCGCGTCCACCGCGCCCATCGCGAGGGCGTCGAACGTCAGCCGGAAGGTCGCGAAGCCGACCGCCTGGGCGTCTGGAAAGACCGCCGTGACCGCCTCGTCGGAGTAGGCGCCAGGCTCCCCCTGATACGCAATCTTCACCCGAAGATGAGGTGGCGCATCGCGTCCGCGACGTGGTTGTGGTCGTGGAGCTGGTCCGTCACCGGCGGATGGCCGTTGCCCTCGTGACCGTTGCTCTCCGACATCGCTGCGATCTTGCGCAGGTCCTCGTCCGTGACCTCTTTCTTCGTGTCCGCCAGCTGGAGGAACCGCTGCCAGGCCGCGTCGTCTCCGCCGTCGGCGAGCTTGATGCCAAGCCTGCCCAGCCGGTGGTGGAAGGCGTGCCGGCCCGACCGCGCGGTGAGCACGATCTTCGAGTCGGAGAGGCCGACGTCCTCCGGCTTCATGATCTCGTAGTTGAGGCGGTCCTTCAGGACGCCGTCCTGGTGGATGCCCGACGCGTGCGCGAACGCGTTCGCGCCGACCACGGCCTTGTTGGGCTGCACCGGCGTGCCGGTCAGCTCGGAGACCAACCGCGAGGTGCGCGTGATCTCGGTCGTCTCGATGCCGCATTCCAGGCCCAGCTTTGCCTGCCGGACCTTGAGCAGCATCACGACCTCCTCGAGCGACGTGTTGCCTGCGCGCTCGCCGATGCCGTTGATGGTGCACTCGACCCGCCGCGCGCCCGCCTCGATCGCCGACAGGGTGTTGGCGACCGCGAGGCCGAGGTCGTTGTGGCAGTGGACCGAGAAAAGCGCCCGCTCACTGCCTCGGGCCTCTTTGATCACCCGCCCCACCAGCCCGCCGAACTCGTGTGGCAGACAGTAGCCGGTGGTGTCCGGGATGTTGATGACGTTGGCCCCCGCCGCGATCATCGTCTCGACGGTCTCGATCAGGTAGTCAGGATCCGCGCGACCGGCGTCCTCGGGCGAGTACTCGACCTTGTCGCACAGGAAGCGCGCGTACTCGACCATCTCCGCACCGCGCTTCAGCACCTGCTCGCGCGTCATTCCGAGCTTGCGCTCGATGTGCACGTCGGAGACGGACAGTACGATGTGGATCTGCGGGTCCTCGGCGTCCTTGATCGCGCCCCAGACCGCGTCGATGTCCTCTCGCACCGCCCGCGCAAGCGCCGTCACCGTCGCGCCGCGGATCTCACGGGCGATGCGCCGGCACGCCTCGAAGTCGCCTGGCGAGGAGATCGGGAAGCCGGCCTCGATGACGTCCACGCCCAGCTTTTCGAGCTGACGCGCGATGCGGAGCTTGGAGTTGGCGTCGAGGTGGAAGCCGGGCGACTGCTCGCCGTCGCGCAGCGTCGTGTCGAAGATGAATACTCGGTCCGGGCTCGAATCTCTCGTCATTTCTCTACTGGCTCCAACCACGTCATCATCGAGCGCAGCTCGCGCCCGATCTGCTCGATCTGGTGATCAGCGTCTTTCCGCCGCATGGCCATGAACTGCTCGCGGCCATTCGAGTTCTCGTCGAGCCATCGCTCGGCGAAGCTGCCGTCCTGGATCTCGCTCAGGACCTGGCGCATCTGCTGCCGCACGTGGTCGTCGATCACGCGCGGGCCGGAAACGTAGTCGCCGTACTCGGCGGTGTCGGAGACGGAGTAGCGCATGAAGCCGAGACCGCCGCGGTACATCAGGTCGACGATGAGCTTCAGCTCGTGCAGGACCTCGAAGTACGCGAGCTCGGGTTGGTAGCCCGCCTCGACCAGCGTCTCGAAACCGGTCTTGACCAGGTTGGCGACACCGCCGCACAGCACCGCCTGCTCGCCGAACAGGTCGGTCTCGGTCTCTTCCTTGAACGTTGTCTCGAGGATGCCCGCGCGTCCGGCGCCCAACGAGCGCGCGTACGCGAGCGCGCGGGGCCAGGCTTTGCCGGTGGCGTCCTGGTAGACGGCGATCAACGCCGGCACGCCCTGGCCGTTGACGTACGTGCTGCGCACCAGGTGGCCTGGTCCTTTGGGCGCGATCATCGCCACGTCGATGTCCTTGTTCGGCTTGATCTGCGCGAAGTGGATGGAGAAGCCGTGGGCGAAGAGCAGCAGCGAGCGGGGCTGCAGGTGCTCCTCGATCGACTCGCGGAAGAGCTTGCCCTGGCCCGCATCCGGCGTCAGGACCATCACGACCGTCGCCTCAGAGGTCGCCTCGGGAACCGGCACCGCGCGCAAGCCGTCAGCCTCCACGCGCTCGATCGACTTGCTTCCGGGGTACAGGCCGACCCGGACGTCCTCGCCGGAATCGCGCAGGTTGAGCGCGTGCGCGCGGCCCTGGCTGCCGTAGCCGATGACCGCGACCGGCTCGCCCAGCTGGGGCGGGCAGTCGACCTCGTAGTGGATCTTCATCAGGCTCTCCTTAGGCTCTTTTCAAGACGACAGGGCCCGAGCGGGCCACGTCGACGATTCCGTGCCGGTGCAATTCGTCGACGAAATCGCCGACCTCATCCCGCTCGCCTGAGAACTCGACGGTCGCGCCGTCGGCCGCGGTCGAGATGACCTTCGCGCCGCGCTTGATCAGCGCCTCGAGCTCGGAGGCCGTGACCCTGGCGACCACGAGCTCGCGGCTGTGGACGTCGTCGCCCGTCAGGTCGACGACCTCGACCACCTCGACCAGCCGCTCGAGCTGCTTGCGCACCTGGTCCGCCTCGGCGTGGCCGTGGTCGATCTGCAGCGTGAGGCGGAAGCGGCCGGGCTGGCGGCTCGGACCGACCGAGATGCCGCGGACGTGAAAGCCGCGGCGGCGGATCGCGCCCGAGACCTTGGTCAGGGTATTGGGCGCGTCCTCGACCTCAACCGAGAGCACGCGGATCTGTTTCCCTTCCCCGCTCCGCGGGGAAGGTGGCCCGGCCTGCGCAGCAGGCCCGGTCGGATGGGGGGTTGCGGGCCTGGATCCCGTCTCAGGCATCCGGCGCCTCCCAGAACTTCCCTTCCCCGCTCCGCGGGGAAGGTGGCCCGGCCTGCGCAGCAGGCCCGGTCGGATGGGGGGTTGCGGGCCTGGATCCCGTCTCAGGCATCGGGCGCCTCCCAGAATTCGTTCAATGACTTCCCGAGCGGGACGATCGGGTAGACGTTTGCCTCCGGGTCGATGCGGAAGTCGATCAGGAACGGGCCCTTCGTCTTCTCCGCCGCGTCGAACGCCGGCCCGATGTCCTCGAACCTCTCGACGCGCCGCGCGGGCATCCCGTACGCCTCCGACAGCTTCACGAAGTCGGGCATGTGCGTCAGGGCGACCTGCGAGCGCACGCCGCCGTAGAAGTCGTCCTGGAACTGGCGGACCATGCCGAGCGAGAAGTTGTTGAGGAGGACGATCTTGACGTCGAGCTGGTGCTCGACCGCGACCGACAGCTCCTGCGCGGTCATCACGAAGCCGCCCTCGCCGGCGACGCACCACACCGGAAGATCGGGCCGCGCGAACTTGGCGCCCAGTGCAGCCGGCAGCGCGTAGCCCATCGTCCCGGCGCCACCCGAGTTGATGAACAGCCCCGGCCGGTCGTAGTTCCACCACAGCGCCGCCCAGATCTGGTTCTGGCCGACGTCAGCGACCACGATCGCCTCGCTCTTCGCCCGGCGGTACATGTCGATCAGGACGTCCTGCGGCTGCAGCAGACCGTTCGAGTGCTTGTAGCGGAGCGGGTGCTCCTCGCGCCAGGCGTCGATCTGCGCCAGCCACCTGCCGCGGTCGGGCTGGATCTGGCCGACGTGAGGTGTGATCGCGGCCAGAGCCTGCTTGGCGTCGGCGACCAGCTCGATGTGCGGGCGCACGTTCTTGCCCATCTCCGAGCCGTCGATGTCGATGTGGATGAAGGTCTTGACGTTCGGCGCGAACCCGGCGAGCTTCGCGGTGACACGGTCGTCGACCCGCATCCCGACCATCATCAGGACGTCGGCGTTCTGGACCGCCTTGATGTTCCAGCCCGTGCCCATGAACCCGGTCATGTGCAGCGACAGCGGGTGTTTGACCGGAAATGAGCCGATGCCGAGGAGCGTCGTGCCCACCGGCACCGCCGCTGTCTCCGCCAGCTCCTGGAGCTGCGCCTCGGCGTGGCTGAGGATCACGCCGTGGCCGGCCAGGATCACGGGCCGCTCGGCCTCGCTCAAGGCGCGCGCGGCGCGCGACGCCCCGTGAAGGTCGACATGACCGTTGAGCTTGTAGCCGGGGATCTCCAGTCGCTCGGGGGACACGCGCTCGGCGTCGGCCTGCTGCACGTCCTTGCAGATATCGATCAGCACCGGTCCGGGGCGCCCGGTGGTGGCGATGTGGAAGGCCTCGCGGATGACCCTCGGGAGCTGGTCGATCTTCGTCACCAGGTAGCTGTGCTTGGTCACCGAAGAGGTCGCACCGATGACGTCCGACTCCTGGAAGGCGTCACGGCCGACCTGGGTGCTGACCACCTGGCCGGTGATGGCAATCATGGGCACCGAATCCATGTACGCGGTGCACAGACCCGTGACCAGGTTCAGCGCACCCGGTCCGGAGGTGGCGAAGACCACGCCCGGCTTGCCGCACGCGCGGGCGTAGCCGTCGGCCATGTGCGCGGCGCCCTGCTCGTGACGGACCAGGATGTGCTTGAGCTTGGGATGCTCGGGCAGGTGCTGGTAGAGCGGCAGGTTGGCTCCGCCTGGGTAGCCGAAGATGTACTCGACTCCCTCGTGCTCCAGCGCCTCGAGGATCATGTCGGCTCCGGTCATTTGGTTGGCGGGCTCCTTTTTGCTCCGAAAATGAAGAAGCCCCCGCCTTTCGGTCGGGGGCTTTTGCGATCTATCCGGCGGTTCCTAGGTCGCGCGTGCCCCCGAGCGAGTGCCAATAAGGCCCAGAAGGCCAACAAGTACGAGGCCGAGCACGCGGGACTGCGTCATGAGGGTGTTGATGTTAACGAGCCACCTGCCGGTTCGGGTTGTGGCCAGGACACAAATTTCCGCGCCGTTCGCTACGTAAAGTTGTCGTTCCCAATGCCCGACCCGCCCATGACACTTGCTCAAAAGCTGTGGGACGCGCACGTCGTCCGCACTGCAGCCGGCGAGCCGGACCTGCTCTTCGTCGACCTCCACCTCGTCCACGAGGTCACCTCGCCGCAGGCCTTCGAGGGCCTGCGCCTGGCGGGCCGCCACGTCCGCCGGCCCGATTTGACGGTGGCCACCATGGACCACAACGTGCCGACGCGAGGCGGCGTCCGGGCCGCGGACGAGCTCTCGCGCAAGCAGATGGAGGTGCTGGCCGAGAACTGCCGCGCGGAGGGCATCCCCCTCCACCAGATCGGCAGCCGGCGCCAGGGCATCGTCCACGTCATCGGCCCGGAGCTGGGCCTGACCCAGCCCGGGATGCTGATCGTCTGCGGCGACTCCCACACCTCCACCCATGGCGCGTTCGGGGCGCTGGCGTTCGGGATCGGCACCTCGGAGGTCGAGGTCGTGCTCGCGACCCAGTGCTTGCCCCAGAAGCGCCAGGGCGACCTCGCCGTGAACGTCTCGGGCGACCTTCCGATCGGCGTGACCGCGAAGGACGTCGTGCTCGGGCTGATCGGCCGCACGGGCACCTCGGCCGGTCAGGGTCACCTGGTCGAGTACCGCGGCCCGACCGTCCGCGGCCTGTCGATGGAGGGCCGGATGACGATCTGCAACATGTCGATCGAGTGGGGCGCCAAGGCGGGGATGGTCGCGCCCGACGACACGACCTTCAAATACGTCGAGGGCAAGCCCCACGCGCCGAAGGGCCAGGCGTGGGAGCAGGCTCTCGACCACTGGCGCTCGCTGGGCTCCGACGAGGGAGCGGCGTTCGACGGCCAGATCGACGTCGACGCGTCGGCGCTCGAGCCGCACGTCACCTGGGGCACGACCCCCGCGCAGGTGGTGCCCGTCACCGGCCGTGTGCCTTCGCCCCGCTCCGAGACCGACGAGCGGGCGCTGCGCTACATGGACCTGAAGCCGGGCGTGGCGCTGGCGGACATCGCCGTCGACCGCGTGTTCATTGGGTCCTGCACCAACGCCCGGCTCGAGGACCTGCGCGCCGCCGCCAGCGTCATCCACGGCCGCCACGTCCATCCCAAGGTCCGCGCGATGGTGGTGCCGGGATCCACCTCGGTCAAGCTCGCGGCCGAGAAGGAAGGCCTGGACGCCGTCTTCAAGGCCGCCGGTTTTGAGTGGCGGAGCGCCGGCTGCTCGATGTGCCTGGGCATGAACCCCGACATCCTGGCGCCGGGCGAGCGCTGCGCCTCGACATCGAACCGCAACTTCGAGGGCCGGCAGGGCTCGGGCGGACGCACGCACCTGATGTCGCCGCCGATGGCTGCGGCGGCGGCGATCACCGGCCATCTGGTCGACGTCCGGGAGCTGATCTAAGGGATGCATCCTGTCAAGCGCGTCGAGGGCCGGATGGCGCCGCTCGACCTAGCCGACGTCGACACCGACCAGATCATTCCCAAGCAGTTCCTCAAACGCATCGAGCGCACCGGCTACGGCCCCTTCCTTTTCTATGACTGGCGGGCGCGCGGCGATTTCGTCCTCGACCGCCCGGAGTACGCGGGCGCGTCAGTGCTGGTCGCCGGCGCCAACTTCGGCTGCGGCTCTTCGCGGGAGCACGCGCCGTGGGCGCTTCGCGACTTCGGCTTCAAGGCGATCATCGCGCCGAGCTTCGCCGACATCTTCCGCGCCAACTGTTACAAGACGGGACTGCTGGCGGTGACGTTGCCCGATTCCCAGGTGCGACACCTGATCGACCTGGTCGCGGAAGACCCGACCACCACGGTGGTCGTCGACCTGGAGCGCCAGGCCGTGCGTGGCGACGGATTCGAGTATCGCTTCGAGATCGACCCGTTCGCCCGCGAGATGCTGCTGGGGGGCCTGGACGAGATCGCGCTCGTCGAGCGCCACGAGACGGACATCAGCGCGTACGAGAAGACCCGAGCGGACTGGTTGCCCGCGGTTGGCTGACGCGTAACGCGCATCGCCGATTGCGCGTTGTCAGTGGCGAGGTCTCGCGGTGGCATGAGAGCCGGAGTGCTGCTCGTTTTAGCGACACTGCTCGCCGCCTGCGGCCCGACTGCCTCCCAACTGCCATCACCATCTCCTTCTCAAGCGGCCAGTCCCATAGCAGCAACACCGAGCCCGGCGGTCGTGACCTGCCCTGCGGCCCTTCCGACCCCTCCCACAAGCGCGGGGCCACGACCGAGCCCTCGATACGCCTTCGGGTTCGCGTACGACGTCGGCCACCATGAGGCTGTGCTGTTCGGTCGTGTAGCGCCAGCCGGGAATGCATTCGACACATGGACCTGGGATGGCACCACCTGGACCCAGCTGCATCCGGCCAGGAGCCCTGGCGGAGATCTAGTCCTCGCCTACGACGCCAGGCGCCAGCAGGTCGTGGGCTTCGGCGGCGTCAGTACCTGGACCTGGGACGGAACCGTGTGGTCGCAGGCCCATCCCGCGCACAACCCACCCAGCAGGGGGCAAGAGGCTCTTGTATGGGACAGCAAACGCGAGCGCGTGCTGATGATCGGAGGCATCGCCGGCGCGAACAGCTTCCGCAGCGATGTGTGGGCTTGGGACGGTAGGGACTGGCAGAGGCTCGCCGGCGACCAGTACTCAGACCAAAACACGGCCGCCTACTTTCCGAATGACGACACGGTGGTCGTTTACCCAGCGCCCGGCAGACCGACACAAATGACGATCTTTGATGGCAGCTCATGGTCGCAGCGGCCGGCAGGGACTACTGAGCTTCCCCAAGATGGAGTCATCAGCTACGACGAAGCGTTGGGCACGCTCGTGATGTTTGGCGAGCATCCAAACCCGCCTGACGGGTACACGGGGAGGACCCCAGCCACATGGACATGGGATGGAAACCTCTGGCGCCAGGTCGACTTCGGCGGCGGCCCACTCTGCATGACGGGCGGTTACCAGGTCGTTTACGACTCCGCCAGGCAGCGCCTCGTTCTCTTCGGCGGCGACCGAGAGGTTCAATTCCACGGCGCGTTCGAGATGACCAACGAGCTTTGGGAGTTCGACGGCCGGCGCTGGACCCAGATTCAGTAGCGGGCCAGGCCCACCGACGCGATCAGCTGAGCGTGAAGGTCGTGTTCGCCACCGTTTCGTAGCTCGCGCTCGCGCCCTGGTTCCGGATGTCGACCTCGACCTGGTATGAGCCCGCGGCCAACCCGGTGGTGCTCCAGCTGAACGTGGCGCTCGGGCTGTAGTCCTGGACGATCCTCCACGCCCCACCCGGCGCCTTGATCCAGAAGCGGTACTGCGGCGTGCCCATGCAGCTCGCAGCGCCCGTGAAGACGATCGTCGTGCCGCGTGCTTGACCGGACGTGTGGTCGGCGGTGAGGGTGGCCGACATGCAGGCGACCAGCGTGACGTCGGTGGCGTTCGTCACGTCATAGGCGGTCGTCTCACCCAGGCCTCGGAAGTCGACCTCGACGCGCCAGCTTCCGGGCACGCCGCCGCCGGGCCACGCGTATGTGTTCGAGGTCGAGTAGTCGCGGACCATGATCCACGCGCCGCCGCTCGGCGGCAGCACCCAGAACCGGTATTCGGGGGTCGGGCAGCCGGCAGGCGCCGGGGTCGCGGTCAACGTCACCGGCGAGCCGGTGCCGGCGGTCGAAGGCGTCGCCGTGACACCGCCCGCCCCGGTGCATGCGGGCGACGGATTGATGACGTAGCTCATCCACGTCGACGCGTCATAAGCCACGGCCGATCCCTGGTTGCGCACATCGACCTCGATCCCATACGTGCCCGCCCTGGTTCCGCCGCCCCACGCGAACGTGGCGCTGCCGGTGTAGTTCTGCGCGATCGCCCACACTCCGCCCGGGGGGCGGACCTGGAACCGGTACTCAGGAGAGGCGCACGCGCCGGCGCTCGCCGTAAAGGTGACGGGAACACCCGCGTTCTGCGGCGAGGGGCCGCTCGGCGTGAGTGATGGCGTCCCGCACGGAGGCGTGAGCGTGAATGTGCCGTTTGCCGTCGTCTCGTAGGCGCTAGCCGCACCGTGGTCGCGGACGTCGACCTCGAGGTCGTACGTCCCGCCCGGCTTGCCCGCGGTGTCCCAGACGAAGCTTGCGGGCGCCGCGTAGTCGCGCACCATCGCCCAGGTGCCGCCAGAAGGCCGTGCCCAGAATCGGTACTCGGGCGTGCCCGAGCATGTCGCGCTCCCTGTGAGCGTCACCTTGACGCCGGTCGGCTGTGGCGAGGCGAGGTCGGTGCTCAGGGCCGCGCCTGTGCACGCGACCAGCGTGTACGAGATGTTGGCCACCGCGTCGTAGGTCAGAGTCGAACGGCTGACGTCGCGGACGTCGACCTCCAGGCCATACGCCCCACCGATCCCGGACGCGTTCCAGGCAAACGTAGGCGAGCTCGTGTAGGGCTGCACCGACGTCCATGAGCCGCCGGGCGGCTGGACCCAGAAGTGGTAGATGGGATTGGGACATCCCGACGTCGTCGCGGTCAGCGTGATCGCCGTCCCCGTCGCCTGCGGCGAGGCGACGCTCGGCGTCAGCGTCGGCGTCGTGCACGGCTGCGCCGCGATCGAATACTCCTGGTTCGTCGTCGTCTCGTAGCCGGCGGTGGCGCCGGTGTTCCGCACGTCGACCTCGAGGCGATAGAAGCCGACCGGCTTGCCGGTCGTGTTCCAGCTGAAAGTGGCCGAGGGCCCGTAGTCCTGGACGATCGCCCACGCGCCGACCGGAGGCCGCACCCAGAATCGGTACTGCGGCGTGCCGTCGCACGTCGCGCTCCCGGTGACGGTGATCGGCGTGCCCGGCTGCTGCGGCGCGGCCACGTTCGTGGTCAGCGTCGCGCCAGTGCACGTCGTGATCGAGAACGGCTGGTTGGCGGGCACGATCGTGCTTGCGGACGCGGTCGCCGCCCTGGCGTCGACCTCGAGGCCGTAGCTGCCGCCGGCAGCGCGTGGCGTCCACGCGAACGTCGGCGAGGACGTGTAGTCGCGGGCGATGCTCCAACCCGACCCGGGCGTGTTCACCCAGAAGCGGTACTGGTTCGTGCCCGCGCACGTGGCGGTCGCGGAGAGCGTCACGGTGGCGCCGGTCGGCTGGGGCGACGCCTTGTCGGTGGCGAGCGTCGTGCCGATGCAGCTCGTGATCGAGAACGGCAGGCTCATGACGCTCTCGTAAGAGACCGATGCGCCCGTCGTGCGCACATCCACCTCGACGCCGTAGTTGCCGTAGGACGTTCCGGTCCACACAAAAGTCGACGACGGCCCATAGTCCTGGGCGATCCTCCACGCTCCGCCAGGCGTCTGGACCCAGAAGCGATACTCGGGCGTGCCCCTGCAGGTCACCGTGGCGGAAAAGGTCACAGTGGTCCCCGGCAGCTGCGGCGACACATGATCCCCGGTCAGCGTCGGGGTGACGCACAGCGCCAGGCGCATGAGCATCTGCTGCTGGGTGTCGTAGGAAACGGTCGCTCCCTGGTTGCGGGCGTCGGCTTCGAACGCGTAGGTGCCAAGCGCCTGGCCGGTCGTGTCCCAGGTCAGCGTGTTCGACGTCGAGTAGTTCTGTGTGACAGTCCAACCTGCGGCGCCGGGAGGCTTCTGCCAGAAGCGGAACTCGGCGGTGCCCGCGCAGAACGCGTCACCGGTGAAGGTGATCGACGTGCCGGGGATCTGCGGCGACGTGTGGTCGGCGGTGATGGTCGCGTTGGCGCACTTGCCGAACTTGTTGTTGATCAGGTCCCAGAGTTCTGGCGCTCCGCCGCCGTAGCTGAGCGTCCAGATGCCGGCTCCGCGGAGGCCGTCGCGGATGATGAGGTTGTACTTGTTCCCCAGCGCGGTGGTGTCGTCCCAGTAAAGCTCGCGTGTGCAGTTGGCCGTCGAGCTCGTGAACGTGTCCCACCGCGTCGCGCCCGCGGTGTCGTTGACCTCGCGGTGAATGTGGTAGTCGCTGTTGGCGGAATAACCGTTCTCCGTCGAAGCGTCGAGGTAGCCGTCGGCGGCTGCGCTTCCGCTTGCCCGAGCGTTCGGCGGCGCGTTGCTCGGGGTGGAGCCGCTGACGCATACCTTGCGGCCGTAGTAAGGGATGCCCATGATCACCTTCGACCCGGACACCACCGCGCGGTAATCGGACGACGCGCGGCTGTCGTTGTAGAGGTAGGTCGTCAGCGGCGCGGTCGGCCCAATGCAGAAGGTCGAGCAGTTGAGGGGCGCGGCGTAGGCATTGGAGTACTCCATGTCGTAGGCCATGACGAAAAAGGCGTCGACGTAGCTGGCGAGCGACGAGATGTCGAAGAAGCCGTAGTACGTCGAGCCGCTGCGGTAGCCGGCGGAGCCGGAGTATGTGTCGACGGTCAGGTACGACCCCGAGGGCAGCGCCGCCCGCAGGCTCTTGATGAAGCTTGTGAAAAGCGATTGCGACGACGCGGTTGTACCTGTGTTGCCGATCTTGCACGTGGCGTTGTTGCTTTCGTAGTCGACGTTGACGCCGTCGATGTGCTTGGCGACCACCTGCGCGACCGTCTGCGAGATCGTGTTCGACGTGTACTGCAGCGCGGAGCACATGTTGGGAGTGCCCGCGTCGGAGTCCATCATGATGATCGTCAGGACGACCTTCGTCCCGTTCGCGTGCGCGGTGCTGATCAAGCCGGGCACCGGGCCGCTCGCGTCGTTCCACGTCGTCATCGCGGAGTCGTTGACGAGCACGCCGTTCCACGCCACGTGGAGACCGAAGTAGGCGACCGTGGAGAGCAGGCGGAAATTCCAGCTCGGATAGCCGACCGTCGAGTCGCCGATGCTGCTCGCGTAAGCGAAGCCGAAAACCTCGCGGAAGAGCCGCGGGTTCGACACCGTTTGCGCGAAGCGTGCTGGCGCGGTCGCGGAGAACTTCCTGACCGTCGCCGTCGCCTCATAGCGCGACGCCTCCGCCATCACCGGCGGACCCATCTCGTTGTGCTGCGCCGCCGCCAGCAGCGCGGGCGACATGTCACTCGGGGTGGCGACCACCGGTGACGTCACAGCGGGTGCGGCCTGCGCGGACATCACAGGCACAAGCGGCACGATGCCGAATACGACTGCGAGCGCGCAACGCCAGGGTCTCAGCCAGGACATGGTGCGGGGGCTAGCGCACTCTAGGGATGACGGAGGGGGTTCGTCAACCTTGTCGATTAAGGATCGTTAAGGGCGGAGTATCGCTCCCTCGGATGCGGATGTGACAAGGGCGGCGTACCTCGCGAGCACGCCCTTCCTGTAATTGGGCTCGGGCGGGGACCACGAGCTCAGCCGTTCGGCGATGTCGACGCCTTCGACGCCCAGCGCGCGACTCTCGACGTCGATCGTTATTAGGTCGCCGTCACGAAGCGCGGCAAGCGGGCCGCCGGCTGCGGCTTCGGGCGCGACGTGGCCGATCATCAAACCTCGCGTCGCCCCGGAAAAACGCCCGTCGGTCACCATGGCGACGCTATCGCCGAGACCTTCGCCGACGATGGCCGCCGTGACCTGCAGCATCTCGCGCATGCCGGGCCCGCCGCGCGGTCCCTCGTAACGAATCACGACCGTGTCCCCGGGCTTGATCTTTCCGCCCGTGACCGCCGCGAACGCGTCTTCCTCCCGGTTGAACACGCGCGCGGGGCCGCGGTGTGAGGTCGGTGTGTGTTGAGTGATCTTCACGACCGATCCCTCGGGCGCGAGATTCCCACGCAAGATGACAAGCCCGCCTTCGTCGCGCAGCGGCCGGCTGAGTGGAGCGACCACCTCCTGTCCCGGCGTCTCACGCACCGACTCGATCTCCTCGCCCAGCGTCCGGCCGGTCACCGTGATCGCATCGCCGTCGATGAAACCGCCTTCCAGAAGGCGCTGCGTCAGCAGCGCGATGCCGCCGGCGCGATGGAGCTCGACCGCGGCAAAACGACCTCCCGGTTTGAGGTCGCAGAGCAGCGGTGTGCGGCGGCTGATGCGGTCGATGTCGTCGATCTGGAGCTCGACGCCCACCTCACGCGCGAGCGCGAGCAGGTGCAGCACGGCGTTGGTCGAGCCGCCGCTCGCGGCGACCGCCGCGATCGCGTTGTCGAAGGCGCGGCGGGTCAGCACCTGCGACGGGCGCAGGTCGCGCTCCAGGACGCTCATCGCCAGGTCCCCGACCCTCAGCGCCGCCTTGCGCTTGTCGGGGTCGGCGGCGGGGATGGAGTTGAAGCCGACCGGCGAGAGGCCGATCACCTCCATGACCATGGACATCGTGTTGGCCGTGTACTGGCCGCCGCACGCGCCCGCGCCTGGGCACGCGACGAGCTCAAGCTCGGCCAGGTCGGCGTCGCTGATCTTTCCCGCCGCCGCCGCACCGATCGCCTCGTAGACGTCGCCGACAGCCACCTGCCGGCCGCGCCAGACGCCCGGCATGATCGAACCGCCGTAGAGGACCACGCCCGGGCGGTCGAGGCGGGCAAGGGCCATCGCAGAAGCCGGAATCGTCTTGTCGCATGCGCACAGGCAGACCAACGCGTCGAACATGTGGCCTCGCGCCACGAGCTCGATCGAGTCGGCGATGACCTCGCGGCTGACGAGCGAGGTCTTCATGCCCTCGGTGCCCATCGTGATGCCGTCGGAGATGGCGATGGTGTTGAACTCCATCGGGTTCGCCCCCGCGCCGCGGATGCCCACCTTGACCGGGTCGGCGAGCTCACGCAGCCCGAAGTTGCAGGGCATCGTTTCGAGCCAGCAGTTGGACACGCCGATGAACGGCTTTTCGATGTCCTCCGCAGTCAGCCCGATGGCGTGGAGGAAGGAGCGCGCGGCGGCTCGGTCGCGGCCCCTGTACAGCGTGGCGCTGAGCAGCTCACGCCTTTTTGATTCGTTCATCGACCGATATGATGCCTCGCGGCTGCAGATGGCGATAGCCCTGTCCCCGAGCACGTTCGCCGCGCGACGTTACTGCCGCATCGCACTCGCTGCTTCGATCGCGTGCATGCCTCTGTACGTCGTCCGCTACCGCGTCGGCCCCCTGCCGACCACGCTGCTCGAGTCGGTGATCCTGATCACGATCGCCCTGTACGTCGTTTCCGTCGCGCAGGCAGGGACGTGGCGGCTGCGCCGCACGCCGATCGAGATACCGACCGCGGTGTTCATGGTCGCGGCGCTCATCGGCATCGGCGTCTCACTCGACCACGTCGGCGCGCTGGGTCAGTTCCGCGCCTTCTTCCTCGAACCGCTCGTGATCTTCTACATCGCGCTCGATGTGCTCGAAGGGCCACGTGACTTTCGCCTTGTCGCGGCCGCGTTCCTCGCCGGGGCCACGCTCTTCGCGATTCTCAACCTCGGCGTCTGGGCGGATGCGCTCGCCCGCCATCAGCAGATCGTCCTGACCGACGCGCCCGAAGCGCTGGGCCAGAACCCGAACGCAGCCGCGATGTTCCTCGAGCCGGCGGTCGCACTCGCCGCCGGGCTGGCGCTCTACTCGGACTCTTCGAACGACCGCGGGTGGGCGATCGCGTCGCTCGTCTTCCTCCTCGCCTCGATGGTGCTGACGCTGTCGCGCGCCGGTCTGCTGACCCTGGCCGTCCTGGCTCTGCTCGCCGTGATCACCATGCCGCAGCGACGCGCTCGCCTCGTGCTCCTGGGTGGCGCGGTCGTGGGCGGGCTGGCCGTCTCGCGCATCCCGTGGGTGGCGCAGCGGCTCGCCCATCAGCTCGACCCGAACTACCGCGACAGCACGTTCGAGGGCCGGCTAAGGATCTGGAGCGACACGCTGCACATGCTCCGCGACCACCCCATCTTCGGGGCGGGGCTGCGGTCTTACACGCAGGTCGTGACGCCTTATGTCACCGAGCGGCTCAACCCGCAGCTCCACCCCCACGACATGTGGCTCGCCATGTGGTCGGAGGTGGGATTGCTGGGGATGTTCGCGTTCGTCGCCATGCTCGCGATCCTCTTGTGGAAGGGTTGGCGCGGCTTCGCGGCGGCCGGCGGCCTGTACCGCGCGGTGCTGTGGGGGACTTCCGCGGGCTTCGTCGCGATGCTCGTCCACGGCATCTTCGACAACCCTTACTTCAAGAACGACCTCAGCCTCGAGTTCTGGACCCTGGCCGCTCTCGAGGTCGCCGCGCTGGCGGTGTTGGCGCGACAGGGAACGACCAGAGATCCGGGCATTCAGCGTTAGGAGGAGATACGTGAGGAAGACGGGGGTTTTCGCGGCAGTGTCGCTTGCCGTGCTCAGCATCGGCGCGACCGGCGCCCTGACCGTGGGCGCGAAGAGCCATTCGGCAAACCCGGCCCCGCGCGCCGCGGTCGTCGCCAACGGCGCGTGGACCGTGTACCACCAAGACGACGCGCACACCGGCTTCGATTCGACGCAGCCCACCGCTTCCGGGGCCACGACCGGCTGGGTATCGGCGACGCTCGACCAGGCCGTTTACGCCGAGCCGCTCGTGTTCCAGGGCGTGGTCTACGTGGCCACGCTGAACAACACCGTCTACGCCCTCAACCAGGCCGACGGCACGACCATCTGGTCCAAGAACCTCGGCGCGCCAGAGACAAGCGGGTGGCTCTGCGGGAACGTCTCGCCCCAGGGCATCCTCGGCACGCCGGTCATCGACACGGCCGCGAACCGGATCTACGTCGCCGCTTTCATGGGCACGGACGTCTTCACCGTCTTCGGCCTCGACCTGGCCAACAGCGGCAACGTCGTCCTCCAGACGGACCTCCCGACGTACGGCGGCGCGATGGACTGGAAGATCCAGCAGGAGCGGGGCGCGCTCGGCCTGAGGAGCGGCTACGTCTACGTGCCCCTGGGTGGACGCGACGGCGACTGCAACGACGGCAGCATCATCTACCAGGGTTGGGTGTATGCGGTCCCGACGAGCGGGTCCGCCAGCGTCCTCCACTGGAACTCGGGAGGCCCCGGTGAGGCGTCCGTCTGGGCACCGGGAGGCGTCCTGGTCGACGACTCGACCGGCAGAGTTTTCTTCGCCACCGGCCAGGGCGGGTGCCCCAGCTCGTACACCGACTACAACGACGCCGTCATCCGGCTGTCGCCGACGGTCGTCCTCGAGGACTACTTCGCGCCGTTCGACTGGCACACCCTGAGCTGCAACGACACCGACGTCGGCTCGGCCAGCCCGGTCCTGATCAGCCCCACTCTTGCGTTCCAGGCCGGCAAGCCGGGCCAGGGCTACCTGGTCAACCCGCAGTCGCTCGGCGGCATCGACGGCCAGCTCTATCCGGCCAAGAACACGAACGTCCCGGTCTGCCTCGGCAATTCGGGGGCGGCGAACTATGGGGCCTACGCCTACGCGGCGCCGTACGTCTACCTCGAGTGTGAGGGCCACGGCATCACCGGCCTCAAGATCAACACCTCGACGCCATCCTTCAGCGCCTGCGACGCGACCTGCGCGAGCCCGTCTTGGAACGCAGGCTCCGGCACGTACGGTTCGCCGATCGTCGCCGGCGGCATCGTCTGGGCCGTGAACACCGGCGGCTCCGGCCTGACCGGCTTCGACGCGGCCACCGGCGGCATCGTCTTCCAGAGCGCCGCCTTCAGCGCGCGACGTTTCTCGACACCGACCGAGGCCGGAGGCCAGATCTTCGTCGGCTCCAACACCGTGATCCGCGAGTTCAACATGACGCCCGCGTGCAGCGGGGTGACCCTGGGGGCGGCACCTGCCTCGCCGCAGGCCGCGGGCACGCCCGAGACGCTGACCGCGTCCGGCGTCACCAACTGCACGAACCCGCTTTACAGGTTCTGGATGCGGCCGCCCGGCGGAGCGTGGACGGTGCTGCAGCCGTACTCCGCCAGCAGCACGTTCAGCTGGACCTCGGACACTACCATCGGCACGTACGGCCTCGAGGTCGACGTGAAGAGCTCCACCTCGACGGCGGCCTACGACTCGGTGTCCAACATCACCTTCACGACCACGAACGCCAACGCGTGCACCGCCGCCGCGCTCACGGCGGCGCCACCATCGCCTGGCGGGACGGGCGTCGGCGTGACGCTGACCGGCTCGAGCTCGACCTGCCCCAACCCGCGCTACCGGTTCTGGATCAGAGACCCGGGAAGCCGCTGGTCGATGGTCCAGGACTACAGCGCGGCGACCACGCACTCGTGGACGCAGGACGGCGCCGCGGGCACCTACTCGCTCGAGGTCGACGTCCGCGACGCGTCCGAGTCCACCGTTTATGACGTCGTCGCGAACATCACCTACGTCGCGAACGGCTGCAGCGTCGTGAGCCTGTCGCCAAGCCCCGCGAGCCCGCAGGCCCACGGCACTCCGATCACCCTCACCGCCACCGCGACGTGTCCCGGCACCGCGACCTACCGCTTCTGGGTCCTCGACCCGGGCAGCCGCTGGTCGATCATGCGCAACTACACCACCTCGAACACGTTCACCTGGACCCCGACCGGAATCGGTACCTACTCGCTCGAGGTCGACGTGCGCGACCAGAACGCGACCGCCAGCTATGAAGCCGTCAACAACATCACGTTCACGGCAACCTGACCTGAGGCGGGCAGCGATCGCGGCCGCGGCGGTCGCGATCGCATCCTGGTTTGCGTTCGCGCCGGCGCAACCCGCTCATGCCGCCTCGCGCGTGCCGCTGCCAACCGACCGGCTCCACTTCGGACTCGGCAACGACCCCCGCGGGCAAACCTGGTTCCAGCAGAGCGGCGTGCCCTGGCGCTACCGCTACACCTACCTCGCCGGCGGCATCAACACCGGCGGCACGCCGGGCGATCCCTGCGGCGCCAACGCCGGCTGGCAGACCTGGAACTCTCCCGCCGGCCAGTACGCGACCTACTACATGCAGAACACCGCCGCGCTCAACGCGATCCCGGTCTTCAGCTACTACGAGATCGTCCAGTCCAACCCCTCGCCCGGGAATGAGAGCGCGGAGCTGACGAAGATCTCGACCCTCTGCACGATGCAGGCCTACTGGGCGGACTTCACCGTCCTGATGCAGAAGGTGGGAGCGTTCGGCGGCCAGGTGGTCGTGCACGTCGAGCCGGACTTCTGGGGCTTCATGGAGCACCAGAACGCAGACCCGTCCGCGATCCCAGCGGTGGTCGCGAGCTCGGGCAACCCCTGACCTCGCCGGCCTGCCCGACACCGTGCAGGGCATGGGCTGGGCGTTCCTGAAGCTTCGCGACCTCTACGCGCCCAACGCGCTGCTCGCCATCCACGCCAGCAGCTGGGCGAGCGGAGTCGACATCGGCAGCGATACACGGACGACGGTCAGCGGACCGGCCGAGGCGGACAAGGTCGCCGCGTTCCTCGACAAGACCGGCATCGTAGGCAATCCCGCCGGCCTGTCGACGTGGGATGTCGTCTTCAACGACGTCGCCGACCATGACTCCGGCTACTCGGGGATCTGGTGGGACAGGACCAACGTCACGTTCCCCAACTTCGCGCGCTGGCTGGCCTTCATGAGCACGCTGCACACCGACACCGGCCGTCCACTGGTCGTGTGGCAGGTGCCGGTCGGCAACCAGTGGTACCGGACGATGAACAACACGCCGGGCCACTACCAGGACAACCGCGCAGAGTACTTCCTGGGAAGTCCGAACCAGCTGACCGCGTCCGGCATCGTCGCGGTCCTCTTCGGCAAGGCGAACCAGTACCAGACCGACTACATGGACGACGCCGGCGACGGGATCACGAACCCCGCGGTCATCAGCACCTACCAGTGCAACCTCTGCAACAACCACATCTCTGGGGTGTCCGACGACGACGGCGGTTTCCTGCGCGTGTTCGTGGGCCAGTACTACGGCGTCGGCCCGTGCACGGGGGCGATTCTGAGCGCGTCGCCGTCGCCTCCATTTCTCCCAGGCGCCGCTGTGACTCTGACCGGCGGCGCGAGCGGCTGCCCCGACCCACGGTTCCGCTTCTGGGAGCTCGACCCGGGCAGCCGTTGGTCGATGGTCCAGGACTACGGCACCACCAACACTTTCGCGTGGCACGCGCCCTCCGTGCCGGGCGACTACCGCTTCGAGGTTGACGTCCGGGATGCCGCCAGCGGCGCTGCTTACGACGCCGTGTCGACCGCGGTCTTGACTGTCGTGTCGGGCAAGGCCTGCGGCAGCGCGCTCCTGACCGCAGCTCCCGCTTCGCCCGGCGGCACCGGCGTGGCCGTGACCCTGACAGGATCGACCTCGACCTGCCCGAACCCCGCGTACCGCTTCTGGGTCAAGGACCCGGGCAGCCGCTGGTCCATCGTCCAGGACTACAGCCCGGCGACGACGCACGTTTGGGCGCAGACGGGCCTGGCCGGAAGCTACGCGCTCGAAGTGGACATCCGCGACGCGTCCGAGTCGACGCCCTACGACAGGGTCTTCAACCTGACCTACGTCGTCAACGGGTGCAGCGCGGCAAGCATCTCGGCCAATCCGTCAAGCCCGCAGGCCCGCGGCACGGCGATCACGCTGACCGGTGGCGCGACCTGCCCAGGGACGGCGACCTATCGCTTCTGGGTGCGCGCGCCCGGCGGCGCGTGGCGGATCGCCCGCGACTACTCGACGAGCAACACCTTCGCGTGGACGCCCGCGAGCGCGGGCACGTACTACCTCGAGGTCGACGTCCGCGACCAGAACGCCACCGCGACCTACGAAGCCGTCAGCAACATCACGTATGGGGTGAGCTGATGCGTCGCGCTCTGGTGGTCATCGGACTCCTCGTCGCGTCACTCACGCCAACGACGTCGAACGTCGCCGCGCAGCCCATCCCAGGCACGACCTGCAACCTCTTTCCGAGCGACAGCATCTTCAACACCGACGTCTCGTCGCTTCCGGTCGACAAGAACAGCAATCTGTGGAAGAACTACATGACCCAGAACACCTACCTCCATCCCGACCTGGGCACGGTGGCGCAGCAGTACGGCATGCCGGTCAACATCGCGCCTCCGCCGGCGACCGGCGTCACACCGACGTTCACGTTCGCCTCGGAGAGCGACCACCCCACAGAGGGGTACCCCATCAACCAGAACACGCTCATCGAGGGCGGGCCGTCGGCGCCTTCCGGCAGCGACCGTCACGCGGTGGTCGTGAACAGCGGCAGCTGCAAGCTCTACGAGATCTACAACCTGCAGAACTTCACGAACGGGCAGACGCCCTCCGCGGGGTCAGGCGCGGTGTGGGACCTGACCTCCAACGCGATGCGGCCCGACGGCTGGACGAGCGCCGACGCCGCCGGGCTGCCAATCACGCCTCTCTTGCTGCGACCGGACGAGATCCTCGCGGGCAGCATCGCCCACGCCATCCGGTTCACCGCGCAGTGCACCAACAGCGTCTACATCTGGCCCGCCTCGCACCAGGCGGGGTCGTGCGGGAGCACGAATCCGCCGATGGGCGCGCGCTTCCGCCTCCGCTCGAGCTTCGACATCTTGGGCTTTTCCGCAAACACGCAGGTCGTGCTGCGCGCGTTCCAGCACTACGGCCTGATCCTCGCCGACAACGGCGCCGACTGGTTCTTCCAGGGCACGACCGACGACTGGTGGGGCACGACCGCCGGCGCGCAGGTGGTCAGCGAGCTGAAGACGATCCCGGCCGCGCAGTTCGACGCCGTGTTCGAGGCCCGCCTGCAGGTCGCCGCCGGTTCCTACCAGGCCATCCCGCCCACCCCGTGCACGTCCGCCGCCCTCAGCGCCAACCCGCCGGTCAGCCAGCCGGCCGGCACCACCGTGACGTGGACCGGCTTCTCTGCCGGCTGCCCGCACCCCCTCTACCGCTTCTGGGAGCTCGACCCGGGAAGCCGCTGGTCGATGGTCCAGGACTACGGCACCTCGAACACCTTCACGTGGCACTCGCCGCTCGTCACCGGCACCTACCAGTTCGAGGTCGACGTGCGTGACACCACGTCCTTGCAGGCGTACGACCAGGTCGCGAACGCGCGTTACACGCTGACCTCGGGGAGCGCCTGCACCGGAGTCATCTTGGGCACGAGCCCGCCCTCACCGGGCGGGACCGGCGTCGCGGTGACGATGACCGCCAGCAGCACCGGAGGTTGCGCCAACCCGGTCTATCGCTTCTGGGTCAAGGACCCGGGACGGAGCTGGTCGATCGTCCAGAACTACGGCACCAGCAACACCCACCTCTGGGCGCAGACGGGCGCGGCGGGCACGTACGCGCTCGAGGTCGACGTGCGCGACGCCTCCGAGACGACCGCGTACGACGCCGTCTTCAACGCGAGTTACATCGCGAGCCCGTGCAGCGGGGCGAGCATCTCGGCGAGTCCGTCGAGCCCGCAGGCGCACGGCACCACGATCACGCTCACCGGCAGCGGGACCTGTCTCGGTACGCCGACCTATCGCTTCTGGGTGCGGCCGAGCGGCGGCGTCTGGCAGATCGCGCGCGACTACTCGACGAGCAGCACGTTCGCGTGGACGCCGGCGACCGCCGGCACCTACTACCTCGAGGTCGACGTCCGCGACCAGGGCGCGACCGCGACCTACGAGACCGTATCGAACTCGACCGACACCGTCACGTAGCCAGATCTGAACCGGAACTAACCGATGTTTACGGAAGGTTTGCCGGCCTGTCTGCGCCCGAGGGCCAGAATCGCGGCGCTTTGCTGCTCCGGCGCTGGGGCCCGGCGGCGTTGGGTGCGCTGGTCGCGTGCGCGACCCTGCCTTCGATGGCGCCCGCGCAAGCCACGACGGTGCCTCCACTCGCCCACGTGTTCGTCATCGTCCTCGAAAACCACGGCTACTCGCAGATCGTCGGCAGCTCCTCCGCGCCCTACATCAATGGCCTGCTCGCGAAGGGTGGCCTCGCCACGAACTATTTCGCCGCCACACACCCCAGCCTGCCCAACTACCTCGCACTCACCGGAGCCAGCACCTTCGGCATCACGACCGACTGCACGACCTGCTGGATCAACGCGACCAACATCGGCGACAGCCTCGAGACGGCGGGCAAGACGTGGAAGGCCTATGCGGAGTCGATGCCGTCGGCGTGCTTCGTCGGTGACAGCTACCCGTACGCGCAGAAGCACAACCCGTTCGTCTACTACAACGACATCCGCAACAACTCCACGCGATGCAAGGCGCACGACGTCCCCTACACGCAGCTCGCGACCGATCTGCAGTCGGCCTCGACGACGCCGAACTACGCGTTCATCACGCCGAACATGTGCAACGACATGCACGACTGCACGGTCGACACCGGGGACAGGTGGCTGTCGCAGCAGGTGCCCACGATCCTCGGCTCCCCCGCCTTCACGACGCAGAGCTCCCTGCTCGCCATCACCTGGGATGAAGACGACTCCTCGGGCGCGAACCAGGTGGCGACGATCCTGGTCGGCTCGGGCATCGCGGCCGGCTCCCAGAGCTCGGTCCTCTACGACCACTACAACCTGCTCCGCACGGCCGAGGACGCGCTGGGCCTCTCCACACTGACCTCGATCGACGGCGGCGCGGCCGGCATTGCGGACTTCTTCGGCAGCAACCCACCTCCGCCACCCCCACCACCAACCGTCGCCCCGTGCACCGGCGCGTCGCTCAGCGAGAGCCAGTCCTCGCCCGCCCCGGCCGGCACTGTGGTCACCCTGTCCGGATCCGCAAGCGGCTGCACCAACCCGGTCTACCGCTTCTGGGAGCAGGATCCGGGCAGCCGCTGGAGCATGGTCCAGGCCTACTCGACGAGCGCCAGCTACCGCTGGACCTCGCCGCGGATCAGTGGCTCATACATGTTCGAGGTCGACGTGCGCGACGCGGCCGAGTCGACCGCCTACGACGCGCTGGCGACCACCAGCTACGTCCTCAGCGGCGGCGCCAATTGCGCCGGCGCGACGCTAACGCTGAGCCCGACCGCCCCCGGCGCGACGGGCGTCGGGGTGACCATGAGCGGCTCGAGCCTGAACTGCCCGAACCCGGTCTACCGCTTCTGGGTCCGCGATCCCGGCAGCAGGTGGTCGATGGTCCAGAACTACAGCTGGGCGAGCACGCACGCCTGGGCGCAGACCGGCCTGGCCGGCGCCTACTCGCTGGAGGTCGACGTGCGCGACGCCTCGGAGACCACGGTGTATGACGTAGTGGCCAACCTCACCGACGTGATCTCCGGCTGCACCGCGGCCACGCTCAGCCCCAGCCCCACCGGGCCGCAGGCGGCGAACGTCCAGGTCACCCTGACGGCCGGTTCCACCTGCCCCGGCACGCCTCAGTACCGGTTCTGGATCAAGCCACCCAGCGGCTCGTGGAAGATCGTCTGGGACTACGGCGCCACCAGCACCATCGTCTGGACGCCTCCGGCGACGCCGGGCACCTACGGGATCGAGGTCGACGTGCGCGACCAGGGCGCGACCGCGACCTACGAGCACGTCATGAACATTTTTTACACAATTTCGTAACGAGCGCCGTCTGGCGTTCGGTAAGGTGGCCCCAATGCGCCAGCGCATGCGCTGGCTGTCCGCCTTGCCGTCGGTCCTCTTGCTGATCCCGACCTCGGCCACAGCTATAGCCTCAACCCCGATCGCCAGCACGTCGTCTCCGGACTACCCACCCGCGTCGTGGGTGCCGGCCGACCCATCGAACTACTCGGTCGCCGGCCGCCCCCGCGACTTCCCGATCAACATGATCGTGATCCACGACATCGAGGGCGACGCGCCGGCGGCGATCTCGCTCTTCCAGACCCCGAACTACGCAGCTTCGGCGCACTACGTGGTGGGCTACGACGGAGCTGTCACCCAAATGGTGCGCGAGAAGGACATCGCCTGGCACGCGGGCAACTGGGATTACAACACGCGGTCCATCGGCATCGAGCACGCCGGCTACGCATGCTGCAACTACTACACGACCAAGGAGTACAACGCCAGCGCGGCCCTCGCGGCGTCGATCTGCTCGCGCTACGGCGTGCCGCTGGACAGGACACACGTGATCGGCCACTCCGAGGTTCCCGACCCCAACAACCCGGGCCTCTTCGGCGGCTCGGACCATCACACAGATCCAGGACCGTACTGGAACTGGACCTACTACCTGAATACCGCCAACAGCGACGCATCATCGCTGCCGAGCCCGCCGCACATGATGACCTCGCCCTCGGTGGTCGACACCGACGGAGGCGCAACGATCAGTTGGGTCGGCCAGACCTGTCGCCTGCCGATCGCGAGCTACACGGTCACGGTGCAGCCGGCCAACATCACCCAGACGCTGTCCGGCTCCGCCACGTCCACCACCGTGACGGGCCTGACGAACGGCACCACCTACACGGTGACCGTCACCGCCACCAACGCCGACGGGACGGACAGCAACTCGACGACCTTCATCCCCAGCCCGCCGTGCGCGAGCCCGACCTTGAGCGCCGCGCCGGCGTCGCCCGGCCCGACAGGCGGCAGCATCATGTTCACGGGCAGCGCCAGCGCCTGTACCAACCCGAACTACCGGTTCTGGATCCAGCCACCTGGCAGCGCGTGGCAGATCGTGCAGGACTACGGCGCCTCGAACTCTTTCACCTGGACCGGGACCGCATACGCGGGCGCCTACAACGCCGAGGTCGACGTCCGCCAGCAGACCTCGAACGTCGTCTACGACTCGGTCGCCAACATCGCCTACACCCTGAAGGGCTGCACCTCGGCGGGGATCTCCACCGACGCGATCTCGCCGCAGATGCCCGGACCCACCTTCAATCTGACCGGGAGCTCGAACTGTCCAGGCCCGGCGCAGTACCGCTTCTGGATCCGGCCGCCAGGCGGAGCGTGGGGCATCGTCCAGGACTACAGCTCCGCGTCGACTTACGCGTGGAACACAAGCGGTCGCGCGCAGGGGACGTACTACCTCGAAGCCGACGTGCGCGACCAGGGCTCGGCCGCGGTCTATGAGGCGGTCGGCAACACGACGTTCAAGCTCGGCCCGCCGACCTGCCACAACCCGACACTGACGCCGTCGCCGGCCTCGCCGCAGGCGACCGGCGCGACGGTGACCTTCACGTCGACCACGACAGGATGCCCGAACCCGCGCTATCGGTTCTGGGTGCGGCCCCCGGGAGGCGCCTGGTACATCGCCCAGAACTACGGCACCTTGAACACCTTCAGCTGGAAGGCGAGCGGAGCGCCCGGCGCGTATTACATCGAGGTCGACGTGCGGGACGCGAGCTCGACTGCGAGCTACGACGCCGTCAACAACATCACCTACACCGTGAACGGCTGCACGGCGGCGAAGCTGACCACCGACAAGACCTCACCCCAGCTGACCGGCACCGCGTCGGTCACCTTGACAGGCAGCGCGACGTGCCCCGGTGCGGCCGAGTACCGGTTCTGGGTGCGAGCGCCAGGCGGCGCCTGGCACGTGGTGCAGGAGTACAGCCCGACCGCGACTTATATGTGGAACACGTCGTCTGTGGCCGCGGGGACCTACTACCTCGAGGTCGACGTGCGCGACCAGGGCTCTGTCTCATCGTATGAGACGGTTGCCAACGCGACGTTCACGCTGAGCGGGTGCGTCGTCACCGGATTCAGCCCGGACAAGGCGTCGCCGCAGAGCGCAGGGACCACGATCACGTTCACCGCGACCGCGAGCTGCACCGGCACGCCGCAATATCGCTTCTGGGTGCGCGCGCCGGGCGGCACGTGGGCGATCATGCAGGACTACGGCGCGTCGAGCACGTTCGCTTGGAACACCGCAGGCAAGATTGCGGGCACGTACGCAATCGAGGTCGATGTACGCAACGCCGGCTCGACTGTGAGCTACGAATCCGTTTCGAACTTGACGTATACGCTGAATTAGACGTTTGGCCCGCCTACGTGGCTAAAAAACCAAGCGGGTTGACACATCGCGTCACGACGCTTTAGTGTCTTGCTTTACAGAGGAAGGGTTAGAGCCAGCAATCCGTCAACTGGAGCTAACCAATGGCATTTCCGGGGGTTCCGTTCAAGCGTCTGATTCCAGCCGCAGCTGTCGCTGCTGTGTTGGGTGCGTCGTTGTTGGCAGTGCCGCCATCTCTCGCGTCGAGCACTAACAACTGCGGCGTCAAGGGCTACGGCTACCACGACCACGGCAAGGTGTGCCCAAACCGCCCGTTCCCAGGGCACGGTATTGGGGTTCTAAGGATCTTGGGAGAGCTGGGTCTTGCTCCTACCACTAATCACGACGTCGCGAAACTAACCAAGACGAGCACCAAGGCCTCCGCATCTACCGCGGCGAGCACAACGTCGACCGAGTCGAATGGCTCGAAGGTACACGGCCGCTCCTCATTTGGCCATTCACACGGCCGCAGGGGAGGGAACCTCAGCTAGCCGCCTCCTCACTGTCATCCTCGTCTCCGCGCCGAAAACCGCTGTAGCCATCGATACAACCCAGCAGAGAGTCTGAACGCTGGTGTATACCCGCCGATTGCCGGGAGCGCCCCTTCGACCTGGCGAGGAAAGGGCAAGCACGGTCGTGGTCACGGGAAGCGCTGACGTAGACGGTCAAGGTCCCCGAGGCCGCTCGTTACGGCTGAATCGAATCGGCTAGTTGAAGAAGGGACCGACTGAGGCTACATTTACCCCCACCCGCCACGGCTGGCGAGTTCCTCTTCAACTCGGTTGAGGAAGCGGAAGATTCGATTGTGAGGAGCGTCAGGTGAGGAGTCTTAGACCGACCCTACTGGCTGTCGCGCTCGCCCTCTTGCTATTCGAGCTTTTGGTGATCGTCCCGTCATTTACAGGAATTGGCAGAGCTTCCGATTCCAGCAGCTCCAGGCCTCCACAGCTGCTCGCGCATCTGAAAGAAGAGGTTGCACCGTTCGCTCAAGTCTTTGAAATGACGTCATTCGGCTCAAAGATCTGGGTCAGCTTCGAGCAGGGCTACATGGCTGGATACTCGGGCATCGGTGGAATCTACTCGATTGATCCGACAACACGAGCGGTCAAAATGGAGTTCCCTTATTCCGCCGTCAATGCCTGGTGGCTTCGATATGGGAACGGCGGCAACTTTCCCGGAGTTGCAGGATTGGGAGGGGCGTGGGGGCACCTGGCTGACACGAGTGCGCTTTACTTCGGCGGCTATGGAATCGACGATAACCATGCCTATATCCTGAACGTCACAACGCACACGGTGTCGTTTCTTGATGCTGGGACCAAAGAGATTTGGAGCATGGCCAAACTGGGTTCCACCTTTTATGCTGCCTCGAGTTTTGATCTGTTGTCCTCGAGCGACATGAAGACTTGGTCTTTGGTCACAGGAACTCATCGAAACATGGCTGCTGACGAAGGACCTATATGGGGTATGACAACACTCGGCAGCGATCTTTATGCCGTTTCAAACTATCTGTACCGTGTCGGTCCTGCCGGCGCCAAGATTGTTTATTCTCCCTCACCGCAGAATGGCGAGTCCTTAAAGGCCATCACAACATTTGAAGGAAAGGTTTGGTTCACCGGATTCGCAAATGACGTTAATTCGCGATCAACCTGGCTCTTCGAATACGACCCCAACTCGGGGTTGGTGAAGCGGTTCACTCTGCCCGTCAATGCAGTGACCGACATAATCGCATTTAAGGGCAACCTGTGGATGACCGGGTTTACAGCACCGCGCACAATCACCTGCGGTTGCACAGTTGATAGTGGGAATCTACACGGAAATGTCGGAATACTTCTCAGGTTCGATGGCTCAAGCACCAAGGTCGTGAGTCAAGTGAAGGGATCTGAGGGGCTTCTGGGAATTGCAACATATGGAGACGACATCTACTTTGGGACGGAAACCGGAGATCTGTACCGCGAACGGGTCACCTAGCGATCGCTCAGATCGGTGGTTGTGTTTTGGCGCCTTCTTCGGTCGATGGCACGGCGTAAGGCCATAGAAGCAATCAGCACTAACGCTGAAACGAACGCGGTCGCTGACACCCAAAGCGACGCGTAAAAGAGACCGGCGAACTTATAGCCGGCGGAAGGCCTATCAGCTGCAAAAGGCATGATCCACCCATTAAGCAGGCCATCCACGAGGACGTGGGCGGAGCCTGGGGGACCTGCCCAATCATTCGAGTAAGTTGTGTGGACGACGTACAGAGTCTGCGGTGGAGGAGTAGTCGTCGGCTCGGCAATTAGAGCAAACGCGGGGAGTGCCCGGAACTCCGCTACTTCGATGCTCGCGTATTGGTTTGTCGTTCTCTTCGCAGTCTGGTCAGCGTCGGCATAAAGGTAGAGAGTGAGCGACGTGGTTCCGCTTTCGGGCACTATCGACGTGCGATAGGCAGCCCAATTGTTTAGGGGGACGATGGCGGGTGCAGGTGCACAGCGGTTGGGGCCAGCCTGCCAAATGCACATTCTCGGAGGTAAACCTTCGACATTCCGAACCTGTGCACTAAGGACAAGCGGGCCGCCCTTCCAGTCGATCGGTCGGCTAACACACGCATTGTCCAATCCTGCTGAAAGTTGCAACGCATCGCCGCCACCGGGAGCTGCCCCAGACAACAAGCGCTCATCATTCAACGTCCCCGCGTTCGCCGGAGCAACTGGGTTGCAGTCGCCTAAGGGGCCCCAAGGCCCATCTTTGAATGAACCATCGGTTAGAGCTGCCCTGCTTCGTGTCGAAACAGTCAAGACGCCCCCTCGGTTGCTTGCGGTGAAGGAACTGTTAACGCCCGACATGTCGATCGCTCGGTCTTTAATAACCGGGGCGGAGTAGCCCGAGTCGAGGCTTGCCACCTTATACGTCCAGCCGTCGAAGGTCTGTTCCGACCACGAGTAGGAGGACGATTCGGCGTTCCACCTATCAAACGAAGGCGGCTCCGATGCATACGGTAGGCCCTGTATCGGCTTGGAGTCAACGACGTTGAGTCCATGTCCCAAATGGGATATAAGACGCCAATCAGGCGTGGCGGATTCAACTGTCATGAAGGATGGCGCAGCGTTGGCTCTCGAGACACGATGGGCAAGCCTGAATAGGTCGAGCCGACCGATCCGGGCTACTAATGTGAAATTTGGTGCCCGCGCAAGAGACGACGACAGACTGGCCGGCGACAGAATCGAGTGGTTTGCGTAAGGCGACACAATGTCGTTCCTGACCAAGACGAACTGAGCGCCCAAGGCCGTGGTAATCGTCTCCACTTGCTGCCAGTCGCCGTTCAGCATGGAGTTCGCCGCTGTGTTTACGGCACTCATGAGTTGCGTAGAGGCTGGCGTATACCCTGACGCGCTCGGCACTAATACGTCCCTGCTGAATAGCTCCGGTATGAACGCGTCGGCCCCGTAGTACCACGTGTACGGCATTTGATACCAATCGTCCGGAGGCATCACGAGAACCGCTCCCTCATCTGGCAAACGGTCTACCAGTTGAGCCATTTGCTGCCATTCTGGTGGTGTGGTGACATGGGTCGGTCTAGCCGATATTGCCCACGAAGGCAGCGTCGGCTGAGTGTCGGGGACCACGGCGCCAGATAACATCGGCCAACTAGTAGCCAGCGCAACCATAGCGACGGTCAGCGACCCGCCGAAGGCCGCTATCCGCGATGCCCAGGTTTCCGGGAATCGAATTGCGCCGATTCGCGCAGCGACGGCATCTACGAATGTTCCAGTCAGCAGCGCGTAGCCCAATGCCGCGAACATCAGGAAACGGGATGGCTCGCGGAGTAGCCAGCCGAACGGCAATCCGTACAACGCATCGAATGCAATGCTCCCCGGAAACTTCGTACCCGTACTAATTAAGATCACCCCGAGGGACAGCAAACCAGCGGCGACCACGACACGAGCGTGCCAGCGTATCGTTGAAGTCCCGGTGCCTGCCAGCCGCCATCTCAGCGTGAAGGGCGTGAACGCAATGGCCGGTAGCAAGAATGAAATGGCTGAGAGGGGAGGCGCCGTATAAGAGCTGGCGTAAGGGAAGAACTCATATGTGTTCCAACCCCAGCTTGTATTGAGCCAAAAGGCATTTCGGATGTTTGCCCTGATCTCTGTCCATGCCCATGTCGAAATTGCTTGGTACTGCGGTGGAATCGAGCTCGCGATGTGCAGTGCAACAGGGACCGCCCAGTACGCGGACATAGCGCCGAGAACTGCGAGGGCTAGCAGGGCAGTTTTGGCAGCCATCCATCCCGATTGACGACCATCGAGCCACGCGACTAAAGCGGGTGTCCCAACTAGCGTGGCAAGCACCATGCCAACCAGTGGCGGACTCTGATATGCGTAACCAAGGAGTGGCGCAGAGAAGCCGACGACAACGGCGGCGAACCACCATCGGACGCGTCGTGTGGCGGCACTGACAAGCACAGCCGGGATTGCTGCAACGAGAACTAAGGCGGCCATATAAACGTCGTACGGATTCACCCAGGTCAAGACGTACGGGTTAAAGGCATAGACGAGAGCCCCCGCCGCCGCGCCGAGCGGACTGATTCGAAGGCCGGCCAGGAGCCACAATGCGCTTAGACCAGCGGCGACGTATAGGATCGTGTACCAAATTCGTTGGGCTAGTTCTGGGCCGCCGCCGAAAGCCTCACTCCCTCGCAGTATCACAGCCCACGGGAGCAGTGCAGTTAGCTGCGAAGGCTCGCCCATCGTGGTGCCACTCCACGTCCATGGCACGAACAATTTCGTCGTCCAACCAGAGCCCGCATGATCCACGAGGTCGCCGCCAGCGATCGTTCTTCCGGGTTCAAACCATGTCTGGACCGCGTATGCCGTGACAACAGCCACCGCAATAGCCGCCAAACCCCAGGCGAACCGAGAGTCCTTAACTGAGCGCGTAGCCGCAACCGAAGCGCTGCGAGGAGTAGTCAATAGCGATCCCAACCCGGTCAATGTGGCAATCGCAAGACCAACGAATGCGACCCATGCCAAGCGCTGAGCGAGGTCGTTGTCCGGGAGAAAACCCAGCACAGCAAGCAGTGCGACGGCAGCGAGAGCAGTCAGTTGCCTCGTTGAGGCAAGATATGGTTCAACTTCACTTGCGCGCAAAGAGAGTTGGTCCAAGCGACCACGAGTCCAACTCCTCACGCTGCTCATCGTCCCAGGGTGATTACATGCGGATCGCGGCGGAGGCTGGCTAGCAATCCAGCGCCGCCAGCCACGACCTCCAAGGCCCGCATGACGATCATGCCGGTGGCCAGCAGTGGACTGTGGAACAACTTGTCGCCGTGGCGTATGTATGCCTTCCGAAAGGGCACTAGTTGGCGCCGAGCCATGCGCGGGTGTCTCCTAATGTATCGGGCCATCGATCCCCCGTAGTAGAACTTCGCCCGCATTGCATCGCTCAACCGCAATCGTCCCTCGTCGTGGAGAATCTCTGTAGCCGTTCTCGCTACAAGGATGTGACTTGCACGCACACGGTTGGCCAGATCCCAATCCTCCCCGGCGTACAGTCCCTCGTCATAGCGCCCGGCCAGTAGAAAGGCTGAACGCGTGAAGCATCTAGGCGCCTCAATCGTGTCGTCCCCCGCGTAGAGTGATCGCTCGAAAGCCTTGCAGGCGGCCCAAAAACCCTCCCCTATGGACCGCTCCGGTATCACAACAGCGCCAGCGCCCATCGAGATCTGATCGATGCACTCGCCAGCTACGCTCGGCGGCAAGACCATGTCGCTGTCGATAAAGAGCAGGCAGTCTCCTATCGCCGCATCGGCACCTAAATTTCGCTGGCGGCTTCGTTCGGGACCGGCTACTACCACTCGATCTGCGTAGCGCAGGGCAATTGGGACGGTTCCGTCGGTGGAGTGGTTATCAACCACGACCAGATCAACCGTCGGCCCCCTCTGTGCGCGAATACTTGCGAGACAGGGCTCGAGGGTAGAAGCGGAGTTGCGTGTGGTGACGACTACGGCGACCATCGTGCTTGGTGAGACTAGCGGCCCTTAGCGATTACATACAAATTGTCGTACTTGTCCATCTCCATAACTCCAACGACCGTCCCGCCGCCTGCAGTTGCGACGTCCCTTACACGGGCAGGACTAATCGCGAGCATGTGCATTGGGTGAAGCCCAAGGGTCCCGTACAAGAACTTTGGCTTTAGGCCAATCCGCCGGAGAAGGACGTAGGGAGTTCGGCGTGCGAGCAGCCAGCGAAGCGGATGTAGCGCCCGCGGCAGTTGTACGACGGCAACTCCGCCAGTCTTGAGGACGCGGATCACCTCTGCCAAGTATGTTTCCGCGACGGACTGGGCCGGCATATGCTGAAGGACAAATATCGAGCATGCGAAATCAAACGTCCCTTGGTTCAATAGACTCAGGTCGGGACGACTGTTCACAGTGAATTGCACATTGTCTAGGTCCGAGTTGAGGGACCTAGCGCGTTCAATCATTTCTTCCGATATGTCCACCGCCGACACAGACGCAAATGTCTCCGCGAGGTGCCTCGTTAGGCGTCCAACCCCGCAACCAAAGTCGAGAGCAGAGCCACGGACGGGGGGTCGACCTACCTTCTCACAAATGTTCAACACAAGTTCCACCTGGTCGCGGCCGGTAGCGAAAAACTCCTCTAGTTGCCATTTGTTGAACTTGCGATCGGGTCGCGAACTGATCGCCCACAAGGCGTCAACGGAGGCAATCTCATTCCACTCTTCACGCAGCTTCGGCAGATCGGTCTTCGTTGGCATTTGGATTAGGCCTTCAAGGCTGATGAATCCATTGGCGCGTCCAACTTTGTGCCACCTTGCAGAAGGTTCTCAAGGGCCGAGATCAAGATCCAAATCGATTCGTCGAAAGAGTAACGCCGACTAAAAGTCATTGACGACTTCGCGAGTCGACCTTGGAGGTCGCCATCTGCGGCAAGGCTCAGCATTGCCGTCGCCATCGACCTGGGATCCGAGTGGACAACGAAACCGTTAACACCGTCCATCACAGCATCGCGGAGACCTCGAATGTCATAGACGATGGCAGGCGTGCCGCACGCATTTGCTTCAATGACCGCCAGGCCCCAGCCTTCACGCACCGAGCTCATCAGGAGTGCGTGAGCGCGAGCCATGCGACTATGTTTATCCCTCGTCCCCAGCCGTCCGAGGAATGTGACCGCATCTTGGAGGTAGAGCCGCCTCGCGAAATCAGCTAAGCGACGCTCGTATGCCTTAGATCCAGTTCCAACAATCCATAACTGACCTTGTCCCGTGGCGCTACGAAAGCGACTCAACGCGGACAGAAGGTGATGAATCCTTTTTGATGGCGCCAGGCGCCCGACGTAAATGAAGGTCGGCTCAGGTTCTTTGAGCGAGGTCGTCTCTTCCATCGGTTCCACCCCATTTGGGACCACGGTTATCGGACCCGTGAAACCAAGTCGCAGCAGATCCGACTTCGTCGAGGCCGAAACAGTTATGACAGGGCGGCTCCGGTAGAGTCGAAGGTACAGCGGCTCGGCGACAAATCCGAGAATGCTGAGAGGAAACGGAGCCTCGTACCACCATACCTCCCGAGCTAGCTGGTGGATAAACATTGCGGAAGGAACGCTTGTCCAAAGTGGCGTGAAGAAGGGGACGGTGTTTGTTTCGTCGATTACGATGTCGAATCGCTCGTTGAGTGTCTTCCTGTAGTACCGAAACGCGTGCCAGTGGACCGACCACTGCTTGCCTCGCCTAACCACCTGGATACCATCGATGACTTCCTCAGTTCGGGCTCCCGGATAGCTCGCGCCGAACCATTCAACAGAGTGGCCAAGACCCACCAGGCGACGACACAGTTCATACGTGACTGATTCAGCTCCGCCCGCTCGCGGATTAGTCGGACATCGCCAGTTGAGCACAAGAACGCGCAGACTCAAACCTCTGATGCTGGGCGGCCGGCGCTCGCACTCTCCGACTGAAGGGCGAGCCTTCGCTTGCGGTAGTAGCGAAGAATCCGCAAACGATAGAAGATCGCGGCAGTGTCCCAGAGTACGTCGAAAGCCGACCGGAGGTTGACTGTGCTTTCGAACTGATAGTTGAGCACAATCGGAGCCTCGTACACGTTCTGGTATCCAAGGAACCGCGCCACTACAAGCAATTCCAAGTCGAATGCAAAGCGCTTGATTGCAAGAAGTGGCACTGCTTTCTCGAGTACCTCCCTGCGGAACAGCTTCAATCCGGTCTGCGTGTCGCGTACGTTCAGGTTAAACAGCAACCGAACTAGCAGCTGATATAGAGCAGACTGGAATCGGCGGAACGCCGGATACGCGACTTTTGATTGGGGGTGCCGCTTCGAACCGACGACCGCATCGCACTGCGAGGTCTCCAGGATCTGGATAAAGGTGCTGATGTTAGCCGGATCGAGCTCCATGTCCGCGTCGATAAACGTCACGAGCTTGCCGACGGACTGATCCACTCCCAGGGCCAGAGCGAAGCCCTTGCCAACGTTCATCGGGTAGTGGAATATCCGGACAGCGGACGAGGCGAGCCGCTCGGCTTCCCTCACGGTATCGTCTGTATTTCCGTCAGAGACTACGACTACCTCATACGAGACGTTGAGCTGATCAAGCTCTCCGACAAGGCGCTTCAGGTTGTCATGTATCCGTCTACCCTCTTTGTAGGCGGGCACGATGACCGAGAGCTCCACCGGCTTCCGCTGCAGCGCACGTTTGGACGCTTTGCGGCGTTCGCTTGACCGGGCGATCGTGGCTGAGCTCATGCCAACACCTCAGAACACCGCGACTGTCTGTTCCGCCGGCCTAGCGCCGCTGTCCGCGATTGAAGCGCGGCGATCGGCGACGTACAAAGAGGCGAGACCAACAAAAGTCAACGCCATCGAGAGGTCGAGGACCTGTACAACCATCAAGAGGGTGCGATGGAATGTGGCGATCAACACTGGCTCGAGTGCAGCCAGGGGTAGAAGGACCGCGAGGAACAGCGCCTTACCAGTCGTCTGATGCGCTGCGGTCAACACGGCCGTGCCACCCAAGGTCGTCATGCCGATTGCGTACCAAGGAAGATATTGAGCTGCGTCTACGTACGCTGAACCTGAGAACGTCGTGAGTAGCCATCGTGACGACGTGAGAAGCGCCGCCAGGCCGAGCACGCCACCAATCGCGACCAGAGCGACCGACGCGGCTACCAGGTAGGCCCCGTCTCGTCCGGCCATACGCCGTGTGATCACCTTCGGGAACAGGACGGCGGCGACCCCCGTCGCTCCCCAAAATATCGCTCGTCCCAGGGCGGCGACCGACGAGTACTCGCCGGCGGACTGCACGGGGAAGTAGTGCTTCACAAGGAGGACGTCGGCATTCAGCAGAACGGCCACAGCCAGCGTGCTCGGGATCACGATTCGGAGATATGCCGCCGCGCGAGGCCACCATTCGACGTGCGCTTTGATGGCCAACTTGCGACGTAGCGCAGACAGCCCAATCAGATAGACGAGGGCGGTCGCAGCGGAAATGCCGACGATGATCCCTACGGCGCCCCACACCTGGCCCAACACTAGGGCGCCGCCGAGCTTCAGCAGAGCCTGCCCGGCGCTCATCAGTGCAAATGCGAGAAATCTCTGCTCACCTTGAAATTCCCCGAGGAGCAGTGGGACGGCAAGCCCGAACGGCATGCCAGCAGCCGCGGCCATAACGAGTGTGGATGGGACTGCCAGGAACGCGGCCACGATGGGGGAGGTGATTGCCAGCAGCGCGCCCAATCCGATGCCCCCCAGCAGCAGCGCGCGGTTCCCTTGGCGCAGGAGGCTTGTGCTTGCGGCGTACTGGCCAACGGCTTTGTCTTGACTTGCCTCCCGCGCCATGAGCAAGGTAAGGGCGCTCGCGGGCAGACCGATCAGGGTGATCAGGCTGATCACGGCAAATACGGATCCGTAATCGGCGGGCTGCAGCCGGTGAGACACCATGGCCTGGAAGGCCACACCAAGCCCTCCCGCAATCATCGTCCCCGAACCCACGATCAGGTTATGGCTGATGACTCGCTCGCCGAGGAAAGCGGCACGCCAGTGGCGCCATCGCGTTGCCTGACTCGGCTCTAACGCGCGGTCCAAAGAGTTTGCCCCCAATTAGATTCCCCGTCGAGCCCTAGCCACAGAGCCCTCCCAGAGCCAAGTGACGGGGCGAATACTATATGGCGTTGAGTTCCGTCGTGCGCGGACCGTTTTGGCAGCGCATATGGGACAGCAAGTTCGGTGACTTAAGTACGACGGGCCCGCTGCTGTGGGCGGCCTTCTTGACTGTGGTCGTCGCGGGGCCTTGGCTGCTGCCAGGCTACGTATTCGGCACTGACTGGCCCGGCCCCCGCCGCATTGCCTTTCCGAACGAGATAACGAGTTCTGCGCTCCTTCAGGCCGTGCTTAGTCTCACAGGCCGTGTGATCGGTGGCGAATTGACCGGCAAACTCCTGGTTATCGCTTCCCTCTTCGCGGCTGGCGCCTTGGCGTACCGCGCAGCACCTGGTCATCAATTCATCTCGGGCGCGGTTGCCGCCACGATCTACGTCCTGAATCCCTTCGTCTACAGCCGCCTTCACTACGGGCAGCTGTATCTAATCGCGGGCTACGCTGTGCTCCCATGGGTAGTCGTTCGGCTCCGGATATTGGCAGTTGAGCCGACCATTAGGACCGCGCTTCTGGCTGCCTTAGCCCTGGCGGTGCTCGGGGTTTTGAGCATTCACCTGTTCTTTGCTTCTGCGCTCTTGATCGGAGCACTAGGCGTCGCTTATCTCATCGGCGCCGGCCGCCGCGCCGGGTACTCGAAGAACTTTCTGCCGAAGCTCGTCTTGGCGATTGGTGCGAGCTTGGGATTGTCCTCGTACTGGATCGTGCCTGCGCTCACTTCCCGCGGCTACGAAGGCCTGAAGCTGGCCGGCATTGGATCAGGCGATCTGGCGGCCTTCGCGGCAGTTCCCGACCCCCAGCTCGGGCTGATACCGAATCTGCTCGGGCTGTATGGATTCTGGGCCGAAGCCACGAACAGGTTCACTTCGATGAAGCACTTCGTCCCAGGCTGGCCTGCCGTCTTGGCTGTAGTGCTCTTGTTGGCTGCAATCGGACTGATCGCCAACTTCACCCGGAAGCGGCGCGAATTTGCGCCCTGGGCCGCCGCACTGGCGGCTGCCGCGGCCATCGCCCTGGTTCTCGAGATGGGCGTTTCCCACCCTGCGACGGCTGGCCTGGTGCGCTGGTTGGACGCCACGTTTCCGCCGTACCGGGGCATGCGCGACGCCGGCAAGTGGGCTGCGATTCTCGCGCTGGCCTATTCGCAGCTCGGTGGTCTCGGCGCTGCGGCATTACTCGGGTGGCTCCGAGGTCACATCGTCGCGGTAGAACGCCGGGAGTGGGCCGCCAGTGTTGCGACGGCTTTGCTGCTGGCCGTGCCGCTCTACTACGGAAACGGGCTTCTCTATGGGTCTCATGGCGAGATCAAGGCATCGCCCTATCCCGCCGGCTGGTACGCAGCCGACCAGGCTCTGACGAAGGATCCCCACCCGGGCAAGACGCTTTTCCTGCCGTGGCACGAGTACATGAGCTACTCGTTCATACGCAACGAGAACAAGGTCATTGCCAGCCCGGCGCCCACGTTCTTCTCGGTGCCGATCGTCGCCTCACAGAATCCCGAGGTAATCGGGATCCCGCCTCCGACGGATCCGGAGCAGGTTGCCGTCTCGCAGTTGGTTCACGACGGGCCTACAGCTCAGTGGTCCAAGGTGCTGGCCGGCGACGGAGTCAAGTACATCCTTCTGGCACACGATCTCGACTGGTCCACCTATGCCTACCTGGACACCCAGCGCGGTGTCATGAAAGTCGCCGATTTGGGGTCCATAACTCTCTATGCCGTGCGGTCGCCCTAACGAGTCCTGCTCGAATTTAAGGGTTGTTAATGAGTCTGTCGTCGGCTCGCCGTCGGTTAAGGAAGTGTTACTTGACACACATATGAGAGCCGTTTAGCATCGCGTCAACGCCCCTGGGGAGGGGATCGTTGGGCCCATTTAGCACTTGGTTTCCATCGTGCCCGCCCGGTTTTTGCCAAGGAGGTTCTCGTGCTGAATGCAGCTAGGCTGAGAAAGCTACTTCCGGCCGGCGTAGTCGGAGCCATGCTCGGGGCCTCCCTTCTTGTCATCCCAAACCTTCCAGGCACCTTTGCGTCTTGCGCGAACGCAGGTCTATCCGCGAACCCGTCTTCGCCGCATGCGCCTGGCGGGATCATCGTTCTGACTGCATCCGCTGGCTGTGGCGGGTATGCCGGTGGGACGGGCTACAGCTACAACGCCAGCCACCCGCAGTTCCGCTTCTGGGAGCTCGACCCCGGCAGCCGCTGGAGCATGGTTCGCGATTACAGCACGATTCCGACTTTCAGCTGGAACACCGCCAACCTCAAGGACGGGAGCTACAACCTCGAGGTCGACGTCAAGAGTCTCGACGAAGACTCGACTATCGCGTATGACACGGTTGCGCACCTCATCTACACCCTCGGCCCCACCTGCACCGCGGCGACTCTGGGTACCGCGCCGGCGTCCGGTTCGGGCCACACCGGCGGGTCCGTGACCATGACCGGCGGCAGCTCATCGTGTTCGAACCCGCTCTTCAAGTTCTGGATCAAGGATGCCGGCAGCACCAGCTGGAGCATTGTTCAGAACTACAGCTCGACCACGACCCACATCTGGGGCCCGGTCGGCACCTATCACGTCGGCCAGTACAGCATGGAAGTCGACGTCAGGGACTCGGCATCGAGCGCGACGTATGACACGGTCCACAACATCACGTACAACCTGGTCGGATGCACCGCCGCAACAATCACACCGGTTCCGAACGGCGGGATCCATGGCGCCGTTGACGTCACGCTTACCGCTACCGCGACCTGCCCTGGGACCGCGACCTACCGGTTCTGGATGCTCGACGCCGGAGGGACCCGCTGGAGCATGGTCAAGGACTACAGCACAAGCAACACATACACCTGGGTCAAGGCCAACCAGAAGGCCGGCGTTACCAAGATCGAAGTCGACGTGCGTGACTTGGGGAGCGCCGACGTGTACGAGTTCGCGACGCAAGGCCAGACCGACACGCTCACCTAAACGACCTGACCTCGCATTCCTCAAAGCCGGAGGGCTCCAGCCCTCCGGCTTTCCTTTGTGCGGCGGCCTGCCTGATACCGTAGGCGGGTCGTTGAAGCCTGAACCGTCCTCCAACGGATCGCGCCTGACGCGAATCTGGATCGTCAACCACTACGCCGACCCGCCCGACGGCATGGCCACCCGCAGCATCGACCTCGCCCGGCGGTTCGTGCAGAGCGGCCACCAGACCACGATCTTCGCCTCCAACTTCAACCACTACCGCTTCGCGCCCGTCATCGACCTCAAGGGCCGCCTGTGGCGGGCCCAGGACGTCGAGGGCGTCAAGTTCGTCTGGCTGTGGACCCCGCGCTACCAGACCAACGACTGGCGGCGCGCGATCAACATGGCGAGCTTCGCCGCGCTCGTGCTCATTGCGGGGTTGTTCGAGTGGCCGAAGCCTGATGTGGTCATCGGCGTCACCGTCCACCCCTTCGCCGCCTGGTCGGCGTGGCTCCTCTCGAGGATCAAGGGAGCAAGGTTCTTCTTCGAGGTCACCGACCTGTGGCCGCAGACGCTCATCGATCTGGGGCGGCTGAGGGCGGGCTCACCCTCGGCGCGCTTCCTCGGCGCCCTCGAGAGGTTCCTGTGCCGCCACGCGGAGCGGATCGTGATGCTCCTCCCCCACACCGAGACGTACATGGAGAAGATGGGAGTGCCCAAAGAGAAAGTCGTGTGGATCCCCAACGGCGTCGAGCTCAGCCGCTACGACGACGTCGTGCCCTACGACGGCGCCGCCCGACCGCCCTTCCGCGTCGTCTTCATGGGCGGCTTCGTGGAGTCGAACGCGATCGAGAACATCCTGGGCGCGGCCCGGATCCTGAAAGAAAGAGGACGCAAGGACGTCGAGTTCCTGCTCGTCGGCCGCGGCACCGACCGGGCGGAGATCATCATGCAGGCGCAGGCCGGAAGCCTCGACAACGTGAAGTTCCCGGACCCGGTGCCGAAGTACGAGATCGCTCGGGTCATGAGCCAGGCCGACGCCTTCATCTACGCCCTCCACGACCTGCCGCTCTACGAGTACGGCGTGAGCCTCAACAAGCTGACCGACTACCTGGCCGGCGGCCGGCCGATCATCTTCTCCGGCCGCTCCGCCTATGACCCCGTCGCGGACGTGGGCGCCGGCTACAGTCTTCCGCCGGACGACCCCAAGGCCATCGCCGACGCGATCGAGAAGCTGTTCTCCCTGACTCCAGACGAGCGCATCAAGATGGGCATGAAGGGCCGCGCCTACGTGACCGAGTACCACAACATCCCGAAGCTGGCCTCGCGGCTGCTGGCGGCGCTCGAGCCGGTTCGTTGAAGCGCGACCTCGCCACGACCTTCCTGACCGAAGGCGTGGTGGTGCTGTGCTACCTGCTTTCGTTCCGGCTGGTGGCGGACCATCTGGGGTCGCTCGGCTTTGGCGAGTACGCGCTGGCCCGGCGGACGCTCGCCGTCCTTATGCCCCTGGGCGCGCTGAGCACCGACATCGCCGTCGCCCGCTACGTCGCCTACGCGATGACCTCTGACTCCGAGCGAGCGCGCCGCTACGCGCCGGCGGCGGGCGGCCTCGTGCTGGGCGCCGGCGCGGTGATCGCGGCCGTGCTGCTCCTCTTCCCCGGCCCGCTGGCCGGCCTGCTGTTCGGCTCCTCGCGCTACTCGGACCTGATCCTGCCCCTGCCGCTCCTGATCTTCGGCGGAGCCCTGCACGGGATCGCCTACGGCTCGCTGCGCGGCCGGGGGCGGATCCAGGTCGCCAACGTGCTGCTTGGCCTGAACCACGGCGTGGTGCCGCTGGTTGCGATCGAGCTGGCGCGGGGGTCGGTGGCCGAGATCCTCCTGTTCATGGGCGCCGGCTGGACGGTGTGCTCGCTCGCGTTCCTCGCAGTCATGCCGCTGTCCTTCGAGGGGCTGCGCGAGCGGATGGTCGAGCTCGCCCGCTACGGCGTGCCGCGCGTCCCCGGCGACCTGCTGCGACTGGCGCTGTTCTCCATCCCCGGCGTCGTGGTCGCCCACATCGCGGGCGTGACCTCGGCCGGCGACGTCGCGTTTGGTATCGCGGCAGTGGGCATGCTCGGCACCGCGCTCTCGCCGATCGGGTTCGTGATGCTGCCCGTGGCCGCTCGCAAGATGGCCACCGGCGACGTCGCCGACCTCCGCCGGCAGGTGGTCAACATCGCCGCGGTCACCGGAGCGGTCCTGGTCGCCGCCATCGCCGTGGTCGAGCTGTTCGCTCCCCAGATCATCGCGGTGTACCTGGGCAAGAACTTCGCGGACACGGCGCAGACGCTGCGCTTCATCATCCCGGCGGCGCTGCCCTGGGGCATCTACACCTCGCTGGCGAGCGTCATCGACGCCCACCACGTGCGCCCGGTCAACGCGCGCAACATGGCGATCACGTCGGGCGTGTTCGCCCTCATCACCGCCGCGCTCCTGGTGCTGCACCCCACCGGAGGCGCGGTGGCGGTCGCGTTCGTGCTCAGCCTCTACGTCCTCGGAGCGCTCACGCTGTTCGAGGTGCACACCATCACGACCACCACGCGGGAAGAGGCCGATGCTCTCGCGCTACCGGCGGAGCCGGTGCTGTGACTTTCATCGCCTACGCCGCGCTGATCGTCACCACGCTCGCGCTCGTGGCCTCGACCGCCTGGCGGCTGCGCCGCCCCATCGACGCGGCGCTGCTCATCCCGCTGGCCTGGCTCGCGCTCATCCCCATCCAGGTGCTCGTCTTCGGCATCCTGCGCGGCTACTCAGGCGCGCCCCGCGACAACATGTTCTTCTCCCTCGCGCTGGGCAACCTCATGTTTCTGGCCCTGCAGCGGTTCCTCGACTCCCGGTACTTCACGCGCCTGGGCGAGGCGGTGCGCAAGCGCCTCGAGCCGCCGATGGACCGGCCGCCGGTCGACTGGACGCGACTGGCGACCTACTGGTGGTGGGGCGTCGCCGCGGTTGCCGTGAGCCTCGGCCTGACGCACCTGCTGCTGATGCCGAAGATCCCGTCCTTCGAGTTGCTGAGCGGCTACTCGGACTTCTACCAGGTGTCGACCGACCGCGAGAACGCGGCCAAGCTGCTGAACGTGCCGACGCTGGTCAAGTACTTCTTCACCTGGAACTCGAGCATCCTGCTGCCCATCCTGTTCGTGGCCGCGATCGTGCAGCGCTGGCGCTGGCGGGCGATCGCGATCGGGATCTTCGGCCTCGTCTACATCACGGCGCCCCTGGACAAGTTTCCGTCGCTGATCTTCCTGTTCAGCGCTTTCGTCGCCCTCGCGGTGCGCGACCAGAAGCGGGCTTTCTCGAAGCTGCTGGTGATCGGGTTCATCGTCAGCCTGGTGCCGGCGTACGCCATCACCGAGGGCCAGCAGATCAGCGTGACCATCCACCACCTGGTCGGCGCGCCGCTGGCGCCGCAGACCGCGCCGGCGAACACCGGCACGGCCCCGCCGGCGGGCGAGGAGCCCATCAAGTCGATCGCGGGGGTCAAGCTGCCGGGCGCTGTGGCAAACCTGCTCGACCTGACGGTGCGCCGCATCGGGTCAGGCCCGGCTGACGTGACCTACCAGTGGTTCCGCTACTTCCCGGCCGTCCACCCCTACCTGTACGGCCGGGGCTGGGAGCCGTGGAAGGTGCTCTCCGGCGGCTACCAGAGCCCGGCGAACATGGTCGGCCTGTGGGCTTACTACGGCAAGGCCGGGTACAGCATCTCGAGCCTTTCCGCGTACACCGGGTTCCTCGGCGACGGGTGGGCGGAGTTCGGCTACGCCGGGGTCCTGATCGCCTGCCTGTGGCTCTTCGCGTTCGCCGTCGTCATCGAGCTAATGCGCGTTTTCGCGGACAAGCCTTTCTGCCTCGCCTGCTACAGCCCATGCCTGCTGATGGTCGCGGCGACCGCGCCGATCAGCGGCATCATGGCGATGACCTTCTCGCTGGGCCTGGTCCTGGCGCCGTTGATCTGCGCCGGCTACCTGGTCTCGGGCCGGCTGTCGCTCGCGGCGCCGAGAATCGCGCTCAGGAGCTCGACGGAACCAGCACCCTGATGTCCTGGACCGACCCGTCCTGGCGGTAGTGGGCGGTGATGTAGTCGTAGATCGGCGCCCATCTCGAATTCGCCCAGTCGATGGGCGGCTGATTGCGCACGTAAGCCCCTTCGCGCTGGTTCAGTAGAAAGACGACTTTCGGCGGGTCGCGCCGCAGGTCGGCGACCACGCGGTTGACGAGATCGGGGGTCAGGAACGGCTCGTCGGGCCAGTCGAAGCGCGTCGGGTTGCGGCGCCCCGTCGCCTCGTAGAGGATCGCGAAGTCGGGGAGGACGTAGATCGGGTCTCCGGGCTGTGTCCGTTTGTCGATCTCGGCGACGAGCGCGTCGAAACGCTGCGCGGTCAGCGGGTACGTGGTGATGCCGTGGAGGGCCTGCGTGCTGAAGTCGGCGGTGAGCAGCTTGCGCGGCGCGTCCTGGTAGGGGCGCTCGACCACGATCGCGAGGCCGCCCGCGGCAAGCCAGGCCCCGAGGAGAAGAGCCGCGACGGTGGGCGCGCCGAGGCGCAGCGGCGTCCTGGGCACAGGTACGCGCACCTTGCTCATGGCATGCAGGAACAGGAGAGCCATGGGCAGGCTCAAGTAGGCGCCCTCGAACCAGAACACGAGCCCGCCGGCGTGGAACTGCGCCACCCACTGCAGGACCAGGCCCAGGAACACGATCTCAGGCGGCAGCGGCGAGGCGCTCTCCCAGAACACGCTGGCCACCAGGGCGACGATGCCGGTTCCGCTGAGGACGCCGTAGGCGACGATCAGGAACAAGGGACGCGCCACCGGTGGCGGATGCCGGAACGAGGCGTAGAAGACGAGGCCGAGGATCGCCAGCAGCAGGGCGGTGCGCACGACCTCGAAGACCCGTGACAGCCGGAAGCACAGAAGGATCGCGATCAGCGCCAGCAGCGCCGGCCCGAGCGCGCCGTACTGCGTCAGGTACTCGGGCAGGTCCTGGATCAGCTTGAAGCGGAGCGACGTCGGGTTCGACTGGGTGGTGAGGACGAAGAAGCCCTCCTCGACGAACTCGCGAGCGACACCGGCGGCGGCGAAGTAACCGAGAATCGCGGCCGAAGCGGCGACGGCGCCGGCGACGTACCACGGGACGCTGCTCACGAGCGAGGCGATGGCCCGGGGTGGCACGGGACGACCGGCGCGGCGCCGCAGCAGCGACCCCGCCAGCGCCGCAAACGGCAGCGCGACCACGAAAGCAAGGAAAGGCTGTTTTGACATCAGCGCCAGCACCGCCGCGATTCCCGCGCCGACCCCCACCGCGCGGCGGCCGTTCGCGTATACCGCGAGCAGGATCGACAGCAGGGCCATGAACTGACCGTCGATCGTGTAGCTCGTGAACCCCGCGATCGAGACCGTGAAGAAGATGGCCGGCAGCGTGGCGAGAAACGCAGCCCGGTCGCTCACAAAACGGCGGAGGATGAAGAACACGAGCACGGGCGCCACCGAGACCTCGACCGCGAACAGGGTCCGCGACGCGAACACGGTCCAGTGGTCGCCGAGGAAGACGAACAGCGCCGCCTCCTTGTAGCTCGTCAGAGGTGGCAGCAGATAGTCGAAGTCTCGATACGGCACCTGGCCTTGCGCGATCCGCGCGCCCTGCGCCTGCAGCCACCCCTCATCAGTCGCGGAGAAGCCCTGGTAGACCCATGCAAGCCGGTAAACGAGGCCCACGACGAAGATGACGAGCGCGTAGAGAGGCGTCGGTCGGAGCGAGCGCACGTGGCGGGAGGTTAACAAATCCCGTCTCGCGCCCCCGGCTCAATCGGGCAGACTAAGCGGCGGCATGACGCGCAACATCGATGAGAAACCTCTTCGGACCGAGCAAGAGCGGATGGTGGGTGCAGAGATCGCCAGGATCTTCGCCGCAAGCGGCGACCCGCTCGAGACTCGCATCGAGAACTTTCCCGTATGGACCCGCCGCCAGCACCTGACCCGCTTTCTCGCCCTCTACGAGATCTTCAAGCGCATCCTGAATGTCAAGGGCTCGATCGTCGAGTGCGGCGTCAACCGCGGCTACGGGCTGATGGCATGGGCCAAGCTGTCCGCCGTGCTCGAGCCGGCGAACCTGACGCGGAGGATCTACGGGTTCGACACCTTCGCCGGGTTTCCATCGGTGGCGGATCACGACCGCACCGGCCCTAAATGGGAGACGGCGGAGCCCGGCGGGCTGCGTGCGGACTCCTACGCCGAGCTGCAGCGACTGATCGAGCTCTTCGACAAAGATCGCTTCCTCGGCCACGTCGGCAAGGTCGAGCTGGTCAAGGGCGACGCCACCCAGACCATCCCCGCGTTCATCGCCGACCATCCGCACGTCGTCGTCAGCCTTCTGTTTCTCGACTTCGACCTTTACGACCCCACGAAAGCGGCGCTGGAAAACTTCGTCCCGCGCATGCCCAAAGGCGCGATTGTGGCCTTCGACGAGCTCGACAACCCGCTGTGGCCGGGCGAGACGAAAGCCGTCCTGGACACGCTCGGAATGGGACGGCTGCGGCTGCAGCGCATGGAGTTCGACCCCTACATCGCGTTTGCTAGGATTCCGTGACGTGTCCACGGCCACCAGGCCGGCGACAGACGTTGAGCTGCGTGACCTAGCTCGGAAGCTGCGAGCGCATTCCCTACGGATGATCAGCCAGGCCAGAACCTCCCACATCGGGTCTTGCCTGTCCGTCGCCGACATCCTCGCGGTGCTTTACGGAAGCATCCTCCGGATCGACCCCAAGCGCCCGCAGTGGCCGGACCGTGACCGGCTGATCATGTCCAAGGGCCACGCCGCGGCGATCACCTACGCGGTGGTGGCCGAGTCCGGCTTCATGCCGCTGGATCGCCTCGCCGAGTACGCCCACGACGGCGGCCAGCTGTACGGGCACGTGACGCACGTCGGCGTGCCAGGCGTCGAGTTCGCCAGCGGCTCGCTCGGCCACGGGCTCCCGGTGGGCGCCGGCATGGCCCTGGCCGCGAAGCGCGACAAGAAGTCCTGGCGGACGTTCGTGGTCATGAGCGACGGCGAATGCGACGAAGGCTCGAACTGGGAGGCGATCCTGTTCGCGGGCCATCACCGCCTTGACAACCTGACGGCGATCATCGACTACAACAAGATCCAGAGCCTGGACGAAGTCGACAAGACCCTGCGCCTCGAGCCGCTGGCGGACAAGTTCCGCGCATTCAACTGGGCGGCGCTCGAGGTCGACGGTCACGACGTCGTCGCGCTGCGCCATGCCCTGAGCAGCGTGCCGCTGGAGAGCGGCCGTCCGACCGCGATCATCGCCCACACCATCAAAGGCAAGGGCGTGAGCTGGATGGAGGGCAAGGTGCTCTGGCACTACAGGCAGCCGGTCGGCGAGGAGCTGGACAAAGCGCTGGCGGAAGTCGAAGCCTCGTGAGGACCGCGTTCATCCGGACGCTCACCGAGCTGGCCGCCAAGGACAGGCGCGTCTGCCTCATCGTCGGCGACCTGGGCTACTCGGTGATCGAGGAGTTTGCCGAGAAGTTTCCCGACCAGTTCCTGAACGCCGGCGTCGCGGAGCAGAACATGATCGGCCTGGCCGCCGGCATGTCGATGACCGGCAGGGTCGTCTTCACCTATTCGATCGGCAACTTCGGCACGCTGCGCTGCCTGGAGCAGATCCGCAACGATGTCTGCTACCACAACGCCAACGTCAAGGTCGTGAGCGTTGGCGGCGGCCTCGCCTACGGCAACCTCGGGGTCACGCACCACGCGTCGGAGGACGTCGCGATCCTGCGCGCCCTGCCTAACATGACGGTGGTCGCTCCGGGCGATCCCGTGGAGGCGGGGCTCGCGACGCGCGCGCTGGTCGCGCAGGACGGGCCCGCGTATCTGCGCCTCGGCAAGGCGGGCGAGCCGGTCGTGCACCAGGACGAGCCCCGCTACGAGCTCGGCCGCGCCATCACGCTGCGCGAGGGCGGCGACCTGACGCTCATCGCCTCGGGCAGCATGCTCGCGACCGCCGCCGCGGTCGCCGAGCAGATCGCCGCCAAAGGCCTCTCAGTGCGCCTGCTGAGCATGCACACGATCAAGCCGCTCGACCGTGAGGCCGTGGTCGCTGCGGCGACGCAGACGAAGCTCGTCTTCACGCTGGAAGAGCACAGCGTCGAGGGCGGGCTCGGCGGTGCCGTCGCCGAGGTGCTGGCCGAGCTGGAGCCGGGCCACGCGCCCCTCAAGCGGATCGGCCTGCGGCCCGAGTTCAACAAGGTCGTCGGCGACCAGAAGTACCTGAAGGCGCTTCACGGCCTCGACCAGGAGGGCGTGATGAAGACCATCCAACCCATCATCGCGAGGAGCTACGGGCTTGTCGGTTAGGTTCTGGGAACCGGGAAAGGAATTCCTCCGCATCGAGGAGGAAGCGATGGAGACCATGCGCGGCGTGCTGCGGGCGGGCGACCTGATCATGCGCCAGCAGATGCTCGACTTCGAGCACAACCTGGCCGCGTTTGTCGGCACGACGGACGCGATCGGCGTGAGCAACTGCACCGACGGGCTGCGCCTGCTGCTCGAGGCGGTCGGCATCGGTCCGGGCGACGAGGTGATCACCGTCTCACACACGTTCATGGCCACGCTGGCGGTCATCCACCATGTCGGGGCGACGCCCGTGCTGGTGGACGTCGGTGACGACCACAACATGAACGTGGACCTGCTCGAGCAGGCCATCACCCCGCGGACGAAGGCGATCATGCCGGTGCACCTCAACGGCCGCCTCGTGCCCATGGACAGCGTGATGGAGATCGCACGGGAACACTCCCTGTTGGTGATCGAAGACACTGCACAGGCGCTCGGCGGGTCCTACATGGGCGTGCGTGGCGGCGCCTGGGGTCTCGCCGGAGCGTTCAGCTTCTATCCCGCCAAGCTCCTGGGCGCATACGGCGACGCCGGCGCTGTGGTGACCAGCGACTCGGAGCTCGCGACGAAGCTTCGCGAGCTGCGCGACCACGGACGCGTCTCCAAGACCGGCTTTTCCGGTTGGGGCTGGAACTGCCGGCTGGACAACCTGCAGGCCGCGATCCTGGACCTGAAGCTCAAGAAGGTCCCTGAGTGGATCGGGCAGCGACGGCGCCTGGCGGCGATCTACGACGAGGCCCTCACCGAGGTCACGCAGGTCAAGCGGCCGCCAGGGCCCGACGGCGGCCCGTTCTTCGACATCTACCAGAACTACGTGATCGAGGCGGAGCGCCGCGACGACCTCCAGTCGTTCCTCGCCTCACGCGGCATCGAGACGCTCGTCTCGCCCGGCCCCATCCCCAACCACAAGCAGCCGGTCGGCCTCGACCACGTCGACCTGCCGAAGACCGAGGCCCTGTGCGCGCACGTGCTGTCCCTGCCGCTCAACAACGAGCTGGACGAAGACCAGGTACTTGAGGTCGCCGGCGCAGTCAAGGACTTCTACTCCTGAGAAGATCGCGTGCCGCCAAGCGCGCGTTCGACGTCGCGCTGGCATCGGTGGGACTCGTGCTCGCGTCGCCGGTCATCGGAGTGATCGCGTTGAAGATCAGGACGGAGGGCGACGGGCCCATCTTCTATGGCGGACGCCGCGTCGGCATGGGCGGTCGCGAGTTCAAGATGTACAAGTTCCGCAGCATGGTGCCCAACGCGGACAGGGTCGGCGGCCCGAACACCCCGGACGACGACCCGCGCCTGACGAAAACCGGCCGGCTCCTCCGCCGCTACAAGCTGGACGAGCTGCCGCAGCTGGTCAACGTCTTCAAGGGAGACATGAGCTTCGTGGGCCCGCGGCCGCAGGTGCCGGGAGAGGTCGCCGGCTACACAGCGGATGAGCGCGACCTGCTGCTCGTTCGCCCAGGGATCACGGACTGGGCCTCGCTCCGGTTCTCCAACGAGGGCGAGATCCTGGCCGGCCACGCCGACCCCGACAAGGCATACGCCGAGCTGATCCGGCCGGAGAAGATGCGCCTGGGGCTCGACTACGTGCGCAAGGGCACGTTCCGGGACGACCTCAGCATCCTGGCCAGGACTTTCCTGGTGCCTTTCCGGAAATGAACCGCGACTACACGACCGTCTCCGAGACGTGGGGCCTCCCGGCGTCGCCGGAACAGCTCGCGATGCAGTACTTCCGCTACCGGCTGGCCGCGCAGCTGAGCAAGGACCGCGACGTGCTCGAGATCGGCTGCGGCACCGGCATGGGTCTGCCCTATCTCGCCACCCGCGCGCGCCGTGTGGTCGGCGGCGACTACACGATGGGCCTGCTTCAAGAGGCTCGCGTGCATCTTCCGCAGACAGACCTCATTCGCTTCGACGCTCAGCACCTCCCGTTCCGCGACGCCTCGCTCGACGTCGTGCTGATGCTCGAGATGATCTACTACGTCGCCGACCAGTCCGCGGCCTTTGCCGAGTGCCGGCGCGTGCTGCGGCCCGGCGGCAGGCTGATGGTCTCCGTGCCGAACCCGGAGCGCCCGGACTTCAACCGGAGCCCCTTCAGCACGACCTACCCGAACGCGCGCGAGCTGGCGCGCCTGTACGAGGACAGCGGCTTCACGGTGGAGGTTTCCGGCGCCTTTCGCGTCGAGGCCGCATCGTCGCGCGACCGCATGCTGGCGCCGATCCGCCACTTCGCCGTGCGCTACGGGCTCATCCCCGACTCGATGCGAGTGAAGTCAATGGTCAAGCGAGTGCTGTACGGGCCGCTGCCCAAGCTCGGCGAGGTGCACGACGGGTTGGCCGACGGCGAGCAGCTCGTCCCGGTGCACCTCGATGGATCGCCGGTGAGCGAGTTCAAGAATCTCTACGCCATCGGGACCGTTCGCTAGAGTAGGCCCGATGTCATCGCACGCCGATCCACGCAAGCTCGAAGAGGCGGAGTTTCACGACAAGCTGAGAGGGCTGTACGAAAAGGATCCCAAGCAGTACGAGTACTTCACCTCGAACAAGAAGTTCTACTCCGTCGTCCAGTCGAGCAATGCGTTCTACATGGACTGGCTGCGCCGCAACGCCACTGACAAGCGAGTCCTCGATTTCGGCAGCGGCAACGGCCTGAACACGCTCGACATCGCGCGGTTCGCGGGCCATGTCACGGGCATCGACATCTCGCCCGAGTCGGTCGAGGTGGCTCAGCAGCACGCGCGCGAGGCAGGGCTGGACGGCAACGCCACGTTCACGGTCATGGACGGTGAGAACCTGACCTTCCCCCCGGGCAGCTTTGACGTCGTCAGCGTGGCGGGCGTTCTCCACCACATGGAGCTGGAGCCGGCGCTGACTCAGATCCGCAGGGTGCTGACCAGCGACGGCAAGGCGATCTTCCTGGAGGCGCTCGCAAACAACCCGATCATCCAGTTTTATCGCGATCGCACCCCCCAGCTGCGTACAGCCTGGGAGACCCGGCACATCCTCCGCTACGAGGACTCCGCCCGAATGCGGAAGTTCTTCAAGACCGTCGACGTGCGCAGCTTCCACCTCGCCGTGCTCGCCGCGGTGCCGCTGCGCAACACGCCTCTCTTCGGCGCGGCGCGCACCGCGCTGGACGCGGTCGATGGCGCGATCCTGCGCCTCCCGGGCCTTCGCTCACAGAGCTGGATGGCCTGCTTCCTGCTTTCCGACCCGATCTAGGACGACGCTCCGGGGTTGTAGGGCGGGTACGAGGATCCGCCGTTGTCGTAAGGCGGATAGGACGACGCTCCTGGGTTGTAGGGCGGGTAAGAGGATCCGCCGTTGTCGTAGGGCGGATAGGACGATGCCCCCGGGTTGTAGGGCGGGTACGAGGATCCGCCGTTGTCGTAGGGCGGATAGGTCGACGCCCCGGGATCGTAGGGCGGGTATGAGGATCCGCCGGTGTCGTAAGGCGGGTAGGACGAGGAGCTCGGGTTGTTCGGAGGGGCGACCGCCGCCAGCGAAGGCGTGGGCCCGCTTGGCGGCGTCGGAGAGCTTGCAGCCTCTTTTGCGCTGAGCCTGGTCGACAGCACGACGCCGCTCACGATGGCAAGCGTCACGAAGGTGACCAGGATGGCAGGCAGCCACCAGCGAACCCGCCGCAGGCTGCGCAGAACACCACCCATGGGACCACCGATCATGCCAGTAAATCGGCGCCCACGTCCTTCTGGTTACGGTCCGAACTGAGCCAGGAAAACCTGGTTGGACGGATCGTAGGGACCGAACCGCACCGCCTCCCGGGCGGCGTCCCGCGCCTCCGCCACCAGGCCGAGCCTCTGGTCGGCCAGGGCGAGGTTGCGGTAGACGAGCGGGTTGAAGCTGCCCAGCCTTATCGCCTCGCGGTAGCCGGCTCGCGCGTCCTCCCAGTGGCCGCGCTCAAAGGCGATGTTCGCGACCTCGGTCGCGTACACGCTCTCCTGGGGGGACAGCTTCGCGGCGGTGGCGGCCAGCGGCGCGGCCTGGGCGCGGGGGCCGAGCACGTCGTCGTCGTACGCCTGCTTGAGATCTGCGTCGGCGACAAACGGCACCACCACCCCCGCCGCAAACGCGGCGACGAGCGCGGCGCCGCCGACGGCCGCCGACGGCCGGGGCGCCTTGACGGTGCGCCAGGGGATGACTCCGTCCCACGTGACGATCGCCGCGGCGGCCAGTATCCAGAACGGAAAGGCCGAGCCAAGCGCGGTGAAGTTGACCTGCAGTTCGACCTCGTAGGCGACCCACGCGGCGAACACCGGCACCGCGAACTCGCCTCTGCGCCCCCGCCAGAACACGCGGACGAACATGACGAGCATGAAGACGTAAGCGGCAAGGCCGAGCACGCCCTGGGTGGCGGCGACCTGCAGCGCCTCCGCGTGCGCCTTGTCGATCGGCTGACGGATGTGGCCGGCGGCGAGACCCCAGTCGCCCGACTGGAAGCGGGGAAAGACCAGCCCGACCGTGTCCGGTCCGTAACCGGTGAGCGGCCTGCTCGCGACCAGGCGCAGGGAGTCCTTCCAGATCCCGACGCGCGACGAGCCAGGGTCGCTCAGCGAAAAGGCACGCGCGGCGACGTGCTGCTGCACCTGCGGTCCAGCCCCGACCGCGACGACGCCGATGACGAGCAGCACGGCGCCCACCGCGACCCCGGCCAGCACCAGGCTGCGAGATGGGCTGTGGTCCTCCCCATTCATGGGGAGGTGGCGCGAAGCGCCGGAGGGGCTCCTCGCCCGGAGGCGACCTCCGAGGACGACGACGCACACCCCGACCGCGCCGGCCACCCAGCCGCTCCGGCTGAAGGTCAGCACCAGCGCCAGCGCCGGTACCAGGACCGCGTTCAGCCCGAGCACCCGGGCCGCCCACGAGCGCGCCTCGACGACCTCCCCCACCGCCAGCGCGATCACCATGGCGAGGTAGCCTCCCAGGACGTTCGGGTTCCCGAGGGACCCGTAGGCGGGCGCAACGGAGCCTGTCACTAACGAGTCACGGACCGACTGGAAGATCGCGATCGCCGCCACCACGTAGCCGCCCGCAACCAGGACGCGCAGCACGGTACGGGCCTCGGCCCGCGACTGGATCGCGTGCGCGCATAGATAGAAAAGGAGCGCGTACAGGACCAGGGTGAGCAGTCCGTCGTAGCGGCCGTACGTGCCGAAGATCGCCACGTTGACGTTGACGGCGACGATCGTCGAGAGCATGGCGGAGGCGAGAAGGGCAAGCCACGCGGCGTCCAGCGGTGTGCGCCTCAGCGACAGCCCACGCGGCGAGGCCATTCGCACCAGCTGCACGAACAGCAGCGCAAGGACCGCCGCACGCGCGAGCAGCAGCTTTGGCAGCACGTAGCCGTCGTAAGTGACCGGTGAGTAGATAAGCGGCACCGCGAACGCCACTGTGCGGACGATCCAGCGCTCGGCCGCCGTGAGAGCCGGCTCGCTCACGGCGGAGAGTTTAGGTCCGAGCTTTACGGGCTCAGGGTGTAGGCCTGGTCGCTGACGGTGTCGTAGACGGCGGTCGACCCGGCGTCGCGCACGTCGACTTCAAGCGCGTAGGCGCCAGTCGGATGGCCCGCCGTGTTCCAGCTGAACGTGCTGGACGGGCTGTAGTCCCGCACGATGGTCCAGGCCCCGCCCGGCGCGCGGACCCAGAACCTGTATACGGGCGTGCCGGCACACGTCGCGCTGCCCGTCAGCGTGACCGTCCCGCCCACCCGCTGCGGCGACGCCGGTGAGGTGGTCAGACGCGCGCCCGAGCAAACGTCCACGAGGTAGGAGAGGTTCGCCACCGTGTCGTAGACATCGGTCGAACCCTGGCTCCGGACGTCGACCTCCAGGGCGTAGTAGCCGTGCGCGAGCGAGGCGGTGCTCCACGCGTAGGTCGCCGCCGGGCCGTAGTCCTGGACGATCCTCCAGGCCCCGCCCGGCGCGCGCACCCAGAACCTGTACTGAGCGGCGCCGGCGCAGCTCGCCGACCCGCTCAAGACGATGGAGACGCCGGGGGCCTGCGGTGACGGCCTGTCGGTGGCAAGACGCGCGCCGCTGCATGCCTGGAGGACATCGCTGACGCCGGTGACCGCGTCGTAGGGCGCGACCGTGCTGGCGTCGCGAACGTCGACCTCGAGCTGGTACGTCCCCACCGGGTAGCCGGCGGTGATCCACGCGTAAGAGGCGGCCGGGCTGTAGTCGCGGACCATGCTCCAGCGGCTTCCGGGCGCCAGGATCCAGAAGCGGTATCGAGGGCTCGGGCAGCCCGACGTCGTCGCGCTCAGCGTCACGCTGGTTCCGGGACCCTGCGGCGAGACCGGAGCGGTCGTGAGCGTCGGTTTGCCGCAGGGTGGGTCGAGGACGAACGGCATCCCCGCGACCGACTCGTAGGCGGCGCCGGCCCCCTGGTCGCGCACATCGACCTCCAGCGCGTACGACCCCACCGCGAGTCCAGTCGTGTTCCAGCTGAAGGTCGGGGCCGGGGCGTAATCACGCACGATCGTCCAGGCGCGGCCCGGCGGCCGGACCCAGAAGCGGTACTCGGGAGTGCCCGCGCAGAGGGCGCCGGCCGTCAGGAGCACAGTCACGCCCGGACGCTGCGGCGACATCAGGCCGGGCGTCAGGCTCGCCGCGCCGCACGCGGTGAGCGAGTACGCGGCGCCGGCGACGGCGTCGTAGGCGACCGAAGGGCTCGCCCGCGCGTCGACCTCGAGGTGGTAAGCGCCGGCGAGCCCTGTCGAGATCCACGTGTACGTGGTCGCTGAGCTGTAGTCCTGGACGATCCTCCACGCGGCGCCAGGAGCCTGCACCCAGAAGCGGTACTGGGGCTTCGAGCAGCCGGTGCTGCCGGCGGTGATGGTCACCTTGACTCCAGTGCCGGTCGGAGAGGCGGGCGACGCGGCGACCGTCGCGGTCGTGCAGCGGGCGAAGTGTGACGAAAGCGCGCCCCAAAGCTCGGGCGCGCCACCGCCGTAGTTGAGGTTCCAGATCCCGACGCCACGGAGCCCCGCGGAGTTGACGAGGTCGTACTTGCGGCCCAGGGACACCGCGTCGTCGAAGTACAGCTCACGCGTGCAGTTGAGCGTCGTGTTGTACCAGGTGTCCCAGCGCTCCATGCCGGAGGAGCGCTGCTCGCGGTGCACGACGTAGCTGCCGGGCTTCGTCTGATAGTAGGAGGCCTCGCCGACCGCGTCGAGATAGCCGTCGGCGACGATGCTCGACGTCGGGTAGGCGTTGGCCACGGCTCCGACGACGCACGCCTTACGACCGTAATAAGGAACGCCCAGCAACACCTTCGACGGGCCGACCAGGCTCGAGTACTGCGATACGACCGACGCGTCGTTGTAGTAGTAGGCGGTTAGGGGCGCGGTCGGCCCGAGGCAGAAGCGCGAGCAGCTCACCGGCAGGTGCGAGTAGTTCGAGTACTCGAGGTCGTAGGCCATGACGAAGAACGAGTCGACGTAGGCCTTCATGCCGTTGGGGTCGAAGAACCCATATCCGTCGGCGGCGGAGGACGCGTACGTGTCGACCGAAAGGTAGTAGGAGGAGCCGAGGCCTGAACGCATCTTCTGCGCGAAGCCCGTCATCGCATGCTGCGCCCAGTTCGCGTCGCTCGTGCCGCAGCTTCCATTGAGCCCCTCGTAGTCGATGTTCACGCCGTCGACGCCCTTGGCCTTCACCTGCGACACAGCGGACGCGACGGTGGTGGCGTCGTTCCTGAGACCCGCGCACATGGCGGGCGTGTTGACGCCGAAGTCCTGGAGGATGACGGTGAGCAGCACCTTCGTTCCGTGGCGGTGGGCGACGCTGATGAAGCTCGACATGGTGGACGAGCTCCAGGTCGACCAGCCGCTGTCGCCGATGAAGCCGCCGTCGCTGCTGACGTGCAGGCCGAAGAATGCGACCGTGGTCAGGAGGTCGAAGTTCCAGCTCGAGTAGCCGATCGTCGGGTCGCCGAGGCTGCTCGCCAGGGCGAAGCCGAAGACCTCGCGCGCCGGATGGGCGGTCGCCGCGGAGATCGGAGCCGCGGCGGGAGCCTGGCGGGGGGTAGCGGCGAACGCCGGCATGGCGCCGGGAGCGGCCACGACCAGGTTGATCGTGACGGCCATGGCTGCAGTGAGGTGGCGGGACCAGTGCAATGACATGACCTGGGCGGTGGGCAGCCGACACTCTAGGGATCGGCCACCGACCGAGTCAAGCCGGAAGCCACCCTCCCGAAATAGGTTCGTTCGAGGATCTCGAGATGGCGTCCGTAGCCGTGGTTGCGGACTGCCCATTCGTGTCCACGGCGCGCAATTTCGGCGAGCTCGGCCGGACGTGCCCGCAGCCTCTCCACCACGGCCACGATCTCGTCTGGCGTGGAGGCATGGACCACGGGCGGCGGATCTTCGGGATAGAGGCTCGCATCGACGGCCGCAATCACGGGCCGGCCGACCGCGAGAGCCTCGATCTCCATCAGCCCCAGCACGCCCTGGAGCATCTGGCCGATGACCACGTCAAAGCCGGCCAGGAATGCACCGATCTGGTCGTGCGGGATCGGCTTTTGGAACTCGACCCAGCGCGAGTAGTCGCGCGCGTACTCGGCGGCGAGCGGGCCGTAACCAAGCGCGCTCACCCGGGCGCGCGCCGCGAGTCGTTCCACGGCCGGGAATATCCGCTCCACGCCCTTGACGGGATGCAGCCGCGTGAAGATCAGGACCCGCGAGACTTCCACCGGCGGCGGCGCGGCCGGCAGTTCGACAGGGTTCGGAAGGTAGACGAGCTTGGACTCGTACCCCGGCATGTGCCGCCGCAGGTTCGGCGACACGTAGAACACAGCCCTGGCGTCCCGGAGCACGCGCGCGGTGATCCCTCTGTACGCGCCGCGGGTGAGGTTCAGGTGGAGGTCAGACCCATGAGCCTGCGCGAAGAACGGCCGGCGCGCGAGCACGCCGACGATGCCCTGGCTGACGAAGTGGATGTGAATGACGTCGTAGCGACCCGTTCTCAATTTGCGGATCGTGGGGAGGAACGCCACCAATCTCGCCGGCAGCGCGACCGCTTTCATGGGCCACCGCCACGTTGCGCCGTGGGCGGGAAGAGGGATCTGCTCGACGTCATGGCCTGCCTTGCGCAGGATCTCCGCCTGCACTGTCGCGACGCCCGCGATGTCGTGCACGAGTGCGATGCGAGCCATTCTTTGTGAGGTTGCGTATACCTTAAGCTCGACCCATCAAGGTCATCGACTCAAGCGTCGGGCAGCGCCCCATCGAGCTGCTCTGGCCGTTGAGCGCCCACCGCGTCGCCATCCTCTCCCTCAGCGTCACCTCGGCGTCACTCCCCGTTTACGTCGTGCGCTGGCACTACGGCCCGCTGCCGACGACGCTGCTCGAAACGCTCATCGGCATCACCGTCCTCACGTACCTGGTCACGCTGTGGTCGGAAAGGCGGCTGCCGCGGGCGCGCACGCCGATCGACATCCCGATCGCGATCTTGCTTCTCGCGGGTGTGATCAGCGTGATCGACGCGCCGAATCATGTCGCGGCGCTGGGCATCTACCGCGCCTACTTCCTCGAAGCGATCGCGATCTTCTACATCGCGGTTGACCTGCTGCGCGACCGCAGGGACGTCACGCTCCTCCTGAGCGTGAGCGCCGCCGGTGTGGCGCTGTACTCGGTGGGCCAGATCGTCTCGTTCCTGCACGCGGTCGCGATCCACCGGCTCAACCTCAGCGCGGCGCCTTCGTTTCTGAACACGAGCGCCAACTCCGACGCGCTGTACCTCGAACTTCCGCTCGCGTTCGCGCTGGCGTTCACGCTCTACCCGTCGCGGCCGAGGGAGCGGTGGGTGGCCGGGGGCATGCTCGCGCTGATCCTGGTCGCCCTCATCGTGGCGTTTTCCCGTGGCTCGTACGCGGCGATGCTGGTCCTGGCGGGGGTGGTCGTGCTGAGCTTCCAGAGCCTACGGTGGCGCGTGCGGGCGCTGGCGGTGATCGCCGTCCTGGGGCTTGTGGCGATCGAGATCCCGTACGTCAACCGCCGCTTCCTGACGCTGGCCGACTCGGTCTCGAACCGCGAGTCGCTCTACCGCCAGGTGGTGCAGATGCTGTCGCACATGCCGATCACCGGCGCCGGCATCGGCGGCTACCCGATCCGCGTGGCTCCGTACCGCCCGACGGGAGACCTCATCCAGATTTACCCGCACGACATCTGGTTCACGACCTGGAGCGAGCTGGGCCTGCTCGGAGTCATGGCTTTCGCGTTCATCTTCTTCGGCCTTCTGGTCCGCGGCGCGCGAGCTCTGCCGGCGGCGACGGACATCTCGCGTCCGCTGCTCTGGGGCTCGGTCGGGGCCGCCGTCCTCTGGGGCGTCCACGGCCTGGTCGACTCGCCTTACTGGAAGAACGACCTCAGCGTCGAGTTCTGGCTGGTGGTCGCTCTGCAGGTCGTGGCGATTCGCCTCGCCACATCACATCGAGCTCGTCCTTCCCCAGCACCCGCGACTCCGAAGCAGACCTGACCAGCGCCAGCGCCAGCTGGAGCGCGCGCAGCCCCGCCTCGCCGTCGACCACGATCGGGTGCTCGCCCCGCACGGCCTCGAGGAAGGAGGAGAGCTCGAGCCGCAAGGGCTCGGCCTGGTCGATCGCAAACGTCACCGCTTCACCCTCGGTGACCGCCCGCGGCGAATCGGAGGCGTTCGCGTCGGGCGGCATGTCGGCGTTCTTGAAATGGCGCAGCTCCTGCGTCAGGTAGTTGCAGACGAAAAGGCCCCGCTCGCCCAGCACCGTGAGCTCGCGGATCTTGGTGGGCGTGAGCCAGTTGACCTGCAGCACACCCAGCACGCCGCTTTCGAACCTCAGCAGCGCGTTGAGGATGTCTTCGTGGTCGGTGTGGATGCGCTGCTCGGTCTCGGCGTAGAGCCGCTGCACTTTCGAGTTGACGAGGTCGTACATGACGTCGAGATCGTGGGTGGCGAGGTCGATGACGACGCCGACGTCGCGGATCCGCGCCGGGAACGGACCGAGCCGCCGCGCCTGGACCTGGAACAGCCGTCCGATCTCGCCCGCGGCCACACGCCGCTGCACCTCGCGCACCGCCGGGTTGAAGCGCTCGATGTGGCCCACCGCCAAGACCAGGTGGGAGCGGGACGCGAGCTCGACCAGCTGCCGGCCCTCCTCGAGGGTGGCGGCGATCGGCTTTTCGATGAAGACGTGCAGGCCGTGATTGAGGCACGCAAGTCCCGCGGGCACGTGGAATCTCGTCGGCACGGCGACGATCGCCGCTTCGAGCTTCTCGCGCTCGAGCATCTCGTCCCACGACGTGTAGGCGCCGACCGAGTATTTCTGCGCCGCGGCATGCACCAGGCGGGCGTCCTGATCGCACACGGCGACGAGCTCAGCGCCGTCGAGGTCGCTCAGCACGCGCAGGTGGTTGCGGCCCATCGCGCCGAGGCCGATGAGCGCGAGCCGGATCATCTAAGGCGAGCTCACGCTACGGCTGCGACCTTGCGCACCGCCTCGACGATGCGGTCCAGGTCCTGGTCGGTGAGCGCGGGATGGACGGGCAGCGAGAGCACATGCGCGGCCGCCCTCTCGGCCGCAGGCATGGAAACGCTGCCGTAGCCGAGGCCGGCGTAAAGCGGCTGCCTGTGCACGGGCACCTCGTAGTGGATCGCGGAACCGACGCCGAGCTCCCGAAGGCGGTCGCGAAAACCATCGCGATCGCCTTCGATCAGCACCGTGTACTGGTGGTAGACGTGGCGGTAGCCAGGTCGCTCCTTCGGCGTGACCACGCCCGGCGTGCCCGCCAGGCCTTCGTCGAGGATCGACGCGTTGCGCCGCCGCCGCTCGTTCCAGCGATCGAGCTTGGCCAGCTGCGCCCGCCCGATGGCGGCGGCGATGTCGGTCAGGCGGAAGTTGTAGCCGAGCACATCGTGGTGATAGCGGTGGGCCGCGCCATGCTGGCGCAGCATGCCGACTTTCTCCGCGATTCCCGCGTCGTCGGTCGTGACCATCCCTCCTTCCGCGGTCGTCATGTTCTTGGTCGGGTAGAAGGAGAAGGTCGCGCTCACGCCGAGCGCGCCCGCCTTCTGACCGCCGATGGCGGCTCCGTGCGCCTGGCACGCATCCTCGATCAGCGTGACGCCCCGGCGGCGCGCAACTTCGCTGAGCTCGGGGATCTGCGCGGGATGGCCGTACAGGTCAACGGGCATGATCGCTTTCGTCTTCGACGTGATGGCCGCTTCGACCTTCGCGGGGTCGAGGCAGTAGGTCTCGGGTTCGATGTCGACGAAGACCGGTCGGGCGCCGACGAAGAGCGCGGCGTTGGCCGAGGCGACGAACGTGAACGGGCTCGTGATCACCTCATCGCCCTCTTTGACGCCGTGGGCGAGCATGAGGAGGTGGAGGGCGGCGGTTCCCGAGTTGACCGCAACCGCGTGCCGGACACCGCACCACCCGGCGAACTCGCGCTCGAACGCCTCCACCACCGGGCCCTGAGCGAGCTGCCCGCTCTCCAGGACCGCGATGACCGCTTGCTTCTCCTCTTCGCCGATCTGCGGCGCGGCGATGGGAATCGTCTTCAACGTGTCCAATGCGCACCCATGTTATTTCCTGTCATGCGTTCGACGATGCGCGCCGCGGCGTGGCCGTCGCCGAACAGCTCGGGGCGTGGCCCCCGTGGACGGAACGTCTGTATGGCGGCGGCGATCGCCCGCGGATCCGTGCCCACGAGCATGTTCCACCCCGCCGCAACCGTCTCGGTCCACTCGGTCGTCTCGCGGAGCGTGACGGCCGGGCGGCCGGCGAAGTAGGCCTCCTTCTGCACACCGCCCGAGTCGGTGACGATGGCCTCGGCCGCGTCTTCGAGCACCAGCATCTCGAGGTAGCCGACCGGCTCGATCAGGCGCAGGTTTCGTCCGCCCTCGATGCGGCCGTCCTCGAGCGCCTTGCGCGTGCGGGGGTGGACCGGAAAGATCACCGCGCACCCCGCGTCAGCGGTCCCCCGGATGATGCTCTCCAGCACGCGCGGATCGTCGACGTTCTCGGCACGATGCACCGTGAGCAGCACGAACGACCGCGGATCGAGCGCCAGGTCATTCAGGATCGTGCACGTCGTCCGCGCACGTTCAAGGTTCTCGCGGAAGGCGTCGAACATGACGTCGCCGACGACGTGTACACCTCGGGTGATGCCCTCGCGCTCCAGGTTCGTGGCCGCGACCCCGGTGGGGCACAGCAGGAGGTCGCTCAGATGGTCGGTGACGACCCTGTTGACCTCCTCAGGCATACGCCTGTCGTAACTGCGTAGCCCGGCCTCGACGTGCGCTATGGGTATGTGAAGCTTTGCCCCGGCCAGGGCGCCTGCAAGCGTGGAGTTGGTGTCGCCATAGGTCAGCAGCAGCTCAGGCCGCTGTTCGATCGCGAGCCCCTCGATGCCTTCGAGCATGGCCGCGGTCTGGGCGCCGTGCGGGCCCGAGCCGACGCCGAGGTTGACGTCCGGGGACGGCATGTCGAGCTGGCGGAAGAAGAGGTCGGACATGGCGTCGTCGTAGTGCTGGCCGGTGTGGACCAGGAACTCGTCGTGCGACCTTCGCAGCAGCCTCGACACGGGGGCGGCCTTGATGAACTGCGGGCGCGCGCCCACCACCGTGAGCACCTTCATGGGGGCGGGCGCCGATGAAGGTCGTCTGTCTGACCCACTACTTCTGGCCCGAGGTTGGCGCTCCGCAGACGCGCCTGCTCGAGCTGGCGCGCCGGCTTGCGGCCGCCGGCGATGAGGTCACAGTGGTGACCGGCATGCCGAACTACCCGACCGGCGTGATTCTGGACGGCTATCGCGGCCGCTTCGCCATGGAGGAGCGCATGGATGAGGTGCGCGTGCTGCGGCGCTGGGTGTACGCGACTCCCAACGCCGGCTTCGCCAGGCGCATCGCGAACCACATCTCGTTTGTGGTCACCAGTCTCACCGCGCTGCAAGCCGCGGGCCCGGCGAACGTGATATTCGTCGAGTCGCCACCCCTGCCCATCGGCATCGCGGCGCTCGCCTACGCGCGCGTGAAGGGCGCGCCCTTCGTGCTCAACGTCAGCGACGTGTGGCCGCAGTCGGCGGTCGAGCTCGGCGCGCTCCGCAACAGGGCCGCGATTCGAATGGCCGAGGCGCTGGAGATGCATCTCTACCGCCGCTCCGCCCGCGTCGCCGTTCCGACGCCGGGCATCCTCGAGGACCTCGCGAGGCGCGGCGTCCCGCGAACGAAGCTCGTCCACCTCAGCAACGGCGTGGACGTCGACATGTATCGACCCACACCCCTGCCCGCGGGCCGAAAGGTCTTCATGTACGCGGGAACGCATGGCCTGTCTCAGGGCCTGGACGTGATCGTCGAGGCGGCGAAGCTCGTGAGCGACCTCGACGTCGAGTTCGTGCTCGCGGGCGAAGGCGCGGACAAGGCCGCGATGGTCGAGAAGGTCCGGCGCGAGCAGATCCCCAACGTTCGCTTCCTGCCCAACCAGCCTCAAGAGGCGATGCCGGGCCTGCTCGCGCAGGCGTACGCGACCGTGATCACGCTCAGGCGCCTCGAGGTCTTCAAGCGCGCGCGGCCTTCGAAGATCTACGAGTCGATGGCATGCGGAAGGCCGATCGTCGCATCGCTGTGGGGCGAGGCCGCGGACCTGGTGCGCGAAGCGGGCGCCGGGATCGTGGTCGAGCCCGAGGACCCCACGGCGCTCGCGGGCGCCGTGCGCCGGCTGGCCGCCGACCCAGAGCTCGCCCAGGAGTTGGGCGCGCGTGGAAGGGCTTACGTCGTCGAGCACCTCAACCGGGCGAAGATCGCTGTCCAGTTGCGTGGAATGCTGGATCAGGTCGCGGCTGAAGGGCGACAGAGGCGCGCCGAGCGGCGCGACCGGGCGCTCGACCTCGCCATCGCCGTCCCGGCGCTCGCGGTCGCCTCTCCGCTGATCGCGGCCGCGGCGATCGCGGTCAAGCTCGACTCTCACGGCCCGGCTTTCTACAGCGGCCCGCGCGTCGGCAAGGACGGGCGGATATTCCGCATGCACAAGCTGCGCACCATGCGCCGGGACGCGGACGCGGCGGGCCCGGCGGTCACGGCCGGCGACGATCCGCGGGTGACGCGTGTCGGCCGCGTCCTGCGCCGGACCAAGCTCGACGAGCTTCCGCAGCTGCTCGACGTCGTCAAAGGCGAGATGAGCCTGGTCGGTCCGCGTCCTGAGCACCCCGATTTCGTGGCGCGATACACGCCGGAGCAGCGATGCCGGCTGCTGAGCGTGCGCCCAGGCATCACCGGCCCGGCGACGCTTGCCTACATCGACGAGGAGGAGATGCTCCAGGGCGGACGCGCGGAGTCGATATATGTGCGCAGCGTGATGCCGCGCAAGCTCGCCATCGAGCTCGATTACCTCGACCACGCAAATCCCTCCACCCGGCTCGCGATCCTGGCGCGCACCGGCGCCGCGATCCTCAGGCGACCGTTCGCATCCTCGAAGGGTGCTCGCGCACGATCCCGGTCACAGCCTCGATGACGTCTTCGACGTCCTCATCCGAATGAACCGGGCTCAGCGGTAACGACAGCATCCGCTCGAACTCACGCTGCGCAACCGGGAACTGCTCAGGCCGCAGGCCGTAGCGCTCGCGGTAGTAGCTGTGCAGGTGGATCGGGATGAAGTGCACGCTCGCCCCGATGTTTCGCTTCTTGAGCTCGTTCATGAACCCGTCGCGGTCAATACCCAGTCGATCGCGGCGCAGCCGGAGCAGGTAGATGTGCCAGGCGCTGCGGATATGTGGGCGCTCGTAGGGCGTCTCGAGCTGTGGCAGCGGGCCGAAGGCCGCATCGTAGCGCTCAACGATCACCTGCCTGCGCCGCTGCATGCCGCCGAGGTGCCGGAGCTGCTGCAGGCCGAGGGCGGCCTGCAGGTCGGTCATGTTGTATTTGAAGCCCGGGACCACGACGTCGTACTTCCACGAACCGTCCGACGTGTAGCGGTCGTACGCGTCGCGGCTCATGCCGTGAAGGCTCCAGACGCGCGCGGTGTCGATCAGGTCCGCGGGACCCGTGAGCATCCCGCCCTCGCCTGTGGTCAGGTTCTTCGTCGCGTAGAAGGAGAAGGCGACCAGGTTGGGCTGGTCGAAGCCTGGCGGCGGCGCGCCAATCATCCGGTCGTGGTACCGGGCCGGCAGCGAATGCGCCGCATCCTCCACCACCGCGAGTCCATGGCGCTGGGCGATGTCGTAGATCGGGTTCATGTCGGCGGGGTGGCCGTAGAGATGCACGGGCATGATCGCCTTCACGTTCGGCGTCCGCCGCACGGCATCCTCGACCGCGCTCGGGTCGATGTTGAGCGTGTCCGGCTGGACGTCGACAAGGACCGGCCGCGCGCGCTGGTGCTCGATCACATGGACCGTGGAGGCGAACGTCATCGTGGTCGTGATCACGGCGTCGCCTTCGCCAATGCCGAGCGAGGCGAGCGCGAGGTGCATCGCCGACGTTGCCGAGTTCACCGCCAGCGCCGACGGCGCGCCGACGAAGTCGCGGAACTTCCCCTCGAATGTGTGCGTTCGCTCGCCGGTCGTGATCCAGCCGCTGCGCAGCGTGCGCACCACTTCGGCGACCTCGGCCTCGCCGATCAGCGGCGGCGAAAACGGAAGGAACTCCGAACGCATCAACGGCTCGGTTTGCGCAGCAGCCCGATCAGGTGGCTGCGCAGAGGTGGTAAAGCGGACAGCACCGGATACGCCCCGCCTGTGACCGCGCCGAGGCGCCGGGCGAGCGGGGGTAGGAGCGTCACGGAATCGAGCTCCCCTTGCAGCAGCGGAAACAGCTCACGCACGCGCGCCGCCGTCACCGCACGCACGCTGCGGTTGGAGAGGCTGTCATATCGCACGTCGTACCAGAGCAATGCTCCACCCGGCGCCAGTACCCGGACGATCTCGGCGGCCACGTTCGCGGCCATCTGGCGATCGTGGATCGAGCTGAAGATCGTTATCGCGAGCACGAGCTGGAAGCTGCCGTCGGCGAACTCGAGGCGCTCGGCGTTGCCCTGGCGGAACTCGATCTCGGGGTAGGCGCCGGCGGCCTGGGCCACGCGATCGGGCAGGAGGTCGACGCCGACCAGGCTTTCAGGCGCCGCGCCCAGCTCGCGCAGCCAGGCAAGCTCCGCCCCGGAGCCGGAGCCGACCTCCAGCACCCGACGGCCTCCGAGAGGAAGCAAACCGGCCCCGTCGAGCAGCTTGCGGGTGCCGCGGCGGCGCTCCGCCAGGATCGCTCGATTGCCCCGGTTCGCCGGATCCCACCGCCCACCACCTCGGCGCGCCAGGTCCTGGTACGCGCGGGCGATGCGATCCGTTTCGTTCACGCGTCGTCGGGGACGTCGTACTCCCGGCCGCAGCTTGGACAGGCGAAGCGCCGGCCTCGCTGGGCAAGCGTGTGGCCGCAGTCACACGCGTAGCCCTTGAGCCTTGCGGGATTGCCGGCGACGATCGCACGCTCGGGCACGTCTTTTGTCACCACGGACCCAGCGCCCACGAGCGCCATGCGGCCGATGCTCACGCCCGGCAGCACCACCGCACCTCCGCCGACCGCGGCGCCGTAGCGAACGACCCCCTCGCTCAGCTCCCAGTCGGCGTCGCTCTTCGGAGTCCCATCGGGGTTGATGGCGCGCGGGTGCTTGTCGTTCAGCAGCATGACCCCCGGGCCCAGGAACACCCCGTCCTCGAGGTTGAAGCCGTGAAACACGAACACGCCGTTCTGCAGCTTGCAGAAGTCGCCGATGCGCACGTCCTTGTCTACGTAGGTGCCCTTGCCGAGGATGCACTGCCTCCCGATGACGGCACCCTCGCGCACCTGTGCCTGGTGCCAGACCTTCGTGCCTTCGCCGATGCTGGCGCCCTCCGAGACGTCGGCCGTCGGGTGGATGTAGACGCCGGACTCGACGCGGCTCAGGCGTTCTCCTGCTCTACCGAGCGTGCCTCGATCGCGTCGTGGGCGGTTGGCTCCTCGGCAGGGAGCGGCCTGCCCTGCACCGCCGTCTTCAGCGCGCGCACGAGCTCATCGGACTTGCCCTCACGGGCCAGGCGCTGGAGGCGCTCGACGATCCACGCCATGTCTTCCTCTTTGGAGGCGCTCGGCGAGATGACCTCGCGGATGGAGGGGTGCTCGGTTGGTCGCCAGCCTTCGTCGGGCGCGAGAAGCTCTTCGGTGAGGCGTTCGCCGGGCCGCAAGCCCGTGATGACGATCTTGATGTCGACGTCCGGCCGCATGCCGCGCGAGCGGATGAGGTCGTTCGCCAGGTCGTAGATCCTGATCGGCTCGCCCATGTCGAGCATGTAGAGGTGGCCGGGCTTGCTGGTGACGAGCGAGATGAGGACGAGGGAGGCGGCTTCGCGGATGGTCATCATGTACCGGGACACGCTGCGGTCCGTGATGGTCACAGGCCCGCCGCTCTCGATCTGCCGTTCGAACAGCGGCACGACGCTGCCGCGGCTCCCGACGACGTTGCCGAAGCGCACGGCCCAGCACACCATGCTGCCGCGATACGCAAGCACGAGCTGCTCACAGACTCGCTTGGTGCAGCCCATCACCGAGTGCTTCGTTGCGGCCTTGTCGGTGGAGATGAGGATGAAGCGCTTGACGCCCGCGGCGTGCGCGCAGCGAAGGACGTTCAAGGTGCCGACGATGTTGGTCTCCACCGCCTGGATGGGATGCGCTTCGAGCATCGGCACGTGCTTGTAGGCTGCGGCGTGGAACACGAGCTCCGGCCTTTCGTCAGCGAAAAGCGCGACGAGCTGATCGCGGTCGACGATCGAGACGAGCGCCTCCCTCAGCTCCAGGCCGGGCTTTGCCCGCAACTCCTCGGCGAGGTCGAACAACCCGCTCTCGTTAATGTCCACGAGGACGAGGCGCCGTGGCTCCATCGTCGCCAGCAACCTGCACAGCTCTGAGCCGATGGATCCAGCCGCGCCTGTCACGAGGACGACGCGGTTGCGCACCTCGGCGCCGGCGACCGCGAGGTCGATCGTCCGCTCGTCGCGCCCGACCAGGTCGTCCGCGGACAGCTGGCGAAGGCGGGACGTGCTGGAGCGCGGGAACCATGCTTCGGCCGCGGGAACGATGAACGTGGGCAGGTGCTCGGCCAGACAGTCCGCGTACATGCGACGGGCCTGTGAGCGGTCACTGACCGCAGCCTCGACGAACGCCACACCCTGTGCCTGCGTCTCGCGGATGAAGCGGCGCAGGTTGGACACATTGCCGAGCACGGGGACGCCCATCAGCGTCTGGCCGACGTCGGCGGGACCCGATGTCACGACGGCGATCGGCGTCCAGTCCGGGTTGGGGTGCTGGACGAGCGCCTTGACCGTGGAGTATCCGCTGGGGTCTGGGATCACCACCAGAAGGCGATTGCCGGTGGCGCGCGGGGACGCGAGCAGGCGCGGCAGCAGGCGCAGCAGACCGACCGCGATCGCGACGGCCGGCGCGGCGAACACCGGCGCGAGGATGCGCAGAGGGCGCGATCCGTCGGGGATCACAAGGTTGATCAAGGTGATGAGGAGCGAGGCTTCGACCACGGCGAGGCCGATGGCGAACGCGTCGTTCAAGCCGGCCACGGACCACACGCGGCGGTAGAGATGGAAGCGGGCTTCAGCCGCGCCCATCGCCAGCGTCACCAGGGCCAGCGACTCGATCGCGTACCACTCTGGAACCTGTGAAGAGCTGCTGGGCGTGCCATAGCCGCTCCAGTCGACCCCGATCAGAATCAGCCAGAAGACGAATACCTCGGCTGCGAAGAGTGGCCCGTAGCGGACCGAACCACGCACCAGGCGAGAAAACTTGTGTCTGATGACTGCTGGCGTCACGGCTAGACTTCCAGCCTAATCTAATAACGGAGCGTCAGCTTGCACTCAGCGAAATTGGCCTTGGCCCCGCAATGAGCGCTCTCGACGTTCGGCCCCAGCCCGAACAGGTGCCGCATCTCGAGATCGCGCCGGTCGTCGGCGCGCGTCGCTTTGCGCTGAGCATCCGCGAACGCCGCGTCATATTGGCGGCCGCGGACTTCGTCGTCGGCATGATCGCGCTCGTCGCCGCGTATTTCGTTTTCCACCGGCCGAGCGGCCACGCACTCCTCTACTACGACCTCTTGATGGTCGGCGCGAGCTGGGTGCTCGCCTTGATCGTCACCGACGGCTACGCGTCGCAGATTCCAAGCAACCGCCTGGAAAGCGGAGTCGCGGTGATCAAAGCGCTGCCCATCACCGCCCTGCTGGCAGTCCTCATCTTCTTCATCCACCCGTACGTCCTCACGCGTCTCATCCTCGGCGGCGCAGTCGTCATCGGCGCCGCGCTGCTGATTGCGATGAGGACGACCGTCGCGCGCACCCTCCTGCACGAATCGCTCGCGACGCAGGTGATCGTCGTCGCCGACTCCGAGCTCAGCCCCGACGCGCTCGCCGCGCTTCGCGCCGCGCGATTCGAGTACCGCGTCGTGGGCAGCATCACCGGCTCCGTGAAGGTTCGGGGGGATGAAGACAAGCTCGTCGGCGAGGTGCGCGAGATGCTGGCCCGCAAACAGGCGCAGGAAGTGATCGTGTCGAACAACGAGCTCCGTCTGGTGCCGGGCCTGGTCGAGGAGTGCCTGACACGCGGCGTGCGCCTCGTTTCCGCCGGCAGCATCGTCGAGACCTACATGGGCCGCGTGCCGCTCGACATCATCGACGTGCATTGGTACCTCGAGCTGCCGGACAGCGACGTTTGGCGGCGGCCTTACGCGGTCGCGCGGCGGCTGTTCGACCTCTTGCTCGCGTTCTCCATCGGCATCCCGTTCACCATCCTCCTTCCGTTCCTGGCCCTGGCGATCAAGCTCGACTCGCCGGGCCCGGTTTTCCTGGTTCAGCGTCGTATCGGCGAGAACGGACGCGAGTTCAACCTCGACAAGCTGCGGACGATGACCGTCGACGCTGAGGCCGGCGGGGCGCAGTTCGCCTCCCGAGGCGACCGCCGCGTCACCCGCGTCGGCCGCGTCCTCCGCGCCACCCGCCTCGATGAGTTCCCGCAGCTGTGGAACATCGTCCGCGGGGACATGTCATTCATCGGCCCTCGACCGGAGCGGCCGGAGTTCGAGCGCGAGCTGGAGGCCAAGATCCCGCACTTCCGCTCGCGGCTGCTCGTCAAGCCGGGCCTGACCGGTTGGGCGCAGATCAAGGCCGGCTACGCGAGCAGCATCGACGACATGACGCGCAAGCTCGAGTACGACCTGTTCTACATCAAGAACCGGTCGTTCCGGCTCGACCTGCAGATCCTCGCTGGGACGTTTGGCACGGTGTTCGGCTGGAGGGGCCGCTAGCCCTCAGCGCCCGCTTTGCGCAAAACGAACGCCGCGGAGGCGATCGATGCCCCCGTTTTGCGCAAAACGTGCGATCCGCACCTTTGCCGGCCATGGCGCAATCGGCCGTGAACCGCCGCCACGAACACAAGGACAATCGCAAAGCACAACGTTCCCAGTAAGTGGGCGGGGGAAGGCTTTTGCCGTGGCGGTGAACGTTCGCGGGGCCGACGCCGAAAGCCTGGCCGCCGCGCCGCCCTCGGTGCTGACGCGCGGAGCAGAGACGCTCGCGGCGTACGGACCGGCGCTCATCGTGCTGACCTTGCCGCTGGAGTTCACGGCCAGGTACATGGGCCAGCCGCTCGTCCGGTGGATCATCGTCCTGGTCGCGGCGGCGCTTGGTTACCTTCTGCTCACACGCCGGCGCGCCCTCACGCTGCCCCGAGAGCGAAGCGTGATGTGGCTTGCGGCTTTCGTCCTCGTCTCCGTCATCAGCTGGCTCATCACACGCGCGCCCAGCTCCTACAAGGCCTTCGCCGACCTCGCGCTCTACCCGTTCTTCGGAATCATGCTCATGAACCTTGTCCTCGACGACCGCGATCACGCGCGGGCGTGGATCGCTTTCCTCGTCTCCGGGCTTGGCGTGGCCGCCCTGGGCTTTGGCCTGTACCTCACACACCACGCGATCTGGATTCCGAATCCTGTCGTCGGCAATCGCCTCAACATCACCTTCGCCGACCCCAACATCACGGCAAGGTTTCTGACCCTGGTCGCCGCCGCCTCGGTGGTGCTCCTGGCCACCCGGAAGGCGCCGTCGTGGCTCTGCCTGGCGAGCGGCGCCGCCTGTGCGGTGGTGGTGCCGATGACCTACTCGCGCTCCGGGCTGGCCCTGTTCATGGTGTCGGTGCTGCTTGCGGCCGCGGTCACCTGGGGGCGGAAGCGATCTTTTGCCCTGGCGCTCGGCCTGCTCGCCGTCTTCGCGTTCTCCACCGCCGTCAACCCCGTGACCAGGATCCGGGCACTCGACGCGTACGACACCTTCGTCTCCCTGGCCGGCCTGACCGGCGCCGAGGTGCCGGTGCCGATGGTGCCGGCGACCGAAGGGACTGGCGACACGGTGCTCGCCGACAACCGGCGCTACCTGGTCGAGGCGGGCGTGCGCATGTTTCGCGACCACCCGATGACGGGCGTCGGCTACGGCGCCTTCCAGCACGAGCTGAGCACGACATACGCGGCGCTCATCCCCGCCAACCTTGCGACGCGTGACGTCGCCTCGCACACGGCGTTCGTGACCATAGGCTCGGAGACCGGAGTCCTGGGGCTGGGGCTGTTTCTGGTCTTCCTGTTCCAACTCGCCCGCGAATCGTGGCGGTGGCGCCGCCATGCCTGGGTCCTCTTGCCCGCGACGTTGATCGTTCCGATCCTGATGTTCTCCCAGTTCGAGGGCCGCCTGATCGAGGAGCCCTACTTCTGGCTCTGCCTCGCCTTCGGGTACGCGGCGATGCGGGCGCGGACGGCGCCCAGGACGCGCATCCCCGGATAGTCGCGACTAACCGCGGCGGCCGGGCCGGAACATATCGGATAGTCGCGACTAACCGTACTTTCGGCTGCCGGATATGGCCGGATAGTCGCGACTGTCCGGCTGCGCGGAGTCGTTCACATACCATGTAGCCCGTGACGGCGGACCGATCACAGAGCCTGGCCCAAACGCCGCCGGCCGCTCCAAGGACCAAAGAGCTTTCCCCGGGATTGCCCACACAGCTCGCCGCGAACGTGGCGCGGTGGGGATTGCCCGCGTTCATCCTGACGCTGCCTCTCGAGTTCACCTCTCAGTACTTGAAGCTGCAGCTCGCGCGCATCGTTCTGGTCGTCGTCGCCATCGCGTTCGCCTATCTCGTGGTCACCGGCGAGCGGAAGCTGCTCGTGCCGCTGGGCTCGAGCAGCATGATGCTCGTCGCGTTCGTAGCAGTGTCGGTTCTCAGCTGGCTCCTCACCCGCGCGCCTGGATCGACGAACGAGCTCGCCGATGTCGTCCTCTATCCCTTCGTCGCGCTGCTGGTTGTCAACCTCGCCCGCACCGAGACCGATCATCGCAATGCGTGGATCGCATTTCTCGTCTCGGGGATCGCCATCGCGCTCCTCCTGGTGGTCCTCCACTTCACCCACCTCGCGATCTGGAGAGGTGACCCGCTGGGCGCGCGCACGAACGCGACCTTCGGCGACCCCAACGTCGCCGCCCGATTTCTCACGCTCTCAGCGTGCGCGGGCATCGTGCTTTTCGCCGGACGCGTGCGCATCGACAAGCTCGCGCTCGGCGCGGTGGTCACGTGCGCGGCGTTCACCGCCTCCACCCTTTCCAAGACGTCGCTGCTGGTCTTTCCCGTCTCAGCCGCCATCGCGGCCGTCGCCGGCCGGGATCGCCGACGCGCCGCGGCGGTTGGCGCGCTGGCGCTTCTGATCTTCGCCGCCTCGGTGTTGTTCACCCCCGGCGCAAGCCCGCGCATCGTCCGCGCGGTCAACCAGATCCTGGGCGGCGCCAACATCATCGCCACCCAATCAAGCACCACGACGACCAACCAGCAGATCAACCAGAGCGAGCTAGACCTTGTGCGCGTGTACCTGATCAGAGCCGGCTGGCAGATGTTCCTGGACCACCCGATCGCGGGCGTCGGCGTGGGCGGCTATCAGCACTCGCTGACGACCACGTACAAGAGCTACTTGCCCCAGAACCCGCCGGCGACGCTGTCGCACACCGCTTTGGTGACCGTGCTGGCGGAACAGGGATTGATCGGAATCGGCCTGCTCGGCGCCTTCCTGGTGCTCCTGCTGCGGGAGGTCGTCAAGTCCTTGAGGCGACCCACGAGCTGGCGCGAGTGGATCGTGACGCCTGCCGTCCTGTTCATCCCGATCATCGCCTTCAGCCAGGTGGAGGGACGCATGCTCGAGGAGCCGTACCTCTGGCTGGCGCTAGGTCTGCTGTACTCCGCGCTGGCGCTGGAGAAGTCGATGCGGACGGTCGAGCTCCCGGCATGACGACGGTGGCCGTCGTCGGCCTGGGCAAGATCGGCCTGCCGCTCGCCGCCCAGTTCGCCGGCAAGGGCCTCGACGTGATCGGCTGCGACGTGCTGCCCGACGTGGTCGAGTCGATCAACCGCGGCCGCTCCCACATCCAGGAGGAGCCAGGTCTGGCCGAACGCGTGAAGAAGGCCGTCGCCGAGGGCCACCTCAAGGCGACCACGGATACGTCCGCGGCCGCCGCCAAGGCCGACGTGGTCGTCGTGATCGTGCCGTTGATGGTCGGTCCCGACCACAACGTCGACTACCGCAGCATCGACGCCGCGACGAAAGCTGTCGGACGCGGCCTCCGCCGGGGGACGCTGGTCGTCTACGAGACCACCCTTCCCGTCGGCACGACAAGGCACCGCCTGGCCACCGCGCTGGAGCGCGAATCAGGCCTGAAGGCCGGCGCCGACTTCTCGGTCGCCTTCAGCCCGGAGCGCATTTACGCCGGGCGCGTCTTCGACGACCTGGCCAGGTACCCCAAGATCGTCGGCGGCATCGACGAGAAGTCGACCGAGAAAGGGCTGGAGTTCTACCGCCTGGTGCTCGACGCCGAGGTGTGGGCGGTCGAGAACGTGGAGACCGCGGAGTTCACCAAGCTCGCCGAAACGACCTACCGCGACGTCAACATCGCCCTCGCCAACCAGCTGGCGCTCTACGGAGCGAACCGCGCGGTCAACGTGCGCGAGGCGTTCAAGGCCGCGAACTCGCAGCCTTTCTCGCACATCCACTCCCCGAGCATCGGGGTCGGCGGCCACTGCATCCCGGTCTACCCGCAGTTCCTGCTCGCAGACGCGACCGACGGCGAGCTGAGCCTTGTGCGGGATGGCCGCCAGGTCAACGACGACATGGCCGCGGTCGGCATCGAACAGCTCGAGCACCACCTCGGCGGCCTGAGCCGGCGCCGCGTGCTGGTCCTGGGCGCGTCGTATCGCGAGAACGTGAAAGAGCTGGCGTTCTCGACCGCGTTCCCCATCATCGACCTGCTTCACCGCAAAGGCGCGATCGCCGTCATCCACGATCCGCTGTTCACCGCGGCCGAGCTGCGACCGTTCGAGGCCGAGGTGGTCGACCTCGACTCGGATACCGCTCGACGCGTGGACGCGGTCGTGGTCCAGGCATGGCACAGCGCCTTCAAAGACATCGACTGGCGGCGGTTCACCAAGCTGCGCGCGGTCCTCGACGGCCGAGGAGCGGTAGATCCAGAGCCGGTGCGTGACGCCGGCGCGGAGTACATCACGGTCGACTCGCCGCGGCCAAGCGTTAGCGCGTAAGGCTGGCCATGCTGCGTCGCGGCTGAGTGCGGCGCAGAAGGACGAAGTCGAAGAGGCCGCTGAGAAACCCGACACCGTAGCCGGCGTGGTAGCACGCGAACGTGAGCGGCAGGATCGGAAGCAAATCCCAGCCATAGCGGGCCGCGGTCGTGACCGAGGCGATCAGCAAGACGGCGGCGTAGGCGAGCAGCGCGAGCCCGAGGAGATCACGCGCGACCGCGCTGCCGGTCAGCGAGGCGAGCAGCAGGACGACCACGCCGGTGATGAACACGGCGGGCACGTACTGCCGGATCGCGGGCGCGCGGCCGTGCTTCTGCATGATGCGGACCTTCCAGTAGCCGTATTGCATGTACTGGCGGAACAAGCCGCCGAGAGTGGAGCGGGGCTCGTACCAGGAACGCACGGCCGGCGACTGCCAGATGGTGCCGCCGGCGAGCTCGAGCCTGAAGTTGAACTCCGCGTCGGAGTCACGCACGAACTCCTCGTCGAAGAAGCCGACGCGGTCGAACACGTCGCGGCGGTAGAAGCCGCCGAAGACCGTGCGCGCCTTGCCTTCGTACTGGAGTGAGTGCCAGCTCGCCCCACCGACGCTGAAGGGCGAGTGATGCGACGCGGCGTTCGCCCGCTGAAGGTAGCCGTGGGCCTCCGCGATCGCGGGACCACCGACGTTGTCGACGTGGCGTTGCTCCGCGATCTCGTAGCAGCGAAGGAGGTAATCGTCTGGATAGCGTGCGTGCGCGCTCATGATCGCGATGTAACGACCCCTCGCCTCGCGGATGGCGAGGTTCCAGGCCGCCGGCGTGATCTGCCGAGGGTTGTCGACCACCCTGAGCCGAGGGTCCTCAAGCGCGAGACGGTCGAGTATGGAGCGCGTCTGATCGTCGCTGCGACCCTCGGCGACGACGACCTCGAAACCGCCCGGCGGCGCCTGCTGACCGAGCAGCGAGCGGACGCAGGGCTCGATGAACCTCTCCTCGTTCCGGGCGGCGACCACGACCGTGACCGCGATCTGAGCGTCTGGTGTCAACTCGGACATAATCGCGCTTGCGACATGAAGAAGGGCGTCGTTGCCCTGGCGGTGATCCTGGGCTCCGTGACAACCGCCCAGGCTGACTCATCCACCACGATCTCCGCATCTCCTGCGAGCTCTGTCGTCGGCCAGACTGTGACATTCACCTCCAGGTTTACCCACTACTGCTCGGACGGTGTCGACTCCGCCGCGTTTCTCATTGATGGAACGGCACACAGTGTCCCCTGGTCGGGCGATCCAACCGCCACATCGACGTTTGCGATCAGCACGCTGAGCGCCGGCAGGCACAGCGTGAGCTTCCACTGGACTGCCTCTCAGCCCGGTACCTCCACCACATGCCAAGGCACCGCTTCGCTGACCTACACGGTCAATCCCAGGCCGGCTCCTGCGCCCAGGCCCTCGCCCAAGCCCCTTCCGACCGTGCACGCCTCGCCGTCTGGGGTCGCTTTGCCGGCCGCCTCACCCTCGCCGTCGGCGGCCAGCCCCGCGCGCGTGACCGGGATAACCGTCGCCGACTCTTCGCGGTCGCCCGAGCTGCCGCTCGTGGCCGGCATCGGTGTGCTGCTGACACTCTTGGTGGCCGGCGCGTTGATCGGGCTGCACCTTCGCCGGCGCCCAGGTAGCTGAATTTCCCGTGCCCAACCCCGAGAATGTCGCCGGTGAACCTGGTGCGGAAGCTCATACCGGCGCTGGCGCTGGCTTTGTGCCTGGCTTCGGTGACCCCCGTGTTGGCCAGCACTACGTCTATTCACGTCTCCCCGGCCACCTCAGTCGTCGGACAGACGGTGACCTTCACGGCCACCTTCACATCCTCGTGTCCGGGCACGGTGACGTCGCACTACTTCACGATCGATGGCAAGGGCTACAGCGGCACCTACTCGCACAGCGGGCTGAGCGGCACCGAGACGCTGGCAATCTCGACGCTTGCCGCCGGCAAACACACCGTCGCCTACCAGTGGAAGGTAGGCGGGACCATCTGCAGGGGAACCGCGTCGACGAGCTACACGGTGGCGGCCCAGCCGTCACCTTCGCCCGTGCCAAGTCCCACACCAAGCGCTTCGCCCTCGCCCAGCCCAACGCCTGTTCAGCTGACTTCGTCTACCGGATCCGCGGGATCTGACGCGACTCTCGGCTATCTCGGGACCGGGCTGATCGTGTTCGTGATCGCGGCCGGCATCGCGCTGGCCGTGCTCGGCAGGCGCTAAGCGGCGCGGCGGAAGGCGTCGGCGAGAGATTCGGCGATCCCCGCGACCGAGATGCTAGGCGCGGTCGAGCATCGGAGCGCGCGCACACCTCCTGGGGTCCCCGCGCCGTGGTTGCGCGGGGGTGACGAGAAGCGCAGACCGCAACAACGCAGATCGGTTGCATGGGCGCCGAAGATCCGTCGACGATCTTCTCGCCGGGCCGCCTAAGCCAGGGCCTGCTCGAGGTCCGCGATCAGGTCGGCGACGTCCTCGACTCCGGCCGACAGCCGGATCAGCCCGTCCCCCACGCCCGCCCGCTGCCGTTCCGCCGCCGGGATCGAGGCGTGCGTCATCCGCGCCGGGTGCTCGGCCAGCGACTCGACAGCGCCCAGCGACTCGGCGAGGGCGAAGATCTTCAGACGCTCGAGCGTCCGGAACGCGGTCGCCTCGTCCGCGACCTCGAAGCTCACCATGCCGCCGAACATGCGCATCTGCTTCGCCGCCACGGCGCGCTGAGGGTTCGAATCGAGGCCTGGGTAATACACGCGCTTCACGGCCCTGTGTCGGCCCAGGGCGGTTGCGAGCTGCATGGCGTTCTCACTCTGCCGCTCCACGCGCAGGGCGAGCGTCTTCACCCCACGCAGCAGCAGCCAGCAGTCGAACGGCGAAGGCACTGCGCCCACCGCGTTCTGGTGGAAGCGCAGCTGCTTCTCCAGCTCGCTGTTGTTGGTCATGAGCGCCCCGCCGACGACGTCGCTGTGACCGCCGATGTATTTCGTCGCGCTGTGCACCACGACGTCAGCGCCCAGGTGCAGCGGCTGCTGCAGGTACGGCGTGGCGAAGGTGTTGTCGACGCACACCATCGCGCCGCGGCTGTGCGCGATCTCGCTGACCGCGTCGATGTCGACGACGCGCAGGAGCGGGTTGGTCGGCGACTCCAGCCACAGCATCCGGGTGCGGTCGGTCAGCGAGCGCTCGACGATGTCGAGGTCGGCGGCGTCGATGGCGGTGAACTCGAGGCCGAAGCGCTTCAGGACCTTGTCGAACAGGCGAAACGTGCCGCCGTAGACGTCCTCCATGTAGACGACGTGGTCGCCGGGGTTGAGCAGCAGCATGAGCGTCGTCTCCGCGCCCATCCCCGACGCAAAGGCGAGGCAGTGCTTCGCGCCTTCGAGCGCGGCCAGGCACTCCTCCAACGCGTTGCGCGTGGGGTTGCCGGTGCGACCGTACTCGTAACCCTTGTGCTTGCCCACGCCCTGCTGCGCGAACGTCGTCGCCATGTGGATCGGCTGCACCACGGCGCCGGTCTCGGGGTCGGGCCCCTGGCCGACGTGAAGGGCTCGAGTCGAGAAGCCCCAGCTTTCCTCCCCACCGCGTGAGGAGGTCGACCCGGCCGGCGAAGCCGGCCCGGGCGGGAGGGGCTTCTCCGGCAAGTCAGCCCTGGCCGCGGTGGGCGACGAACTCGAGCAGGTCGGCGCGCGTGATCACAGCCACGGGCTTCTCCGCATCGACGACGAGCACGGCCTGCTCGCCGCGGAGCAGAGGCTCGAACGCGTCGTCGAGCGAGGAGTCGACGGCTACCTGGCTCAGTGGGGCGTCCATCGCCGCCGAGACGGCGGTGCTTACGATCGCCGGATCGCGGTACACGCGGTCCAGGAGCGTGCGCTCCTGCAGCGTGCCCACGACGCCCTGGCCGTTGGCCTCCTCGACCACCGGCAGCTGCGAGATGCCGTAGCGCTGCATCAGGTCGATGGCCTCGCCGACGGACGTACCCGCCTCGACCGTGACGAGCTGCGGCAGGCCCTTCGGATGCGAAGCGAGCACCTCGCGGATGCGCACCGCGCCGAGGCGCGCAAGGTATCCGTTCTGGCGCATCCACTCGTCGTTGAAGAACTTGCTCAGGTAGTTGCGGCCGGTGTCGGGGAACAGGACGACGATCACGTCGTCAGGGCCGCGCTCATGAGCGACCTTCAGCGCCGCATGCAGCGCCATCCCGGACGAGCCGCCGACCAGGATTCCCTCCTCCCGCGCCAGCCGCCGCGCGGCGACGAAGGACTCCTTGTCCGTGACCTGAACGATCTGGTCGACGATCTTGATGTCCATCGTCCCTGGCATGAAGTCCTCACCGACGCCCTCGACCTTGTACGGCGCGATGGGGCCCGAATACAGCGATCCCTCGGGGTCTGCGCCGACGATCTGCACCGACGGCTTCTGCTCCTTGAGGTATTTCGCGACGCCGCTGATGGTGCCGCCGGTGCCCATGCCCGCGACGAAGACGTCGATCTGGCCTTCTGTCTGCTCCCAGATCTCGGGGCCGGTGGTGCGGTAATGCGCCTCGGGGTTGCGCGGGTTGAAGTACTGGTTGGGCTGGAACGCGCCGGGGATCTCTCGAGCGAGGCGGTCGGCGACCGAGTAGTAGGACTGCGGCGACTCGCGCTCCACGTTGGTCGGGCACACCACCACGTCGGCGCCGTACGCCTTGAGGAGGCTGATCTTCTCCGCCGACATCTTGTCCGGCATGACGAAGACCATCTTGTAGCCCTTGATCGCGGCCACCATGGCGAGGCCGTGGCCGGTGTTGCCCGAGGTCGGCTCGATGATGGTGCCGCCGGGCCGCAGCTTCCCGGTCCGCTCGGCCTCCTCGACCATGGTCAGCCCGATCCGGTCCTTGACGCTGCCGCCCGGGTTCAGCTCCTCGAGCTTGGCGAGGACGGTCGGCTTGATCCCGGCCGTGACCTTCTGCAGGCGCACCATTGGGGTGTTCCCGACCAGGTCGAGAATCGAGTTCGAGAACTTCAACGCACCCTCATCGCGGATTCTATCCCTCGGTCGGCGCGCTGCTCGGCGCCGAACCATCGGAAAAAGACGACTGCCGCGGCGATGCCCAGAGTGACCTTGCCGAAGACCATCAGCACAGCGCCCGCGATCGTCTGGTCGATGACCGGGGTGTAGCCGGCGATCAGGCGCGGCGCCTCCGCGTAGTAGGGGTAGAAGGTCACGCGCGAGAAGATCAGCGCCAGCGCCACGCCGTCCTGGGGCAGGGTGGCGAGGAGCATGTACACGAGCCTGGCGCCGGGCGACATCGTCCATCGCGCGTGGGCCGAGGTGGCCCCGATGATCGGCCAGTACAGAACGACGCCGCTCGCGATGAACATCAGGTGCTCTCCGATGTGGATGTCCTCGTTGCGCAGCGTCAATTCGTAGAGGAAGGGCACGTGCCAGCCGACCATGATCACCGCAGCGATCAACTGCGCCGGCACCGGTTCGGTCACAGCCCGGACCCCCGGGACACGCACCAGGCGGGCGGCCATCTCGCGCGACAGGCCGAGCAGCAGCAGCGGCGGCGCAACGAATGCGAGCAGCACGTGCTGGAGCATGTGCACGCTGTCGAGGTAGCGGTCGCTGATGGGATCGATCGGCGTCTCCAGCGCGAGCCAAAGCACGAAGAGGCCGAGCAGGAAGTAGACGGTGTGCTTGCGCTGCGCGTCCGGCGCGCTGCGGGCGAGGAGCGCGTGGCCGAAATAAAGGATCAAGAGCCCCGCGTAGACGGAGGGATCGAGAGGCCAGTAGATCATTTGCGCGTCGACACCGCGATCAGCAGAAGCGCGACGACGAGAACGTGCGCCGCCGTGCACCAAAGGCAGATCGCGCCCACGAGCACGATCTCGATGTAGACGAGGTACACCACCGTCAGCAGCCCGGCCGTCGACCAGGCGAGCTGGATCCACCCTCGTGGCAGGGCCCAGAGGACCGCGCTCGCACCGAACCAGGCGATGCCGAGCGCGGACGTCGGGATGGAGCTGCCGGCGACCACGGCGTAGGGGCTCGACAGCACGGCCTCGCAGTTGACGGGTCCGGACGTCACGCACGCCGGCGCCACGCCGGCGTAGTGCAGGACGGTCAGGTAGACCGAGATGGCGATCCCGGCGACGCTGATTCCAATCGCCGCCAGCTGGAGGCGTGACACGCCGCCCTCTACCCGAGCTTCTTTTCGAGGTCCTGGATGGCCGGGCTGGAGCAGACGGAGTCCGGCTTGTCGGAGGTCGTCTTGCAGATCGCGGCCGTGATCAGGTTGGCAGAGCCGACGATCGCCTTCGCCTGCGCTGAGTTCGGGTCCTGCAGCTCGGAGGCGATCGCCTGCCAGCTCGCCCCGCCCAGCAGGTCCGGCGAGTAGGTCGCGCCCGACAGCGCGTACTTGTTGCCGAAGTCGACGAACGGGATGCTCCCGTCCTGGTCGTACTTGCTCCAGAGCTGCTGCTCGGACGCGCTCGGCGTCTGCAGCGGCTGCTTGTCGCGGTCGCTCGTCTCGACAGCGCGAAAGTCGATGTAGTCACTGGTATAGGTCGCGCCGCGGAAGGTGAACGTGGGTGTGTTGGGATAGATGTCGGAGGACGAGGAGGTCGTGGTCTGCAGCCCGGAGAACGTGCCGAAGCGGCCAAGCGCGACGATGAGCGCCCAGCGCTCGGCGGCGCAGTACGGGCAGAACTCGGCGCCGATGTATAGGACCTCGGGTTTGCCCGTGGCGCCCGTGAGCGCGGTGCCCTTGACGGGCTTGATCAGGTTGTTCGCAGTCCCCTGGCCTATGGCGTTGAAATCGGACGCCGGCAGGCCTGTGATCGCGGAGATGACGGCCGCGGTCGTGTCCTGGCTTGGAGCCTTGGGAGGGACGGGCGTCGTGTACCAGCGGATGACGAAGAACGCCGCCACCACGACCGCGATCGCGACGACCACCGCCGCGGGCGCGACCCACACGGGCGTCTTCGACACCGGCTTGCGCATCGGCCGGCGCGCGGGGACGGTCTTTCTCGCGCTCATCCGCCCGCCGTGACCGGCTGCGCGAGGATCCACAGGCTCGTGAACGTGTACATGACCATCAGCAACAGCATGGGGTATTGGCTGAAAAGGGCATTCTGAGCGGTCTGGAACACGGAGCCGGCGCGGAGGTGCGACAGCAGCACCGCGACCACGTGGCCGACCACGATGAGCACGATCTGCGCGTACCAGACGGTCGCCGCCTGCGCGAGAGCGAAGCTTGGCTTGAAGCCTGCCACCGCCGGGAGAAGGTGCCAGCCCTTGTGCAGAGGGTCGTTGAGCAGGGGGATCGCGTACTGCGAGTACACGACCATGTAGCTGTAGTTGTGCGCCGCGTTGTAGACGAGGGCGATGGGCACGAGGGTGAGGGCGAACGCAGTCACGGTCGCCTTCATGTCCACGGTCCGCCGGCCGAAGAAGACGACCGCCTCCATGAACGCGATGAAAACCAGGAAGAAGGTCACCGTCAGCAGGATCAGGCCGAGCGTGCGGACGAAGAAGAAGCCGAATCCTCCCATCGGCAGCCACACCGGCTCGAGAGCGACGGTGAAGTCCTGCCAGGCGGGCGTGGCGATAATGCCGTCGAACGCTAGCGTGCTGAGCATCAGGATCACGAAGACCACGCGGTCCCAGCCGCTGGGCATCGGCCTCAGCAGCCCCGCGCCCCACGGACGCACGTAGACGGTCGTGATGAGTCCCTTCTCGTCGCGCTCGGCCTCGAGGGGTCCGAAGCGGCCGACGATCCCGAACAGCACCGTGAAAGCCTCGCAGTGCTCGAGCCACGCGTTGCGGCCGAAGACGATCATGCCGGCGAGCGTGATGGCCGAGTAGGCGACCGCTGCGGTCGCCACCACCGGCGGCCGGTTGGCCATGCCGCTCGTCAGCTCGAGACAGGCGAACGCGAGGTACAGCAAGGCGGCCGGCCAGACGCCCACCTCGGGCAGCGTGCGGGCGGAGCGGACCGGAACGAAGCGCGCGACGGCGTCGTAGATCGCCGCCCACGGGTTGATCAGCTGCCAGATGTTGCCGACGAGCCCGGACAGGATCACCGTGACTGCCCAGAAGTAGATCCAGACGACGTACTCGGCGGGGTTGTAGAACGAGTTGGACGAGCCGAAGAAGCCGGCGACGATGACCGTCAACAGTCCCAGGACGCCGAGCGTTCCGCCGATCCCGCGCGGCCACGGGGAGCGGCCGAGCGCCGTCAACAGGGGAACCGCTCGGCGCGGGTAGGCAAGCGCCTTGCTCCCGACCTGGTCGCCGGCGAACAGGACGACCAGCACGAACGAGAGGAAGACGACGCCGCTGGCCGCGAAGAGGTAGAGGTACAGCGGGACCTGCAGGTCGAACCGCTGGCCGAAGCCGTGGAGATAGATGTGCGTGGTGGCGATCATGGGCTGACCGTCAGCGTGCCCAGGTGCGCGCTCGTGGACTCCCACTCGATCTCGCAGGTGCACGTCTTGTCGGCCTTGAAGGTCTTGCTCACCGTCTGGCCGGCCCTGGTGTCGAACGCGATGTCGTAGACGTGGAGGTGGACTTCGCCGTCCTGGTCGCTCTTGATGTTGATCGTGATGGTGTCGTTCTGGTGCGCCTGGAGCTTTTCGGGGTCGACCCCGGACGGTGAGTCGACTTTCATGACGCTGGCCCCCGTCACCGACACGTCGAAGGTCACGTTCTGGCCGCCCTTATGCCCGTTGACGTAGACCAGGGCACCGCCGGCCAGAACGAAAGCGGCGATGATCGCGACAACGATCAGTGCGCGAGTTCTGCTCACGCGATTCCTCCTTCTTTATCTATGTGGACGCGAAAGAAGCGACGCCTAGAAGGAGGGCGGACCTCGTCGATGAAAGTGATTGAAGACCTGGGGGGCGAGCGCAAGGCCGGCCGCCGATGGCGGCAACGACCTGAAGTCGAGGGTCGGGACGATCCAGCGGTACGCCGGCACCAGGCGCAGCGCCGCCAGCGCCGGGCGCACACGGATCAGCAGCCAGCGGACCGCCAGCGACGCCGCGATCGCCACCGGCAGCTGCCCGACCGCGCCCCACATCAGGAGCAACGGCGCCGAGCCTGCGGGGGCGCCACCGAGCACAGCCTCGACCGTCTCCTGGACGGCGAACAGGGCCAGCTGCATGGTGTAGATCGCGGCCAGTAGCCGTACGAGCGATGGGGCCGAAGCTACGGCGATCGGCCGGCGTGCCACCATCCGCGCCATGCCGGCGACGAGCAGGCCAGCCAGGAGGGCCAGCGAGGCCAGTCCCAGGCCGGTCTTCGCCACCGCCGGGAAGTACGCGTGCACTCCTGAGGTCTGAAGCTGCCCGGCGGAGCCTCCAAAACGGAGCTCGTAGGCGAGCAGATGCCCGGCCTGCGATCCCACCGCCCCGGCCGCGAGCAGTAGGAGGGCAAGCCTTCCCCGGCTCATTGTTCCCGATAATAGGCGGTGAAACAGGGAGAACATTCCCGCGCAGCCTGCGGAGGAGGACGGATGAAGAGATCGGTTTTCGCCATCATCGCGGCGCTCGTTCTGGGTGCATGCGGCGGCAACAGCGGCGGCGGTTCGTCGAGCCCGAGCACGCTCGGCAAGGTCGACAGCATCGCCAAGCTCGTCCCGGCGGCGATGCAGAGCCAGACCCTACAGATCGCGACCGACGCGACTTATGAGCCCAACGAGTTCGCCGACCCGACGTCGGGTCAGCTCACGGGTTGGGACATCGATTTCGGGCTGGCGCTCTGCACGGTCATGGGCGTCAAATGCCAGTTCCAGAACGTGAGCTTCGACACGATCATCACGCAGCTCAAGGCCACCAACTCTCGCTACCAGTTCAGCCTGTCCAGCTGGAGCCCGACGCAGGACCGTGAGAACAGCGGCATCGACTTCATCAGCTACTACCGCGCCGGCGAGTCATGGATCGTGAAGGCTTCCGGCGGCCCGACCATCAACAGCGCCGCCGACCTGTGCGGCAAGTCGGTGGCCGTCGAGTCGGGGACGACCGAGGAGAGCGACGCGTACACCTTCATGGGCCAGGGCGTCGGCGGCGCGCCGATCGCGGGCAAGACCAACGGCTGCAAGACCGCCGGCAAGTCCGACATCAAGGTCCTGAGCTTCCAGAAGCAGACCGAAGCCAACTCGGCGCTGCTTTCCGGCCGCGCCGATGCCGGCTGGCTGGACCAGCCCGTGGCCGCGTACCAGGTGAAGAAGTCCAACGGCCAGTTCAAGATCTCGGGCCAGCCCTGCAGCGTGGCGCCCTACGGCCTCGCGATCCTGAAGGGCAGCAGCCTCGAGCCGGCGCTGACCGAAGCCACCAAGTACCTGATCCAGAACGGTTTCTACAAGCAGGTGCTCGACAAGTGGGGCGTCGCCGACGGCGCCATCGGCGTCAGCGACGTCAAGCTCAACGACAACAACGCGGTGGGCGCGGTCTGCGTCCAGTCCTGAAATGAGCGCCTCCGGCCCGCCTGGCACGCGGAGTGGGCGGCCGGAGGCGATCAAGGCGGTGCCCCTCCGCCACCCCTGGCGGTGGGTCTCCGCCGTGGTCGTGCTGCTGTTCGCAGGCTGGGCGATTTACACCGTCGCGACCGCGCCGCTGCTCGACTGGGACACGTTCTGGAAGTACCTGTTCCAGGCCCTGATCTTCGACGGCATCCGGCTGACGCTCGTGCTGACCGTGGCCGCGATGGTGATCGGGATCGCTCTCGGCATCGTGCTGGCGGTGATGCGGCTTTCGCCCAACCCGGTCATGTCCACGCTCGCCTGGTTCTACATCTGGTTCTTCCGCGGCACGCCCGTGCTCGTCCAGATCTTCTTCTGGTTCAACCTCGCGATCATCCTTCCGTACCTCGGGATCGGTCCGTTCAAGGCCAGCACCAACGTGCTGATCACTCCCGTGATGGCGGCGATCTTCGGCCTCGGCTTCAACGAGGCCGCCTACATGGCCGAAATCGTGCGCGCGGGCATCATCTCTGTCGAGCACGGGCAGACCGAGGCGGCGCAGGCGCTGGGCATGACGCGCCTGCAGGTCATGCGGCGGATCGTCCTACCGCAGGCGATGCGCGTCATCATCCCGCCGACCGGCAACGAGACGATCTCCATGCTCAAGACCACGTCGCTCGCCTTCGTCGCCTCGGTGCCGGAGCTTTTCACGCGCGTCGACCAGATCGGCAACTTCAACTTCCGCTATGTCGAGCTGCTCTTCGTCGCTAGCTTCTGGTACCTGATCATGACCTCGGTCCTGACCGTCGGCCAGTACTACCTCGAGCGCTACTTCGCGCGCGGCGCGGCGCGGGAGTTGCCGCCCACCCCGTTCCAGCGCTTCCGCCGTCTTCTGTTCGTGTATCGCGTGCCCATCCCGGTGGCCGAGCCATGAATCCGATGGTCAAGGCGGAGGCGGTGCACAAGAGCTTCGGCCGCCTCGAGGTGCTGCGCGGCATCGACCTGGTCGTCCAGCCGAAGGAGGTCCTGTGCGTCATCGGCCCGTCGGGTTCGGGCAAGAGCACGTTCCTTCGCTGCATCAACCACCTGGAGAAGATCGACGCGGGCCGCCTCTACGTCGACGGCGAGCTGGTCGGCTACACGCAGCGCGGCGACAGGCTGTACGAGCTTCCCGACCCCGAGGTGTGCCGGAAGCGGTCAGAGATCGGGATGGTGTTCCAGCGCTTCAACCTCTTCCCGCACATGACCGCGCTCGAGAACGTGATCGAGGCGCCGCTGCACGTGAAGCGCGAGAGCCGGTCATCGGCCGAGACGCGCGGCCGCCAGCTCCTGCAGCGCGTGGGCCTCGCCGACAAGGTCAACGCCTACCCCAACCAGCTGTCCGGCGGCCAGCAGCAGCGCGTGGCGATCGCACGCGCCCTGGCCATGCAGCCCAAGCTGATGCTTTTCGACGAGCCGACCTCGGCGCTCGACCCGGAGCTGGTCGGCGAGGTGCTCGACGTCATGCGCGGGCTGGCCGAGGACGGGATGACGATGATCGTCGTCACGCACGAGATGGGTTTCGCCCGCGAGGCCGGCGACACGCTCGTGTTCATGGACGGAGGCGTGATCGTCGAGGCGGGCACGCCGCGCGACGTGCTCGCCAATCCCACTCACGAGCGCACGCGGCTCTTCCTGTCGAAGGTCCTCTAGATGAGTGGTCCTCCCCACTAGTGGGGAGGTGGCGCCGAAGGCGCCGGAGGGGCCGCTTCGCTCTTGACAGCCAGTCTTGGCTAGCCCCTCCGTCGGCTTCGCCGACACCAGCGTCTGTGAGACTGGTATGGCGCCAGTGACTCGAGGGCGTGGCTCTCCACCTCCCGGGCGCTCGAATGGGCTGCCTTTTTACGGACCTGCCCGCCCGAAAGTCAGTGGTGCCGGTCGGACACACCCCGTTGGCCTAATTAGAAGCTCGCCCGCCGAACGGCGTGGCTCCTCACAGTGATGCCACCGGTGTTCATCAGGTCACGACCGGCACTCAACTGGACGCTAC